>DGYFI06202__coassemble_919_pt1 | contig 14994 bp, 13 predicted proteins | sample DGYFI06202__metabat2_high_PE_036 | metagenome-assembled genome bin DGYFI06202
CCTTTCTTGATTCTTTATATATCATTGCATCAGAAGTTAATGATAATAGAAAATACATTGCACAAGCTAATGCTTTTTTTCATCAATTAAACGCTAATGGAGAAATGGAGCCAGAATTTTTTGAATATAAAATAAAATTTATGATTCTTGCAAATGCATCTGAAAAGGATATTCTCTCCGTTTTTTCTGACTATCGTGGCGCTATTCCTTGTGCCATGTTTGCTGATCAGAAGATAAAAAATTTTATTGATATGACCTATGGAAAACAGACATTGGAAAACGTAGAAAAAAAAATCCTCAAAGACAAGTGACTCAATTTAGATAGTAAAAAACTATCATTTCCCTAAAGCACTAGGTTAAAATGGCTGCTACATAAGCACAAATGGCTATTGTGGTCGCAAGGCGGGGCACTAGCCGGCTGCCTGAAAGACGCCACATCACGCCGAAGCGCGGCGGGCGTCCTTCAGGCAGTCGGCCAGCCAGACCTTGATGAGGGCCTGGCGGGGGACGTTGAGACGGGCGGCCTCCCTGTCCAGTTCTTCGACCATCCAGAGGGGAAAGTCCACGTTGACCCGCTTGATCCGATTGGGGCGCACGGCCCGCGTCAGATCGGCATAGGGCAGGACGCTCTCGCCGTCGTCGATGCGGGCATCCCGTTCCGCGTCAGAAATCGTCGCTTGCATAGGCTTCCACCTCATCCTTGCGTGCGCGCCGAACGGAGATCAGACGCACGCGATTTCCCCGGCAGGTCATGATGGCCGTCCAGTGCTTGCCGTGCAGCATGCCGATGCAGGCCTGCCGGGGTTCCGCGCCGTAGTTGAGCGGGAACACCAGCAGGCGTTCATCGTTCCAGAGGGCCTGCGCCTCCTCGAAGTCAAGACCATGCTTGAGCTTGTTGGCGGCGCTTTTGGCCGGGTCATATTCAAATTTCATGCTTTTAAGGTATAAGCGATATACCGCAACGTCAAGCGTTCCCCATGCGGCCCTTCCGTCATTGCCGGGTCGCGCTGATCTCCAGCTTCCCCTCCACGCGCACGGGCTGCACCGGCATCCGCAGGTTGAGATGGGGCTTCAGGCTGCCGTCCTTGATGCCCATGCGCCTGGCGATGGCCGCCTTGAGGCGGGGCTCATCGGTCAGGCCGTCCGGCGTCTGGAACTGGCCGCGCAGTTCGGCCCAGAGGCGCAGGTATTGCAGCTCCTGCGGGCTGAAGCCGCGCGGGGCGGCATCCAGCGTTTGCCAGACCGGACCGGGCGTCTTGCCGTCGATGCCCTTGCCGTCAGGGATGTAGACGGCATAGGCCAGCTGCAGCTCGCCGTAACTGTTGGCGGCTTGCTGACAGAGCAGCTTGACGGTGACGACCTGCGCCGATTTTTCGGCGGCAAGCTGCTCGCAGGCCGCCATGACCGTGGCAGCCAGATCGGCCTGCGTCACGGCCTGCTGATCGCCCGTGGGCAGCAGCTCGGCAGTGATGCGCAGGCGTCCCTGACGCTCAAAGGGTTTCAGTGACCGCAGCCGCACGGGCAGGGGATGGCCCGCGGGCTGCGCGGGTGCGGCCGCTTCGACGGAGGCCGGCGGTCCCACCGGGGCCGGGGCCGTCGCCTCGCTGGTGGGGGCGGCGTCCGTACCGGGCTGCGTGGGCGCGATCATGCCCGCGAGTACAAGGAGGACCAGACCGGCGGCCAGGCCGCGCACAAAGCCGCCGAGGCGGCCCCGTGCGCCCAGTTTGCGGGCAATGGGGGGGAAGATCAGGCTGCCCACGGCGGCGAGCAGACCGGCAAGGGCCAGCAGAAGCAGAATGACGGCGACGGCCATCATGATACATGCCTCCTGAAAAAAAGATTGCTGGTATCTGTTTACCTTCCCCACTAGACAAAACCGGCCGGAAAGGCAAGCGGGACGGAGCGCACTCAGCCGTCATGCCGCCGGGACAGATACCGCCGGATGCCGGCCAGCGTCACCTGCAGGCCCTTGCGGGTGCCGATGCGGATGGCTTCCAGCTCGCCCCGGCTGATGAGTTTGTAGACATAGGACGGGGAACAGCCCAGCAGTTCCGCCGCCCGGCAGACAGGGACGCGCTGTTGCCCGTGGAGGCTGGGGATGCCGCTTTTCATGAGGTCTCTCCTTGAGCATTTTCAGTTTGAAACGTTTCACGTTTCAAACCATACGGCCTGGCGTTTCGCGGAAAAAGCGCGGTTTTTCCGCTCACTTTCGGCCGGGCGGCGCTGTGCCGCCGCCTCGCGTTTTGCCTTTTTCAAAGGCAAAACGCTCTTGCCTGGGGTCAGTAGCTGTCATGGCCGCGCCGGATGGCGGGGCGACGAGTGATGGGCGGAGCGCGATCCGGAAGCGGGTGGGGACCGGGCAGGCCCCGCCGCGGGACGGCGTCCCCGACGGCGGCACGGCGCGGATCCGTCGCGGACGGTGCGGGAGGGGGCGGGCCGGCGGAGGATGGCGCGGCCTGCCGGGCCTGCGCCCCCTGCTCCACGATGCGCTGGAACGAGGGCAGCCAGGAGCCGTCCACGCAGGCGTCGGCCATCATCACGCAGTCCAGATAGTGGTTCGCCTTGCGCAGACGCCGCCAGACGAGCTGCCCGCCGCGCTCCCGCTCCAGGACTTCCGCCGTGATCTGCCGGGCGAAGCTCTCGTCCGTTTTGCTGTGCAGGGTCATGGGCTGATGCGCGTCCATGCGCAGGCGGCCGAAGACGAGCCCCTTGAAATAGTGCGTATCCAGCAGGTAGAGCCAGAGGCCGCCGGGGATGCACATACGCGAACTGGGCAGGCGGTCGATCATGGTGGCCCGCACGGGCGTGTGCGATTCCCGGCTGAGGCCCTTGCAGGCAAAGAGCCTGCCCTGCCCGTGCCGCCGCACGAAGGTGTAGACCTCCTCGGTGCGGGAGACCACGGCATCATCCAGGCGCGTGCCGCCGGAGTCGATGCCCGCCCGCCAGATGTGCAGGCTCTGCCCGGCGCGCGGCGAAGAGGCTTCAAAGGGATAGCGGCCATCCAGCAGGGCCTGCACGGCGGGCCAGTCCGTCAGGCGGCCGTAGTCGATGAGCGCGGAAGACATGTCGGGACGCCAGGCCTTGACCACATACCAGAAGCCGCGCGCCTGCACGTCGATGCCCGCCGTGAGCGCCACGGCGTCGCCGGGCACGGTGCGCGGCGGCAGGTCCGGATCCACCAGGGCCAGTATCTCTTCTTCCCTGGTCTCCAGCTCCACCATACGGAACGGCGCCGCCCACAGACCGTTGACATATTGCTGCTTCACGGCCGGGGAATCGGACTGTTCCGCCGCCACCTTGTCGGCCACGATCTCGGAGATGCTCACATTGGCCGACAGGATGGCAGGCAGCAGGAATCCCACGGAACGGGGATGCGCCACAGGTTCCTCCGCCTCCCAGTGGCCGTGGCTGACGGCCTGATCCCGAAGGTGATCCGTCCAGAGGTAGCCGCATTCGGCGCAGCGGTAGCGGCCCAGACGCCGCTCGCGGATGTCGCGCGGCGCGGCCCCCTTCTCAAGCAGCACCAGGCGGTCCTCGATCATGGGCTGATACGCCTGACAGGCCGGACAGCGCACGAGGTAGTGCCGCAGCTCCTCCACATCGGCCAGAGCCTGCACGATGCTGCATTCCTCGCCGCCGATGGGCTTGGAGACGCGCAGTATCTTGCGCTTGTGCGCATAGGAGCGGGTGCGCTCCTTGAACTCGGCCACCGGCACGCCCTGTCCGGCGATCTGCCGGTAGAGGGCCTCCTCGTCCAGGAAGAGATCCTGCACGGAAAGCGAGGCGCGCTGGCCGGGCGACTGGGCGCTGGCCAGGAACAGGGAGGTGCCGTCCCGGAAGCCGATGCGCTGGGCGCGTACCTTGCCCAGCATGCCCCGCACGCCGGGAGAGGAGCGAAACATGGGCAGCAGCTTGAGCTGGGCCACCTTGCCCAGGGCGTCGTCGTCCTGCATGGCCAGCATGCGCGGCCCGGGCCGGCGCGCAACGGCGTAGCAGATGGCCGCGTGCATGACCAGCGTCTTGCCGGTCTGGGCGCTGCCGCAGACCACGACTTCCTCCACGCCCGGCGCGCTCCAGGTGTCCATGATGCCGGTCAGGTAGGGGTTGACGTCACGCCGGTAGCGTCCGCCCGCATGGGGGCCGTCTCGCACGATGAGGTTGCGGGCCGCCCATTCGGAGAGCGGCACATGCGGCCGCCGGGCGAACACGCGCAGCTCGCCGTCCGTGAAACGGAAGGGCATCACGCTTCCTCCGGTTCGGCGTCGTCGCCCTCGTCCACGCCGCCGAACTGCATGTCGCCGCTCCAGGCATCCATCCAGTCCTCGGTCTCCTCCCGCCACCAGCTCAGGAAGGCGTCCTGCAGGGCCGGGTCGCCCCGCACGAGCTCGATGATCTCTCCGGCTTTGCGCAGGCCGAAGTTCTCGATCTCGTTCCTGAAGAACAGGGCGCGCGCGGCCATGTTCTCCTCGAATTCGCTGCGCGGCATGAGGAGGCCCTTCTCCCGTTCCAGCTTCAGCCGGTTGCGTTCGGCGTTGACCTTCTTGTTTTCCGCATCGGCGGACAGGCGGCTCACGGTGACATCGGTCAGCTCCCGGTTCTCCTGCCGGGCCAGCGGCTTGAGATGGGCCGCGGCATAGGCCAGCAGCGAGCCTTCCTCAAATCCGTCCGCGGCCCTGGCCACCTTGCCGGCCAGCACGTCCCGGTTGAATTGCGATGTGGATACCTTGAATCCGGCATTGGACAGAAACTCCACGCACTCCTTCTGAGTCTTGCGCAGCATGCTCACAGTCTCCCCTCCCTGCTGCAGGCGTCGGATCTCTTCCTCGACGGCTGCCTTGGCCCGCCGGAAAGCGGCGATATGTTCCGGCGTGGCGTCGTCCCGCAGGCGTGCCTTGGCCTGCTCCTTGGCCTTGAGCAAAAACGGCAGGTCGCTGGCGGCGCTTTGCCGGGCCAGATCAAGAACGTCACTCCGCATCATGCGTCACCTCCAGCGGATAGAGGGCTCCGGTGTCGGACTGCACGGCCCGCCTGCCCGTCAGCTCCTGCCAGCGCCGGATGATGACGTCAGCATACCGCGGATCGTATTCCATCATGTTGCAGCGACGGGCCAGCCGTTCCGCGGCGATGAGCGTCGTGCCGCTGCCGCCGCACAGGTCCACGACCAGGCCGCCCCGCGGCGAAGAGTTGGCCAGCATGCGCTCGACCAGGGCAACGGGTTTCATGGTCGGGTGCAATTCGGATCTTTGGGGCTTGGGTTCGGAGAGGATGCTGCCGGTCAGCTCCTCCACCAGCAGATCCTTGCCGCTGATACGCAAGATGCTGTCGCCGCTGGCTACCTGCCAGACGTTTTCCGAAACCTTCTGCACCACGCTGCCCGCATAATGCTCGAAAAAAGAACGCTGCTTCCTGTCCCCGTACCAGACATGTTTTCCGGTAGGTTTCCAGCCGTAAAGGATGGGCTCATGCTGCCAGTGGTAATCCCCGCGGCCCATGACCAGCTGGTTTTTCTTCCAGATCAGGCAGCAGGACAGCTTGAAGCCCGCATGCTTGAAAGCCGCCCGAAAGGCCATGCCGTCTCCGGCCTCGGAATGGGCCACATAGATGGCTCCACCATCCGCCAGCACGTCGCTGGCGCTCACCATGAGCCGGCGCAGGAACTGATCGAATTCCGCAGGGCTCATCTTGTCGTTCTTGATCTTGCCAGCCCGGGAGCTGTAATCGACGTTGTACGGCGGATCGGTCCAGACCATGTCCGCGCGCTCTCCAGCCATGAGCGAGGCCACGTCCGCCGGCTGGGTGGCATCGCCGCACATGAGCCGGTGCATGCCCAGATGCCAGACCTGTCCGGCCTGACAGACAGGCTCCTCCCGGAGATCGGGCACGCTGTCCGGGTCCTTTTCATCCGGTGCGACGGCATCCAGCAGGATGGCGTCCAGCTCCCTGTCGTCAAAGCCGGTCACGCTGAGGTCGTCCAGAGCCTGGCGCAGCTCGGCCATTTCAACGCGCAGGGCGTCATCGTTCCAGTCGGCCCAGGTGGCGCTGCGATTGACCAGCAGACGAAAGGTCCTGATCTGCGTCGGCGTCAGATCGTCCGCCACCACGACGGGGATCCGCGTCATCCCCAGCTGGAGAGCCGCCAGATACCGCAGCTTGCCGTCGATGATCTCCCCGGATGTGCTGACCAGCAGAGGCACTCGGAATCCCCATTCCCGCAAGGCGTTCACCATGCGGGGCAGCGCTGTTTCGTGACGTTTCAGATCGCGGGCATACGGCGCCAGGCGCTGTACGTCCCATTGTTCCACGTTCATGACAGATCCTCCTGTTCGTTGTGCATGGGCTCTTCCGGAAGCACATCCAGAAAGCGTCTTGCGGAAAAGCGGTCATGCCGGTTGCGGGCCACCCAGCGCCACAGCTCCGGATGCGTGTCGAAAAACAGCAGCAGAGCGTGGAGTTTTTCAAAATTTTTCCGAGCCCACCGCTGCGGATATTCCCATCCGTACCCTTTGATGCGCCCGTCGGCATGGCGCTCACGCCGGTAAAAGACGGGGCAGGTTTTCCACATATCCCAAAAACGCAGGACGACCGGCGGAACGGCGGTATCCGCGGCGTTTGAGGTAATTTCGGACATGTTCTCGTCTGGCGGCGGGCATGGGGCGTCCGGCGGCGTTTCGTTTTCCGGCGGATGGCTGCCGTTCGAGGCCAGGGACTGTGCCGCGAGCGTCAGGCGCAGGCCCTCCGGCAGGCCGGAAAGCAGCCAGATGCGCATATCCTCTCCCCGGGCAAACGCATCGCCCGGATCCTTTCCCGCGGGGACCGGCCAGCGCCGCGCCGTGGGAAAGGTCTGCCGCCAGCGGAGCCAGCCCTCCGCGCCTGCCGCATCCGCATCCAGCGCCACAAGGATGACGAGCGAGTCCTTCAGACGGTCAAACATCCAGGCGGGGAGCCTGGCCACGTTGCAGGTGCCAAGGGCCAGCGCATGTACCAGATCGCCGGCCAGGGCATGCAGCATGAAAGCGTCCAGCTCCGTCTCCACCACGACCACCGCCCCCTGGCCCTCACGGAGGGGCGCGGTGCACTCCAGCCACAGAGGCTGCATCTCGGATCCCTCGACCACATGATACTTGTGGGCCGGGTTGAATTTTTCCCGGTCGCTGTCCAGGCGGCGGATACGCAGACGGCGCACGGCGCCTTCTTCTATCTGCGGGATGACGATGCCGCGCGGCAGCCAGAGGCGCCTTGGCTTCCCGTCATCCCGCAGGGCGTCGGGCAGCCCCCAGCTGCTCCGGGGACGTATGATGCAGTTGCGCCCCTTTTCGCCGGGATTGTATCCCAGCCGGTACCGCGCGGCAGAGGCCGCATCGATGCCGCGAGCCGCCAGCCAGGCCAGATGTTCCGGGCTGCGTTGCAGACAGTCCGCCGCCCAGAGAGAAAATTTCTCGGCATGTGCGCACCACTTTTCCCTGTCCACGGTATCAGCCGACTGCCGGTCCCGCACAGGTTCAAAACGTCTGCCGGCGTGCTGCCGCGACAGTTTCGGCGTCCTGACGACGGGAGCCGCCGCGGCGACGCCGATCCGCTTGCAGGCGTCCGCATAGGACATGCCGGCATAGTCCCGCAGGAACTGGATGCCGTCCCCCTTCGCCCCACACTCCCGGCACCAGTAGTAGCCGCGGCCTTCGCCTTCTCCGGGCCAGAGGCTGCACCGTTTGCTGCCGCCGCAGACAGGGCAGGCTGACGACCACTCTTCCGCCGTCTTTTGCTTCAGCGTAAAGCCGTATTCCCGAAACAGGTCCGTCAGATCAGCGGGCACAGGACACCTCCGAAAACATCCTGCAAAGGTCCTGTGTGATGTCCTGCATGTATCCTGCTATTTTTTCATGAAAAATAGAAAAACAGGACATTAGGACATACATACGGCGTGGTACATGACGCCCCCATAACGTTTCATGCGTTGGGGCCTCCGCAGCGAGGTCATATTGTCCTGACGCACCTATCCTGCCGGAATAAAAACGCTTCCGGGCAGGACGTTCCCCTTTCTGAATGTCCTGGCAAAAAAGGAATGTCCTGTCCGCTACCTGGCGGAGAGCTGATCGCCGAAGTCCGAGAGGCGCTTGCCATAGTAGTAGGTATGACCGCCGACCTTTCTCTTCTCGATCTTGGCGGATATCTGCCGCCCGAAAATATGCATGCTGGGGACGTACTTGGGATTTATGTATTTTTTGTACCATTCCTTGAAAACCTCATAGAGCTCGGTCGCATTGATGCGGTCTTCAGCCGAAGGACTGTCCTCCAGGCACTGGTCGACAAACAGCTGCATGTCGTCCTCGTCCACTCGGTATTGCTCGGTGGCCTTGGTGACGGCCGCCGGCGCAAGCAGACCTTCGGCGCGGTAGAGCAGGCAACCTCGTACCAGCCAGGCCAGGATGCCGGGGAACTCCGCCTCCAGTTCCCGTTCCAGATGCGGGTTGCGGGGCAGCTCCAGTTCTCCCTTGGGCTGATCCACAAAGCGGAACGGGAAATTGATGAGCTTGAGCCGCTCCCAGAAGGGGAGGTCATGGGCCGGGGCCGCCGGCAGGAAGTTGGTCAGCAGGAACAGGGTATGCGTCGGGCGGAACTCCGTGTTCTGCTTGTCCCAGAGATAGCGCCCGGTCAGCGAGTCGGAACCGGACAGCAGCTTGACCTGCGCCGTGGAGAACCGTCTGTTCTCATTGGTTTCCGAGGCCCAGATGATCCGCATCCCCTTCATGTTCATGATGGTGGGGCTGGCGGAGTCCGGATCCTTGGGTATCTTGCGATCCAGAAGCAGTTCCGCCGGTACCGGCCCCATGTAGGGGCCAAGCACCTTTTTCAGGGTCTCCATGAGGACCGTCTTGCCGTTACGGCCACGCTCCCCGTACAGCATGAGAAAAAGCGGTTCGGATGACTGACCGGTAATGGCGTAGCCCAGCACCTTGTGCAGCCAGGGCAGGACGCCTTCGGATGCGCCGATGATCTGCTGGAGGGTCTTTTCCCAAAGGGGGGCTGGTTCATGCAGTCCTTTCCATTCCACAGGGCAGCAGCGCAGGAGGTAGTCGTCTGGACGTCCCGGCCGATGCTCGCCGGTCCTGAGATCCACCACGCCGTTGGCCACGCCCAGCAGCCAGGGATCCGTATCCCAGATGTCCGGCGTCGAGATGAGCGGATCGCTGTTGGCCAGCGTAAATTTCACGCAGGCGTTGACGCCCCGTGAGCTGTTCAGCCAGGAGGCGCGCTTCTGCAGCAATTCGGCCTTGCCCCGCAGGTGATTGGACCTTTCGTTGTCGCCGCCTTCCGCCGCCTCCTTGGCCAGCTGCTCATAATGGGCAGCTACCGTACGATACGTGTCGCCCACCTGCTCGACCGAGGCTTCCACCTGGTGGACATGGGTGGGTTTCCAGTGGTGAACGTTCCAGACATACCAGGTCTTGCTTTCGGGAACATAGGTCAGGCGGTTCCGGAAAAGGGCTGAATGGAGGAGACCATCACCCTTTTCTCCGAACGCGGCGCAACGGGACACAAAGTCCGGTGTGATGACATCTTCCGGCTTGTCCGTAGGGGGAGCCTTCGCCTTTTCCGCTTCCACCTGCGCGGACACCCGTCGGGCCATCTCCTGGAGTTGGCTTTCGGATTCGCTCATTTATGTCTCCGTGGAAAACGGTCCCAAAATCCCGGAAATCTCATCCCAGAAAATCCCTGACCGCACGGGCGACCGGTTCGGCCCCGTGAGGGGGCGGTAGGGAAGGACCCGCGGCGGGTGATGGAGAGAGGATGCGGGCAGGAGCTTTTGCTCTGGCTTTTTAAAGAAGGGGGGAGAGCGAGGGGGAGGCACACGCCTTTTGGGGCGCGGTGCGCCCCAAAGGTCGCGTCGGCATAGCCGACGCCCAGAAGGAAATCAGGGCAGGATGGATAAGCGGCTGGGCGAGGACTGGTGACAAAATGGTCACCAAAAGGAAACAGCAGGTATCCCCGTATGAGGGATAACCTGCTGTAAATACATGGTGGGCCCACCAGGCTTCGAACCTGGGACCTGCCGGTTATGAGCCGGAGGCTCTACCAACTGAGCTATAGGCCCGCGAGGCGCACTATAGCCGCAAGCCGGCTTGCGGGTCAAGCGCGCAAGCAGCGGCTACATGGCATTGCCGCACTGCAACAGGCGGATCTGGTCGTCCATGGCCTTGCGGAGCGGCGCGGGCAGGCCCATGATGTCCACATTGAGGAAGCCGCGCACGATGGTGGCCGCCGCCTCGTCCTCATCCAGACCGCGGGCCATGAGGTATTCGATCTCTTCCTGAGCGATCTTGCCCACGGCCGCCTCGTGGGAGAGCTCCACGCCGTCCTGATTGCTGTCCAGCTCAGGGATGGCGTGCATGCGCCCGTTGCCGAGGATGAGGCCCTTGCATTCCAGATGGCCCTTGACGGGCGTGGTCCCCGCGCCGATGAAGCCGCGGTTGATGATGGTGCCGCCCGTGGTGACCGCACGGGAGATGATCTCGCCGCGCGTGTGCGGAGCGTTGAGCTCGATGCGGTTGCCGCTGTCCACATGGGAGCCTTCCGGGGCCACGATGACCGAATCGAAGCGGGCCACGGCTCCTTCTCCGGCCAGGGTGATGCCGGGATACATCTGGAGGTCACCCACGGGTTTGAGCAGGATGTAGTTGTTCTGGAAGACGCCCCCGGCTTCCACTCGTCCGGCGGAACGCGGGCGCACGGTGGTGCTCTCGCCCCAGTTGTGGATCATGGTGAAGGTCAGCTTGCCGCCCTTCTCCACATAATACTCCGTGATGCCGAGGTGGGCGGAATGTTCCGCGTCATGGGCGGTGGCGCAGCCGCCAAGGACGTGCAGCTCCGCGCCTTCTTCCACGATGACGATGTTGTGGATGCTCTGGCCCGCGCCGTGCCCCTTGATGAACATGCAGGACTGCACGGGTTCGGTGAGCTTGACGCCCTTGGCCACGCGCATGAAATAGCCGCCGTTGCAGTGCTCGCGCGTGAGGCGGGTGAATTCGTCCTTTTCGGGGTCGAGCAGCCGCCAGTAGTGCTGGGGCAGGCCGTCGTACTTGGCGAGCGCGGCGCGGATGTCCATGAGTTCCAGGCCTTCATGCCGCGTGCCGCAGTGCACGTCCGCATGGTTGAGCTGCATGAAGGTGCCGCTGACGTGCTTGTCCTGCACGTCGATGCCCGCGAGGACGAGGCGTTCGCGGTCCTGTGCGGGCAGGGCCGTCAGATCCTGGATGGGGGCGGCATGCTCGCCGCCGGTGAAATCGAAGCGGGAAAGATCGACAGTGCTCATACCAGCGGGGCCTCCATGATCTTGCCGTAGCTGTCGCCGGCCAGGCAGCGCAGGCATTCCTGATAGCCGTGATTGGCGATGTGGTCGAGGATGACGCGCGGGCGGGCCTCACAGCAGAGCTTGCCGTGATACATGACCTGGCCCCGGTCGGCATTGACGTATTCCAGGATGTGGCCGGTATGGGTGATGATGAGCCCGCTGGTGGTGCGGTTGCGGCTGCGTTCGCGCAGCGTGGCGCTACAGCAGGCGGGCACGCCGTCCAGCAGTTCGCGGACGGTATGGCCGACGAGCGCCATGTTCTCCAAGTCCACGCCGGACTCCGGCTCGTCGAAGAGCAGCAGGCGCGGCTGCTGGGCCATGAGCTGGAGCAGTTCGGAGCGCTTGATCTCGCCGCCGGAAAAGCCCGCGTTGACGTCACGGTCGAGGAAGGTGTCGAAGTGGACGCGCTTGGCCATTTCCGTGATGTCCATCTCCCGTCCGCGGCCGCAGAGCTCCACCATGCGGCGGGTCGGCAGGCCGTGGATGGTGGGCGGCCGCTGGAAGGACATGCCGATGCCCAGACGCGCCCGCTCGTGCATGGGGGCGTGGGTGATGTCCTTGCCGTCAAAAATGATGCTGCCCCGCGTGACTTCGTAGCCGGAAAAGCCCATGAGCGTCATGAGCAGGGTGGTCTTTCCCGAGCCGTTGGGGCCGAACAGGATAAAGGTTTCGCCGGATTCGATGGTCAGGTCGATGCCCCGCAGGACGGGCGTGCCGTGCACCGAAACATGCAGATCTCGTATTTCGAGCATGTTCATCCTCAAGCTTGAGACGGGCGCCCGCAGGCGCTGTTGGCTGGCGGCATCCGGCGGAGCGGCCGGGACGCGCCTGGAAAACGAAAGGCCCCAGGTCGGTGACGGCTGCCGCAGGCAAGCCGGGCCATGAGGGGAGCCGGTGCGCCACAGACGGCCACCGGGCCCGCGCATAATCGCAGACTTGTTCCGCGCTGTCCAGCCCGACCGGACAGATTTCCCGTAGAGACCGGTGCCCTGCCACAGGTGCAAACAGGTCGGAAGGCGCTCCAAATGTCTGCGTCAGTTGATGGTGCCATAGAAGATATAGATTAAATCCATAAAGAATATTTCCTCTATATTGCACACAGCGCCGTAGCGATACCTGACCTGGTCTTCCGAAGAAAAATAGCGGACATGCGACTTGGAATCAAAGGAAGGTACCGATCCGATAAACAGCGTTCCGGAAGGGATCTTGGCAAAGATGGCCATATCCTTAAGGATATGTTCCAACACTTCATGACAGACGACGGCGTCATATGTGATGCTTTTGAAGAGGGAAGATGTGTAGATGTTGTCAATTTGAAAGGTGAAGTGAGGAGATTGTGCACGATTTTTCGCTCGAGCTATGGCTACTTCGCTGAAGTCAAACCCTGTATATTGGCAAGAATAGCGGGAAGATGCAAGCATCTCGGCAAATGTTCCACATCCACAGCCAACTTCAAGGATATTTCGCGTTCTTTTCTGTACGAGAATATCCAGTGTTTTAAAGTAGATATTTTTATAGTAGGATTCATGGTAATTCTTTTGGTATTCTTCACTTGTCGCGTAGACTTGGTCATAAAAATTGGGCCGCAGATCCTGCTGTGCTTTTCCTTGATGGCATTCAAGTATATTTTTCATGAGTCTCTCCTTGCTGTTGTGGTATTAGAGCGCTTCACCTTTGAAAAAGGTGAAACGCGAGGCGGCGGCACAGGCCGCCCGGCCAAAAGTGAGCGGAAAAACCGCGTTTTTCCGCGAAACGACAGACCGTATGGTTTGGAACGCGCAGCGTTTCAAACTGAAATTGGTCTAGATGCCCTGCCCCAATAGGCTATTCCTCTTTCCCCGTTCGGTGAGTGGAGGTTGTCGCACAAATCATCAAGCAAGCGGCGAAAAGGCTGATTAGTCCTAAAAGGTCGGATATATTTTCGCGCAGAGTCGCAGACTTGTTCCTCGCTGTCCAGTCCGATCGGACAGGCTTTCGGGGACACGGGCTTGCGCCGGGCCGGGCAAGGGGCTAGTATCCCCCAGCTAGGGCATCCTGCCATAAAAAGGGAAAAGGCGAGGCGCTGACACAGCGCCTCCGACCCAAACCAAGCGGAAAAACCGCGTTTTTCCGCGAAACGCCAAGCGTTTCAAATAGAAAAGGCTCTACTGAACGCGCCTCGGCGCATGAGGAGATTTAGCATGTACATCATTACCGGGGGCGCGGGCTTCATCGGCAGCGCCATGCTGTGGCAGCTCAACCAGCAGGGCATCGACGACGTGGTGCTGGTGGACCATCTGGGCACGGACGACAAGTGGCGTAATCTCGTCAAGCTGACCTATGCCGACTACATCCACCGGGAGCGCTTCCGCGACCTTCTCCAGCGTGACGCCCTGCCGTGGAAGGTGGAGGCCATCATCCATCTTGGGGCCTGCTCCGACACCACGGAGGCGGACGGCGACTTCCTCATGGAGAACAATTTCCAGTTCAGCCGGGACATCTGCCGCTATGCGCTGGACAAGGGGGCGCGCTTCATCCAGGCCAGTTCCGCCGCCACCTACGGCGACGGCTCGCTGGGCTTCAGTGATGATCCCGACCTGCTGCCGAAGCTGCGGCCGCTCAACCTCTATGCCTATTCCAAGCACCTCCTCGACCTCTGGCTGGTGCGGCACGGGCTGGACAAGGAAGTGGCGAGCCTCAAGTTCTTCAATGTCTACGGCCCCAACGAATACCACAAGGGCGAGATGCGCAGCGTCGCCTGCAAGGCCTACAAGCAGATCACCAAACACGGCGACCTGGAGCTTTTCCGCTCCACCAGCCCGGACATCTCCGACGGCGAACAAAAACGGGACTTCGTCTACGTCAAGGACTGCACGGCGCTCATGAGCTGGCTGTTGGAGAACCGTCACGTCAACGGTATCCACAATGTGGGCAGCGGCCGCGCGCGCAGCTTCAACGATCTGGGCCGGGCCGTCTTCAGCGCCATGCAGCGTTCCTGCCGCATCACCTATGTGGACATGCCGCGCATGCTGCACGGCAAGTACCAGAACTTCACCCAGGCGGACATGAACTGGCTGGACAAGGTGGGCTGCCCCATCAAGATGACCAGCCTTGAAGACGGCGTGACGGACTTCGTGCAGAACTACCTGTCCCAGCCCGATCCGTATCTGTAACGCGCGGACTGTGCGTCCTTTTTGATTGCAGCAAGTCCCGGCTGGCCTGTGCCTCCGGGACTCTTTGCTGCCTATCTTTTTTGCGATCGTCGCCCGGGGAGGTTGGTAAGCAGCGTTTCAGGCCGCCTTCCGGGCAGGCCCTCCAAGCTCGTTTATATCCACTCGCTCCTCTCCCTTTTGCTTGTCTTCCAGCTCAGATTTGTGATTGAAGGGCGGCAGTAGCGGCAGAAAGGGACTGGGGAGGCCACGAAACGGTAAATATCCTCGGCGGTAAGCGATGTATCGTAAATGTCGAGGAAATCTTTGTCGCTGCGGTGAAATTCTGCACCGAAATACAGATTGAATAGATCTATGTTTGCGCATGTGGAGCAGATGTAGAGCTTACCGTCCACAAGCTCGCTGCACAGTCGTTTGCTTGTGCAGCGCATGTAGGCATCGATGATGAATTCATCCCCTTCAGGATTGAGCGGGTCTTTGCGCAGCGTTTTTGGTTGA
>DGYFI06202__coassemble_940_pt1 | contig 14741 bp, 15 predicted proteins | sample DGYFI06202__metabat2_high_PE_036 | metagenome-assembled genome bin DGYFI06202
AATCCATATTGCTGCCATTGTCATTTTTTACCTTTAATGAGTCCTGACCCTAGAAGCGTCCACGCGCCGAGGCCTGCAATTCCACTTCCAGCCCGGCCAGCGCCCGCCGCAGCATGTCCAGCCCGTGACCCACGGCCCGGCGGCGCGTCCACTGCCGCCCCATGTAGCGGCCCTGCGGGCGCATGACCCGCAGCCAGGTGCGATCCGCCCCGGCAAGCGCGATGTAGACGAGCCCCACCGGCTTTTCCTCCGTGCCGCCATCCGGCCCGGCGATGCCGGTGATGCCGATGCCCCAGTGGCTGCCGGTCCGCTCGCGCACGGCGGCGGCCATATGCCGGGCCACTTCCTCGCTCACCGCCCCCACGCGGGCAAGCAGCTCCTCCGGCACGCCCAGCAAACGCGTCTTGCTCTCGTTGGCATAGGTCACCACGCCGGTACGGAAGACCGCCGAGGAGCCGGGCACATCCGTGATGGCCGCGGCCAGCAGCCCACCGGTGCAGGATTCGGCCGTGGCCACCGTCTGCCCGCGCCGGGCCAGTTCCGGCACCACCACGCTTTCCAGATTGTCCACGTCCACGCCGTAGACCACATCCCCCAGCAGTTCCCGCACGCGGGCCAGCGTGGGCGCGGCAAGGGCTTCCGCGGCTTCGGCGCTTTCGGCCTTGGCCGTCACCCGCACGAACATCTCCCCGTCCGTGGCGTAGGTGGCGGTGGACGGATTGGCCAGCCCGGTCAGTTCCGCCAGCCTCAGGGCGGCGTCCCCCTCGCCCTGCGCGAAAGTGCGCACCATATGCGAGCAGATGCAGGCCTGCGTACGGGCGGCCAGGATGGGCACGAGCTGCTCCCGCAGCATGGGCAGCAGTTCGCGCGGCGGGCCGGGCAGCATGGCCACGGCCTTGCCGTCGGCGCGGCAGGCATAGCAGCCCGGTGCGGTGCCGATGCGGTTGGGCAGGGCGCGGGAGCCGCGCGGCAGCATGACCTGCTTGTGCTGATTGGGGCCCATGGGCCGCTCGCCGAAATATTCCTTCAGCCGGACGAGGCTGTCGGCGTCTTCCTCCAGAGGCATCTCCAGTACGGCGGCGATGGTCTCCTTGGTCAGATCGTCTTCCGTGGGGCCCAGCCCGCCGGTGGTGATGACCAGATCGCTGCGCGAAAGCGCTTCGCGCAAGGCGTCCTCCAGCCGCCGGGGATTGTCCCCCACCACGCAACTGTGCAGCACGTCGATGCCCAGCGCGGACAGTTCCCGCCCCACATGGGCGGCATCGGAATTGATGGTGTGCCCCAGCAGCAGTTCCGTCCCTACGGCAATGATCTCCGCCCGCATGTTCACTCACGCTCCTTTCCGTTTCCGGTCAGCTCGTCCACGATCTGGCTCGCGCACTCCTGCGGCGTCCTGCCGACCGTAGGCACCACGCAGTCCGCATGCTCAGGAGCCTCGAAAGGCGAGGAGATGCCGGTGAACTGACTGATCAGCCCGGCACGCACCTTTTTGTACAGCCCCTTGGGGTCCCGCGCTTCCGCCACTTCCAGCGGCGTATTGATGTAGACCTCAAAAAATCGTTCCGTGCCCACGATGCGGCGTGCCTCCTCGCGGGCCGCAGCCAGAGGAGAGATGAAGGCCACGATGGGCGAGACGCCCGCCTGGAGGAGGATGGCCGCCACCTCAGCCACCCGGCGCTGATTTTCCGCGCGGTCGGCCTCGGAAAAGCCGAGATCGCGGCAAAGCCCCTGCCGGACGATGTCGCCGTCCAGAATGAAGGGGTTCTCGCCCCGCGCACGCAGCAGAGGCAGCAGTTCCCCGGCGATGGTGGATTTCCCGGCGCCGGAGAGCCCGGTGAACCAGTAGCAGAAAGCTTGTGTCATCTGTATGCTCCTTGCGGAATTATCCACTTCTTCTAGCCTCTTGACCGCAGCGATGCAAGCAGGCACAAGGCGCTTGCAAGGCGGCACAAGCCCGATTAAGCTGTGCTCCAACCTATTCTGAACGGGGAATCGTCATGAAGAATATCTGTCTTGTCCTGGCGCTGCTCATCCTTGCCAACCAGAATGTCTGCGCCCGCACGTTGGACGCCGACTACTTCACCTTTGAAGTGCCGGACGGCTGGGAGGTGGTCATGGAGCCCACCTGGGAGGAAAAAAACGTCAGTCTGGTGGTGGCGCGCGCGGACAAACGGGCGGCGGCCACGCTCGTGGCGGGCCAGACCCACGGGACCCGCATGGACATCATCGCCTCCATGTTTGCCCAGATGTTCCAGACCAGCCTGCCGGTGGAACGGCAGGGCAACGTCTTTACCGTCCCCTATGAAAAGGAAAACGTCTCCGGGCGACTCTGGATGACGGAAAGCAACGGCATATTCATCATCTACTCGCTGACCGGCGATGATCACGCCGCCCTGAACATGGTCAAATCCGCCGTGAAGAGCTTGAGCTATCCCGGCCTCGTCCTCCCCTAGGGCCTGTTGACGCTATTTTCTGCTTGTTTGGGGGGAAGGGGAACCCCTCCCCCCGCGCGGAAGGGCACAGCCTTTTTGCAGCGAAGCGAGAAAAGGCGTTCCCGTCATCCTTCCCCCCTAGCCCCCTCCCTTCCCCAGCGCGCTTTTATCAGGGGAAAAACAGCGACGCGGGGCGCATCGTCAGGCAGCTTAGCCTGACGGTGGACATTTTGCTTCGGCATTCCTCCCTTCTCAAAAAAATTGACGCCCCCTGCCCCAGAGGGTTCGCTGCGGGGCCGCGCTGGGGGCTGGGCCGAACCTCCGGCCGACAGGTGACGAATGGGCGGCGGACGGGAAAATCCTTGCCACCTTTTTTGATTTCGTGCTACGCATGTTGTTACCGGCAGCCGCTTCCGCTGTCCGGCAAATCGCAGCGAGGCCTGATGTCATGCATATTTCCGAAGGAGTGCTCTCTCCCGCCGTACTGACGGGAGGCGCCGTACTGGCGGCCGCCGGCGTCTGGGCGGGCCTGCGCCGTGTGGACTATGACCGGCTCATGCAGGTGGCCATTTTGAGCGCCGTCTTTTTTGTGGGGTCGCTTATCCATGTGCCGGTGGGACTGGGCAGCGCCCACCTTATCCTGAATGGCTTGCTGGGCGTCCTGCTAGGCTGGGCCGTCTTCCCGGCCCTGCTGGTGGCGCTGCTCCTGCAGGCCCTGCTGTTCCAGTTCGGCGGTCTTACGGTGCTGGGCGTCAATGTGGCGACCATGGGCGCGGGGGGCATCCTGGCCCATTACCTCTGCCGCTCCTGCTGCCGCCTGCCGCACTACGGCCCGCTGCTGGGCGGTTTTCTGGCCGGGGCGGCCGGCGTGCTGGCGGCCGGCGTACTGACGGCGGCGGCTCTGGCCCTTTCCGGCGAGGCCTTCCAGACGGCAGCCCGGCTCGTGCTGCTGGCGCATCTGCCCATCATGATTGCCGAGGGCTGCCTCACCCTGTTCACCGTCAACTTTCTGATGCGGGTGCGGCCGGGCATCCTTCCTTTCGCCTGTCCGGCCCGGCGTCTTTCCTGATCTTTCGCACGACTGCCCGCCATGTTTGCCCAGCCCTTTGCCCACGGCCGCAGTCTGCTGCACAGGCTCGATCCGCGCGTGCGTCTGGGGACGGCGGCGGTCAGCGCCGTCTGTCTGGCGCTGGTGCAGACGCGCCCGGCGGCCCTTTACGGCCTGACGCTGGGGGCCGGCCTGTTGCTGCTTTCCCGACCGCCGTGGGGGACGGCCCTGCGGCGTCTGCTGGCGGTCAACCTCTTTTTGCTGTTCCTCTGCCTGCTGACGCCCTTCAGCCTTTCCGGCGACGCCGTCTGGCAGTGGGGCCCCCTTGCCGTCACCCGGCAGGGGCTGGCGCTGGCCTTCGTGCTCTGGGCCAAATCCAACGCGCTCGTGCTCTGCTTTCTGGCCCTGGTGGCCACCATGCCCGTTTCCACCGCCGGTTACGCGTTACAAAAGCTGCGCTGCCCGGCCAAGATCGTTTTTCTGCTGCTGTTTGCCGGCCGCTATATCCATGACATTGCGGATGAATGGCGCACCCTGCTTGCCGCGGCAAGGTTGCGCGGCTTTCGGGCCCGCACCTCGTTCCACACGTACCGCACGCTGGCCTCCCTGCTGGGCATCCTGCTGCTGCGCGGACTGGACAGGGCCCGGCGCGTCCATGAGGCCATGCTGCTGCGCGGCTTCCAGCAGCGTTTCTTTTGCGTGACGCCCTTCCGGGCCCATGCCCGTGACGCCCTCTTTTCGGCGTTCATGGGCGCGGCTCTGATCGTCCTTTGCTGGCTGGAGTTTCGATGAACGGCAACGCGCCTCTTTTTTGTCTGGAAGATCTGACACTCACCCATGAAGGCTGCACGCAGCCCGTGCTGCGGGACGTGAGCTTTTGCCTGCATCCCGGTGAGCATATCGGCCTGTACGGGCCCAACGGCTGCGGAAAGACCACCCTGCTGCGCGGCATCACGGGCCTGCACAAGGCCACGGGCGGCGGCGTGCGCTTTCAGGGCAAGCTGCTGCGCGACGACGCCGATTTCCATCCCTTGCGCTGTGCGGTGGGCTTCGTGCTCCAGCATGCCGAGGATCAGCTCTTTTTCCCCACCGTACTGGAAGATGTGGCCTTTGGGCCGCTCAATCTGGGACTCAGCCCGGACGCCGCCCGCGAACGGGCGCTGGAGACCCTTGCCCGGCTCGGGCTCGACGGCTTTGCGGACAGACAGACGCATGCGCTTTCCGGCGGCGAGAAAAAACTCGTCTCCCTGGCGGGAGTGCTGGCCATGCAACCACAGGCCCTCCTGCTGGACGAGCCCACCAATGCGCTGGACATGGCGGCCCGGCAGCGCCTGTTGGACATCCTTGCCGCGCTGCCCACCGCACGCATCACCATTTCCCATGACTGGGACTTCCTCCAGCAGGTGAGCAACCGCTTCATGACCATCGAGGACGGACGCCTCGTCACGGACGCTCCCAGCCTTGCCCATGTCCACCGGCATGCCCATCCCTGCGGGCATGTCCCGCATGTGCATGCCTGATGCCTGCTGCGGGACGCTTTCCCCTTCCTGTATCCGCATCCTTGCGTCCGCTGTGCCGCCTTCCCCCCGCATATGGGGTCCACTGACCGCCGCACGCTGCCTGCGCTCCGCGCGGCACGAAAAAAGGACGCCCGAAGGCGTCCCTTGTCTGCATGAACGTCCTGCCTTGAGAGCATCTTGCCTTTGAAAAAGGCAAAATGCGAGGCGGCGGCACAGCGCCGACCGGCCAGAACTGCGTGGAATAACCGCATTTCTCCGTAAAACAGCAAACCGCATGCTTTGGAAGATCAAGCGTCTCAAACCGAAAATGCGCATGGGCATGCGCAGCAACACCGTGCGCCCGGCTGCCGCTCATTGCGGCCGTGAGCAGCAAGGCGGGGTGAGCTCCTTGTGCTTCCCTCCGGCGCAGGACGGGTTCCCCGCCGCCTTGCCGCACTGGCAGGAACCGCAGCCGCAGCTCCCCTTGCCGCGATGCGCCACGGCCCGGTAAAACTTGCGACCCATGTAGGCCAGCGCGCCCAGAACGATAAGAACGATAAGCAGCGTTTCCATACGGATCGTCCTCCTGGCTCAGGAGGATGTCAGAATTGAAAAAGAATGTCAAATTCTATTCTTTCTCTTCCGTCATGGTGCCGCCGGACGCCGGCTGCCGTTCACGCTGCTCGCGTGCGGCGCAGGCCGCACAGACACCGTAAAGATTATGGACATGGCCGCGCAGCAAGAAGTCGTATTTGCGGGCCAGCTCGTGCTGGATCTTCTCGATGCGCGGATCATAGATCTCAATGACTTTGCCGCAGGCGACGCAGACCATATGGTCGTGGTGACTGTCCGACGCCGCCAGCTCGTAACGGGCGATGCCGTCGCTGAAATGGATCTCCATAGCGAGCCCGGCTTCGCAAAGCAGCTTGAGCGTCCGGTAGACCGTGGTCTGGCCGATGCTCGAATCCTGCTGCTGCACGCGCTGGTAGAATTCTTCCAACGAATGGTGGCCGGGAAAGCGAAAGAAGACCTCGGCAATGATGCGCCGCTGCGCCGTGGCGTTCATCCCCTTGCGGCTGATGAACTCCTGGAAGGCGTTGTGAAAAGCAGTGTTATCCATAGACCTACCCTTGATGCTCTTTCTCTAGCACGGGCACGGACATCTGCCAAGCGTTCTCTGCCCAGTCCCTTGACCACGCCCGGGGGAATGGCTAGGGTCGGGACGCTCCAGTTTACAGACGCCTGTCAGGCTTCATGCGAGGTGGCCCATGCAAATCTCCCCCAAGGGAATGAAGATCCTTCTGAACCTGTTCCTGCTCTACATCTCGTGGGGATCGACCTACATCTGCCTCAAATTGTGTATGCACGCCTGCGGGCCGTTCACCCTCTGCGGCGTCCGCATGCTCTGCGGCGGCCTGCTGCTGGCTCTCCTGCTGCTCCTTACGGGGCGCTGGCGGCGGCCCGTATGGGCGGACATGCGCCATGCCGCCTGGCTGGCCATCTTCATGGTGCTCATGGCCAGCGGCTTCCTGGCCAGAGGCCAGCAGGGCATCACCTCGTCCACTGCGGCCATCATCACCGCCTCCACGCCCATCAGCATGCTGCTGGCGGGCTGGCTCTTCGCCGGAGAAAAACGCCCGACCCTCATGCAGTGCGTCGGCCTGCTGGGCGGGGGGACCGGCCTGCTGCTGCTTACGCTCGGCAGGGCCGCGGCGCAGGGCGGGCAGCCTGTCGAGGCGGTCAATTCCGTTTCCGGCATGATCTGGGTCTTTTCCGCCACCCTGGGCTGGGTGGCCGGGACGCTCATCTCCCGCCGCTTCCCCCATGCTTCGGGCCTGTCCGGCATGCAGTCCTGCGCGCTGCTGCTCATCTGCGGCGGCCTGGAATCCCTGCTGGTGGCCGCCTGCGCCGGAGAAGCCGCCCAGCTGCGCCTTGCCGCCGTCGGCCCGTCGGAGCTCCTGGCCTTCGGCTGGCTGACCGTGGGCGGCTCCATCATCGCGTACTATTCCTACTTCTGGCTGCTCTCCCACGCCTCCATCGCCACGGCCGTCTCCTATGAATATGTGGTCCCGGTCATCGGCGTCTTTCTGGGCTGGCAGATCGGCGGCGAGACCATCACCTGGCGTATCCTGCTGACCTGCGTGCTCATCGTGGGCTCGGTCTTCTTCGTCATGTGGGACAAGCACAACAAGTAGCGCGCCCGCCTTCTTCGCCCAAGGGGCTGTCAGCACTCTTCGTCGCCTTTCGGTAGCGCCCTTCCCCCCAAGCCCCCCATCCCTTCCCCAGCGCGCTTTTATCAGGGGAAGTGACAGGGACACGAGGCGCCCCTCACCAAAAGCAAACGGCGCGTGTACGGATGACTTTTCTTATCCTGTGAAATTTTTGTAAAATTTGTGTTAACACGCCCTGATCCCCCAGGGGCAACAGCAACGCCCCCGCCCCATGCAGACAAAAAGGGCGCTCCCGAGGGAGCGCCCTTTCATTGTTCACCACATGCCGTCCTTCCGGCGGATGCCGCCGGTCAGGGGAGGCACACGCTTAGGCGTTGGTCTTGCGGTCGCGCAGCATCTTCACCGCGCAGAACTTGCCGCACATGGCGCAGACTTCTTCATTCTTGTGCTCTTCGCGGCGCTTGTCGAGCTGTTCGGGGTCAAGGGCGGCGGCGCGCATCTTGTCCCAGTCCAGCGTCTTGCGGCCTTCGTTCATGAGGGCTTCACGGGCCACGGCGCGCTTGGTGCCCAGAGCCACTTCGCCCACCTGCGCGGCCACGCGGGAGGCCATGACGCCCGCGCGCACGTCGGCTTCGTCGGGCAGGGTGAGGTGTTCGGCAGGCGTGAGGTAGCAGAGGAAGTCCACCCCGGCCTCCACGCCGATGGCGCCGCCGATGGCACCGGCGATGTGGTCATAGCCCGGCGCGCTGTCGCAGCACAACGGCCCGAGCACATAAAGGGGGGCATTGTTGGTCAGGCGCTTGATGCCCTGGATCTGGGTGCGCACCTGATTCATGGGCACATGGCCGGGCCCTTCGATCATGCACTGCACGCCGCGCTCCAGCGCGTATTTGGCCAGACGGCCGAGGTTGATGACCTCTTCCCACTGGGCGGCGTCGCCCGCGTCCACGCCCGCGCCGGGGCGCAGGCCGTCGCCCAGGGACAGGGTGACGTTGTACTGGCGGCAGACGTCGATGAGGCGGTCAAAATATTCCAGCAGCGGGTTTTCCCGCTGGTTCTCCAGCATCCAGCGGGACAGCATGGAGCCGCCGCGCGAGACCACGCCCATGACGCGGTCGGCTTCCACGCCGTACTGCGCGCCCTTGAGGGACAGGCCGCAGTGCACGGTCATGAAGTCCACGCCCTGCCGGGCCTGCTTCTCGATCTCATTGAACAGATCGTCGGCCTTCATGGTGGCGATGTCGCGGTCGGCGTCGAGGATCTGCTGGCCCACGGCGTACATGGGCACGGTGCCCAGCGGGGCGGGGCTGGCGGCCAGCATGCCCTGCCGGATGGCGTCCAGATCGCCGGCGATGGAGAGGTCCATCACCGTGTCCGCGCCGGCATCCAGCGCGGCCTTGAGCTTGCGCTCCTCGGTATTGAGGCAGTTGCAGAGCGGAGAGGTGCCGATGTTGGCATTGACCTTGATGCGGGAGGGCTGGCCCACGATGATGGGCTTCACGCCCTTGTGGGCGGGATTGCCCAGCAGCACCATGCTGCCGGCGCAGATGGCGTCGGTGATGGCCTGGGGGTCGAGCCCTTCCTCGGCGGCGATGCGGGACAGGTGCGCGTCGAGCAGATCGCGCAGCGTGCTGTTGAGCGAAAGAAGCGAAGATGCCATGGATTGAGCCTCGCGGGTTGCGACGCAGGGCAGGGATAAAAAAAATCGCACGGCAGGAAAGCGGTGCGACAACGAGCTTCCCTCCGGCAGTGCGAACTGCGTCAGGTTCACAGGGTCTGGGCCATGCCCACTCTCAGCCACGTCATCTGCCATGCGCGGCTCCCCTAGCTTGATTGGTCTTTATTAGCCAAAAAAAATCCCCCTGTAAAGGGCTTTCTTGCCCGCTTGCCTTGCCGGACGGGATGCGCTAGGCATGGGCCATGCGACGCCGACTCTTCTCCCCGGTGACCTGGCCGGTCATCTCCTTTCTGGTGGCTATCGTGCTGGGTGCTCTGGCGCTTGCCCTGCCCTTGAGCCATGCCGACGGCGCGCATCTCGACTGGCTGGATGCACTCTTCCTCTCCACGTCCGCGGTCTGCGTCACCGGCCTGAGCACGGTGGACATCAGCACCATCCTCTCTCCGGCGGGACAGGCCGTGCTCCTGCTGCTCATCCAGACGGGCGGCCTCGGCGTCATGACCTATACGAGCCTCGCTTTCCTGCTCTGGCGGCGGCAGGTGCCCTTTACCAGCCGTGAGGCCGTGAGCCAGGCCCTGCTGGGCGGCTCCTTCGACTTGCCGGCCTTCCTCCGGCAGGTCACGGGCATCGTGCTGGGCATCGAGCTCTTGGCCGCGCTGGCCCTTTATCTTCACGATCCGGTCTTCTTCACGCCGTTCCGGGCCCTCTTCCACGCGGTCTCCGCCTTCTGCAACGCGGGCTTTGCCCTGCGCGCCGACAACCTCATGTCCTGGCAGCGGGACACGGCGGTCAACATCATCATCAGCCTGTGCATCATCTTCGGGGGGCTCGGCTTCGGCGTGCTGCGCGAGCTGCTGGGCCTGCTCACCCGCGGACGGCTGGGCGCGCCGGTCACCCGGCTCTCCCGCTTCAGCCGCCTCATCCTGCGTACCTCGCTCTTCCTCATCGTGGCCGGGGGCCTGCTCATCTACGTCATCGAATGGCGGCGGCCCGGCAACGAGCATCAGGTGGGCGAAGGCTTCACCCTGCTGCTGACCTCCTTTTTCCACTCGGTCTCCGCGCGGACGGCGGGCTTCAACACGGTGGACATGGCGCACCTGAGCCTCGCCAGCCTGCTGCTCATCATGCTGCTCATGTTCATCGGCGGCGGGCCCGGCTCCTGCGCAGGGGGCATCAAGCTGGGCACGTTCCGGGTGCTGGTGGGCTACTTCCTGTCCCAGTTCCGGGGCAACGATCAGATCGTGCTGGGCGGACGCGGCGTGCCGCACGAGAACGTCAAGCAGGCGCTGACCCTCTTCTTCCTCTATTGCCTGACCATCGTGGGCTCGCTCTTCCTGCTGACTCTCACCGAGACCGGCATCCTGCACCGAAGCGACGCCCACAGCGGACTGCCGTTCGTCCACCTGCTTTTCGAGGTCGTTTCCGCGCTGGGCACGGTGGGGCTGAGCGTCAACGTCACCCCGCAGCTCACCGCGGAAGGCAAGCTGATCATCATCTTCAACATGTTCGCCGGGCGCGTGGGCCTGCTGAGCCTGCTGCTGGCCATCCGCAGCCTGCGACGGCGCACGAGCTACAGCTATGCGGAAGCCCAAATGCCCATAGGCTAGAGCGTGTTGACGTTATTCGTCGCCTGTTTGGGGAAAGGGAAGCCCTCGCGTTGCTGTCGATGCCCGTAAGGCTCCTGCGTCGCTTAACGGCACAGCCCTACGGGCCGCCTTTCGAGTGCCGCCGGCGCGGGAAGTCCCAGCCTTTTCGCAGCGAAGCGAGAAAAGGCGCTTTTGGCACTCTTCCCCGCAAGCCCCCATCCCTTCCCCAACGCGCTTTCACCGGGGAAGAGTCAGGAGCACGAGGCAACCCCGTCCCCAAAGGCAAGCGGAACGTGTAGAGTTTATTTATCTGTTGAAACTATTTGTAAAATTTAATCAACATATCCTGGCGGGCAGATGCGCAAGGAGCCGGAACCCGTGCCGCAAACGGGGAGGCCGCCCCGTCCTTCGCTTGCCCGGAAAACCGCACTGACAGGAGAGAGCATGGCCGCCAGAAAATCACTGGAGATAGGCGTCATCGGTCTGGGAAAGTTCGGCCTGCGCATGGCCAGAACGCTTGTGGAGCTGGGCCATACCGTCGTGGGCATCGACCAGTCCGACGTCCGCGTCCAGCTTGCCGAGGAGCATCTGCAGGCGGTCTACAAGGCCGACGCCACCAACCTGTCGGTGCTGCGTTCGCTGCATGTCCAGGACCTGGACTGGGTGGTCATCTGCGTGGGGGACGGGGTCGAACATTCGCTGAGCATCACGCTCAACGTGCAGGAGCTCGCCGGCCCGCGCATCTGGGTCAAGGCATCCAATGAGGAGCACCGCAAGATCCTGGAGCGCCTGCACGTGGACCGCGCCGTGGTGCCGGAGATGGAAGCCGCCGTCATGGCCGCGCACCAGCTCACCCATCCGGGCATGCTGGACCTCATCCCCAAATACGGGGGCATCGCCATCCAGGAGCTGGAAGTGGACAACTGGGACGGCAAGACGCTGGTGGAGCTCAATCTCATGCAGGAGCATGCCGTCATGGTCATGGGCATACGCCCCGTGGGGGAAGATTCCTTCATCTTCGTGCCCCCGGCCCGCACCACCCTGCACCGCGGCGACCGGCTGGTGCTCGCCGGCCGTTCGGCCTTCATGGGCAAGCTGCGCCCCTGAACGCAGCCTGCGGGAGATGTCCGGCGCTGCCGGGCCTGCTTCGCTCTTCAGCGTACAGGGCGGGCCCAGCGCGGCAGCTCTCTCCAGAACCGGCTCAGGCGTCGTTCCCGCTCCGGCCAGTCCGGCGCGTAGCGGGCGAGTTCTTCCCGATAGGCGGCGGAGTGGTCCATCTGCCGGATATGACACAGTTCATGCAGGCAGAGGAAGGCGGCATCCTCGCACGGCAGCAGAATCGCCCGCCAGTTGAGGCGGATGCGCCCCGCTCCCTGCCGGTCCCGGCTGCAACTCCCCCAACGGCTCCGCTGGTCCCGCACGCAGACCTCGCTTAACGCGAAACCGTGACGGTGCGCCAGCTCTTCCAGCAGGGGCGGCAGATGTTGCCCCGCCTGCCGCCGGCACCAGCGGCGCAGGGCCTCTGCCGCCAGCGCGTCATCCGCCTCCCCGTAACACGTCAGGCTCGCCCGCTCCACCACCAGCAGCAGACGCCGCGCCCCGGCTTCCACCCGCAGAGGCGCATGACCGCTGCGGGCCACGGCCGCGCAGCCCTGCTGCCAGTCCCCTCCGCGCCGGACGGCGAATGTCTGCCCCGTCAGCGGCAGGGAAAGCTCTTCCGGCAGAAAATTCCCTTCATCCCCTTCCTCCGCACCGTGGCGGCCAAGTCGCCGCCATGCCCGTTCCACAAAGGGGATCAGCCCCTCCAGCCAGTCCGGCCGGTCCGCCAGAGAAAACGCGTCCGGCACGACGAGCTGCCACTCTCCCGCCGCCGTGAGGCAGAGACGAACACGGCGGGCCCGCGAAGAGCGCCGTACCGCGATCAGCAGATCCGTCCCGCCGTTCAGCCGGAAAGTCAGCCTTTCCGCCCCATCGGACAGCCGCTCCAGACAGACGGACGGTCTGAGGGGGGCGTCGGCGGAAAAGGCACGTGAACGGGCGGTGACGGACAAGGACATGCCCGGCATGCTGCCACAGCCCGGACAGGCTGTAAAGCGGACAGAAATGCCGGGTTGAAAAAAATCACATTGAAATAATTCATCTTTTTAAAAATGGTACCAGAGTTGCATAAATGAATGCAGAAAATATCAACGCATGGAAAAATTTTCCCGCAGGAGAAGTTATGGACATCACAGCGTTGCAGAATAATGGCATCATGTCTCTTGAGAACACCAACTCCCTCAACTACACTCAGTCCAGCTACACCAAGAATGATGAGTCTGAGACCTCTTCCAGCAGTGATAGTGTGTCCATCTCCGAGCAGGCGCGTCTCCTGTTTGCCCAGTCTTATGGACAATACAATGGACTGACGGCTTCGATGCAGTCTTCCGACAGCAGCGATTCCCTGCTCCAGAGCCTGGCCCAGAGCTACACGGCTTCCGGCAAGGCGGACGAAAGCGCCGCCAGCCAGCTTGCTGCCGATAGCGCCGTTGCGACCGAACAGGCCCAGAGCGCCGCCCCCGCTCCCGCTGAAGGCGGACAGGGCGGCAGTGGCGGCCAGGGCAGCAGCGAAGAAGACGACAGCGCTGAACAGGAAAACATCCGTCAGCAGATCTCCGCGCTGCAGTCTCGCGTCAGCATGCTGAGCGCCACCCTCGCTTCCGGCGACACGACCGCCTACGGCCAGCTCGCCAGCCTGGAAGCCCAGATTTCCTCCCTCAGAGCCAGCCTGCGCGCATAACTCCCTCCCCCTTCGTGTTGTGCAGACTGTCAGAGGCCTAAAGCGGAAGAGAACGCCCGTTCTCTTCCGCTTTTCTTAGAGCAGTTTCCGTTTGAAACGCTGCGCGTTCCAGACCATACGGCCTGTCGCTTCGTGGAAAAACGCGGTTTTTCCGCTCACTTTGGGCCGCGCGGCCCTGTGCCGCCGTCTCGCGTTTCACCTTGCTCAAAGGTGAAACGCTCTATGATGCGCGCCCGTTGAGCTCTCACGGCATAAAAAACGGAAAACCACCCGCAAAGCAGGTGGTTTTCCGTTTTCCCTATCCGAAAAATCCCGACGGCTTGCCCCGCCGCCTCTACCACGAAAAAACGCCTCGCTCGGCACAGCCCGCAGACAGCGCCGGGATATAGGCTCAGTTGCGCGTCTCTCCGCCGCCTCCGCCGGCTTCGCCCTGAGGCAAGCCCTCCGGCAGGGACGGCATGGCAGACACGGCAAAAGGTTCACGCCACTCCGGCAGGCAGGCAAATACTTCCCCGCCCGGCAGGATCACCCGCAACGCATGCAGCATGAGGCGAGGACTCGACCCGGGCGTGCCATACTTGCCGTCGCCAAGGACCGGATGTCCCATATGGGCAAGCTGGGCCCGGATCTGATGCGTGCGGCCCGTGTGCAGCCGTATGAGCAACAGGCTGCGCTCCGGCCCGCATGACAACGGCTGCACGCTCAACGACGCCTCCATGCCCTCGCCGGGGACATCGCTTACGCGCATCCGCTCGCCTGTCCCCATGTTCGCCTTGCAAAGCCAGTGCGTCAGCCGCCGCTCGCCATGCGGCCAGCTACCCGACACCCAGGCAAGATATTCCTTGTGGAGCTCATGCCGCCTCAAGGCGGACGTCATCGCGCTCAACGCCGCAAAACTGCCCGCTACCAGCAGGATGCCGGAAGTGTCCTTATCCAGACGATGTATGGGAGTGGGGATATACGGTTGCCCGGCATAAAAGGCGGCCAGCCTGCCAGCCACACTGTCTTCATGCCCGGTGCCGGGCTGGGTCGGCAGACCGGAAGGCTTGTTGAACGCCCAGATGTCGCCGCTCCGGCCCACCAGCGGCGGCAGCGCTGCCGCCACAGGAGCACTCTCGCTCTCCTTCCTGCGCCCCGCCATGCCCTGCGCAAAGGGAGGCAGGCGCACCATGTCGCCCACGGCTACAATGGCGAACGGCTTCGCCCGACCGCCGTTGAGCCGGACCTGCCCGGTACGTATCCAGCGATGCAGCAGGCCCTGCGGCAGATCCAGCCGCCGCTGGAGCAGCTGCAAGAGTTTCTGGCCGCTCTCCACGGCCTGCACGGTAAAGATGTGGGATGCTTCCGCCGCACGGGCCGGCGGCGGGACGTGAGGATCTTCTGGCATGCGCGGCAACCTCGGTGCCGTGGTGAAAAAAACGACGGGCCCAAAGCGCCGCCGAACAGGCTTCACCATAGCCGCACCCGCCGGCGAGGTCAACGTGCCGCCAACAAAAGACGATCCCCTTGGCGGGGATGGTCAGGACGGGGGAGAGGGGGGACTTTTTG
>DGYFI06202__coassemble_942_pt1 | contig 14721 bp, 11 predicted proteins | sample DGYFI06202__metabat2_high_PE_036 | metagenome-assembled genome bin DGYFI06202
CTTACGGGCATCGACAGCAACGCGAGGGGTTCCCCTTCCCCCCAAACAGACAACGAATGATGTCAACAGACCCTAATGGCCGCAGATGTGGCTGAGCAGGTGGTGCATTTTTTCTTTCTTGGTGCGGAGGTAGGCCTCGTTTTCGGGGCAGGCGTCCACTTCGATGGGCACGCGTTCCACGATCTCGATGCCGTAGCCGGAGAGGCCGACGATCTTCTTGGGGTTGTTGGTCAGCAGGCGCACCTTGTGGATGCCGAGGTCCACGAGGATCTGGGCCCCGGTGCCGTAGTCGCGCAGGTCCGGCGGGAAACCGAGTTTGCGGTTGGCCTCCACGGTATCGTAGCCTTCGTCCTGCAGGGCGTAGGCGCGGATCTTGTTGGCCAGGCCGATGCCGCGTCCTTCCTGTCGCATGTAGAGCAGCACCCCGCGCCCTTCCCGTTCGATCTGACTCAGAGCCGCGCCGAGCTGGGCCCGGCAGTCGCAGCGCAGGGAGCCGAGCGCGTCCCCGGTGAGGCATTCGCTGTGCACGCGGACGAGCACGGGCTCCGGCCCGCTGATGTCGCCCTTGACGAGGGCGATGTGGGTACCCGGTTCGCGCTCGCTCTCGTAGGCGCAGATGGTGAAGTCCCCGAACTGGCTGGGCAGGTGGGCGCGGGCCGCGCATTTGACGGAGACCTGTCCGCGTTCCATGCGGTAACGGATGATGTCCTTGACCGCGGCGATCTTGAGGCCGTGCTCTGCGGCGAAGACCTCCAGATCGGGGAGGCGGGCCATGGTGCCGTCGTCCTTCATGATCTCGCAGATGACGGCGGCGGGGCGGAGCCCGGCGAGGCGGGCAAGGTCCACGCTGCCCTCGGTCTGCCCGGCGCGGGCCAGCACGCCGTCGACGCGGGCGCGCAGGGGGAAGACGTGGCCGGGGGTGACGATGTCCTCCGGGCGGCTCCCGTCGGCCACGGCCACCTGGATGGTGCGGGCGCGGTCGGCGGCGGAGATGCCCGTGGTGGTGCCTTCGCGCGCCTCGATGGACACCGTGAAGTTGGTGCCGAAGCGGGAGCCGTTGCGCTGGGTCATGAGCGGCAGATCCAGCCTGTCGGCCATGTGGGGCGCGAGGGGCAGGCAAATGAGTCCGCGGCCGTATTTGGCCATGAAATTGATGGCTTCCGGGGTGACGAATTCCGCGGCCATGGTCAGGTCGCCTTCATTTTCCCGGTCCTCGTCATCGACGAGGATGATCATCTTGCCCTGCTTCAGTTCGGCCAGGGCTTCAGGGATGGTGCACAGGGGCATGTCGTATTCTCCTGCCGCGTGGCGGCGATAAGTCATGGAGCCCGTCGGGCGACGGGTACGGGAGTAAAGTAGGGACGGCTCCCGCCCCTGTCAACGGACGGTCCTGTCCGGGCGAGGCTCAGAAGCTGTCCCGGTGCGCGAGGTTCTCGGCCTTGGTGTGGGTACGCTGCTCGAAAGCCTCGCCGTTGACCATGACGCGCTCGTGCGTGCCTTCGCCGATGAGGCCGCCGGCGTCGTAGGCCGCCACCCGGAAGGTGAAGCCCTTGCCGTTGGGGGAGATGCCCGTCAGCTCCGCCGTGAAGCGCACCTTCATGCCGCAGGGCGTGGCCGAGACATGCGAAACGTCCACATGCGTGCCCACGGTGGTGCAGCCTTCGGGCAGCAGAGGCTGGAGCAGATCCACGGCCGTGGCCTCCATGCCGGCGATCATCATGGCCGTGGCATAGACGTAGACGTGGCCGCTGCCGATGCTGGAGGCCATCATGTCGCAGGTGACGGTGATCTCTTTCCGGCCGGTGAGACCGACACGCAGAGCGGTTTCCATATCAATTCTCCTGTGCGTTATGTTGCGGTGACGGGAGGGAGGGCAGCGGTTCGAGACGGAAGAAGCGCAGCCGCAGGGCGTTGCTGACGACGGAGAAGGAGGACAGCGCCATAGCCGTGCCCGCGATCATGGGCGAGAGCATGGGGCCGCCGAAAAGGTGCAGCAGGCCCGCGGCGACGGGCAGGCCCAGGATGTTGTAGCCGAAAGCCCAGCCGAGGTTCTGCCGGATGTTGCGCAAGGTGGCGCGGGAGAGCGCAAGGGCGCTGAGTACGGCGCTCATGCCGCCGCGCATGAGCACGATGTCTCCGGCCTCGGCGCTCACGTCCACGCCGGAGCCCACGGCCATGCCCACATCGGCCAGCGCCAGCGCGGGCGCGTCGTTGATGCCGTCGCCCACCATGCCGACCGTCTGGCCGTCCTGTTGCAGCCGCCGGATGTATTCGGCCTTGTCGTCGGGCAGCAGGCCCGCGCCCACGTCCTCCGGCGCAATGCCCACGCGGGCGGCGATGGCGCGCGCCGTGCGCTCGTTGTCTCCGGTGAGCATGACCACACGCAGGCCCATGTCCTGCAGGCGGCGGACGACCTCCGGCGATTCCGGCCGCAGGGCATCGGCGAGGGCGAGGATGGCCGCCAGTCGCAGCCCTTCGCCGCCGCTGCCGGCAGCGGACGCGCTCTCCCCTTCCGGCGTGCGGACATGGGGCGCGACGGCCAGCATGAGCGGCGTCTGCCCGCGTTCGGAGGCGGCGGCCAGCTGTTCGAGCGTCTCATCCGGCACGACGAGGCCCAGCCGCCCCATGAGATTGGTGCTGCCCACGGCCACCTGCCATTCCGTTTCGCCCAGACGTACGATGCCCGCAATGCCGCGTCCCGGCCACACGCTTTCGTTGCGCACGGGGCAGACGGGCAGGCCCTTTTCCTGCGCGGCCGCGGCGATGGCCCGCGCCAGCGGATGTTCGGAACGGCTTTCCAGCGCCGCCGCCAGCGCCAGCAGCGCGCCGCCGTCCAGCGCCGCCGGGGCGCTCTCCAGCCGCTGCATGTCCGTCAGGACGGGCCTGCCGGTGGTGAGGGTGCCGGTCTTGTCCACGGCGATGACCTGGAGCCGCCCGGTCTGCTCCAGCGCGGCCCCGTTCTTGATGAGCACGCCGAGCTGCGCCCCGCGTCCCGTGCCCACCATGATGGACATGGGCGTGGCAAGGCCCATGGCGCAGGGGCAGGCCATGACCAGCACGGCCACAAAGACGGTGAGCGGAGTGCCGGCCGGTTCGTCGCTGCCCAACCACCAGGCAAGGGCGGCCAGCAGGGCAAGGAGCATGACCGACGGCACGAAGTAGAAGCTCACCCGGTCGGCCAGCCGGGCGATGGGGGCCTTGCTGCCCTGCGCCTCGCGCACCAGCCGGATGATGCGGGCCAGCCGCGTGTCCTGCCCCACCTGCTCGGTGCGCATGGTCAGGGGCCCTTCGCCGTTGACGCTGCCCGCCACCAGCTCATCCCCGGCGGAGACGGCCACGGGCACGGATTCCCCGGTGAGCAGGGACATGTCCACGGCACTGGTGCCGGTCAGGATGACGCCGTCCACAGGCACGCGGGCCCCGGGGCGCACCAGCAGCACGTCCCCCACCTGCACCTCGGCCAGCGGGATCTCCGTGGCCCCGCCGTCTTCGTGCACCTTGAGGGCGCGCTCCGGCGTCAGGCGCAGCAGCGCGCCCATGGCGTCCCCCGCCTTCTGGCGGGCCGTGAATTCCAGGAACTGGCCGAACTCGATCATGGTGACGAGCACGGCGCAGGATTCATAATACAGGTTCATGGCCCGGCCCGCGGGATCATGGCCCAGCAGCCCGAGGATGGTGTTGACGAGGCTGAAGAGGAAGGCCGCGCCGGTACCTACGGCCACCAGACTGTCCATGTTCGGGCTGCGCCGGACGAGGGCCGTCAGGCCTTCCGCGTAAAAATGCCTGCCCAGCCAGACCACGGGCAGCGTCAGCACGAGCTGCGCCAGCATGAAGGCGCGCGGGGCGCTGTGCGGGGCGAGGGCTTCGGGCAGGGGCAGGCCCGCCATGTGCCCCATGGAGAGATAGAGCAGCGGCAGGGCGAAACAGAGCATGGGCAGGAGACGGCGCAAGCGCTTGCGGCGTTCCTCCTCCGCCTTGTGGCGGCTGTCGGCGAACTGGCGGGCCGGGTCTTCCGGGCGGGAGGGCGTCGCGCCGAAGCCGAGCCCCGCCACCTTGGCCACGATGGCCGCCGACAGTTCATCCCGACGGGACCGCGGCACCCGCACTTCCGCCTTGGCCGTGGCCAGATTGACGGATACGCCCGCCACCCCGTCCATGCGGCCCACCACGCGCTCGATGCGCGAAGAGCAGGCCGCGCAGTGCATCCCCTGGATATCGTAGCGCAGAGAACAGAGCTGTTCGTCACTCATGGCGATCCTCCCCGCTTGCGGCACCGGCCCGGCCGGTCCCCGGTTCATTTCCCCGCCCGCCATGCCGCTGCGCGGCGGGGCGCAGCTTGACGACCGATGCAGGCGGGCGTACACAGAAGATGAACCTTATGAAAATGAAAATCAATACCCTGTAAACACGCTTACTCTGGAGGCTGACATGCCCGTACTGAAAGTGAACGGAATGCGTTGCGGACACTGCAAAGCGGCTGTGGAAGAAGCCGCGGCCAAGATCCCCGGCGTCAGCAGGCCGGAAGTGGACCTGGAAGCCGGCGAACTGCGCTTCGAGGAAAGCGCCCCCGTGGATATGGCCGCCCTGCGCGAAGCCATCGTCGACATCGGCTTTGATCCGCAATAGAGCGTTTTTGCCTTTTTCAAAGGCGAAACGCGAGGCGGCGGCACGGCGCTGCACGCCATGACACAAGGGGGGCATTTGCCCCCCTTGTGCTTTCCTGGCATGCCGAACAGGCTACGGGCCCGAAGAGCGCCCGAAGGCTGCCGGCGTTTTTTCCGGCGCACGGGAAAAGCCTGCTGCGCGCGCCGCCTCGCATATCATCCTTTTCAAGGATGATATGCGCTATTCGTCTTCGTCGTCCTCGTCATCTCCATACACATCGATCAGCACTTCGACGGCACGGATGCCGCCCGGGCCGACCTGCAGCAGTTCGGACGTGACGCACCTGCTGTCGTCATAGAAGTTCTCGACGAAATCCCTGATGTTGTCCTCAAGGGTCTCGTAATCTTCCGTGCTGAAGACGCAGAAGCGCCAGCTGGTGGGCATGACGGCATACAGCGGCCAGCCGAAGCGCTCACCGACCCGCTCGCCGAAGGAAGGCGCGAACAGCAGCGCGGCATTGAGCGTCTCGTCCTCAAGGTCAAAATAACCGATGGTGCCCTGACTGCCTTCCTGGACCACAAGTTCCGTCTCCGCCAGCAGGCGGTCGCCATTCTCCGCGGCGACCTGCCGAGCTTCCTCTTCCGTGACGTCCCACTTCTCGAGCATCTCCGGCGTGACCCAGATATTGCGCTTGGGCGTCTCCAGGATGAGGTAGCGGATGCTGTACTCCGTCACGTTGTCGTAGATCTCGGGGAGCGTCTCCACATCATACGGACGCATGGCGTAGTAGATGTGCCCGCGGGCCTCTTCCCAGCTGTCGGGCTCCATGCTGCCGCTCCCCTCGGGATTCAGGGCGGCGGCCACCTGAGACACGAAATCCTCCAGGACCTCTTCGTCCCCGGTCTCGGCATAATGTTCCGCCACGTTTTCCAGATTGATCATGGCGGACTTGTGGGAGGGGGGAGCTGACGTGCAGGCTGGTCGCGGAAGGCTGGCTCACCAGCTTCAGCCCGTATTCCGGCAGTTTTTCCAGCACGATCTGCAGCACCCGCGGGTCAAGTTCGTTTCCCATACGCAAGTATCTCCTTTATGTGGTGTATAAGCGTCGACGAGCTATTCGTCGCCGTTCTCGCCGTTCGCCTCGACCCACGCTCCGACGGAGCGTATGCCGCCCGGGCCGATCTCCAGCAGTTCGGGGCTCAGGAATTTGTTGTCATCGTAATTGCGGATGACAAAGTGGATTATCCGCTCCTGGAGCTGCTCAAAATCCTTCTTGCGGAAAAGGCAGAAGCGCCGCTTGTTGGGGATGACGGCATACAGCGGCCAGCCGAAGTGCGGGCCGACACGCTCGCCGAGCGAGGGGGCCAGCAGCAGAGCGGCATTGAGGGTTTCATCCTCCAGATCGAAATGCCCGATGGAGATGCCGTCGTCGAGGCTTTCCACAGAAAATTTCGTTTCCTCCAGCAGACGTTCGCCATTTTTCTCCGCGGTCTGTCGCGCTTCCTCTTCCGTGACCCCCCAGCGTTCAAGCATCTTGGGCGTGATCCATTCATTGCGGGTGGGCGATTCCAGGATGAGATGGCTGACGCAGTACGGCGTCACCTGCCTGGCCAGCGGAGGCTGCACTTCATCGTCCGTGCGGGGATGCATGGCATAATAGATATGCTCGCGGGCGTCCTTCCAGTCGGGGAGATCGTCCTGCGTCAGGGCGGCGGCTATCCGGGCCACGAAATCGTCCAGGGCTTTTTCGTCCCCCGTTCTGGTGTAGTACTCCGTCACGTTTGCCAGATTGATCAGGGCGGCAGCGCCGGAGGCCGAACGGATGACCAGACCGCCATCCTCAGACCGGATCTCCACCAGTTCCAGCCCGTATTTCGGCAGCTTCTCCAGCACGGTCTTCAGCACGTGCGCGTCGGCTTCGTTTGCCATAGGCATGCATCTCCTTTATGCGATGTCTTTGCGTCGCCGGCGGGCAACGCACGAATATCATCCGGCCTGCACGCCCCCGGTCCCCCGGCTGACGAAGCTGAAGGGGATCTCGCGGCCAAGGCCTTTCTTGATGACCTTATCCATGCCCTTGAGGGCATCCTGCTCCACCAGACAGTTGCCGCTGCCCGCGATATGCAGGCGGACGGCCTCACCGCCGTCGCGCCGGAACTCCGCGGTGTGCACATTCTGGCAATGGGTGCGGTCGAGCCCTTCGGCCAGCGAGAGGAAGAGCGCGCAGGGGCGCAGATGCTGCGCCAGCCGTCCGAGCCCTTCGGTGGAGGCCTGCTCCTGCTTGCGGGAAGGCCCCTTGCCGTGCAGCAGGGCCAGCTGGGCCATGAATTCGATCTCGTCCTGGGTGAAGCCCAGCAGTTCCGTATTGCGGATGAGGTAGTGGCTGTGCTGGGCATGCTTGGGATAGGCGATGAAGATGCCGATGTCATGCAGGATGGCCGCATGGCAGAGCAGTTCCCGCGCCTGTTTGTCCGGGCTGATGCAGCCGCACTCCGCGGCGGAATCATACAATTGCAGGGCAAGGCCCATCATGTGCCGGGCATGGCGCTCCTCGTAATTGCAGCGCCGGGCCAGGCGCTGCACGCTCTGTTCCCGTATGCCGCCGGGCACGGGCTGCGAGCCGTACCCCAGCCGACGCAGCTGATCCACCAGGATGCCGTCCAGGATGTTGCGGTTGCTGACCTGCATGGTCTCGAGGTGCAGCTCTTCCAGCATGGCCTGCAGGATGGCCGCCCCCGGCACGAGCACTTCCGCCCGCCGCGGGCTCACGCCCGGCAGTTCCTTACGCTTGGACAGGGGCAGGGAGCAGATGTGGCGCGAGGTGCGGCGCAGGTTCTCCAGCGTGAGGGTGGTCTCGTCCGGGCCGGGAGCCGTGCCCCGCTCCAGACGGTGCCCCAGCGCATGCAGGGTCTGGATGGTGCCGGAACTGCCCACCAGCTCCGTGATGTCGTAGGCGCTCACCCGCTGGAGGCTGTGCGAGGCCTCCATGCGCACGAAATTGCGCATGGCCGCGAATTCGGCTTCGGAGACGGGTTTTTCCCGGCCCTGGAGGAACTGGTTGTCCAGTCGCACGCACCCCAGCTTGAGGGATTCGAGGCAGGCGTGATCCAGCGAGTTGCCCACGGCGAGCTCGGTGCTGCCGCCGCCGATGTCCATGAACAGACGCTGGCTCAGGCTGTGCGGCAGTCCGCTGGAGACGCCCAGATAGATGAGCCGGGCCTCTTCCTGCCCGGAGATCACGGTGACGGCAAGCCCCGTGGCTTCATAGGCCCGCTGGATGAATTCCTGGGCGTTATGGGCGTCGCGCACGGCGGAGGTCGCCACGGTGATGACCTCCTGCGCGCCGTAGGAGGCGCACATGGCCCCAAAGGAGTGCAGCACATGGAAGGCCCGTTGCATGGCCTCTTCCTGCAGGCGGCGCTCCTGGAAGGCGTTCTCGCCCAGGCGCAACATGTGCTTGACGCGGTTGAGCACCGCAAATACGCCGTTGGGAGCGATGCGCACCACCATGAGGTGGGCGGAATTGCTGCCCAGATCGATGATCCCCAGAATCCGGCCTACGCCCGTGCCCGTTCCTTGCATTGCCAGCGAACCTCTTTTTCGAAAACCTGCCGGAACAGCTCCGCCTTGCTCTCAAGACGATGCAGCTCCGCCGAACAGCCCAGAGCGGACTTCACCTTCAGCACCAGCGTGTCCCCGTCGAGACGCGCTTCCATCTTCCCTACCGCTCCCGTGTGGCTGTAGTCCAGCGCATCGGCCAGCCGCAGCAGGGCGGCAAGCTGCCGCACGGCCCGCTGTTCCGCAGCGTCCAGCGCGGCAAAGCGCCGCTGACGGCGCGAAGGGTCGCGGCGGCGGTGATAGCGGGCCACCAGCGCCGCATAGGCCCGCAGTTCGGCCGGCACATCCTGGCCGGGCACGAGGTTCTGACGGATCATGCGCGCGCTGCGCTTGTGGTGGGCCCGCTGGCCTTCGACCCAGCCCACGTCATGCAGCAGAGCCGCCCAGTCAAGCACGCCGCCCCACAGGGCGTCAAGCCCGTGGAGCTCCTGCGTGGCCCGGAAGAGCTCGCGCGCGAAGCCGGCCACCCGCTTGCCGTGCACCAGCGCTCCCAGCAGGGTGTCCTCCCGCAGTTCCCCGGCGGCGCTCTCTTCCGGCTGCGGCGTCAGCGCCGCTTCGGGAGCGGCTGCGGGCCGGAGCTTCCCGCCTTTTTTGCCCGCCGTGTCCTTTTTCTTCCTGCCTTCGGCCGCTCCGGCCGTCAGACGCAGGATCTCGGTCGAGACATCCACGCTCGCGCCGGGCGCATCCCCGGCCGCCGCCGCTTCTTCGGCCAGACGCGCGGCCTTCCTGGCCGCCTTGGCCGCCAGTTTCTTCTTGATGGGGCAATTCTTGCGGCAGTCCTTGCAGACGCCGTCATGCCAATGTTTGCAATGCGCCATGTCGTCTCCTTGCCGTCACCTTCGGCAGAGCGGGGCCCCACGGGCCCCGCCATATTTCGTTGTCCTACTCAGCCAGACAGCCGAACCTTTCCAGCATGCGATACTGTACGCCGCCCTGCTCGCCCTTGGGCGAGTCCGGCGGGGTATAGCTGCCGTCCGCCTGCAGGCGGTACACCCGCGTGTCCTCGATATGCGGCTTGAGCACCTCCCGGCTCACGCGTTCCCGCAGGGCCGGGTCAAGGATGGGCGCGAGCACCTCGATGCGGCGATCCAGATTGCGGGGCATGAGGTCGGCGCTGCCCATGTAGAGCGTCGGATCCCCGCCGTTGTGGAAGTAATACAGGCGCACATGCTCCAGGAAACGGCCGACGATGGACGTCACCTCGATGTTCTCGCTCAGGCCGGGCACATTGGGCCGCAGGCAGCAGACGCCGCGCACCTGCAGGCGCACGCGCACGCCGGCCTGCGCCGCCTGATAGAGTTCCTGTATGCAGATCTTGTCCACCAGCTGGTTGCACTTCAGCACGATGAAGCCGTCCCCGTGCGTGCGCTGGCGATCCACCTCACGCCGGATGGCCGCCACAATGGCCCGGCGCATGCCGTGCGGGGCGACCAGCAGATGCGTGTAGTCGTCCTTTTCGGCATAGCCGGTCATGACGTTGAACAGCTCGCTCACCTCGGCGCAGATGCCGGGGTGCGAGGTCATGAGGCCCATGTCCGTATAGATCTTGGCCGTGGAGGGATTGTAATTGCCCGAGCCGATATGCACATAGCGGCGCACGCCCTGCGTCTCGCGGCGCACCACGAGACAGAGCTTGGCGTGGATCTTCATGCCGGGGATGCCGTAGACCACATGGACCCCGGCCTTTTCCATCTCTTCGGCCCAGCCGATGTTGCTGGCCTCGTCGAAGCGGGCCTTGAGCTCCACCACCGCGGTGACCTGCTTGCCGCTGCGCCGGGCCTCGATGAGGGCCTGCACGATGGGGGAATCCTTGCCCACCCGGTAGAGCGTCTGCTTGATGGCGATGACGCCGGGGTCCTCGCTGGCGCGGCGGATGAACTCCTGCACCGCCCCAAAGCTCTGGTACGGATGGAAGAGCAGCACGTCCTGCGTGCGCAGGGCATCGAAGATGGCTTCGCCGCTCTCCTCGGCAAAGGGTTTGGGCAGCACCGGATGCATGGGCTCGTCCTTGAGGCCGGGCCTGTCCAGTCCATAGAGGGCCATGAGTGAAGAGAAGGCCATCGGCCCCTTGACCCGGTAGACCTGAAAGGGCTTGAGCTCCAGGATGTCCACGAGGAAGCGCCGCATGTCCGCGGGCATGGAATGGGCCACCTCCAGCCGCACCACATCCCCGAAACGGCGCTGGTCCACCAGATCGCGCACGGCTTCCAGCAGGTCGTCGGCCTCGTCCTCCTCGATCTCCACATCCGCGTTGCGGGTGATGCGGAACAGGGCGGAATTGACGATCTTCATGCCGGGGAAGAGCATGGGCAGATGCTGCTGCACCAGCGTCTCCAGCAGGATGATGTCATTGTCCCGCGTATTGGAGCTGAAGCCCAGCGAGGTGTAGCTCTTGGCTTCCTTGCTGCGCGGCGAGAAGACGAGACGCGGGAAATTGTTGGGGATCTTCAGGCGGGCATAGCGGGTGACGCCATGCTTGTCCTCGAGCTGCACCAGGAAGTTCAGCGTCAGGGCCGAGATGACCGGCAGCGGATGGCTGGGGTCGATGGCCTGCGGCGTCAGCGCCGGGAAGACCTCGTCCGCGAAATACTGGTCAAGGAATTTCTGCTGCTTGCGCGTGAGGTCGCAATAGCGCACGAGGCGCACCCCGCGCTCACGCAGATGCGGCACCAGCCATTTGCTCCAGTGCTCCTGCGCCTGGGCCAGCTGGGCCAGCACCAGCCGCCGGATCTCCGCCAGCTGGCGGCCGGGCGGCGTCTTGTCCGGGCCGGTGGACGGCACATGGTTCTCATACTGCCGCTGCACGTTGGCCACACGGATCATGAAAAATTCGTCAAGATTGCTGCGGAAAATGCAGAGGAACTTGAGCTGCTCCAGCAGGGGCTGGCGGCTGTCCAGCCCCTCGTTGAGCACACGGGCGTTGAATTCCAGCCAGCTGGTCTCCCGGTTGATGTACAGACCAGGGCAGGACAGATCGTGGATCTGCGCCTCCGTGCACTCCCGCAGCGCCTCGCCGTGCGGCGGAAGGACCTCGGCGGCGGAAAGCTCCTGCTCCGCCTGTTCTTTGTTCTTCTTGCCGCTTTCGGCGTCGGACTTGCTGCCCATATCCTGCTCCTTCCTTTTTTGAGGTTGGCCTACACCACAAGTATGACAAAATGATGACGGCAGGGCAATGCGCGCCCCGCAAAAGAAGGGCTTGCTCATTGGGAGCAAATGGGTAACACTAAAAAGATACCATCCGTTATTGCTTACGGGGACGCTTTTCCCGCGGGGGGAGGCCATCGCCCCGCCAAAGGGCCGACTATGCGCTATGACATCCCGTTTCGCCCTGAACGGCGGCAGGACGCCCGTCCCGCCGCCTTTTGTCGCGTCCTGCTGCGGGTCGTGTGCCTGCTGGGCCTTTTGTGCGGGCTCCTTGGCGGCCTCCTCGTCCGGCCGGCGGCGGCGGGCGATGCGCTGGACTTCACCACCATCCGTCTGGGGACGGGCCGTCAGGCCGTGCTCGTGGTGGGCGGCATCCAGGGGGACGAGCCCGGCGGTTTCTCGGCGGCCACCCTGCTCGGCACGCGCTACGAGATCCAGGAAGGAGCCGTCTGGGTCGTGCCCAACCTCAATTTCCCCAGCATCATCCGACGTTCCCGCGGTCTGCACGGCGACATGAACCGCAAGTTCGCCCGGCTGGACCGGGAAGACCCCGAATTCCACACCGTCAGCCGCATCAAGGATCTCATCGGGCACCCCGACGTGCGGCTGGTGCTCAACCTGCACGACGGCAGCGGCTACTACCGGCCCACCTACATCGACAAGCTCAACAATCCGCGCCGCTGGGGCCAGTGCATCGTCATCGACCAGGCCCGTCTGGAGAACGTTTTCATGGGCGAACTGCACGACGAGGCCCACGCCGTCGTTTCCGCGGTCAACAAACGTCTCCTGGCCCCGCATCACACCTACCACATCCACAACACCCGCACGGCCGAAGGCGACCGGGAGATGGAGAAGAGCCTTTCCTATTACGCCGTGCGGCAGGGCAAGGCGGCCTTCGGCCTGGAGGCCAGCAAGGAGTTCCCCGTGGAGCTGCGCGTGTACTACCACCTGCAGATGATCGAGAACTTCCTGCATCAGGCCGGGGTCCGCTTCCAGCGGGGTTTCGAGCTCACGCCCGACGGCATCCGGCAGGCCCTGCGGGAGAATCTCGGCGTCGCCTTTGCCGGGAACCGGGTCTTCCTCCCGCTGGAGGACGTGCGGGACTGCATCCGCTTCCTGCCGCTGCCCAGAGACTGCGCGGACAACGCCGTCACCTCCAAGCCCATCATGGCCGTGCTGCCCTGCCAGGAGCAGAAAAACCGGCTGTGCATCCATTACGGCAACCGCACCATCACCCTCATCGAGCCCGACTGGCACGAGATGGACGACAGTCTGGACGGCATGGTGGCCACTGTGGACGGCAAAAAGCTGTTCGTGGGCTTCGGGCAGGTGGTGCGCGTGTACGAGGACGCCGTCATCCACGGCAAGGACGGCTACCGCGTCAACGCCATCGGTTTCGACAGCGGCCGTCAGGACGAGAGCGGCCTGTCCCTGAAGCACGCGGCCTTCCAGAAGCGTTTCTCCGTGGACAGGCAGGGCAAGATCTTCCGGGTGGAAGTCTACAACGGCGACCGCTTTTGCGGATTGTTCCTGCTGCGTTTCGGGGATACGCTGCGCGTGGAACGGGACACCCTTCCCGACAGACCGGGACAGGAAAGCGCACTGGGGTTCTGAACATGAAAGCATCCATTCGGTTCTGTGTGGCCGGCGGCGGGAGCTGGGGCACCGCGCTGGCGCATCTGCTGGCCGGTCTTGGCTATGACGTCCGTCTCTGGCTGCGTGACGGGGAGGCAGCGGAACGCATCAATCAGACGCACGAGAACGCGCGCTACCTGCCGGGCCTGCCGCTTCATCCGGCCCTGCGGGCCGAGACCGATCCCGGCGTCCTGTCGGCCGACTATCTTGTGCTGGCCATCCCCACCCAGCAGCTGCGGGGCTGGCTGGAGGCGCACCGCCGCCACCTGAACGCCTCGCCGGTGCTCATCAATGCCGCCAAGGGGCTTGAGGTGGGCACGCTGGCCACGCCGAGCCGCATCGTGGCCGAGTCGCTGGCCGGTACGCCCTTCCGCTTCGCCGCGCTTTCCGGCCCGTCCTTCGCGGCGGAGGTCATGCGCGGCCTGCCCACGGCGGTGGTGCTGGCCGGGCGGGAGGCGGATCTCGTCTGCCGCCTGCGCGATCTGCTCTCCGGGCCGCGCTTCCGCTGCTATTCGAGCGCGGACGTCACGGGCGTGGAGATGGGCGGCGCGCTGAAGAACATCATGGCCATCGCCGCGGGCGTCAGCGACGGCCTGCATTTCGGGCACAATACCCGTGCGGCCCTCATCACGCGCGGCCTTGCCGAGATGTCCCGCATCGGCATGGCCTGCGGCGCTCAGGAACGCACCTTCATGGGCCTTTCCGGCCTGGGCGACCTGACCCTTACCTGTACGGGCGACCTTTCACGAAACCGGCAGGTGGGGCTGCGGCTCGGGCAGGGGGAAGCGCTGGAGGACATCACCGCCCGGCTCGGCATGGTGGCCGAAGGCGTCAAGACCACCCTTGCCGTGCATGATCTGGCCGCGCGCCTCGGCGTGGAAGCCCCCATCACCGACGCCGTGCACAGCATCCTCTTTTCCGGCGAGAAGCCCGCCGACGCCGTGACCCGTCTCATGACCCGCACCCTGCGGGAGGAATAGCCTGCGGCGGGCGTTTTTGCCGCGCTGGCGTTTTCTTTTTTCTGTCGTTGGCTGGCGGCTCTTGCCCGGCATCCGGGCTTGGTCGCCTGCTCTCCTCCTCTTCTTTTTACGGATGCTGCCCGACGGCGGAGGATGTGTCTTTTTTTCTCCGCCGGCTGGCAGCTTTTGCCCGGCATTCGGGCCTGGTCGCCTGCGCGGCGGGCGGCAGGGGGTAAGGGGCTTGCCAGCCCCTTGCCCCCTACGACCCCCAACCCTGCCTTGGGGCAGCCATCCTTGACGGACTTCAGGAACACGTCAGCCGCCCCCCTGCCCTCTCTCTGCCGCGCGGCAGCGGGCGTTCGGCCTCCCGCTGTCCCGCGCGTGGCGCGGGACGAGCGTCCGCCCGGCGTCGGAGCTTCCGCCCCTGCGGGGCGGCGATCTCCTCCGCGCCCTGCCGCGCTTACCTCAGTAAGGCAAAAACTCTTCATGCTTTCCCATAAACGAGATGTCAGCCGCTGATGTAAATCAGAAAAACGGCTTTCCCCCTGCTGATTCGGTACAATGGGTCGGAGTTCTGTTGACGCTTTGAAAGGAAGTTTCCTGACTAGAGGTGATCACAGCTTCTTTTCCACAGAGATGCCTCAGCCCGACGGCAGGAGATAGGTTTCTTCTCCGCCGGCTAGCGGATGCTGCCCGGCATTCGGACCTGGTCGCCTGCGCGGCGGGCGGCAGGGGGTAAGGGGCTTGCCAGCCCCTTGCC
>DGYFI06202__coassemble_965_pt1 | contig 14443 bp, 12 predicted proteins | sample DGYFI06202__metabat2_high_PE_036 | metagenome-assembled genome bin DGYFI06202
AAGCCCCCCATCCCCTCCCCAGCGCGCTTTTCTCTTGCGCCCCCATCCCGCACGTACGGGAAAAGGCGAGATCCACGCAAAACCGCCCCTTCGGTATCGGACAGGCTCCGCTCGCTTTTTCCCGGCAAGTCTGGCAGGATCGGCGTTATATCATCCGCAAGGAGGTTCCGCCATGTCCCCTGTCGTATCGCCGTCTGAGCCCAGCATATCCGGCCCGCAAGCAGCCGGGCATCTGCCGCCGCCGCACGGCGGACGCGGTCTGCAAAGTTGTCAGGTCCCCCCGGAAGAGGCGGCGGAGCTGCTGGCCCGTGCCGCCGGTCTGCCGCGCATCGAGGTCAGTTCCCGCGCCGAGGGGGATATCCTCATGTTGGGCAACGGGGCCTTTTCGCCCTTGCGCGGCTTCATGGGCCGGGAGGACTGGCGGAGCGTCTGCCGGGACATGACGCTGGCCGACGGCACCTTCTGGCCCGTGCCCATCACGCTGGACGTGTCGGAAGACGTCGCGGCGACTCTGCGTCCGGGACAGGAGGCGGCCCTCTGGCGCGAGGGGCGTTGTCTGGCGCTTTTGCAGGTGGAGGAGGTCTGGCCTCTGACGGCCGAGGACCGCCGCCGGGAGTGCGAGCAGGTCTTCCGGGGGCAGGGGCCGGCTTCGGAACGCTTCTGGGAGACGGCTCCCGACGACCATCCCGGCGTGAAGATGGTGCTGGCGCAGCTGCCGTACAATGTGGCCGGGACGCTGCGGGTGCTGGCCCGCAGCCGCATGGCGGAGCGGTTCCCGGATCTGATCCTGGACCCGCAGCCTCTGCGCGAGGCCCTGCAGGCACGGGGCTGGCGGGACGTGGCGGCCCTGCAATTGCGCAACCCCATGCACCGTTCCCATGAATACCTTGCCAAGATCGCACTGGAAGTCTGCGACGGCGTGGTCATCCATTCGCTGGTGGGCGCGGTGAAGCCCGGCGACATCCCGGCGGAGGTGCGCCTGCGCTGCATCGACGCGCTGGTGCGGAACTATTTCGTGCCGCGGCATGTCATCCAGGCGGGCTATCCGCTGGACATGCGCTACGCGGGCCCGCGCGAGGCCCTGCTCCATGCGCTCTTTCGCCAGAACTACGGCATCTCGCGCCTTATCGTGGGCCGGGATCACGCGGGCGTGGGCGATTATTACGGCCTCTTCGAGGCGCAGGAGATCTTCCGGCATATCCCGCAGCCGTCCGATCCGGACAAACGCCTGCACACGCAGGCCCTGCCGCTGGACTGGACGTTTTACTGTACGGCCTGCGACGGCATGGCCAGCCTGCGTACCTGCCCGCACGGGCCGGAAGAGCGGGTCATCCTCTCCGGCACTCGCCTGCGCAAGCTGCTCTCGGAAGGCCAGCCCGTGCCGGATCACTTCGGCCGCCCGGAAGTGCTGGAAATATTGCGTGCATACTATGCCGGCCTGAGCGAGGCCGAACGCCCCGTCATCCGCCTGCAACAGGCCTCGGCGCAGCCTGACGCGCTGCGGCCGCAAGGGCATCAGCGCGGTTAGGGCGTTTTATCCTTGAAAAAGAGAAAACGCGGGGCGGCGGTACAGCGTCCGGCCTGTCCCGGTGAGCGCGCCGAGGCTGCGTCTTGCTCCTGAAGAGGAGGCGTGCTAGACAGGGGGCAACTCAGGGCGGGGTGCAAGTCCCCACCGGCGGTGATGGGCGTGGTCGTGTGGGCCGCGTCACGAGCCCGCGAGCGCCTCAGACGAGGGTCAGCAGAACCGGTGAGGATCCGGTGCCGACGGTAACAGTCCGGATGAAAGAGTTTTTCGGCAGCGGACACGCTTGCCGTGTCTGGCTGCGCGCCCTGATGTCGTACATCAAACCGTGGAGTTTGGTCTATGCATCAGTTTCCCGCATTCCCCCTTTCCGATCCCCTTTCCGCCACAGGGCCCGCGTCGTCGGACGCTGCCGCCACGTTTCTGGCCCGCTCCCCTGAACAGCGCCTGCAGGCAGCGCTTGAGGCCCTGCGCGCCGGTGAGGGCGTGCTGGTCCTCGACGATGAAGACCGGGAAAACGAGGCGGACATCATCTATGCCGCCGAATCCTGCACCGAGGCGCAAATGGCCCGTCTCATCCGGGACGGTAGCGGCATCGTCTGCCTCTGTCTCACGGCGGAGGCCTGCGCGCGTCTGGATCTGCCGCCCATGTGCGCGCAGAATACCAACCGCCAGCAGACCGCCTTCACCGTGAGCATCGAGGCCGCCGAAGGCGTGACCACCGGCGTTTCCGCCGCGGACAGGCTGCGCACCGTACAGACGGCCATCCAGCCGCAGGCCCGCCCTGCCGACCTGCGCCGCCCCGGCCACGTCTTTCCCCTGCGGGCCCGGCCCGGCGGCGTGCTGGAGCGGCGCAGCCATACGGAAGCGGTCATCGACCTGATGCGTCTTGCGGGCTTGCGGCCTTGCGGATTGCTCTGTGAACTGACCCTGCCGGATGGCCGCATGGCCCGGCGGGACGAGGCGGCCGCCTATGCCCGGCAGCACGGCATGCCCCTCTGCACGGTGGAGGATATCGCCCGCCATCGTGCGCAGCATGGCGTGTAACGGCAAGTTGGTGTAACTATATGAAATGGGCAGGCTCCGCGTATTTGTACGCGGAGCCTGCCCGTTTTGCCGGATGCTGCGGCGCTCTCCCCAGCTGTGCGACGTTCCGAAAACGCCCTGCGGGCTGCCTTTCGGTCGCGCTCTGCTGTCGATGCCCGTAAGGCTCCTGCGTCGCCTAACGGGCACAGCCCTGCGGGCTGCCTTTCGGTCGCGCTCTGCTGTCGATGCCCGTAAGGCTCCTGCGTCGCCTAACGGGCACAGCCCTGCGGGCTGCCTTTCGGTCGCCGCCGGCGCGGGAGGCCCAGCCTTTTTACAGCGGAGCGAGAAAAGGCGTTCTCGTCATCCTTCCCCCAAGCCCCCTTCCTTCTCCCAGCGCGCTTTAACCGGGGGAAGAGTCTGGGACGCGAGGCGGCGGCATAGTACCGCCCGGCCGAAACCAAACGGAAAAAGCTCTATCGTGTGATCATGGCGGAGCCGGAAGCGGAGACCATGAGCATCCCCTGTCCTGAGGTGGCTTCCGTAAGGGTGATGCGCACGCCGTATACGGCATTGGCCCCGCGTTGCAGGGCTTCACGCTTCATCATTTCCAGCGCGCTTTTTTCCGCTTCCTTGGCTTTCGCGGAAAAGGCGTTGGACCGCATGCCGAAAAAGTCCGTTATGGATGACAGCAGGGAGGAGATGGGGCCTGTACCCAGGATGCAGTACCCGGAGACGAAGCCGCAGTCTTTTTCCGTCCCGCGAGGTTGCAGAGCCGTTATGAACATGTCGTCGATATCCACTTCCGGCGTAAAAGCTTGTAACATAGTGTTATTCCCCGTGTATGGTGTTGGGCCATCCCCTTCACGCAGACAGGAAAGAGGCGGGATCCGTGCGGAGCGCATCTGCTGCGGGCCGAAACAAAGGCATGGACGACCCGTCGCGTGAAGGGAACGGTCGGTTTGGAGCGTTCCAAAGGGAAAAGGGGCGACAGCTTCGACAGCCGTAAAACAGCCGCTCATGCCCCAAGACGGGCATTGATATAGCGATTGAGGCTGACGCCCGCTTCGGCGGAAAGCAGGGACAAGTGGCGGTGCATCTCCGGCGTGGTGCGCACCATGAACTTGCCCGAATACTTCCGCAGGGAAAACGGCTCCGGGATGCTTTCCCCATTGGCCGCCATATCCCGCACGGTCTCCTCCACAAGGCGGACGATGCCCCGCAGAGCCGCGTCCTGCTCTTCCTCCAGCCATGAGAGGCCGGGAAATTCCGCACACAGCCCCACAAATTCCTGATCCTCTTCCGACCAAATGACGCGGTAGGCGTACTGCTTCACGTTCATAGGGCGCACTCCTGTAGTTTGGCGATGGCGGCAAGAACCTGTCTCACCTGATAGGGCTTGGCGTAACCGTTCTTGTTCTGCACGTTGACGCGGGGGTCTCCGGGCCACGGCGTTTTGAACACGCAATGGCTTGTGCCCTGCTGGCGCGGTTCGCCAAAATAGACGGTGCAAATTTTGACCACATCGGTATAGCGCACATTTTGCGGCGCTTCACGCATCTGGCGAAGGATTTTTTCAAGGTTCATGCGCCCTCACATCCGATATCAAATGTGATACCATAATTTCATATTGTCAAGGCGGGAAGGGGCGACATATCTCCCCCAAAATTGTTTCCCAACGTCGCATACACCCGTCGCAACGGGTAGGTGGCGGGAAAATCGAAATTTTCGGTGCCTGCGGGGCGTAGTGTGGAAAAGAAAAAGGGACGTACTTCCGTACGTCCCTGAAATCTCTGGCGCGCCCGACAGGATTCGAACCTGTGGCCTTTGGCTCCGGAGGCCAACGCTCTATCCAACTGAGCTACGGGCGCGCAGGTCTTTACCATGCCTTCCCCGGCAGGTCTTGTCAACGAAAAAAATCTTGCACTGTGGGCTGTCAAGGCGGGGCGTTCTCCCCTATACTGCCGGCATGACGGCTCGTAAGACCCTTCTTCTCGGCATCAGCGGTGCAAGCGGCATGCCCCTTGCCCTGCACCTGCTGCGGCAGTGCCGGGCGCTGCCCGGACTGGAGTTGCACCTCATCGTTTCGCAGGGGGCGCAGGCCGTGCTCAGGGCCGAGGGCGGCCCGCAGCCTGACGAGCTCGCCCGGCTGGCGCATGTGGTCCATGCGGCGGACGATATGGCCGCGCCCCCGGCCAGCGGTTCCTGGCGGCACGACGGGATGATCATCGCGCCCTGCTCCATGAATACGCTGGGAGCGCTGGCGGCCGGGGTGACGGGCAATCTGCTGCAACGGGCGGCGGACGTCTGCCTCAAGGAGCGGCGTCCGCTCGTGCTGGTGACGCGGGAAAGCCCGCTCTCCCGCATCCATCTGCGCAACATGCTGGCCCTGCAGGAAGCGGGGGCCGTCATCATGCCCTTTTCTCCGGGCTTCTACCTGCATCCCCGCACGCTGGACGAGATGCTCGACCAGTTTTGCGGCCGCATCCTCGATCAGGTAGCCATCGACCATTCCCTCGGACGCTGGGGCGGCGGCCCCGCTCCGCAAACGACCGCACACAAGGAGCGACCATGAGCAGCATCACCTGGTACGGCCACTCGGCCTTCGTCATCAGCAGCGAGGTGGACGGCGTTCGCCGCAGCCTCTGCATCGACCCCTTCCTGACGCCCGCCTCCGGTACGGATGCGGACGGCCTGGGCCCGCTGGACATCGTGCTGGTGACGCACGATCACGCGGATCACGTAGGCGATGCCGTGGCCCTTTGCGGCAAGACCGGGGCCATGCTGGGGGCTATCGTGGGCACGGCGGAAAAACTGGTGGCCCAGGGCGTGCCGCAGGCCCAGCTGCTCAACGGCATCGGTTTCAACATGGGCGGTACGGTGGAGCATGCCGGTTTTGCCGTGACCATGATCCCGGCCTTCCATTCCAGCGAATCCGGCTGTCCGGCGGGCTACATCATCCGCACGCCCGACGGCCTCACGGTCTACCATGCCGGGGACACCTGTCTGTTCAGCGGCATGGCCCTCTGGGGCCAGCTCTATCCGCTGGACGTGGCGCTCCTGCCCGTGGGCGGCGTCTTTACCATGGACGCCCGGCAGGCTGCGCAGGCCTGCGCGCTGCTCGGCTGCAAGAGCGTCATCCCCATGCACTGGGGCACCTTCCCGGTGCTGGCGCAAAATACGGATGAATTCAAGCGGGAGCTGGGCCTGCGCGCCCCGGATTGCCGCTGCATCGACATGCAGCCCGGCAAGACCGTCAGCTTTGCCTGAGCGACGCCGCCAGGCGAGAGGCCTCCTGCGGCAAGTTCGCCGTACAGGGGAACATTTTGAGAAAATACACGGGGGACGTCATCGCGCCTGCGCGCGGACGTCCCCCGTTCGCTGTCATATGGTCGGAGCCGTTGGGGGACTGTAGCGCCATGCCGCGTTTTTTCCGCTCACTTTGGGTCGGGCGGCGTTGTGCCGCCGCTTCGCCTTGATCTTTTTCAAAGATAAAACGCTCTAGCCCGCTCTCGCACGGCCTGATCAGGCGCACTTGGAGGGCCGTCAATGTGGCCTTCGGCGTGGACAGAAGGAGCGGCCAGCAGCAGAGGGAGGGCAAAAAGAAAGCACCTGCGCATATGTTCCTCCCACAGCCGGGATAGGCAGGCGAAAGGAAAGTCCCGTCCACCGGTAAAGGTGCATTGGGGAAGGGAGGGGGCTTGAGGGAAGGGAAGCCCGGCCCGCACTCCGGCGGGCAGGTTTCCCCTTCCCTTCAAATGTCCATGCTGCGCGTCAGCAGCCCCTATCGATTATAGAAGTTGATCAGGCAACCATCGAGGATGATCTGCCGTTCATCGTCCGTCAGCTCGCCGAGGCGGAAGGTGCAGGGCCGGGCCGGGCCGCCGTTGGCGGGCAGTATCCAGCCGGCGATCTCTCCGGCCCCGGCTTCCACGGCTTCGCGCACCGCGGGCAGCAGGATGCAGTCCTCGACGGCAAGGCTCTCCGCCAGTCCCGCATCGCCCAGCAGAGGCAGCATGCCCCAGTTGATGAGGTTGGAGCGGTAGCGCTTGGTGGCGTATTCCACGGCGATATTGGCCCAGCCGCCCAGCACCTTCTGGCAGGAGGCCGCCTGTTCGCGGGCCGAGCCGTCGCCGGGTTTGCGGGCAAAGACCACGGAGCCGATGCCGATGCGGGACAGATCGGCCAGCATGGCTTCGCAGAGGGCGGGCTCGATCTCCCGGAAGGGCGCGCACCAGGTATCCAGCGCGGCGCGGACGGTAGCCTCGTCCTGGGCGAGGCGGGCCGTTTCCACAGCCTGCGTTTCCTTGGCGCGGCCCACATAGGCCGGGTCCTTGCGCGACAGGGTGAACTCCGCCAGCTTGAGCGGGTTGGAACGCAGGGAGGACGTTTCCCCGGAGGGGATGAGCTCGTCCGTGGTGGTGACCGGGTCCGTGATGACCGAGGCCACGCGCAGCAGCAGATGCGGCGGCAGGGCGCTCATGGCCGGCCAGTCGGCGATATTGGGACCGCGCTTGAGTTCGGCGTCCGCTTCGGGACGGTCGAAGCCGTTGTAGACGCGGCGTCCGTAGACCAGCGGATCGAAGCGGTAGCTCAGATCGATGTTCTTGAGGCGCGGGCTGTCCCAATCCAGCTCCGTGGCCGGAGTGAGACGGCCGCCGTTGGCCGCCGTGGCGGCGATGGAGCGCGCGTCCATGAGGGCTACGCCGGAGACCTGCCCGTTGCCGGGCTTGGAGCCTTCGCGGTTGGGGAAGTTGCGCGTGGAGTGCCGGATGGAGAGGGCCCCGTGGGCGGGCGTATCGCCCGCGCCGAAGCAGGGGCCGCAGAAGGCGTTCTTGATGACCGCGCCCGCCTCCATGAGCTTGGCGATGGCCCCGTTGCGCACCAGCGCCAGGGCCTGCGGTTCGCTGGCCGGGTAGACGGAGAGCGAGAACTCGCCGTTGCCGGTGCTCTGCCCGTCCAGGATGGCCGCCGCCATGCAGCAGTTCTCAAAGGAGCCGCCCGCGCAGCCGGCGATGATGCCCTGATCCGTCCACAGACCGCCGTCATGGAATTTTTCGCGCAGCTTGAGGCCCTCGCCCGCCGCGCCGAACTGCTTCACGGCCTCGGCTTCCACGGCGGCGAGCAGTTCCTCGCCGTGGCGGGCCACTTCGGCCACGGGATAGACGTTGCTGGGATGGAAGGGCAGGGCCATCATGGGCGGCACGGCGGCCAGATCGACCCGCACGAGGCGGTCATAGCAGGCCGGGCCTTCGGGACGCAGGGGCGCGTAATCGGCCTCGCGGCCGTGCAGGGCGAGGTAGTCGCGCACCTTGTCGTCCGTCACCCAGATGGAGGAAAGACAGGTGGTCTCCGTGGTCATGACGTCGATGCCGCAGCGGTATTCCACGGAAAGACCTTCCACGCCCGGCCCGGCGAATTCCATGACCCGGTTCTTGACGAAACCATCGGCAAAGACCGCGCCGATGATGGCCAGCGCCACGTCCTGCGGACCGACGCCGGGCTGCGGGGCATTCTCCAGCCAGATGAGCACCACTTCCGGCGCGGGCACGTCATAGGTCTTGCCGAGCAGCTGCTTCACGAGCTCCGGGCCGCCCTCGCCGATGGCCATCGTGCCCAGCGCGCCGTAGCGGGTATGGCTGTCCGAACCGAGGATCATCTTGCCGCAACCGGCCATCATCTCGCGGGCGTACTGGTGGATGACCGCCAGATGCGGCGGCACGAAGATGCCGCCGTACTTGCGGGCCGCGGTCAGGCCGAAAAGGTGGTCGTCCTCGTTGATGGTGCCGCCCACGGCGCAAAGGCTGTTGTGGCAGTTGGTCAGGGCGTAGGGCACGGGAAAGCGCGTAAGGCCGCTGGCCCGCGCCGTCTGGATGATGCCCACATAGGTGATGTCGTGGGAAGCCAGGGCGTCGAAGCGCAGACGGAGGGTCGAGTCCCCTTCCGGGGCGGTGTTGTGGGCCGAGAGGATGCGGTGGGCCAGGGTGGCCCGGCGGGCGGCCGCGCAGTCGATGCCGCGGGCGGCGGCGTCCTCTTCGGAGAGCAGGTGACCGTCATCGACGATGACGGGAGAGTCTTGCAAGCTGATCATGGCGTTCCCTGTGGTGAAAGGTCTCTGGATGCGAAACCGTTCCGCCGGAAGCCGTGTGCCGGGTATCGCATGTCCCGGAAAGGCGGGCTGGGCAGACGGTTTTCCCCTGGATCCGCGCCGTGCGGCACGCGGCGCAGTATGCCACAGGGCCGCATGCCTTGCAATGTGGACAGTCTGCCCGGCAGCCGCCGTCCGCAGTCGGGACGGATCGCAGCCTGAGCCGGTAAAAATGGATTTGAGAAAAAAAGAACTAACCCCTTGCCGACGGCCGCCGTTTTGGGCACACTCCCCCCGAACGCTGCGGAGGTACACGGATATGGGTTTCTTTTACGGCTTGTTTTCGTCGGCGACCTTCGGCCTCATCCCCTTTTTCAGCATCCCCCTCATGCGGGGAGGCATGAGCGCCGAATGCGCCCTGTTCTACCGCTTTCTCATCGCGTCCCTGACGCTCGGTCTCATCCTGCGCCTGCGCGGCGAGCGATTCAAGACGCCGCTGCCCATGCTTGGCGGGCTCTGCCTGTCGAGCCTCTTCTACCTGCTGGCCGCCCTGCTCCTGTTCTGGAGTTTCCGCCACATGCCCAGCGGTATGGCCTCCACCATCCAGTTCCTTTATCCGGTGCAGGTCATGCTGATCATGGTCTTTTTTTTCCATGAACGCTTCTCGTGGATCACCGCCGCGTCCATCGCTCTTGCCGTGGCCGGGGTCTACATGCTCGGCGGGGACGGCTCCAGCGGCGAGATCTCCCTTCTGGGCTTCAGCATGGCGCTGCTCTCGAGCCTCTGCAACGCGCTGTACATCATCGGCCTGCACGTCACCCGCAAGCCTGGGCCGAGCGGGCTGGCCGTCACCTTCTGGGTGCTGGCCTTCGGGGCCGTCATGTCCTTCATCAGCGCCCTGCTGACCGACAGCTTCCGTCTGCTCGCCTCCTGGGACGAGCTCCTCCATGTGCTGGGGCTGGCCATCATCACGGCGCTGCTCAGCAACCTGACCCTGGTGCTGGCCGTGGAGCGCATCGGTTCCACCCTGGCGTCGGTGCTCGGCGTCATGGAGCCGCTCACGGCCGTGGTGGTGGGCATCATCGTCTTCCATGAGCCCTGTACGGCGGCGGTCTTTTCCGGCGTGGGGCTCATCTGCGGGGCCGTGCTGCTGGTCATGCTTGGGCCCCAGCTGCTGGCCCTGGCCAGACGGCAGGGACGAGCCAGGGGCAGCGGACAGCAAGCCTGAGCATCCCCCGCACGAAGACCACCCGCGCAAGCCGGGTGGTTTTTTTTGTCCCCGCGGGACGGCAGCCCGGCGGCAGGCCATGAAAAAGGGAGGCCCCGCAGGGCCTCCCGTTTGAGGAGCGGCGGTATGCCGCTGATGGCTGTCCGTTTATGCGGCGTCCTTCTTGAAGAAGACCGGCAGATCCCGGCTGCCGAGCACGCGTTCGCGCATCTCTTCTTCGGGGATCTTGCTCCATTCGGCCCGCTTGGTGAAATAGAAGATCACGCCGAGGGTGATCCAGGCCAGCATGATCCAGCGCGGGGCCGCGCCGATGAGGGCGGGCGAACCGGGCGTCAGCAGGAGCAGGATGCAGATGATGGAGACGGCCGCGCCGATGATGCAGATCACCGGCTTGCTGCCGCGCTGTTCCGCAGGCTGGCTGCTGGTCAGACGATAGCCGGCAAGGCAGGTGTACAGGTAGGCGATGGCCGTCCCTACGGCGGACATGTCCACGATCCAGCCCACTACGGCGCGGCCGCACCAGGGCGTCAGCAGCACGATGCAGATGGTGAAGACGATGGACTTGTGGGGCGAGTGGAAGCGGGGATGGATGTCCGCGAACCACTGGGGGATGATGCCGCCGCGGGCCATGCTGAGCAGCAGGCGCGTGGTGGCCACGTAGAAGCCGTTGATGCCGGTGCAGACCGCGCCCAGCACGGCCGTGGCCAGCACCACGGCCCCGAACTTGCCGTAAGCCATCTCGCAGACCACGCCGGTGGCCCAGGCCGTTTCGCCCTTGGCCTTGAGCGCGGCCATGTTGGCCAGCATTTCAGGATAGGGGATGGCGATGGCCACGGCAAAGGTCACCATGGCATAGAGCAGCCCGCCCCAGATGATGGCCGCCAGCATGATGTTGCGGGCCTTCTTGGGCGAGAAGGAGAATTCCTCGGCCACCTGCGGCACGGTGTCGAAGCCCACATAGAGGAAGGGGGAGATGGCCACGATGGCCAGGATGGAGGTCATGGGCGAACGCCCTTCGGCGAAGACGGGGTTCAGGTTGCTGAGCTGGGCCGTCTCCAGCGAGGTGGAGCCGAAGAAGAGCAGCAGGATGCCGACGCTGAGGGCAAAGGCGAGGATGACCTGGAGCGTGCCGGCGATGCTGATGCCCCGGTAATTCATAATGCCGAAGAACAGCGTGGCCGCGCACATGAGCAGCACTTCGCCGGTATAGACCTTCCAGCCGGCGATGGTGTAGAGCTCCCCGAAGTCGAAGACCCCCGGCAGCAGGAAGCGCACCAGCAGGCCGAGGGCCGAGATGTTGATGCAGATGATGACCGCATAGCCCAGCACCAGGGCCCAGCCGCAGATGAAGGCGGCCGTCGGCCCGTAGCCGATGTAGGCATAGGCGTATTCGCCGCCGGCCACGGGGCAGTATTCGATCATGTAACTGTAGACCACGGCCACGAAGCAGAGCAGCAGCGCGCCCACGCCAAAGGCGATGAGGGTGGCCAGCGGGCCGGAATTGGGCAGGAAGGAGTCGCCGGGCAGCACGAAGCAGCCCCAGCCGACGATGCAACCAAGGGCCAGCGCCCAGACCTGTGAGGGCTTGAGCGTCTTTTCAAGGCGTTGCGAGGGTTGGGTATTCGCCATGAGCATCCTCCAGAGAGAACGGGTTGATGCGGCGCGGCCGCATGTCGGTCCTGGTTGGCGGCATCGTTTCGGGATGCGCGTCCCGAAACCGGGGGAGACGTCTCCTCCGGCGGCGATGCGCCGTACGGGCTGTATCAGAGCGGATACGGGCGGGGAGAGCGGCTCCCCGCCCCTCGTAAGCATGATATGCGGAGCCTGTCCGCGTAGCGGACGTCATGCCGGCGGCATCACGTCCCGGCGGATGGTCCGGCCGCTAAGAGGCCACGCAGGAACGGACGGAAGCGGACTTGGGCGCGTCCTGTCCCTTTTTGCCCTTGGGATCGTAGGTGCGGACCGTGGTGATCTTGTTCTGGGTGAAGAAGTCCAGACCGCCCTTGCCCTGCACCTTGTCCGTGCCGAGCAGCGAACCCTTGATGCCGCCGAAGGGCACATAGGGATGCGGCGCGCAGATGCCCACGTTGACGCCCACCATGCCCACCTCGGCCTCACGGGAGAAGAGCTCGGCATAATGCATGTTCTGCGTGAAGATGCAGGCGCCGTTGCCGTATTCCGAAGCATTGATGACGTCGAGGGCGTCGTGGATGTCCGCCACCTTGATGGTGGCCACCAGCGGCCCGAAGACTTCCGTGGTGAACAGCGGGTTGCAGGGCGTCACGTCGCGGATGATGGTGGGGCCGACGAAGAAGCCGTTCTTGTTCTTTTCCGGCAGATCGACGTTGAGGCGGTCCAGCACCATCTTGCAGCCCTGACCGTGCTTGAGGGCAAGCTCGGCGTAGTGATGCACGTTCTCCACGGCCTTGCGGGAGATCAGCGGTCCCATGTAGACGTCGGGATCGAAGGCGTCGCCCACCTTGACGGTCTTGGAGGCTTCCACCATGTGCTCGATGACTTCCTCGTACACTTCCGGCACCGCGGCGATGATGGAGCCGGCCAGGCAGCGCTGGCCCGCCGAGCCGTAGCAGGAGTTGAGGAAGTTGTTGATGAAGACGTCCATGTCGCTGTCTTCCATGACGAGCAGCACGTTTTTGGCGCCGCCCAGCAGCATGGAGCGCTTGGCCCCCTTGGCGCAGCCGGCCGCCATGGCCTTGGCCGTGGGCGTGGAGCCCACAAGGCAGACGCCCGCCATGCGCGGGTCCTCATACCAGGAGCCGGGGATGTCGCGGTTGCCGTGCACCACGTTGACCACGCCCGCAGGCAGGCCGATCTCCATGAAGATCTCGCACATGAGCTGCATGAAATAGGGCGACTGGGTGGAGGGCTTGAAGATGAAGGTATTGCCCGCCACGATGGCGTAAGGGATGAACCAGCCGAAGACCAGCGCCGGGAAGTTGAACGGCGCCACGCCGCCGAAAACGCCCAGCGGCTGCCGGACTACCTTGGCGGAGATGTTGGTGGACACGTAGTCCAGGATGTCGCCCTGGATCATGGACGGCGCGGAGGCGGCGGACTCGATGATCTCGATGACGCGCTGCACTTCGCCGCGCGCTTCGGAGATGTGCTTGGCCTGGTCAAGGGCGATGCCGTGCGCCAGCTTTTCGGCGTCGCGGATCATGCATTCACGGATCTTGAGCACATAGGCCACGCGCTTGCCCATAGACAGATTGCGCCAGCCCTTGTAGGCCGCATGGGCCGTGGCGATGGCCTTTTCCGCCGTCTCCGGCCCGGAAATGGGCACGGAACCGATCTCTTCACCGGTGGAAGGATTGTACAGGGGCACACGCTTGCCGTTGACTTCGTCCTGCCATTCGCCGTTGATGAAGTTGCGGATCCTGATGTCTGACATGGAACTCCTGCCTTTGATAAGGTTGCTGCCGCTTGCGCGGCCGTACATGACGTTTGGCCGAAAACGGCGGCCTGCGGGCTCGCCCCGGCCGTCCATCTGGTTTTCGGATTCTTGTGAAGAATAGCTCATATTGCGCGTAATGCATGTCGCATTTGCGACATCGCACCATAAATTTCCTGAAAAGTTGCGGAGGGGGCTGACGGGCCCCATCGACCGGACAGGTGAGGACTCCCCTCCCCTGCTCCTTGCCGGAGACGTGACGGGAAGAGCCCAGACGCTTTTGCTTTGAAAAGGAATGCGCTAGGCTCGCTCATCGCCACAGGCCTTTCCCCGTCCCGCTGTGGGACGGCAGGCACGGCCGCCCCTTGCGGTAAGCGCGTGTTGCCGTTGGAAAAGGTACAACGTAAGGCGGCACAGGGCCGCCCGGCCGAACCAGACGGAAAAACGCACTTTCTCCGCGAAACGCCAGGCCGCAGGGTTGGGAAGGCAACGCCGTGCAAACTGAAAATGCTCCAAGGGGCGTGGCGAGGACTCCATCAAAGCGAGGATACGATGCGCCATATCATCAGCCTGTTCTGCCTTGCCTGGGGCATCTGCGTCTGTCCGGCTTTTGCCGCGGAGCTTCAGCATCCGGACTGCTCGGGGATCGACCGCTGGCCGGCCGCCATGACCGGGATGCGGCTGAAGGAGCTGGGCCTCAGCGGAAAGGCCGGAGGCTACGACAAGGTCGAGGTCGAGCTGCTGGATTCCGAGCCGCTTCCCGCGGAGCGGCACGGCCGTCCGCTCTTCCGGCAGGTGCACAAGGTGACCATAACCGACGGCGGCAGGACGTTCACCGCCATCACGGTCAACACGGCCTCATTTGAAGAATGCTCGGAATCCGGGGACGACGTGTTCATTGTGGACATCGCGGGTCCTTCCGGCGCGCCGAGCACGCCTTCCAGGCCGCCGCAGCCCGGGCAGCATTAGAGCAATTCCACATTGAAAATGTGGATTGCTCTAGGATTTGCGAGAGCGACTACCCGCAACCGAACACACGGAAAAACCACGCTTTTTCCGTAGTGTGAGGGCAGCGTCAGCATGGAGCTTGGACACAATTTCAATGCGAATCCGCTCTAGGGTCAGGACTCATTATTTCCATACGCTTCAAAAAAGAGTAGGTATGGAGAC
>DGYFI06202__coassemble_974_pt1 | contig 14334 bp, 12 predicted proteins | sample DGYFI06202__metabat2_high_PE_036 | metagenome-assembled genome bin DGYFI06202
CACGGATTCTCCGTCACGATCGTCGAGATCGCTCCCAGCCCACGGCCCGGCGGTGAATCTGGCGCTGGAGGAGGTCTTGTTCCAGCGGCTGGGGCCGGGGTTCCCGGGGTGTTTCCTTTTGTGGCAGAACGGCCCTTCGGTCATCGTGGGGCGGCATCAGAATGCCTGGGAGGAGGTGGACAGGGCCTGGCTTGCGGAGCGCGGGGTGCCGGTGGTGCGGCGCAATACGGGCGGCGGGGCGGTCTATCATGATTTGGGCAATCTGAATTTTTCCTTCATGGAGTATGCTCCGGAGCGGTCAAGGGTGGATTTTGCCCGGTATCTTGAGCCTGTGTGCGCGGCGCTGGCGCGGCTTGGCGTGACGGCCCGGCTGACCGGGCGCAACGACCTTGAGGCGGGGGGACGCAAGATCTCCGGCAGTGCCCAGTCCCTGCGCGGGGGGCGGGTGCTGCATCACGGCACGTTGCTGGTGGATCTGGATTTTGAGGACATGGTGGCGGCGCTCAGCGTGGACCCGGAAAAATACCGCTCCAAGGGGGTCGCGTCGGTACGGGCGCGGGTGACCAACATCTGCGAGTGCTGGCGTCCCGGCAGCACGATGGAGGAGCTGCGCGCGGCGCTGGCCGCCTGCTGCGCGCCGGGGAGCGTCCCGCGGGACGTGTCGGAGGACGCGCTGCGCGAGGCGGAACGGCTGGCGGAGGCGAAGTACCGGACCTGGGAATGGAACTTCGGTCGTTCGCCGGCTTTCAGCGAGCGGCGGCGGCAGCGCTTCCCGTGGGGGCTGGTGGACGTGCTGCTGGACGTGCGCAAGGGCATCATCGAGAGCTGCCGCATCCACGGCGATTTTTTTGCGGCCGCCGATGTGGGCGAGCTGGAGGCGCGGCTCACGGGCGTGCGGGACGAGCCGCAGGCTCTGGAGGAGGCGCTGCGGGGCGTGGACTGGGAAGCCTGCTTCAGCGGCTGCGATGCGGAGGTGATGCAAAACTTCTTCACGCACGGGTGACGAAAGATGCATTACCCAAACGGACAAACGGGCTTGTGGCAGGGGGTGTTTTCGGATAGCGTATCTGGAAAGCATGACATTTGCGGCGCCTTCTGGGGAGGCGCCTGATTCCGCTGCCGCCCGCCGTCCTCAGGGCAGGCCGCAGTCCGAGGAGGTTTTTCATGTCCGAAGAATGCCGCACGACGCCGCTCACCGCCTGGCACCAGGCCCGCGGCGCCAAGATGGCCCCGTTCGCGGGCTGGCTGATGCCCATCCAGTACGAGGGGATCCTGGCGGAACACGAGCACACCCGCCACCACGCCGGTCTGTTCGACATCTGCCACATGGGCGAATTCCTCATCGAGGGCGAAGGCGCTGATGCCGCCCTTTCCCGTGCCGTCAGCCACAATCTCGCCACGCTCAAGGAAGGCAAATGCCGTTACGGCTTCATCCTCAACGAGCGCGGCGGCGTCATGGACGACTGCATCGTCTACCGCTTCGGGGCGGATTCCTTCATGATCGTGGTCAATGCCGCCTGTATCGCCGGCGATTTTGCCGCCCTGCGTGCGCGTCTGCCCGAAACGGTGAGCCTGAAGGACGTTTCGGACGAGACGGGCAAGATCGACCTGCAGGGGCCGGAATCCCTGGCCGTGCTGGAAAGCGTGCTGGGCCAGGATTTCCATGATCTCGGGTATTTCGGTTTCGTGCGTACCCAGTGGCAGGGTGCGCCGCTTCTGGTGAGCCGCACCGGCTACACCGGCGAGCTGGGCTTTGAGCTCTACCTGCCCGCGGACAAGGTGGTCGCCTTCTGGGAGGCCCTGCTGGCGGATGAACGCGTCAAGCCCGCCGGGCTGGGCGCGCGCGACACCCTGCGGCTGGAGTCCGGCCTGCCCTTGTACGGGCACGAGCTGGACGAGGAGCACAATCCCGCCGAGGCGGGCATGGGGCGCATGCTTACGAGCGAAGCCGACTATGTGGGCAAGGCCGGTGCGCAGACCATCCGGGAAAAGCTGCTGGCGCTGGTCATCGACGGCCGCCGCGCCGCCCGCGGCGGCGACGTGCTGGCGCTGCCGGACGGCACGCCGGTGGGCCGGGTGACGAGCGGCTCCTTCGCGCCGTCGCTGGGCTGCGTCATCGCCTTTGCCTGGGCCGACGCCGCGCATGCGGATGCGGACGCCTATGTGGTGAAGGCTTCGCGCGCGGAGCTCCCCGCCCGCGTGACGGAAGTGCCGTTCTACAAGGACGGTACGGCCCGCATGAAGCTGAAATAGCGCGTTTTGCCGCTGAAAAAGGCAAAACGCGAGGCGGCGGCACAACGCCGCCCGGCCCTAAGTAAGCGGAAAAACCGCCTTTTCCGCGAAACGTCAGGCCGTTGGCTTTGGAGCGCGAAGCGTTCCAAACGAATGTTTTTAGGATCAGGTGCGGCCTTGCGCCGCGCGCCGAGGCAGCCTGCCTTGCGGCGTCAAACGTCACGAACGCGGCGCATCCGCGCCGGTGAACCTTTTTTGCGTGGAGGAGATCATGTCCAATCCTGCCGACCTGCTGTACAGCGCCAGTCATGAATGGGTGAAGATCCAGGGTGAGGAAGCCGTGGTGGGCATCACCCACTTTGCCCAGGAGAGCCTCGGCGACATCACCTATGTGGACCTGCCCGCCGTGGGGGACAGCGTGAGCGCCGACAGCGACTTCGGTTCCGTGGAGTCGGTGAAGGCCGCCAGCGACCTCATCTCGCCGGTCAACGGTGAAGTGGTGGCCGTCAATGAGGCGCTGGCCGATGCACCGGAAAAGATCAACGCCGACGCCTTCGGGGACGGCTGGCTCATCAAGGTGAAACTTTCCGGCAAGCCGGAAGGGCTCATGGATGCGGCCGCCTACGAAGAACACTGCAAGAACGAACAGCATTAAGCCGGGGCCGGGCCGCCTGTCGCAGGACGGGCGGCCTGCCGCGTTTTCAGGAGGTCCACCATGCCATTCATCCCCCACACCCCGGACGAAACAGCGGAGATGCTGTCCGTCATCGGTGTGCGCACGCTGGATGATCTGTTTGCGGATATCCCACAGCAGATGCGTCCCGCGCACTTCAATCTGCCCAAAGGGCTGAGCGAGGCCGCCGTGTGCGGCTACTTCGAAAACCTTGCCGCCAGGAACCGGACGGAAATGGTCTCCTTCCTGGGGGCGGGCTTCTATGCGCACAAGATCCCCGCCGCCGTGGACGCCCTGAGCGGCCGCAGCGAATTCTACACCGCCTACACGCCCTATCAGGCCGAATGTTCGCAGGGCACGCTCCAGGCCATCTTTGAATATCAGACGGCCGTCTGCCGCCTGCTGGACATGGACTGCGCCAATGCCTCGGTCTACGACGGCGGGTCGGCCCTTTTCGAAGCCTGCATGACGGCTGTGCGGGTGAGCCGCCGCAAGCTCATCGTGGTGGATGAATGCGTCAATCCCATCTGGCGCGTGCAGCTCGGCACCTATACCTCCGATCTGGACGTGGACGTGCGCGTGGTGCCGCAGCGCAACGGCACGAGCGACAAGCAGGCCCTCATGGCCGCCATCACCGACCAGTGCGCGGCCGTGGTGGTGCAGAACCCCAACTTCTTCGGCGTGGTGGACGACTTCAGCGAGCTGTTCGCCCATGCCCGCAGCAAGAAGGCGCTGGGCGTCATCTCCGTTTACCCGATCATGCAGTCCGTGCTCAAGACGCCGGGCGAGATGGGGGCGGACATCGCCGTGGCCGAAGGGCAGAGCCTCGGCCAGCCGCTGGGCTTCGGCGGCCCCTATCTGGGCATCATGGCCTGCCGCAAGGAGCATATCCGCCAGTTCCCCGGCCGCATCGCCGGCCGCACCCAGGATCTGGACGGCAAGACCGGTTACGTGCTGACCCTTCAGGCCCGCGAGCAGCACATCCGCCGCGCCAAGGCCACGTCCAACATCTGCTCCAATCAGGCGCTGTGCGCCCTGCGTTCGCTCATCTATCTTTCCCTCATGGGGCCGCAGGGGCTGGCGCAGGTGGCCGAGCACAACATGGCGCTCACCCGCTACGCCGTGGAACGTCTCACCGCCCTGCGCGGCGTGACCCTGCTCAATACGGCCCCCTACGGCAACGAGGTGGCCCTGCGGCTGCCCATCCCGGCGGAAAAGGTCGTCAACACGCTTATTTCCTATAACTGCGTGCCCGGCTTCCCCGTGAGCCGCTACTACAACTTCATGGACGACGTGCTGCTGCTGGCCTGCACGGAAAACAACACCCGCCAGCAGATCGGCTTCCTTGCCGAAACCATCGGAGGCCTGCTGTGAAAACCATCTTTGCCAAATCCGTGAGCGGCCGGCATGCCGAGAACCTCGTGCTGGAACCGGTGGAGAACGCCCCCCGCGCGGCGGACATGCTGCCCGCGGAGCTGCTGCGCAAGCAGGCTCCCCGTCTGCCGGAATGCTCCGAGCTCGACGTTGTGCGCCACTTTACCGCGCTTTCGCGCCGCAATTACAGCGTGGACGCCAATTTCTACCCGCTCGGCTCCTGCACCATGAAATATAACCCCAAGTTCACGGAGCAGGTGGCCGGTCTGCCCGGCTTCACGCGCCTGCACCCCATGCTGGCCCAGCTCGGCCGCGGCGCTTCCTGCGTGCAGGGGGCCCTGCAGGTGCTCTACGATGCCGAGCGCTGGCTCTGCGAACTGACGGGCATGAAGGCCTTCACCCTGCAGCCCATGGCCGGGGCCAACGGCGAATTCACGGGCGTCAAGCTCATCGCGGCCTACCACAAGGCCAGGGGCCGCAAGCGCACCAAGATGCTCATCCCCGATTCGGCGCACGGCACCAACCCCGCTTCGGCCGTGCTGGCGGGCTTCGATATCGTGAACATCGAGTCCCGGGACGGCATGGTGGACCCGCAGGCCCTGGCCCGCGCCATCGCCGAACATCCCGACGATGTGGCCGGCCTCATGATGACCTGCCCCAACACGCTGGGCCTCATGGAGACCCATCTGGCCGAGATCGTGGAGGAGCTGCGCAAGGTGGACGCGCTGCTCTACTATGACGGCGCGAACATGAACGCCATCATGGGCAAGATGCGCGTGGGCGACGTGGGCTTTGACGTGGTGCACCTCAACGTCCACAAGACCCTCTCCACGCCGCACGGCGGCGGCGGCCCCGGCGCGGGGCCGGTGGGCGTGAGCGAACGCCTGGTGCCCTATCTGCCCGCGCCGCGCGTGGAACGCCGTGATGACGACAGCTACCGCGTGAACTTCGATCTGCCCCAGTCCATCGGCTATATCGGGCCGTTCTACGGCAGCTTCGGCGTGCTGGCCAAGGCGCTGGCCTACATGATGCGCCTTGGCGGCAACGGGCTCACCCGCGCTTCCGAGTATGCGGTGCTCAATGCCAACTATCTGCGCAAGCGGCTGGAAGATGTGCTGGACATCCCCTTTGACCGCATCTGCGCCCATGAGTTCGTGGCCTCCGCGCCCGAAGGCCTGCGCGCGCTGGACATCGCCAAGGGCCTGCTGGACCGCGGCATCCATGCCCCGACCATCTACTTCCCGCTCATCGTCAAGGAATGCCTCATGGCCGAGCCCACGGAGACCGAAAGCAAGGAAACGCTGGACGAATACGTGGACGCTCTGCGTGAGATCGTGGCCGAAGGCCGCGAACATCCTGAAAAGCTGGCTGCCGCGCCGCAGTCCCTGCCGGTACGGCGGCTGGACGAAACGGCGGCTGCCCGCAATATGATCCTGACCGAGGACATGGCCTGACGCAGGCCCTGCTCTTCCTGGTGCCGGCGGCTGTCCCGATGGGGGTAGCCGCCTTTTTTTGCGGTAAAGGTAGGCGTAAGAAGGCGGAGCAGGGCACAGGGCAGGGCTCGGGGAGCCTCCCCCTCCCGCAGCGGCGGCTTGACGTCTTCGTGATGACGCGTAATGTCTTCGGTTGCGGCGTTTGTTCTTTTTGGGAGGAAATGGTGCGCCGCATGCGTGCGGTGCAGTGTGCGAACGCTTTGCTGACGCCCGGCGGCGTAGGGTGGGGCCATGTTCACTGCAGGCTGGGGCGGCTCGCCATTCCGGCGGCCGCGAGGAGGAAGTCACACCATGCTGAGCCATTTGTTCGGACAGCCTCGACGCGCCATGCTGACGGTCATGGCCTATATCCTCTTGCTGATGTGCGGCATCGGCTGGACCATCTTCTCCTTCATCCAGGAGCGGGAAGAGGTCATGGTGCACAACATCAGCCTCTTCCTCAAGCGGGGCGTGCTGGATCAGGCGCACGAGATCGCCTCGCACTTCCAGTACCGGCTGCTGGGCATGCATATGATCGCGCAGGATATCGCGCAGGCGGACGGGCATGATCTCGGCCGGGAGAGCCTGCGCTTTTGCGAAGGCCGCATCATGGCCGACAATTTTTTTGTGGCCGATGTCCACGGCCGGGTCTGGGGGCATGGCGCATTGCCGCTCAATCTGCTGGCGCACCCCTATTTCGAGCATGTCCTGAACGGCCGGGCCATCGTTTCACATCTGCTCGAGGACGCGAACGGCGAGTCCTATGTGGTGCTGGCCGCGCCCATCCTGCAGGGGAACCAGATTATCGGCTGTGTGGGGGCCATTTACCGCCGCGTCCATTTCACGGCCTTCTTCCAGCTGACGAGCTTCCTGTCCAATGAGGGGGTGATCCTGCTCAACGAGGACGGTAAGCTCATCGGCGCGCCTCCGGGCGGGCCTGATGTCACGAGCTATTTCCTGGAACTTTACCGGCAGTACATGCCCACGGCCCATCCGGCCCACCTGGAGGAAAACGCCTGGGTGGCGCCGGTCACCGATCCCGCGGGACGCAAGGTCTATCTGTGCGTGGGCAATCTCCCCTTCAACGGCTGGCGTGTGGCCACGGCCATTTCCGGCAAGGATCTGCCGCTGGACTTTTCCGGCGGCGCGCAGGCTATGCGCAACCTCTTTGTCCGGCTGGGGATATTCTTCATCCTGAGCATGGTCTTCACCGTCATTTCCATGCGCGGCATCTTTGCCCGGCGCATGGACGATCTGGCGCGCGAGGCCAGCACGGACAGGCTCACCGGTCTGCTCAACCGTACAGCTTTCGAAAGCCGGGTGGATGCGGAACTTGCCGCCAGCGGCAAGGGCTTGCTGGCCGTCTTCGACCTTGACAATTTCAAGCACGTCAACGACGAGCACGGCCACCCCGCAGGGGACAGCGTCATCGCGCAGGTCGGCAACATCCTGCGTGCCTGCCTGCCGTCGGACGCCCTCTGCGCCCGTCTGGGCGGCGATGAGTTCCTGGTGTTCCTGCCGGGCCACGCCTCGTCGGACGACGGCCTCCCGCATATCGAGCAGCTCATGGAAGCCATCCGCAGCGATGCCTTGCTGCACAGCTACGGCGTCACGGCCAGCATGGGCATATGCGCCGCACCGCCGGACGGCGGCGTGTTCCGCAAGCTCTACAGCAGTGCGGACATCGCCCTGTACGCCTCCAAGCGCTGCGGGCGCAACCGCATCAGCAGCTACAGCCAGGTGCAGGCCACGCCTCTGCCGCCGCTCTTGTCCTGAGTCCTGCCTCCGGGACCGATGGACTTCACGGAGAAGGGCAGAGGCGCGACTCACGTGTTGCCTTTTTTCAAAGGCAAAGCTCTCTAAATCAGGCCTTGCCGCCGAAGGTGGCTTCGGCCATGCGGCCGGCAGGCGCGCCCTGAGGATCGGGCCAGACCTTGACCACATTGCACAGGCGCATCAGATCCAGCGGCCGGATCTTGAGCGTATGCAGCACGTCGCCTGTTTTCCCGTACACATAGTCATGGCGCAGCAGCACCTCGTCGAAGATGACCGGCAGCCCGTGTCCCACCAGCGGCACGCGGCCCGGCGCGCAACCCGTGCGGATCAGCAGGTCCTCCTCCGGGGCGGGACGCAGCGAGGCATAGCCCACATCCTGACGCAGGGCCTTGAGGTCTATGCGTCCGCGGGCGGCGCTGGCCAGCAGGGCGACCAGCTCGCCGTCCGCTTCCAGGATGAAGACCGGCGCGGCCTTCACCAGATCGAAGACGCGGGCGGCGTCATCCTTGGAGATCAGAGGGAGGTTGTGCGACAGGATCTCGTAATCGGCCTTGTGTTGCTCCAGCATGGAGCGCAGGATATCGAGCAGGGGTTGCATGGGAGGACTCCGGCGCATGGGCGCGCCAGCCGGTAAGGGACAGCTCCGCAGAGCCGGGCGGAGGCATCCCGGTCATACAGCATTTCCGTTTGAAACGCCTGGCATTTCAAACCCTACGGCAGCCGTGTCAGCGCACCGGCGGACACGGCGGGAACCGGCATAAGCATGCCAGACTCCCGGCCGAAGGTCGAGCGAAAAAGGAGAAGGCGCAGCCTCACGGACCGTCTGCCCCTGCGGACAAAAAAGGGAGCCTCCCGACGGAAGGCTCCCCCAGCGTATCAAGTGAGAACATTTCCCGTTTGAAACGCTTGACGTTTCAAACCGCACGGCCTGACGTTTCGCGGAAAAAAATGTGGTTTTCCGCTCTCTTTCGGCCAAGCGGCGCCGTGCTGCCGCCTCAAAATGCTTGAAGAGTGCCGACAGTCCCTAGTCCGGGAACTGCATGACGACCTGTTCGCCGCCGCCGTTGCGCATGGCGATGGTGCCGATGTCCCAGGCTTTGAGGCCCTGCTTGCCTGCCCGGATGCGGCTGACGGTCTCCTCCACCTGATCGGGCGGCAGGATGAGCACGTAGCCGATGCCGGCATTGAAGATCTGGAGGATCTCCGGCCAGGACAGGCCGCCCGCCTCATGCAGCCAGGTGAAGACCGGGGGCATGTCCCAGCTGCCGAAGGTGATGCGGGCCTCCACCTGCGTGGGCAGCACGCGGGGGATGTTGTCGTAGAAGCCGCCGCCCGTGATGTGGGCCATGCCGCGCACGTCGATGTCCCGCAGCAGTTGCCGCACGGTGTCCACGTAGATGACGGTGGGCGTCATGAGCACGTCGCGCACCAGCGCGCCGTCGGCCCCGGGGAAGGGATCGTCGGCCTTGAGGCCGCTCTGTTCCAGCACCTTGCGCGCCAGGGAGAAACCGTTGGAGTGCAGGCCGGAAGAGGAGATGCCCACGATGTGGTCGCCCACGCGGATGCTCGAACCGTCCACGAGTTTGGCGTTGTCCACGATGCCCACGCAGAAGCCGGCAAGGTCATATTCCCCGTCGCCGTACATGCCGGGCATCTCGGCCGTCTCGCCGCCGAGGAGGGCGCAACCCGCCTGACGGCAACCCTCGGCGATGCCGCTGATGACCGTATGGGCCGTTTCCACATCCAGACGGCCGGTGGCGAAATAATCGAGGAAAAAGAGTGGCAGGGCCCCCTGCACCAGGATGTCGTTGACGCTCATGGCAACGAGGTCGATGCCCACGGTATCGTGCTTGTTGAAGGCGAAGGCCAGCTTGAGCTTGGTGCCCACGCCGTCGGTGCCCGAAACGAGGACAGGGTCGCTCATGCCGCTGAGCTCAGGGCGGAACAGGCCGCCGAAGCCGCCGATATCGGAGATGACGCCCTTGGTGTGCGTGCTGGAAACAAGATGTTTGATGCGGCTCACGAGATTGTTGCCCGCCTCGATGTCGACGCCGGCTTCCCTGTAGGCTTTGGAGCGTTCCGTGGTCATAAGTGCCTCCTTGCGACGCTCGTTAATAGCATATTTTTTCATAAATCCCAAGCGGCTTTCCCCCGCATTTTTTCGTAGACCCCCGCTGACGGCGCTGCTATACTGAAAAGCATGAAAAAAAGACGTTTCATTTCCGGGCAGGCGAGCTCTCCCTCTACGCCGACAGCGGGCGGGACGGGCTGGATCAGGACGGCAGGCAGGCTGGGGCTGGCCGCCGGGCTGGCGTTGTGCATGCTTGGTCTTTCGGGGGGCTCCCCGGTCCTTGCGGCATCGTCCCCGCAGGAAGGGGCCACGCGTCCCGACGAGCAGTGGGGCACCACGCAGGCGCCTTCGGCGACGCCCAACGGAGGGCAGCTCTCCATCGAGCGGGATGAAAAGACCGGCGATATCGAGATGAACATCACCGCGCCGCGTCAGAATACCGATCCCAACGCCTGGCAGCAGGCGCCCATGTACCTTGCGCCGCAGGTCTATCCCAATACGGGGTCCGCGGGCGGGGGGCAGTCCGGTTATCCAGGCTATCAGCCGGGTTATCCGGGCTACCAGCCGGGCTATCCGCCCAATCGTCCGGGCTTCCGCCCGCCGTATCAGCCCGGTTATCCCGGCTTCCCCGACCGTTATCCCAGCGGGCAGACGGGCTGGCCGGGTGCGCCGTCCCGTCCCTGGCCGCCCACGTCCGGCCAGTATCCCGGTCAGCGGCCTGGTTATCCGGGCTACCCCGGTTATCCCGGGCAGACGCCCGTCAATCCGTCCACGCCGAGCAGTCCGTCCATACCCAGCATCCCGCTCACGCCGAGTTATCCGAGCAACCCCGGTCAGAACACGGGCTACCCGAATCCCAACCCGGGCGGCCTCTATCCGCCGCCCACGGACGGCTGGCACTGGTATCCGGGCTATCAGGGCGATCCGGGCCCCTATCCGCCCGGCGTCATGCCCCTCAATGAAGGCATGCGCTCCGCGCCGCGCTACGGAGGCATGATGCCGCGCAACGGCGCCGTGCCGCAGGGCCGCATGCCGTACAGGAGGCGCTGACATGCCTGCCGCCTTTGGGGAAAGCCGTGACGACGGCACGGTGGACTGCCTGCTCTGCGCGCACCGCTGCCGCATAGCGTCGGGGCAGCGCGGGCGCTGCGGCGTGCGCGCCAATCTGCGCGGCACGCTGGTCAGCATGGTGGAGAAGGTCATCACCGGCACGGCCCTTGACCCGATGGAAAAAAAGCCGCTCTACCACTTCCTGCCCGGTTCGCGCACCTTTTCCATCGGCAGCGCGGGCTGCAACTTCTCCTGCCTGTTCTGCCAGAACCACGAGATCTCGCGTGGGCCTGCCGAAGACGGCAAGGTGACGGGCCGTCAGGTGGACGCCGACATCCTGGTGGATCTGGCGCGCCGCAATCTCGCGGAGAGCGTGGCCTTCACCTACAATGAGCCCACGGTCTTCTTCGAGCTCGTGTTCTCCACGGCCGGGCTGGCCCGCAAGCAGGGCCTGCGCACCATCCTCGTGACCAACGGCTTCATGAGCGAGGACTGCCTCGTGTCGCTCCAGCGGCGCATCCATGCGGCCAATGTGGACCTCAAGGGCTTCAGCGACGGCTTTTATCGCAAATATTGCGGCGGACGGCTGCAACCGGTGCTCGACAATCTCAAGCGCATGAAGTCCTTCGGCTGGTGGGTGGAGGTGACGACGCTCATCATCCCCGGCGTCAACGACAGTTCGGACGAACTGCGCGAAGCGGCTCGCTTCATCCGTGACGAGCTGGGGCCGGACACGCCGTGGCATCTGACGGCCTTCCGCAAGGCCTACCACATGACCGACCACCCCGAAACGCCCGTGGGGCAGCTGGAAGACTGCCGGGCGCTGGCCCGTGGCGAGGGGCTGCATTTCGTCTATACCGGCAACGTCATCAGCGCCGAGGGCGGCAATACCTACTGCCCGGAGTGCAATGCCGTCTGTATCGAGCGGCAGGGCTGGCATGTGCGGCTCAAGGGCGCTTCCGCCGGGATCTGCCCGGCCTGTGGTCATGTTTTACCGGGGGTATGGCGCTGATGATCCTTATCTACACGGGAAACGGCAAGGGCAAGACCAGCGCCTGCGTAGGGCAGGCCCTGCGGGCGCTGGGCCAGGATATGCGCGTGAGCTTCGGGCAGTTCATGAAAAAGGACGTGCGCGCCGGTGAGCAGATCATGCTCGAGCGCCTGCTCGGAGAAGACTACCGGGCCGGCGGGCTCGGCTTCTTCCGCCGCGAGGAAGAGCGGCAGGAGCACCGTGCCGCCGCCCTGACGCTTCTGGACTGGGCGCGGGAACGCCTGCCGCGCCTGGACATGCTGCTGCTGGACGAGAGCCTGTATGCCCTGCGCGCCGGTCTGCTGGAACGGGCCGAAGTGGAAGAGCTCATGCGCGAGGCGCGGGCGGCTGATTGTCATCTGGTGCTGTCCGGCCGTGATGCGCCGCAATGGCTCATGGACATGGCCGATCTGGTGACCGAGATGGGCGAGATCAAGCATCCGGCGCAAAGCGGCGTCAAGGCGCAGCGGGGCATCGAATTCTAACTCCATGCGTCGGGGTGTCTGCCGCGTCCGGGTACGGACGCGGGCGGCCTTCGGCCATACGGCAGCAACGGACGCGCACGCCTATGGATATCTACATCGCCGGTTCCTTCCGCCACAAGCACGGCGTCCGCCTGCTGGGCAATGCCCTGCGGGAGCTGGGCTGCCGCATCCTCGACTGGACGGAAAAGGCCGCGCCGCCGCCAGGCCTGACCCCGGCGCAGCGCCGCGCCTGGATGGACACCGATCAGGAGGGCGGGCAGGTCTTCGATTTCTGCCGTCAGGCCTGTCTGACGGCGGATATGGTGATCTACTACGGCACCTCCGGGCAGGATGCCGGCGTGGAGGTGGGGCTTGCCGCCGGAGCGGGCGTGCCGCTGCTGGGCATCCGCGGGCCGCTGGAAGCGCCGGGCCTCATGCTGCACGGGGCCATGACCTGCTGGGTGGACGAGGTGGAGGATGCCGTGTCGCTGGTGCGGGCGCTGCTCGCGCAGCTGCGCGCGGATACGCCGCCGGACCCGGCCGGTCCCGAAAATCTGCGGATCCTGCTGGCGGCGCTGCGCCGCCGGAAATAGAGGCTGCTGCCCCTATTCGCTGTTTATTTGGGGGGAAGGGGAACCCCTCGCTCTGCTGTCGATGCCTGTAAGGCCTTACGGCCTAACAGGCACGGCCTGCGGCCGCCTTTCGGTCGCCGCCAGCGCGGGAGGGCCCAGCCTTTTCGCAGCGAAGCGAGAAAAGGCGTTCTCGTAATCCTTCCCCCCAAGCCCCCCATCCCTTCCCCAGCGCGCTTTTGCCAGCTGGAATCGTTTGTAAAAGTTTGTGTTGGCAGCCCTGGGCGACGCAGGAGCCTTACGGGCATCGACAGCAGAGCGCGACCGAAAGGCGGCCTTAGGCCGTGCCCGTTAGGCGACGCAGGAGCCTTACGGGCATCGACAGCAGAGCGCAGGGGGCCCACTTTCCCCCAATGAGACCGCACGCAGCGCCGGAACGCTTGCCACCCGCCGGACGGACTGCTAAGAATGCCGCATAGCCACCGGCTGCCGTCCAGCGTCGGCCCGTGCGTAAAGCGGGCGGCCTGGGCGCCGGCCCGACTTCACAAGCATCATGCCACAGGATGTGACCATGCAGCACTTTGCCTCCCTGTTCCTTCTGGCTTTTTGTCTGCTGCTGCCGCAGCGCGGCCTTGCGGCCTCCTCTCCGGCTGAAGAGGAAGCGGAACCGCCGACCCTGAGCGTGCGCAACCTCACGGCGCAGGAGCTCTTGAGCGTGCGATTCAGCACAGGGCATCAGGAGAGTTTCGCCCGGCTGGATCTGCCGCCGTCCGGGGAGGATGCGCTGGAAAATCCGGGCGGCAAGCAGGATGTGCGTCTGGACATGGGCTTTGCCCTCTGGACCTTCCCCGGCATCGCGCTGGGAGAGCTCAACGGTTTTGCCGCCTGCGGCGAGCACAAGGAGAGCTGTCTCATGCTGCAGTACCGCAACGGCAAGACCGAGCACCGGCAGGGAAAGGTCTGGAACCTGCTGCCCGAGGCGGGCAGCCGCCCCGTTTGCGCGCTGACTCGCTTCCGTACCGGCATGAAGATGCAGGACGCGTGCGCCATCCTTGAAAAGGATGCGCCGCACGATGAGAACGGGGCCGTCCTCACCAGCCTTGGTTTTGCCGATCGTGTATGGGCCGCCCGGCTGACGCCCGGGCCCGGCGATCCCGCCACGGCCACGCTGGAGCATCTGGAACTGCGGCAAGTGCTGTCGCGTGAGCATTTGCGGGCCCTGCTCCAGACCCTCTACACCCAGGGGTATTGCCTCTGGCAGGCGGAATTCCCGGGCATGGACGTGGACTTTACGGAAATGGCTTCCATTGGTGAAGAGCAGCGCCACAGCATCCTTGAACAGGGCATCGAATTGATCTTCGCGGCCGGGACCGGAGAGGCCTCCATCATGCTTGCGCCGCGTTCGCAGGTGGCGGCCCTGCGCGAAGCCGACGCGCCGGAAGAGGATGTGCAGCTCTTCACGGTCAGTCTTTATCCCGCCTCGCATACCCTGCTGGTGGATATCGCCGCCTACCGGGCCGACGAGGGCGGCGACGCCCGCGGCAGCGCCGCGAAAAAGGGCGGCAAGTCCTAGGGGCTGTTTCTAAAAAAGCTGGACATCTTGAATGACTCCTGCTTTCCTGT
>DGYFI06202__coassemble_998_pt1 | contig 14037 bp, 11 predicted proteins | sample DGYFI06202__metabat2_high_PE_036 | metagenome-assembled genome bin DGYFI06202
GTAGGGCCGTGCCCGTTAGGCGACGCAGGAGCCTTACGGGCATCGACAGCAAAGCGCGACCGAAAGGCGGCCCGTAGGGCCGTGCCCGTTAGGCGACGCAGGAGCCTTACGGGCATCGACAGCAAAGCAAAGAGGTTTCTTCCCCCTCAAAAAACATAATGCGTCCTGAGTCTGGAGCATTTTCCGTGTGAAGCGTTTCGCGTTTCACACCATACGGCCCGGCGTTTCACGAAAAAAACGCGGTTTTCCGCGTGGTTTTGGCCGGGCGGCGCTGTGCCGCCGCCTCACGTTTTGCCTTTTTCAATGACAAGACGCTCTCGCCCGTCTCACGCTCCACGCCCGCACCATCAGGGAAGCTCTCCCCCCTGCCCACCCGCACCGGCACACGCTCCTCCGGCCCTTTGGCGTGCCGCTATGCATTCTCTGAAGTCTCTATGGACAAACTCAAGTTTTTTTCTAGAGATAACCTATTGAAATTTTTCTTGAAAATTCATTTTTATCAGATAGACTGAAAGTGCTCGCCGGAGCAGGCGGGCAAATGCGCAAACAGCCGTTGTCCCCACAATGGCGTCCATACGTATCGCAGGTGTCTTATGTACAGATGGTGGCGAACATCCTCCCTTACGGTCCTGAGCCTCTATTCGGCGTTACTGCTTTCGGGATGCGCCTTTTTCGGGGCGTCCAGCTCGCCGAAAGATGATATAACGCCGGCCCAGGCACAACGCGTGCTCAAGACAGCCTACTCGCAAGTAGGCAAGAAATACCGATCCGGCGGGGCATCCCCCGCCAAGGGCTTTGACTGTTCCGGCCTCATTTACTGGGCCTACCGGCAAAACGGCCTGGAAATGCCGCGCATCACGGTGGATCAGGCCCGCATCGGGCGTGCCGTGACGCGCAATCAGGCCCGCCCCGGCGACATCGTCGTCTTTCGCACCGGCAACAGCCCCCGAGGTCTGCATACCGGCATCTATGCCGGCGGCGACAAGTTCATCCACAGCCCGCGGCGAGGCGAACGCGTAAGGGAAGAAAGCATCAAGATCGACTACTGGCGCAAGAAGCTCGTATCCGTGCGGCGTGTGGCCCGTTAGCCATGCCCGACGCCCATACGGCTCGAACGACAGCCGGGCCGGATACTCCCTGAGGATCATCCGGCCCCGGTCGAGACTGCGGCCGCAGCGCCGCACCGTCTGTTTCCATCGCATGCAACAGGCAGGACAGATCCTTGCCCTTGCCGACAGGAGACCCCATGACCACACCCACCCAGCAGGAAACGCTGCTCAGCATTGCCGATATCGCCCGGCACTTTGACCTGCCGGAATCCACGGCGCGTTACTACTGTAAACGCTTTGCCGAACATATCCCCAGCGTCGGCGAAGGCCGCCGCAGGCGCTACCGGCCCGAAACGCTGGAAGTCATCGCCCTTGTGCTGGAAGAGATGCAAAAATCCCGCACGGCCGCCAGCGTGGAAGAACTGCTGGCGACCCAGTTCCCGCGCAATGTGGAGATACGCCCCCTGAGCATCTTGCCGCCCGCTCACGAAAGCAGCGAGCTCCAGGTCGTGAGCGCCAGCCCTGTCGCGCCGGCAGCGCCGCAGGAAGCGCTCCCCCTGCCGGAGTCTCCGGCCGTCCTGCAATTGCTGGAACGGCAGACCTCCGCACTGGAAGGCATGCTGCACGTGCTGCGCCTGATGGTGGAGCGCATGCCGCCTGTCACGGGCGATCCCGCGACGGAGAACGCGGCTGCCACGGAACTACGCAAAGAAGTGCAGACCCTGCGGACGCTGCTGGAAGCCTGCGAAAAAAACCATCAATCCGATCTGGATCAGATCCGGAAATGGGTGGGCAAGCTCATCCAGCGGCAGCCTTCCGCCTAATCCGCCGTCATTTGCCGCCTGAGGGCAAAAACGGCCGCGACTTCACCCCGGCAGCCTGAAGCAGCCGGCGTTCCGTCGTAGCCGGCGTATCCCAACGTATCCGCCGTCCTGACGGATACGCACCCTCTGTCGCGCGCTGCTTACGGCATACCCTACGGCGGCAGTCAGGTCCCCTCGACCACATCCGCAGGAGCGGGCACTTCCCGGTATAGACCGGCAGTCCGTTCTTCCACTGCTGGCCCAGCGGGCAGTCCTTGTTCTGCCCTGGAAACAAGGGGGGATTCGCCTCCACCCCACAGCCGGTTTCCCGGTCCCGGCGCTGCCGGGGCCTGTCTCACACTCAGGCCCGACAGATATTTTCCGCCACCCGCACGCGTCCCCTGTCCTCGTCTGGACCTCCCCAAAGAAGCCCGCCTTCGCATGACAGCCTCGTGCACGGCTGCTCACAAAGGGGGGCCACTGCTCTGCCCTCCGGCACATTACGTGCCGCCCTCCACTCTCCTGTGAAAGTCCCTAGGGGTGATCCGCTGCGGAGTCCTTCCTGCCCCAACCTGCCGGAAGGAGAAGACTGTTTATCGGGGAGAAGGAAAGAGCTCGCGTTGCTGTCGGTGCCTGTAAGGCTCCGACGCCTAATGCCTTGTAAGACAAACTGTACAAATCATTTCACTAGATACAGCAAATTAGCTGCATGTCTTGAAGGACGGTTCGCCCCACATTCCTGCCTCTTCTCCTGGCAAAAGCGCGCTGGGGAGGGGAGGCTTGGGGGGAAAGAGGACAAAAACGCCCTTTCGCGCTTCGCTGCGAAGAGCTGGGCCCTCCCCCGCCGGAGCGACCGAAAGGCGGCCGCAGGCCGTGCCCGTTGGGCGACGCAGGAGCCTTACGGGCATCGACAGCAGAGCGCGACCGAAAGGCGGCCCACAGGGCCGTGCCCGTTAGGCGACGAAGGAGCCTTACGGGCATCGACAGCAACGCGAGGGATCCCCCTTCCCCCAACCAAGTAGCGAATAGTGTTGACGGTCGCCCGGGATCAATCAAACAAAGACAATTGGACAGGCCTGCCCTTCTCTTCGAAACGGGACAGATAGGCAAAGAGTTTTGCGTTATCGTGGATGAGACCGCTGGCCTCGCAGAGATGATGGAACGTTCTCATAAGTTCGTCGTTCCGGGGACTGATCAGGTGGTAGCGCGTACCAAACGTGCGCAGATATTTTTCTTTCATCTGCGGAAACAGCCTGTCGAGCTGGGCATAAAAGTATTCGCGGCTCCCCTCGCGGAGCGTCAGCCCCATCCCAAAGCATATCACGCCATACACGCCGACTTCGCTGCAACCGCGCACGATCCCGCGTATATTGGCTTCGGTGTCATTGATGAACGGCAGTATGGGACAAAGCCAGACGACCGTGGGGATACCTGCCTGATGCAGAACCTTCAGCGCTTCAAGCCGCTCTTTCGTCGTGCTCACATGGGGTTCGATCTTTTTGCACAGCTCATCGTCACAGGTCGTCAGCGTCATCTGCACGACGCATTTCGTCTTCTGATTGATGGCCTCCAACAGATCCACGTCCCGCAGCACACGTGCGGATTTGGTCATAAGGGTAAAACCGAAGCCATACCGATGTGCGAGCGACAGAGCTTTACGAACATGCCCCATACGGCTTTCCAGCGGGATATACGGATCCGTCATAGCGCCCGTGCCCAGCATGCATTTTACGCGTTTCCGCCGAAGGGCTTCTTCCAGCAGCTCGATGGCATTGGTCTTGACCTCGATATCCTCAAACTCCATGCCGTAGCGCGAGCTGCGTGAATCGCAATATATACAGCCATGCGAGCAGCCACGATAGAGGTTCATCCCGTTCCTGGGCGACAAGATATGCTTCACGTCCACAAAGTGCATCGCTCTCCTCCGGCCTCACGAGCATTTCCCCAAACATGACAAGATGCACCCGCCGGATCCGGCATGGCGGTTCCGTCCGGCCTGCGTCCCGAACGTGCCTCCCTTGCTGTATGGTGAGCCGGTACGCGTTCTTTGGAGCCGTTTACGCTTGAAATGCTTCATGCGTCAAACCATGCGACCTGTCGTTTCGCAGAAAACCCCGGTCTATCCGCTCACATGTTGTCGGGGTGCTGTGCCGCTGCCGCGCGTTTTGTCGTTTTCAATGGCAAAACGCCGCAGCAGGGACAGCCGGTAAAGCCCGTGCGGCAGAGCAGCCTGCGCCCAGGGCGTATGATATTGTTCCACAGGATGCCACAGGCGTGTCTCTCAACAAAAAAGGCCTCCGTTCCCGAAGGGGGAACAGAGGCCTGTCCTGCTTGTATCGGCGATGCTTACTTATCGGAGGAAAGCGCCATTTCGATGGCGGACTTGAACAGATCCTGCGGCAGCGCACCACGAACGACCAAATTGTTCACGAGGAAATACGGCGTACCTTCCACCGCCAGTTTTTCGGCATCTTCCAGATCGCCCTTGATGATGTCCTTGACTTTCCGGCTGTTGCGGTCCCGATCCAGGCGGCGCATATCCGCGCCCAGATCCTTAGCCGTACGGCGCAGGAACTCTTCCCCCTCGCTGATGACCTTGTCCCGGTTGGCAAAGAGCGCGTTGTGGAACTTCCAGGCCTTGGCCTGATCCTGCTGGGCAAAGGCCACAAAATACGTCACGGCCAGAGCGCTGGGGCCGTCCGCATCTTGCGGCAGGCTCTTGAAGACGAGGCTGACCTTGTTGCCGTATTCATCCATCAGCTTTTCCAGCGTACGCGAGGCCTGCTGACAAAAGTGGCAGGTAAAATCCGAAAACGCCACGATGCGCACAGGAGCCTTGGCGGAGCCCAAAAGCGGGCGGTCTTCGAGAGCGACGGTCTTGGGCTTTTTGAGATCATTTTTCCACTGCTCGCGCAAGGCATTCTTGCGGCGCAGATTTGAGCCCTGCTGTGCGATGTCCAGGACTGTTTCACTGTTATCCCGCAGCACGTCCAGAACGAGTTCGGGATTTTCCCGCAAGATCGTCTGAAGCATTTCCCGAAGGTTTTCATCCGTCACGGGCGTAGCTGCCCGCGCAGGCGATACGGTTCCCAGCATGACGACAGCCGCACAGGCACAGAGCATCTTTTTATACGAGAGCATGGCACCTTCCTTTTTTTCCAGTACTTTTTCCTGACCTTGACGAGAATGTCAATGCTCATACAGATGAAAAGATTTTAGAAGAAATTCCTGGCCATATCCTTGCGCTTTCCATGTTCTTTGCCTATTTTGAAGAACGCGTTTCACATGAAACCTTACCTTTCCCTTCCTGAACCGTCTGTTTCATGTGAAACACGAGATATCGGAGGAAATTCGATGAGCAGAATAATTGCGATTGCCAACCAGAAAGGTGGTGTCGGTAAAACTACCACAGCCATCAATCTCGCGGCGGCACTGGCCATTATGGAGAAAAAAGTGCTGCTGGTGGATTGCGACCCTCAGGCGAACTCCACCAGCGGCTGCGGCATCGAGCAGGAAACTCTGGAGCGGGACCTCTACTCCACCTTTTATACTCCGGAGAATACGTACCAGAGCATCACCAAGACCCGTACGCCCTTTCTGGACATCCTTCCCGCCAGCACGAACCTGGTCGCGGTGGAACTGGAACTGGTCGACCGTATGGCCAGAGAATATTATCTGGATGACTGCATCAAGACGGTCTCTGACGACTACGACTATGTGATCATTGACTGTCCCCCCTCGCTGGGTCTGCTGACCCTCAATGCCCTCTGCGCCGCCAGGGAACTCCTTGTCCCCCTGCAGTGCGAATTTTTTGCGCTGGAAGGCATCGTAAAACTCCTGCAAACCTATGAGCAGGTGAAAAAACGACTGAATCCGGATCTGCAGCTCCTTGGCGTTGTCCTGACCATGTATGATGCGCGTAACCGCCTGACCCGGGACGTCAAGGACGAGGTGCACCGCTGCTTCCCTGAGCACCTCTTCGAAGTGGTCATCCCGCGCAATGTCCGCCTTTCCGAGGCCCCCAGCCACGGTAAGTCCATCATCCATTACGACGTCAAATCCAAGGGCGCGGAAGCCTACCTTGGACTGGCCAAGGAAGTGGTCTTGCGCAATCCGGGCAAGAAAAACCTGCAGTAGCCGCTACGCCGGATAAAAGAGGATACATATGAGCCTGAACAAAGGACTTGGCAAAGGCCTGGGCGCCCTTTTCTCCGACGCTCCGGCCGGACGGCCCGGCAACAGCGGTACGGAGGAAGCCCCGCGCACCCTCCCCCTTGCCGACATCAAACCCAATGCGGAACAGCCGCGCAAGAATTTCAATGATGAAAGCTTGCAGGAGCTGGCTGAATCCATCCGGCGGCAGGGCATCCTCCAACCCCTGCTCGTTCGCCCTATGGGCAACGGCTATCAACTGGTCGCCGGTGAACGGCGCTGGCGTGCCGCCAAGCTTGCCGGTCTGGGCAAGGTCCCTGTCGTCATCCGCGTCATGGATGACCGGGACGTCATGGTGGCGGCGCTTATCGAAAACCTCCAGCGCGAAGATCTCAACCCTGTGGAAGAGGCGCGGGCCCTGGCCAAACTTCAGGAGACGCTGGACCTCACGCAAGATGCGCTGGCAAGCCGCCTCGGCAAAAGCCGCCCGGCCATTGCCAATGCCCTGCGTCTTCTGCGCCTGAGCACGGCTGCACAGGACGATGTGGAACAGGGCCGCATGAGCGCCGGTCATGCCCGTTGCCTGCTGACGCTGGAAGCCGACGATCCTGTCGCGGCGGAAGAACTGCGGCAGCGTATCCTGTCCGCCAATCTTACGGTGCGGCAGACCGAAGATGCCGCGGCGCACTGGCGGCAGGAACGGCAATTCCCGTGGAAGGAACAGGAGCCCGCCGCCCCGGTGGGCGAAACGCCGCTTGCGGACGCTCCTGCCGGGAAGCGCCGTAAAGATCCCCTGCTGGCCACGCTCCAGGACTTTCTTTGCAAGGAACTCCCCTGCAAGGCACGTTTCAGCGGCAACCGGGAAAGCGGACGCCTTACCCTCACCTACTCCAGCCCGGAAGAGCTGCGCCAGATCCTGCAACGCATGAGCTGCCCGTGGGATGACGTGGAACTTTCCGCTGAGACGCCCGACAACACCACAGCAGAGACTGAGGCCGCCGATATGTCCGGCGGCATGCCCGACAATGCGCCCGACACTATGGCCGCCCCCCTGACTGAGGCGGCGGAAGCGGCCTCGCTATCCGAACCTGCCAGTCAGGAGCCTCCCGCGACACACTGAGCCGAAGCGCTGTTTGCCGCCTTATGTTTCCGCATCTGCGCCACTCCGCCTTATGGATGCCGTCAGAAGCGAAACACCGGCAGCATACGTCCTCTGCCGCAAATCCCCCGCATCTCTGCCCGCCTGTTGCGCGCTGCCGCAGCAGGCGGTTTTTTCATGCGCGGCGGCAGGCATACTACCTCTGCGACGTTCGGCCTGTCGCACGGTCAGAGGCTTTTATAATACGCTCCGACGCATGGTCGATCCGCTATCAAAGGCCCTTGTCTGCGCCTGGCCCCGCTCGCTTCTGTCGGGCGGCACGCTGCTGCCGCCTCTCGCCACTCCTTTTAGGTCCTCTTAACACTATTCGTTGCCAGCTTGAGGGGAAGGAAATCCCTCGTGCTGCTGTCGATACCTGTAAGGCTCCTTCGTCGCCCAACAGGCACGGCCTGCGGCCGCCTTTCGGTCGCGCTCTGCTGTCGATGCCCGTAAGGCTCCTTCCTCGCCTAACGGGCACGGCCTGCGGCCGCCTTTCGGTCGCTCCGGCGCAGGAGGACCCAGCCTTTTCGCAGCGGAGAGAGGAAAAGTGTTCTCGTCATCCTTCCCCTCAAGCCCCCCATCTCTTCCCCAGCGCTTTTATCGGGGGAGGACAGGGACACGAGCCCCCCGCCTCCCCTTTCCTTTTCAAAGGGGCAAAATACGCTAGCTGACGGGGCCACGAGCGCACAGGGCGTCGTTTGGCTATGGCTGCGCCAAGCGCTTTTCCGTCCCCTGGCGACAGGCTTTTGCGGGATGCACAGCAAAGGGGGCCCCCCGAAGCAAATGCTTCGGAGGGCCCCCTTGCATCAGCGATGCGGCATCGACGACATATAGGCGTATATCATTCCACGCGGCGCAACCGTGCCCCGAACATGCCTTCCAGCCACGGATGATCCCACGGCGTCTTCCAGACGCAGCGACATTCCAGCCGTAGCCCCGGCAGACGCAGCAGCCGCTCCACCTGCTCTTCATTCTCTTCACGGCGCAGGGTGCACGTCATGTAGGCCAGCTCGCCGCCCACGGCAAGGCAGGCCGCCAGCGCCGCCGCAATATCCCGCTGCACTTCCACAAGGCGGCGCATCTCCGCAAAGGGACGCCGCCGGATATCGGGACGCCGCGCCAGTACCCCCAAACCGCTGCACGGCACGTCGGCGATGATCCCGCCCGCCCAGCCACCCGGCCGTATGACGGGGAAGCGGACATCCGCCAGCGCCAGCGCAGGACAAGCCAGGCCCAGACGGCGGCATTCTCGTGCGATACGTTCCAGCCGTGCGCGGGAAGTGTCCGTACAGAGGGCAAGCCGCCCTCCCCGCTCCGCAAGCGCCAGCCCCTTGCCGCCCTGACCGGCACAGGCGTCCCAGATGGGCAGGCCCTCATCTATCCAGCCCCGCAGGCCGAGTTCTTCAAGGATGGCCTGCGAACCGGCAGCCTGTGCGGAAAGCGCTCCCTCCGCTTCCCACTCCCGCAGGGGACGGCCGTCCAGACGCTCCGGCTGGCTTCCTGGCGCATAGGCGATCCCCCACTCTCCCACACGGCAGACATGCCCGCCAGCGTCCTTGTCAGAGCTGGCTGCGTCAGACTTGCCGGACGGTGCACGGACTTCGGACAGTGCGGCCGCCCGCAGCCCCTTGGCCTGCGCCGCAGCCGCGTTGATGCGCCAGCCATGCCACGGCCGCTCTGCCGACCGCCGGAAGAGCGCTTCCATCCTTTCCGGCGCGCCGCCCGCCTCTTCAGCCAGACAGACGGCAAGCGCTGACGGCAGTCCGTAAAAGCGGGCCGCCTGCGCCAGTTCTTCCGGTTCGTCCGCTCCGGCCTCGCAAGGGCTTTGCCCGTTGCCGAAAAAATCGACAGGTTCCTTGCCGGCATAAAACGGCAGGGACAACGGCGCTGCCCCAAACCGCTGCACATTGCGCAAGGTGGCGTTGACCAGCCCGCCCAGCCGCGTACCGTACATGCCCGACGCCAGACTGACCGCAGTATGCAGCACTGCATGCGCCGGGACCCGTTCCAGAAAAAGCAGGGCATAGACGCCGGCCTGAAGGATGCGCCGCAGCGGCAGCGGCAATTTTTGCGGGGCCGGGATGCACTTGCCCAGGATCCAGCCGAGGCGGCGCTCATACCGCAGCGCGCCATAGGTCAGTTCCGTAGCCAGCGCCCTGTCCCGTGCGGCGCTGTCTCCCGCAGCGGACGGCGAGGCCTTTTTCCCCCGACTCCGCGCAGAAGGCTCCCCGTCCGCCGTGGAAGCGGCAACCTCCTGCAAAGCGGCCTGGACCGTGCAGCCCGCCGCATGGTGGGCGTCCAGCAGACAAAGAGCCCGCACGGCCAAAGCCAGCGGACTCCCTCCCAGACGGCGCAACCTTGCCTTTTCCCCAAACAGGCTGTTCGCCTGTCCGGCAGCAGCATGGCGTATCATAATGGATGCTCCTTATATGTCTCACCGGTGCCTGTAGGGCCTGTCAACACTATTCGCTCTTTGTTTTGGGGGAAGGGAAACCCCTCGCCCTGCTGTCGATGCCTGTAAGGCCTTACGGCCTAACGGGCACGACTACGGCCGCCTTTCGGTCGCGCTCTGCTGTCGATGCCCGTAAGGCTCCTGCGTCGCCTAACGGGCACGGCCCTATGGGGCGCCTTTCGGTCGCCGCCAGCGCGAGCCAGCCTTTTCGCAGCGAAGCAAGAAAAGGCGTTCCCGTCATCCTTCCCCCCAAGCCTCCTATCCCTTCCCCAGCGCGCTTTTACTGGAGGAAGAGTCCGGGAAGCGAGGCGACCCGCCCCAAAGACAAATGAGGCGTGGACAGTTTTCTTGCCTTATCGAATGAAATTACTTGGAAAATTTGTGTTGACAGGCCTTGGAACATCTTCAGTGTGAAACCCTTCGCGTTTCACACCATACGGCCTGTCGCTTCGGGAAAAACGCGGTTTTTCCGCTCGCTTTCGGCTGGGCGGCGCTGTGCTGCCCGCCTCGCGTTTTGCCTTTTCATCGGCAAGGCGCTCTCACGGCAGGCGACGAGGCCGACCCCAGACCATTTCCCTGCCCTCCCCTGCGCCCGGCCTCAGGCCCTGTTCAGACCCCGGCAGGCTGCGGACGCAATTCCTTGAGGATGACGCGCGGCTGCGAGGCCGGCACATCCAGAAAAAGGCGGATAGCCTCTTCCAGCCTGTCCAGCGGGACGAGCGTATCCAGGCAGGGGCCATTGGGCCGTTCATTGAGGATGCCGAACACCGGCAGCGGATAGCTGTCCTGGATGCCGGAGGTCAGATCTCGCTCGCAGGCCACAGCAATGATGCAACGTGGCTTGCGCTGCACCACGATGCGCCGGGCGATGGTGCCGCCCGTGGCGATGGCCAGATGGACGCCGTAGGCGTCGCGCAGGTCCAGCAGCCCGCCCACCGGGCAAAGGCCGCAGCGGCGGCAGAGATCCACCTTGTAGCTGAGGCGATGCGGACAGGCGCTGCGCTGCACGCAGTGCGGCAGCAGGAGCAGGAGCTCCTCAGGCCGAACCCGCTTTCTGTCCGCCAGCACGAGTTCATTGTTGACCTTGATGAAGGAACGGCGCAGCAGCGCCTTGTCCACGCCGACCAGACGGGACAGCACTTCCATGAGCGGAAAGACCAGACGGATCACCATCTGCCGGACAGGGCGTATCCCCGGAAAACAGCGGCCGGTGTGGATATGCACCACCAGCGTCAGGCAGAGCCAGCAGACCCCGATGATGAGCAGGACGCCCAGCCCACGATTGAAAGCCGGCAGCCAGCTGAAGATGTCCCCCAGATCGAGCCAGGGAAGGATGAAGAGAAAGACGATGCACAGGCAGAGCAGCAGACAGGACGCCAGCATCATGCCGATGAAGATCCGCTTGTGCGCCCCGCCGTACTCGTCGGCAGGCAGGGAATGGGGGGATTTGTCAAAAAAGGACATCTTGCCCTCGTGGTGCTGAAAAAAGATGCCGCCGGGCCTTCGCGAGCGCAGACAGGCCGGTCCGCCCGCCTGCATCTGCCCTGTCAGCGCGGCAAATTATCAGGAAATATTGCCAGTTAAGCATATATAGCCCATTTTGGCGCTATACGCCCTTCTCAGGCAAAAAAGGCCTTTTCCTGAACCACAGGTCAAAAACGCAAAAAAAGACGCCCGAATCGTACGCGGTTCGGACGCCAAATTCTCATGCCTCGGGACGGGACGCCGTGCCGCTGATCCCCAACGGCATTTTTTGTAACAAACCGTTACAAAGCGCGAGCGCGTCCATCTCCTTTTTTGCCGGAGGCCGCACGCGACCCAGCCGGTACCAGCCATCGGCGCAGGAGATGGAAAGTCCCGCCTTGTCCCGCCGCAGACTTCCGCAGGGGGGCTGCTCTCCCGCGGCAAAGGCTTCCGGCTGTCCGGGCCAGATCTGCAACAGCAACGGCTCGGGCAGCCCCTCGGCGTGCAGGAGCGTCCGCGCGCCGGGAAAAGGCGTCACGCCGCGGATCTGCGCATGCACTGCCGCCAGCGGACAGCTCCAGTCCACATAGCCGTCCTCCTTGAAGACCTTGGCGGCGTAGCTTGCCTGGGCCTCGTCCTGCGCTTCGGCCTTGGCCGTCCCGGCGCACAGCCCACTGATCACCTCAAGCAGCGCCTCCGCGCCCAGCGCGGCCAGAGCATCATGCAGGCTGCCCGCCGTCTGCTCCGCAAGCGCAATGCGCCGTTGCGCATAAACAGGGCCCGTATCCAGGCCTTTCTCCATGCGCATGATGGAGACGCCGCTCTCCGCCCCCGGCTGCCAGTTCTCCATGATGGCGCGCTGGATGGGCGCGGCCCCCCGGTAGCGCGGCAAAAGCGAGGTATGCACATTGAGCGGCGCAAGGCGCGGTATATCCAGCACGGCCTGCGGCAGGATGAGCCCGTAGGCCGCCACAGCCAGCACATCCGGCGCGAGTTCTGCCAGCTCCGCCACGCTTTCGGCATCCCGGAAATTCTCCGGCTGCCGCACCGGCAGGCCCAGCTCCAGCGCGGCCTCCTTGACCGGACTGGGGCGCAGCTTCTGGCCACGGCCCGCCGGTCTGTCCGGCTGCGTATACACGGCGAGCACCTCGCCGCCGGGCCAAGCCGCCAGCTGCCGCAGCACCACGGCCGCCAGCTCCGGCGTGCCCATGAAGACTATTCGGCAGCTTTTCTCTTGAGACATTTCTTTACCTTGGAATCATACATGCTGCGCCGCAGACGGCTGATATGGTCGATGAACAGCACGCCGTCCAGATGATCGCATTCGTGCTGCACGATGATGGCCGCAAAATCCGTCAGCTCCTCGTCGATCTCGTTCCCATCGAGGTCCTGCGCCTGCAGGCGCACGCGCTCGTAACGCGTCACGTCGGCCCGGTAGTTGAAAGGAACGGAAAGGCAGCCCTCCTGCTTGCTGGTCACCTTTTCCCCTTCCAGGGTAAGACGGGGATTGATGATCACGCGCGGGCGGCGTTCCTCCTCCTGCGCGCCGTCATCCATGACCAGCATACGGATATTGCGCCCCACCTGCGGCGCGGCCAGCCCCACGCCGGGAGCGGCGTACATGGTTTCCAGCATATCGGCGGCAAGCTGCCGGATTTCCGGCGTTACTTCCTGGACCGGCTCACATTTCAGCTTGAGACGGGGATCAGGGTACGAAACTATTTCAAGGATCATGGCGACTCGCTGTCAAAGGTTGGCTGTCCGGATCAGTGCAAAGGACTTCGCGTCCGCCAGACCTGGCCGCATCCCGCCCGCAGGGCGGCAAAAAACATCGGCCAAAGCTGTACGGCAAGCCACAAAAACCGATTTTTCCGCTACCGCCGCTTTACGGAAGCAGACACTCGCGGCGGGCAGGTTTCTGTGGCCTAAATCCGAACTGAACAAAGGCAAAATACGTCACTCCAGCATACAAAATGGCGGCAAGGCCCGCAAGTATGGGCCATGAGGCCGCCGCACCGCACGAGGACGGCCCGTCAGGCCGGTTGCCGCCGCAGGCCGGCGGCCACGACCGCCCCCAAGATGAGCGCGCCGCCCGCCAGCGTCCGCAGGCCCGGCGCTTCATCCAGCAGCACCCAGCTCACCAGGATGGCGTACAACGGCTCAAGCGCAATGACGATGGCAGCCAGTCGGGCCGGGATGGCCCGTAAACTGTTGACGAACAAGGTATACGCAAGACCGCTGCACAGCAGCCCAAGGCAGGCCAGCCACAGCCAGTCCATCCCGCTGACCGACGGCAGTTCCTGCGCCACCAACGGCAGGGTCAGCGGCGCGATGAAGGCATACTGCCACCAGCAGGCTTGTTCTCCGCTCATGGAACCCACGTTGCGGCGATTGCTGACCGCATTGAGCGCATAGATCGCGCCGGAAACTATCCCCCACAGCAGCCCCTCCGTGCCCCCGTCGCCGAAATCATAGCTGGGCGCCACCAGCACAAGTCCGCACGTCACGGCCAGCATCAGCCACTTTTCCGTCCGCGTGATGCGCTCATGGAAAAAAAGATGTTCAAAAACGGCTACAAAGGCCGGAAAACAGGCAAAACCCAGCGTCCCTACCGCCACACCGCCCGTCTTGATGCCCAGAAAGAACGTGAACCAGTGCAGCGCCAGCAGCACAGCTGAAACAGCCAGCCCGGCAGCCTGACGCCTGCCCACGCCCCGCCACGGCCTGATCCCCCGGCAGAGGAACAGCAACCAGAGCATCCCCAGCGCAAAGACCGTACGCCCAAACACGATCATTTCCGCACTGCACGCGGTCAGCCTTCCAAACACGCCGGAAACGCCGAAAAGCAACGTCGCCAGATGCATGGAGACAAGCGCCGCCCCCCGTGATGTCATGGCCCGGCACCCCTTATTTTTTTTGTTGAGACGGTGTTTTTTGCGAGGGGGAGAGGGAAACCGTTTTGGAAAACGGTTCTCCCTC
>DGYFI06202__coassemble_1007_pt1 | contig 13964 bp, 12 predicted proteins | sample DGYFI06202__metabat2_high_PE_036 | metagenome-assembled genome bin DGYFI06202
TCGACAGCAGAGCGCGACCGCAAGGCGGCCGCAGGCCGTGCCCGTTAGGCGACAAGGGAGCCTTACGGGCATCGACAGCAGAGCGCGACCGCAAGGCGGCCGCAGGCCGTGCCCGTTAGGCGACAAAGGAGCCTTACGGGCATCGACAGCAGAGCGAGGGGGTTCCCTTCCCCTCAAACAACCGCGCACAATGTCAACAGGCCCTCGCCGCGGCGCGCCGCATCGCCCGCCGCACGGCACAACTTGAAGGAAGGATCATGGCTCACAGCAAGGTAATCATCATCGACTACGGCTCGCAGGTCACCCAGCTCATCGCCCGCCGGGTGCGTGAGGCCGGCGTCTACTCCGAAATCCATGCCTGCAACGTCACCGCCGCTCAGGTGGCGGCCATGCAGCCTCAGGCCGTCATCCTTTCCGGCGGCCCGGCCAGCGTGGGCGAGGCCGACGCCCCCGCACTGGATCGCGGCTTCCTGGAACTGGGCGTGCCCGTACTGGGCATTTGCTACGGCATGCAGCTGCTTGCCCACAACCTCGGCGGGCAGCTTGCCCAGTCCGAGACGCGCGAATACGGCCCCGCCGATCTGACCCTGGCCGCTCCCTGCGCCCTCTGGGAAGGACTGGACGACTCCGCCCCCAGCCGCGTCTGGATGAGCCACGGGGACAAGGTCCTCGTGCCGCCGCCGGGCTTCACGGTCACCGGCCGTACGCCGACCCTCGACGTGGCGGCCATGGCCGACGAGTCCCGCCGCATCTACGCCGTGCAGTTCCATCCCGAAGTGCATCACAGCGTGGACGGCGAGCAGATGCTGCGCAACTTCCTCTTCAAGGTCTGCCGCATCACGCCGGACTGGAGCATGTCCTCCTTCGTGGAGCGCGTGGTGAAGGAAATGGCCGAAAAGATCGGCGACAAGCATGTGGTCTGCGCCCTTTCCGGCGGCATCGACTCCACCGTGGTCGCCGTGCTGCTGCACAAGGCCATCGGGCATCGCCTGCACTGCATCTTTGTGGACAACGGCCTGCTGCGCCTCAATGAAGGGGAACAGGTCGTCAGCTACCTGCGCGAACATTTCGACCTCAATCTCACCTTCGTCCAGGCCCAGAAGCGCTTCCTCGACCTGCTCAAGGGCGTGGAAGACCCGGAAAAGAAGCGCAAGATCATCGGGCATACCTTCATCGACATCTTCGATGAAGAAGCCAAGAAGCTCCCCGAAGTGGAATACCTCGCGCAGGGCACGCTCTACCCCGACGTCATCGAGTCCGTTTCCCACAAGGGGCCCAGCGCGGTCATCAAGAGCCACCACAACGTGGGCGGCCTGCCCGAGACCATGAAGCTCAAGCTTGTGGAGCCGCTGCGTGAACTCTTCAAGGACGAAGTCCGCAAGGTGGCCGCCGAGCTGGGCATGCCGGATTCCATCGTCTGGCGTCACCCCTTCCCCGGACCGGGCCTTGCCATCCGCGTCCTGGGCGAGATCACCGAAGAGCGCCTGCACATCCTGCGGCAGGCGGACAAGATCGTGCAGGAGGAGCTGCGCGAGTCCGGCTGGTACCGCAAGGTCTGGCAGGGCTTCGCCGTGCTGCTGCCCCTGAAGACCGTGGGCGTCATGGGCGACGGACGCACCTATGAACACGTCATCGCCCTGCGCGTGGTGGACAGCGTGGACGCCATGACCGCCGACTGGGCCCGCCTGCCGGCCGATCTGCTGGCCCGCATGTCCGGCCGCATCATCAATGAGGTCAAGGGCGTCAACCGCGTGGTCTACGACGTCTCCTCCAAGCCGCCGAGCACCATCGAATGGGAGTAACCTCCCGGAGATGCCCGGCCTCACGGCATGACGGCGGGGAAGGCGGAGCGCTGGCTCCCCTTCCCCGCTTTTTCGTTGCGCCGCGGGCCACCCGGCGCGCCATGCCGCAGGGAAACATGCGTTTACATTGCCCGCCTTTACATCGGCCCCTTGCTGGGCTAACCTCCTCTCTCTGCCGCCGCCTGCCCTGCGAAGCTCTGCCGGGTGAAGGCGGATGCGACCGCCGGGCCGGTTCCGCACGGACGGACGCACGGCCCGGAATACGCGCCATCCGCGACCAGCGGGGCGCAAGAACGCGACGACAGGGGGTCACATGTTCGGAATCGGCAGCACGGAACTTCTGGTCATTCTGCTGGTGGCGCTGGTGGTGCTGGGCCCCAAGAGCCTGGCCGGCGTCTCCCGCACGCTGGGCAAGGCCATGGGGGAGTTTCGCCGGGTCTCCACAGATTTTCAGCGCACGCTGAATGCGGAAGTGGCCCGCGAGGAAGAAGAGGAAAAACAGCGCAAGAGCGCTGCGGCCGCGTCTGCGCCCTCCGCTCCTTCTGAAAGGGAAACGGCGGACGCCGCCCGCCGGACGGAAACTGCCGGGCAGAGCGCCGAAGCTGCCACGCTGGACACCACGGCCCGGCCATCGGCTGCGCCCGACGCGGCCGTGCCCCCACAGGGCAGCCCGCTGGAAAAGGCTGTAGCCGCCACACGGGCCGCCGCGCAGGCTGGCCCGGCGGCATCCGAAGCCGCATCTTCCGGGAGCGAGCGCGCATGAGTGGTGAACAGTCTCAGGATATGACCAAGGCCGCCGGTGACGCCGTCCGGCAGGAAGATCCCGCCATGACCGCCCCTGCGGTGGAGGAGCGTCCCCGTCCTGACGCCGTGCCGCTCGTCACGGCCGGTGCGGAAGAGAGCTCCGGGTCGGAAGACGCTGCCGGTCAGGAAGAGTACGCAGCCATCCGCGCGGCCACGCTGGCCATGAGCGGCGCGCCCGACCATACGTCGTCGACGGAAGGCGAACCCGCCGGAGGAGAGACGGCCCCCGCGCCGTCGACAGCGCAGGAGACCGGGCCCGCTGCCGAAGCTGCGCAGGGACAGGACAGCCCGCTGATCATCCAGGACGGCAGCCCGGACGTGCTGGCCGCCCAGGCTGAAGGGACCTCGCCCGAAGAGCGGACGGACACGGACGCCGCTGCCGAGACGACATCTGACGCCGCCGGAGAAGCGAGCGCTGCCCCGTCGGAAAACGCCGCCGTGCCCGCCACCGGCGGCGATGGCGGCGATCAGCCGCCTGCCCAGCCCCCTGCGGACGAAGAAGAAACGCCGGACCCTTCCGAAAAGCCCATGAGCTTGCTGGATCATCTCAATGAGATGCGCTGGCGGCTGGTACGCTGCCTCATTGCCGCCGCTGTGGGCTTCTGCGTCTGCTGGGCCTTCGTGGAACCCATCTTTGCCGTGCTGGTCAAACCGCTGCTGGCCGTGCTGCCCGACGGCGGCAACGCCATGTACAGCACCATGCCGGAAGCCTTCTTCATCCGCATGTTCGTGGCCTGCATCGCCGGGGTCTTCCTGGCCAGTCCGGTCATCTTCTATCAGATCTGGGCCTTCATCTCGCCGGGCCTCTATGAAGAGGAAAAACTCTTCATCGTGCCCGTGGCCATCATCTCGGCCGTCTTCTTCGTGGGCGGGGCCCTGTTCTGCTACAACATCGTCTTCCCCTTCGCCTTCCAATTCTTCATGAGCTACAATACGGAGCAGATCCGCGTCATGCCGCGCATCAGCGACTACGTGGACTTCGTCCTGAAACTGCTCATCGCCTTTGGCCTCATCTTCGAGATGCCGCTCTTCGCCTTTTTCCTCTCGCGCATGGGGGTGCTCACGGCGGGCATGATGCGGCGGGCCCGGCGCTACGCCATCCTGGGCATCTTCATCGTGGCGGCCATCCTGACGCCGCCGGACGTGCTGTCGCAGCTGCTCATGGCCGTTCCCATGCTGGTGCTCTATGAGATCAGCGTCATCGTGGCGGCAGTGTTCGGCAAGAAGAAAAAGACGGCGGAACCCGCGGACGGCGGCGAGGACGAAAACGAGCCGCAAGACGGCGAACGCAGCACGGGAGAACAGGCATGACGACGGACATCCGCAGCGCCGAACGCAGCCGCTGCAGCAAGGAAACGGACATCAGCCTGCGGCTGGTGCTGGATGGTGAGGGCAAGGTGGACGTGCAGACCGGCTTTGGTCTGCTGGATCACATGCTGCATCTGACCTTTTTCTGGGCCGGCATGGACCTACACCTGCGCTGCCGCGGCGACCTGCACATCGACGCGCACCACAGCGCCGAGGACATCGCCCTCGTGCTCGGTCAGGCCCTGCTGGAAGCGCTGGGCGACCGCAAAGGCATAGAGCGTGTGGGCTACGGCCGCGTGCCCATGGATGAGGCCCTTGCCGAAGTCACCCTCGATCTCTCCGGCCGCCCCTGGCTGGAATGGCGCGGGGACGAGCTGCTGCCGCCGGTCATTGCCGGTGAGGAGCGCGATCTCTGGCGCGAGTTCTACAAATCCCTTGCCGCCGGCGCGCGTTGCAATGTGCACATCGCCCTGCTCTACGGCAAGAATGGTCATCACCTGCTGGAGTCGGTAGCCAAGGGGCTGGGAATGGCCCTGCGCCAGGCTGTCCGGCGTACCGGCACCGTCATCAGAAGCACCAAGGGAGGTCTGGACTGATGCGTTCCCGTCTCACCATCATGACGCTGCTGGCGCTCTGCCTCGCGCTCTTTTCCCTGGGTTGCACCAAGCAGCCCCGCACAACGGCGGACATCCCCCGCTCGCTCTCTCCGTCCTACAGCATCGCGGTGGCGCCCTTTACCCAGCCCACCAGTACGAGCCAGCTCATCGTGGGCGAGATCCCCAGGGATCAGGGACGCATTGCGCCGGAGATGCTGCCTGCGCTGGACAGGACGCTGCGCGACGTGCTGCTGACCGAGACCAAACGTCAGTACACCTTTGTGCCCCGGCACGCGCCTCTGCCCGACAAGATGCGCTACCATGACTCCAACCAGCCGCAGGCCCTGCCCGCCTGGGCCGCCTTTGCCAAGAGCCTCAAGACGGATCTGCTGCTGGTGCCGCAGGTGCTCAACTGGCACCCGCGCGAAGGCTCCCGCGCTGGGGTGACGCGCCCTGCCCATGTGCGGGTGGAGTTTTTCCTGATCAATGCCCGGCAGGGGACCATACTCGACCGCTCGGTCTATGATGTGGAACAGACCAGTCTGACGAGCAATCTTCTCGAGATCGGCGACTTCCTCAAGCGTCAGGCGGGCTGGGCCACGGCCGACGAACTGGCGCGCGAAGGCATGGTCAAGGCCGTAAAGGACATGACGCTATGATCATCTTTCCCGCAGTAGACATCCAGGACGGCAAGGCTGTGCGCCTGCGCCAGGGCCGCGCCGACGACAGCACCATCTTTTCTCCCGATCCTGTAGCCGCCGCACGGCACTGGCAGGAGCAGGGAGCCCGCTGGCTCCATGTGGTCGATCTGGACGGCGCGTTCGACGGCCTGCCCCGCAGCCGCGACATCGTGCGCGCCATCTGCTCCGCGCTGGACATTCCCGTCCAGCTCGGCGGCGGCATCCGCAGCGAACAGATCGCGGAGGCCTATCTGGACGCCGGAGTGGAACGCCTCATCATCGGGACGCTGGCGCTGGAACAGCCGGAGGCCTTTGCCGCCCTGTGCCGCCGATTTCCCGGCCGCATCGGCGTTTCGCTGGATGCCGAGGGCGGACGCCTCAAGACCAAGGGCTGGGTGGCCGATGCCGGCCTGAGCGTGGACGACGTGCTCCCCCGCCTGCTTGGCGACGGCGCGGCCTTCATCATCTATACGGATATCGAACGGGACGGCATGCAGACCGGGGTCAACCTCCCGGCTCTGACCCATCTGGCCGAAGCCTCCACCGTGCCGGTCATTGCCGCTGGCGGCGTCGCCACCCTGGCGGACGTGCAGGCCCTCTACCCCCTGAGCCGGACGGCCCGCCTTCAGGGAGCCATCAGCGGGCGCGCCCTCTATGAAGGGACACTTGATCTGAAGCAGGCCAACGACTGGATCGACGCGCAAAGCTAGGCGTCGGTTTTTTTGCTGGAGAAAGGGGAACCCCTTTCGCCAGGGTCTGTCAACACCATTTGCTGTCTGTTTGGGGGGAAGGGAAACCTGCTCTGCTGTCGATGCCCGTAAGGCTCCTTTGTCGCCTAACGGGCACGGCCCTGCGGACCGCCTTTCGGTCGCTCCCTTCCCCCCGTCCCCCCATCCCTTCCCCAAACGCGCTTTAGAGCACTGCGAGGCGGCAGCACAGCGTATCACGGTGGAAGTCAGCCTTCCTTTTTTTGCCATACGCGCCCGCCCCGGACGCAAGGATGCCGCACATTGCAGTCCATCCCGGCCTGTGCTAACCTATATCCATGTTTTTTGCCGGAACCTTCCCTCCTTACCGGGCTTTCCATGCCTGCCGGGACGAACGCTACTGGCGTTCCTGTCTCTAAGTCTTCTCTCGTTATACGTCATTCGCTGCGCTGACGCATGGCGCACGCGTCCCGCATCTGTCGTGTGGAGCGGCAGCTTATGCAGTTGCGTCCATTCGTGCGCTTTGCCCGTAAAAAGAAAAACGCGAGGCGGCGACACCTCGCGGCCCAACGTGAGCGGAAAACCGCGTTTTCCGCGAAACGACAGGCCGTATGGCTTGAAACGCAACGCGTTTCAAACGAAAAACGTTCTATAACGAGAGGAAAAAATCATGACGCCAACACGTCCTTACCACTGGTTCTGCCTGCTGGCGGCCATTTTTCTTGAAGTGGGCGGCTCCACCATCATGAAGCTGTCCCAGCAGTGGGGCTTTGCCCACGCGGCCCTGCTGGGCCTTGTCATCATGTGGCTTTGTATCGGCCTGTCCTATTACTTTCTTTCACTTTCCACCACCGGTTTGCCTGTGGGCGTGGCTTTTGCCTTCTGGGAAGGGTTTGGGCTGACGCTGGTGACGCTGGCCGGTTTTCTGGTGCTGGGCGAGCAGCCCAGCCTGCCCCGACTGCTGGGCTTGTGCTGCGTGCTGGGCGGCGCGCTGCTGGTGCACAAGGGCACCAGTCACGGCGACGCCGACACGGAGGAGGCCCGCCATGCCTGATACGCTCATTCCTCTGCTGCTTGTGCTGGCCGCCGCCATGCTGGATGTGCTGGCCAATCTGCTGCTGGCCCGCAGTGAGGGTTTCCGCCGCCGTCTTCCCGGCATCCTTGCGCTGCTGGGGGTGGGGCTGGCCTTCTATTGTCTGTCGCTGGCCGTGCGCACGCTGGATCTGTCCGTGGCGTACGCCATGTGGGGGAGTTTCGGCATTCTGGGCACTTCCCTGGGCGGCTGGCTCTTCTTCAGGCAGCGGCTCCGGCCCTGCGCCTTTGCCGGCATCGCCCTGCTCATAGCGGGCATGATCCTGCTGCATCAGGCCTGAGCCACCATCACGCCGCACCCGCACGGAAGACGTGCCTACCAATATCTACAGGCCGGACAGCAAAAACTGTTCGGCCTGTTCTTTTAGAGCATTTTCAGTTTGAAACGCTTTGCGTCCAAACCATACGGCCTGTCGTTTCTCGGAAAAACACGGCTTTTCCGCTCAATTCTGGCCGGACTGCGCTTGTGTCAGCTTGCAAGGACAAAACGCTCTCTACTGCGCCAGGCTGGCTTGCGGTCAGGCGACGCCTGCCCATGCCGAGATGATCTGCGTCTGGACAAGTAAGGTTTTTTGGAAGGGAGGGGTTCGGGGAGGGGAACCTTTTGTCCACAAAAGGTTCCCCCCCGAAAAAGCACAGCGACGGCTTATGCCTTACTGCGCGGGCTGGTGCTTGTCGCCGCTTTCGTGCTTCATGGCGCCGGCGCGCAGCGACAGATAGATGGGCTGCGCCGTGCCTTCGCCGGAAAAGATGGCGTCCCGCGACGCATCCAGCGCATGGGGCAGCACTTCGTCCACATGCTCCACAAAGATGATCTCCAGATCCTTGAGCACCTCGTCCGGCACTTCCTTGAGATCCTTCTCATTGTCGCGAGGCATGATGACGCAGCGTATGCCGCTGCGGCGCGCGGCCAGCAGCTTTTCCCGCAGGCCGCCGATGGGCAGCACCCGGCCGCGCAGCGAGATCTCCCCGGTCATGGCCACGTCGTTGCGCACGGGGATGCCCAGCAGGGCCGACGTGATGGACGTGGCCAGCGTGATGCCGGCCGACGGCCCGTCCTTGGGCGTGGCCCCTGCCGGCACGTGCACATGGATGTCCACCTTGCGGTGGAAGCGCGGGTCGAGGCCGAAGACCTCAGCACGCGAGCGCACATAGCTCAGGGCGGCGCGGGCCGACTCCTTCATGACGTCGCCCAGCTGGCCCGTGGTCACCACCTGCCCGGAACCGCTCATGAGGCTGGTCTCCACCAGCAGGATCTCCCCGCCGCGCTGATTGTAGGCCAGCCCGGCGCATACGCCCACCTGCGGCTCGCTCTCGCGTTCCTCGTGACGGTAGCGCTTGACGCCCAGCATGGCGGGCAGGCTCTGGCGGGAGATGGTCACGCACTTGTTCAGATCGCCCTCCTCCACCAGACGGATGGCCGTCTTGCGGCAGAGCGCGCCTATCTCGCGCTCCAGGTTGCGCACGCCCGCTTCACGGGTGTAGGAGCGGATGATCTCCAGCAGGGCGTTCTCGGAAAGACGAATATTATGTTCCTTAAGACCGTGCTCCTCGATCTGGCGCGGCAACAGGAAGTTGCGGGCGATGTGGCGCTTTTCCGTCTCCAGATAGCTGTTCAGCTCGATGATCTCCATACGGTCCAGCAGCGGCGCCGGGATGGAGTGCAGGGAGTTGGCCGTGGTGATGAAGAAGACCTTGGACAGATCGTATTCCAGATCAAGGTAATGATCCATGAAGGTGGCATTCTGTTCCGGGTCCAGCACCTCCAGCAGGGCCGAGGCCGGGTCGCCGCGGTAGTCGGAGCTCATCTTGTCGATCTCGTCCAGACAGAACAGCGGGTTATTGAATTTGACCCGCTTGAGGGACTGGATGATCTTGCCCGGCAGTGCCCCCACATAGGTGCGGCGATGGCCGCGGATCTCGGCCTCGTCCCGCACGCCGCCCAGCGCCAGGCGCACATAGTCGCGCCCGGTGGCCTTGGCGACGGATTTGGCCAGCGAGGTCTTGCCCACGCCGGGCGGGCCCACGAGGCAGAGGATGGGCCCCTTCAGGCCGTTGGACAGCTTCTGCACGGCCAGATATTCGAGGATGCGCTCCTTGGGCTTTTCCAGACCGAAGTGGTCGCCGTCAAGGATGGCGCGGGCCTTCTCGATGTCGATATCCACTTCCTTGAGATCGCACCACGGCAGATCCAGGATCCAGTCCACATAGTTGCGCACCACGGTATATTCCGCGGCGGAAGGCGGCATGGCCCGCAGCTTCTTGACTTCGGAAAGGGCCTTTTCGCGGGCTTCCTCAGGCATGTTGCGGGCGCGCAGCTTCTGCTCCAGCTCGTCCATCTCGGCCTGCGGGTCGTCGTCGCGGCCCATCTCCTTGTTGATGGCCTTGATCTGCTCGCTGAGGTAGTACTCGCGCTGGTTGCGCTCCATCTGCACCTTGACGCGGTTCTTGATGCGCTTTTCCATGCTGACGAGCGCCACCTCGCCCTGGAGCAGCTCATACACCTTCTCCAGCCGCTCGGTGACGTCGGTCAGTTCCAGCGCTTCCTGCTTGCGGCGGTAATCCACCTTGAGGTGCGGCAGCACGGCGTCCGCCAGCGCGCCGGGATCACGCTGGGCCAGGATGGCCAGCACGGCCTCCTGCGAGATCTTCTTGTTGCCCTTGGCGTATTCTTCCAGCGATTCGTGCACGGCCCGGACCAGCGCCTCCCGCTCTTCGGGGCGGCTCTCGGTTTCCGGCAGGTCCTCCACCTGCACCAGCGGGCAGGAAGCGGAATCCAGCAGGCTGCGCCAGACGGCCCTGTTCATGCCTTCGAACAGCACCTTGATGGTGCCGTCCGGCAGGCGCAGCATCTGCAACACCTTGCAGACCACGCCCACGGCGTACAGGTCGTCCCCGCCGGGGCGCTCAACCTCCGCTTCCTTCTGGGAGACCAGGAAAATGTATTTGCCGAATTTCGCCTGCGCTTCCTCAATGGCCTTGATGGAGGCCTCCCGCCCCACGAAGAGCGGCATGATGGAGCGCGGGAACATCACCACTTCCCGCAGGGGCATGAACGGCAGGGTCTGCGCCGGGCCGGCGCCGTACTGGAATGCGGACATAGGTTATCCTCATGATCCCTCACGCGGCGGGCGGCCCCAGGCCGCCCGCGCGTGTTCATCGCAATGAAAATGCCACCACGCCGGGCCATGCACAGGCATGCCCCGACGCCAAGGATGTCAAACGGTCTGATCTTCCAGCGCCTCGGCCGGGAAATCGCCGTCGTCCGCATACAGCAGGACAGGCTCCTTGCCCTTTTCGATCACGGCCTGATTGATGAGGCAGCCCTTGACGTCGGGCAGGGACGGCAGCTTGAACATGATGTCCAGCATGATGCGTTCCATCACGTTGCGCAGGCCGCGCGCGCCGGTCTTGCGCTCGATGGCCTTGTGGGCAATGGCCTTGAGGGCGTTGGTCGTGAAGCGCAATTGCACGTTGTCCAGCTCGAACAGCTTCTGGTACTGCCGCACCAGCGCGTTCCGGGGCTCGGTGAGGATGCGCACCAGATCCGGCTCGTCCAGCTCGTCCACGTGGGTAATGATCGGGATACGGCCCACGAATTCGGGGATGAGGCCGAACTTCACCAGATCCTGCGGATGGATCTTTTCCAGCAGTTCCGAAAGCGGCATGCCCTTGCTGCTGCGCACATGCGCGCCAAAGCCCATAGCCCCGCCGCTCACACGGGATTCCACGATCTTGTCCAGCCCCACGAAGGCCCCGCCCACGATGAACAGGATATTGCTCGTGTTCATGCGGATGAATTCCTGCTGGGGATGCTTGCGGCCCCCCTTGGGCGGGATGTTGGCCTCGGTACCTTCGATGATCTTGAGCAGGGCCTGCTGCACGCCTTCGCCGGAAACGTCGCGGGTGATGGACGGCCCGTCGCTCTTGCGGGAGATCTTGTCGATCTCGTCGATGTAGATGATGCCCTTGCTGGCCGCCTCCAGATCATAGTCGGCGTTCTGCAGGAGCTGCACGAGGATGTTCTCCACATCCTCGCCCACATAGCCCGCTTCGGTCAGCGTCGTGGCGTCGGCGATGGCAAAGGGCACCCGCAGGACCTTGGCCAGCGTCTTGGCCAGCAGGGTCTTGCCGCTGCCGGAAGGGCCCACCAGCAGGATGTTGCTTTTTTCCAGCTCGACGTCGTCGCCCAGGGCATCGGCGTAGAAGACCCGCTTGTAATGATTGTGGACAGCGACCGAAAGGATCTTCTTGGCGTCATGCTGCCCGATGACGTATTCGTCGAGGCGCTCCTTGATCTCCTGCGGGGAGAGCAGGCGCTCCGGGGAATCGTCATGCTCCAGCCTGTCCCGTGCGATGAGTTCGCCGCAGGCCTTGATGCACTGATCGCAGATGCAGGCGTTCTCCTGCGTGATCATGTTGTTGACTGCGCTTTCGGGACGGCCGCAGAAGGAACAGCGCAGCTCCTGTCTCTTGTCGGTCGGCGTGTTGTCGGACATGGCTAGTTCTTTTCCTCCAGATCGCGGCGGGAGACCAGCACGCGGTCGATGATGCCCAGCTCGAGCGCCTCCTCAGGCGTAAGGAACTTGTCGCGTTCCGTGGCGCTGACGATGGTTTCGTAACTCTGGCCGGAATGCTCGGCCAGCAGCCTGTTCAGGCGCTCCTTGATGCGCAGGATCTCACGAGCGTGGATCTCGATATCGGTGGCCTGCCCCTGATAGCCGCCCAGCGGCTGATGGATCATGATCTGGCTGTTGGGCAGCGCGAAACGCATCCCCGGCTTGCCGGCGGAAAGAAGGAAGGCCCCCATGCTGGCGGCCCGCCCCATGCACACCGTGGTCACGGGGGAGGTGATGTAGCGCATGGTGTCGTAGATGGCGAGACCGGCCGTGACGGAGCCGCCCGGCGAGTTGATGTAGAGGTTGATCTCCTGCTCAGGGTCCTGCGACTCCAGGAAAAGCAGCTGCGCGCAGATCAGCGACGCCACGGCATCCGTGACCTCGCTGCTCAGCAGCACGATGCGGTCCTTGAGCAGACGGGAATAGATGTCGTAGGACCGCTCGCCCCGACCCGTATTTTCGATGACAAAGGGAATCTGATAGGCCTGCATGAAACTTCCTCGCTGGTGGGAAAGTGATGTCCGTCAGGTACCGGGGCGCTCCTCCGGCAGGCTGAAAACTCCGACAACGCCGCACCTTGCGGTGCGGCGTTGTCTATACCGGCACGGCGCGGATGCCTACTCGGCCTTGCCGGCCGTATCTTTCTTGACAGGCGTGATTTCCTTCATGGGCTCGACTTCCTTGACGGAGGCCTTGGCAAAGGCGGCCTCCATCCCCTTGTCGGCCAGCAGACGGTCCCGCATGGTGTGGATCATGCCGGTGCGCTCATAGGCTTCGCGCACCTTGCGGTAATCCTCGCCCGTCTGGATGCAGATGCGGTAAAGCTGGTTATCCAGCTCGGCCTGGGTGACGCTCAGGCCTTCCTTGCGGGCGATGGACAGCAGCAGTACCTGGATGCGGGTCAGCTCCTCGGCCTGCTTGTACATATCCTTGCGGAGTTCTTCTTCGCTCTTGCCCAGATCGGCAAGCTTCTTGCCCTGCTGCTCCAGGCGGGCCGCCGTTTCGGCGATGAGCGTGCGGATCTGCATGTCCAGCAGGCTCTCCGGCAGCGGGAACTCCAGACCGGCCAGCATCTTGTCCAGCATCTTCTTCTGCGCGGCGCTGCGCACGGCGTTCTCACGGCTGTGGGCGTAGCTGTCGCGGATGCTCGCGCGCAGCTTCTCCATGCTTTCCGCACCCACCTGCTTGGCCAGTTCGTCGTTGATCTCCGGCAGCTTGCGCTGCTTGATGGCGTGCACGGTCACCCGGATCTTCAGGGTCTTGCCGGCCAGGCTGGCGGCGGGGAAGTTATCCGGGAACGCGATATCGCCTTCGCCGGTCTGGCCGACCTTCACGGTCTTGACCAGCTTTTCAAATTCATCGAGCGCCTGCCCTTCCCCAAGGGGGAGATCGAAATTGTCGGTCTTGAGCTCGTCGATGGCCTTGCCGTCTTCAAAAGCTTCAAAGCTGATATGGGCCACCTGGCCGTCCACGGCAGGACCTTCCCCGGCAACGTCGAGCAGTTCGGCACGGTCGCGGCGGATGCGTTCGATGACGGCGTCCACCTCTTCATCGCTCACCACGGCCTTTTCCTTTTCCACTTCCATGCCTTCATAGACCGGCAGTTCGAAAGTGGGCAGCACTTCAAATTCGACGCTGAAACTGAGCCCCTTGCCGCGCGCCAGCGCGCCGCCGTCATCCACGAACTGGATGCCGGAGATGGGTTCCAGAGCGGCCTTGGCGAGGGCTTCGCCGACCTTGGCGTTGACCAGCGCCTGGTGGGCTTCCTGATAGATGTGATCCTGGAAACGCTTCTCCACCACCGAAGCAGGCACCTTGCCCTTGCGGAAACCGTCAATCTGCACGGATTTGCGGTAGTAGGCCACGGAACGCGCTATGGCGTCATCCACGTCACTGGCTTCGGCAACAATGCTGATTTTCCTTTTGACCGGCGAAAGTTCTTCAATGGTATATTCCACAGGGCGCTCCTTGGGCGATTTTTTCTCCCGTCTGCCTCACCGGCCGCGGTCTCGCGGGCCATGCCGGCTTACTGCAGAGGGAACCGTCTCTGCTACCATAAAGAGCAGGGCAACACAAGCCCGGCGCATCCGCAGCTCTGGGGCGGCAAAAAACGGTCTGTCCGGCGTCGTAAGTAGCGCATCCCCTCCCCTGCTGACGGCTTCGTCTTGCCGCGGGCGAGGCCTCACAGAGCAGGTCGGGACGGTGCGGACCGTACAGCGACGACAGGATGCGATAGGAAAAAAGCAGGGAGGAAGGTAAGCGTTGCGACATGCTGCCGAGGCAAGCAGCTGGAAGCTTTACCCTAGGGTCAGGACTCATTATTTCCATACGCTTCAAAAAAGAGTAGGTATGGAGA
>DGYFI06202__coassemble_1019_pt1 | contig 13850 bp, 13 predicted proteins | sample DGYFI06202__metabat2_high_PE_036 | metagenome-assembled genome bin DGYFI06202
AAACAAACAGTACGGCGCACGTGCAGCCCACAGGCGAGCAGGCCGCTGAGCAGAGCATCCGTCCCCTCGTACAGGCAACGCAAAAAGGCGGGATCCCTCCCGCCTTTTTGCATGTCGTTCCGTCGAAAAAAATTGCCTGGCGCGTCAGCCGCGGCTGTCTTCCAGCTCCCGCAGCCAGTCAGGGGACAGGGCGTCGGGCAGACGGCGGATGAGGTCCGCCACGGGTGTGTCGGGCTGAGGCTCGCAAAGGGCGGCAAGACGGCGTGCGCTGCGGGAGGCGGCCCGGCAGGCGGCGCAGAGGGGCCAGCCCGCCGCGGCAAAGGCGGTGACGAGGCCGGTCACGATGTCGCCGGTGCCGCCGATGCACTCCATCGCCGGGACGGACGGGCTGTCGATGACGGCGCGCAGCTCGCCCTCGCAGACGATATGATCCGCCGCGCCCTTGATGAGCAGATGACGCGGACAGTTGCCGTGCGCCAGCACCCGCTCGAGCAGGGGAGGGATGTTGTGATCCTCGGCCAGCAGGAAACCGCGGGTATAGAAGGGATGCGGGGCTTTTTCGTCCGCAAGGAAGGCAAGTTCGCCCACATCGGGCGTGAAGAGGTCGTAGGCGTCGGCGTAACCGCTCATCTTGGCGGCGTACATGAAGCCCGCGTCAGCCAGCAGGAGCGGCGGCTGCGGCAGGGCCTGCAGGGCCAGCAGCACGCGATTGTGCCAGTCCACATCCGGGAAAAGGTAATGGAAGGTCAGGCCCTGCGGCGCGAGACGGGCGGCGTTGCCGCACAGCCAGTCGTAGAGGCGGCGGCTGCCGTCGCCCGTACCGATGTCCCCGGCCAGCAGGGCGCGGGGGGCGTCCGTGCCGAGGGCCTCGCAGGCCAGCAGGGCGGTGGCGGCCAGCGCGGCGGTGCCGCGTTCCACGGTCACGCCCCGGCCGTCGGGCAGGCAAAGGGTGGCGCCGTCCAGCCGCAGGGGGCCGTCGGGCAGGGCAAGGGAAAAGTCCGCGTCCGGCACGCTGCCTGCTATGCACCACATGCGAGTTGCCTCCGTGCTTCTTCAAAAGCTTTTTGCAGGCTGTAACAGCAAAGCGTCTGCCCCAGCCGCAACGGTTCGGCGGCCGTTTCCAGCCTGCGGCCGCACAGCTCGTGCGCCAGCCACGGCACGTCCGGGCAGCCGCCGCCGGAGATGTTGACGATGCGGCCGTCCCGCGTGTCCACGGTGATCTTCATGTTGGCCGCGCGCACCATGAGCCAGTGATCCAGCCGCTTGACCTGACAGAGAGAGACGGGTTCCAGCAGTTCGTCCGTGACCACGGCCACCTGACGCGGTTCCGTGCCGTCCTGCCGCAGGCATTCCAGCACGGCCGCCTGCCGCAGGAGCGGGAAAACGATGACCATGTCGCAGCCGGTCTGTAATTGCGGCGGCGGGCCCTTGACCTCCACGGCAAAACCGGCTTCGCGCAGGCGGCGTTCGGCCCGGATGACCTCGCCTGTCTGGTCGAAGACCAGCAGGGCCGTGGCGGCGGGAGCGGCGGCCGTGCGCGCGCCGGAAGAGGCGGCGGGCCGCAGCAGGGAGGAGAGACGTTGCAGCAGGGTCGGCATGGCGTTTTTCGGCGTTGTTCGTGCGGCGTACGGGCAGTCCGCGCCATCCGCCGCACGGTTGGGGATCATTTATGGATGTCGAGCCGGAAATCCGTCCCGTCTTCGGTGACGTCCACCGTAAAGCCGCCGTTGCGGGCGGCGCGGGTGACGTTCTCGCGGCTGGCTTCGTTGTCCACCAGCACGGTGAAGCTGCCGGCGGGCGACTTTTTGGCGGCGGTGAGGAAGAGGAGGACGGGCTGCGGGCAGGAAAGACCGCGTGCATCGATGAGTTCAGCCATCAGGCGCCTCGCTTGCAGTTGAAGAATCCGATGATCAGGCAGACGGCCAGGCCGCCCAGCGCGCCCAGCATGCCGTTGGGGCCGATGCCCGTGGCGCTGGAGGCAAAACCGAAATTGTGGGCCACGGCCGCGCCGAGGATGAGCCCGACCACGAAGACCGCGGCGTCGTTGTCGCCTTCTCCGGCCATGAAGAGCTGACGGCCGGGGCAGCCGCCGGCCAGAGCAAAGGCCAGACCGGCGGTGACCATGCCGAGGAAGTTCCAGAGGCTGTCGGTGTGGGCGATGGGCTGACCTTCCATGCCGGGGCGGAAGCCGCCCAGCGCGGCATTGAGCACGAGGGCGCAGGCCAGCATGGCCAGCACGCCAAGCGCCAGATGCCACTGCCGGAAGAGCAGCACGTCACGGATGGCCCCCATGGTGCAGAAGCGGCTGCGCTGGGCCAGCACGCCCACCACAAGGCCCGCCGCCAGCGAGAGCAGCACGGGCGCGTGCGCCGCGCCGGGCCCCTTGAGGGAGTAGAAGAGCACGCCGCTCTTGTCCTGCCCTTCCACCTGCGGATTGAGCAGGAGCAGGGCCAGCAGAGCCAGCATGATGCCGGGCAGGATGAGGCCGCTCACCTTGTTCTGGCTCTGGCTGCGGCCCAGCGAGAAGCCCCGGCGGAAGAAGAGCGTGCCGATGCCCACGCCGACGATCAGACCGGCCAGCCCGAAAAGGGCATTGGCGTCCCCGCCGGCGAGCCGCATGATGACGCGCCACGGGCAACCCAGGAAGACCAGCGCGCCGATGGCCGCCACCATGCCCAGCAGCAGGCGGATGATGGGCGAGGAGCCGCCGCGGGCCCGGTATTCGCCGCAGAGCAGGGACGCACAGAGCGCGCCCAGCACCATGCCGAGGATCTCCGGCCGCAGATACTGCACGATGGCCGCGCGGTGCAGGCCGATGGCCCCGGCGATGTCGCGGTTGAAGCAGGCGACGCAGATCCCCATATTGCCGGGATTGCCCATGCGCTGCAGCAGGATGGCCAGCGCCCCCAGCACAAGGCCTGTGCAGACCACGCCCGCCGTGGTGGAAAAGAAGTTGGAACCGGTTTTCATGAAACCCCCTTGTGATGCGGATGACACAAGGCAGCGCATGACGATTCGCACGGATCGCGTCAAAGGCCCGGGGGACGGAAGATCGGTCAGGGAAGGGAAGGAGGAGCGTCGCTTGCCGCCGCGGACCGGCCCTTCCGTCCGAAAGCGCTCCACGCCGTGGAGCGTAAGGATGGGCGTCAGTTGCGGTACGACGACATTACGCTGCTTCCTCCAGAGATGTCCGCCTTCCCTCTCTCGTGGGAGAGCGGCGAGAGCAGCTTAGGCAAGCCCGGGGAAAAGGTCAAGGAGGGCGGCGGGAAAAGGCGTCCGCCCGATGTGTCCGTGTGGGCTGTGCGGCGCGGGCGCGGCGTCAGCGCAGGGAGAGCAGGTAGCGCCGCAGGGCCGGACGCTCGCGGATGTCGCCGTGATCGACGATATGGCCGATCATGGCGTCGTCGGTGGTGATGATCTTGCTCGTGCCGCGCCGGAAGCCCAGACCGCAGGGGACCTCGGCGGAAATGAACACGCCCGCCTGATAGTAATGCGTGCCGTCGCAGGCCAGTTCCGCCTTTTGCTGATAGATGAGGGGCTGTTGCGCGTAAAAGCCGTCGGTGGCGGCCGTGGGCCTGCCGCTTTCCCAGAAGGTGATGTTGCTGCCCTCGCGGCCCCAGATGGGCTTGGACACCTGATCCACGCCCGGCAGGGGAGCGGTATCGGCCGGCAGGAAATGGGGATTCAGCGGAAAGAGCCTGTGCAGGAAGGGCAGCAGGGCCTTGCTCTGATAGACGGCCGCGTACGGCGGGTTGCAGACCACAAGGCCAGGGTCCCGTTCCATGCACCGCAGGAGTTCGCGGGCCATGTGCTCGTCTTCGAGGAAAAGGAGGTCCCAGGGGACCATCTTGACCATGAGATGGAATATCTTGTCGATATATACGCCGCTCTTGTCCACGGAGCACAGGCCGTGATCCCTGTCGATGCAGACGTCCGTCCAGTGCAGATAGGTCCCCGTCAACCCGGCGTGCTCCGCGGCGTCCTGGATGATGAGGGTGTTCAGATCGTCCTCGCCGTCGGCGGCATTGGTGAACAGGACGCCCCGGCCGGCATGGGCGGGGAGCAGGTCGAGAAAAAAGTCCCGCAGTTGCTCGAAAAGGCTGTTGTACTGGAAATGATCGGGGTCGAGCTCGTGGAACTTTGCCAGCGCGTATTGCAGCGAGGAGACCTCAAAAATGGAAAAGGGCGTATCGGCGTTGAATTCCAACAGCTTGACGGGCAGGCCGTTCAGCCCCCCGGCAAAGTCGAAGCGGCCCAGCATGTGCGGATGCCGCATGTACTGGCGGTAGGTACGCTCGATGACCGGCACGGCATACTCCGGGATGCCCAGCTCGTCCAGACGGCGCGCGCTGATGAAGTATTCCGCCGCGCTGTCCACGTCCCGAAAGCAGCGCTCGGCCGCGGCATAATAGGCGTCGGCCTCTGCTTGCGAAATGATGAGGATGTCCGAACACTTCCCCTCTTTCGGGTAGTCGAGCACCTCGTAAAGGCTGTCGGGGAACGGCGGGAAGCGGAACAGATCCATCGTTTCAGCTCCCCTTGCCCAGCCCCCAGAAGCTGCTGCCGCGCACCGTGATGTTGGCCCGCCGAGGATGATCCTTGCCGGACGAGGCGGCGCCGGCCGCCGAGGAGGAGCTGCCCACGCCCGCCCCGTAGAACGTTGTGGGCCCGGAAGAGCCGCCGCCCGTCTCGTCCTCGTCGGATCTTTCCCGTTTCGTCAGCCAGGAGTTCTCACGCGCCCCCGCGGCGGAAACCACCTCCCAGACTGCCCAGCCAAGCGAAATGACCGCCAGGACGGCAAGGCAGCCGAAGACTTTGGGCACACTGCCTTCGTCCGCGTTTTTTTGGGAAAAGGGGCGTGCGGGGGGCCCGCTCTTCTTTCCCTTGTCGCCGCTGAACGGGCGGTTCCCGATGTCCAGAGCCTTCCGCATCTGCGGCGTGAAATATGACTCCGTAACGCCGTTCGCAAGCGGGGCGGACCCGGTGGAAGGCGCAGCGTTCCGCTTTTGCGGCTTGGCCGCTGCGGAAGAGTCCCCGCGTTTTTTTCCGGAAGCGGAGGAGCTTTCCCGCCGTTCGGGGGCTTTTCCGTATCGGTTCTTGTGGGGATCTTGTTTCGCCATGCAACGTTCCTTGGAGCATTTTCCGAGAAAAAGCGCGGCCCTTACCGGAGGTCGTCGGGTCGGGAGAGGCGCACCTCGTCCAGGCCGTCCCGCTCCTCAAGGAGCACGTCGATGCGTTCATCACGGCGGGTGGCCACGTTGCGGCCCACATAGGTGGCCTGGATGGGCAGTTCGCGGTGGCCCCTGTCCACCAGCACGAGCAGCTCCACGGTACGCGGACGTCCGTAGTCCTGCAGGGCCTCCAGCGCGGCCCTGATGGTGCGCCCGGTAAAGAGCACATCGTCCACCAGCAGGATGTCCGCCGCGTCCACAGGCGCGGGGATGCGGGACTGCCCCAGATGCGGTTTGCCTTCCAGGCTCGTCCAGTCATCACGGTAAAGATTGATGTCCAGCGAGCCCAGCGGCAGCGGATGCCCCGTGCGGCGGGCAAGCAGATCCGCCAGACGGCGGGCCAGATCCACGCCGCGGCGCTGGATGCCCACGAGCTGGAGGCTGTCGCACCGGCCGTGCCGCTCGAAGATCTGGCTGGCCAGCCGGTCAAGGGTGCGGGAGATCTCTTCCTTGTTCAGGATGACATGGGCATTCATGCAAGTCTCCTTGCGGTCAGGGGTAGAGGGAGGTTCGGGGCGCGCGGCCCCTTGACAGGCATGTTTCTAGCCTTTTTTCCGCGACTTGAAAAGACGGCGGCAGGCCGCATTGACAAGGGACGGGACTGGACTTACTTCTCAACAACTGCAAAAAACACAACCGGAGGAGCCATGCTCACGTTGACCGAACAGGCCGTCAAGGAACTGGAAGCCTTTTTTGCCGACCGCGACCGCGAACCCATCCGCGTGTACCTTGCTCCGGGCGGATGCTCCGGCCCGCGCCTGGCGCTGGCGCTGGATGCGCCCGGCGAGGACGATCAGTCCGTGGAAGCCGAAGGATTCAGCTTCTGCATCCGCAAGGAACTGCTGGATCAGGTGGAGGCCATCACCATCGACGCCTCGCCGCTGGGCTTTGAGCTGACCCCCAAGAACCCTCTGCCTTCTACGGGCGGCAGCGCCTGCGGCGGTTGCTGCGGTGGCTGCGGCTCACATTAACATACAGGGAGCGTATATATGCTGACCGTATCTGAAGACGCCCGCAAGGAGCTTGAAGCTTACTTTGACGGGAAGGAAAAGAAGACCATCCGGGTCTTCCTGGCCCCGGGGGGCTGAAGCGGCCCGCGCCTTGCGCTGGCTCTGGATGAGCCTCTCGATTCTGACGACGTTATCGAGGAAGCCGGTTTCCGCTTCTGCATCGACAAGGAACTGCTTGCTCAGGTCAAGGGTGTGAGCATCGGCATCAGCTACATGGGCTTTACCCTTGATCCCGAAGTGCCGCTGGCTTCTTCCGGCGATTCGGGGAGCTGCGGCTCCTGCACTTCCTGCGGCACGCACTGATGCCGGACGCCCCGGCCGTGACGCGGAAGTCGAAGACCGCATATGCTCTGGCGGCGAAGGCGCGCCTTCGCCGTGATGAGAAGGGTCCGCGCCGGGCATGCCCTTGCCCGTCAAGGCGGGACTCGTGAACATACGGGCGGCGGAGACGGCTTTGTCCGTCCCCGCCGCCATCGTCGTGCCTGCGGGGCCGTCTGCCCCGTCCCCGTGATGGGCGCAGGGAAAAAAGCGGGCCCCAGGCCCAGGTATCTCCATTCCATGACTGCGGAAAAACTCCTTCCCTTTCTTGAGGCCCCGGCAGGGGAGTGGCGGCTGGAACGCAGCGGACTGGCCACGCGCTGCCGTCTGGCCGCCGAGGCGCTGGCCGCCGGGCGCAGTTCCTGCCTGCTCGTGCGCGACCGCGACGAGCTGCACAACGCCCGCGCGCTGTTCTCCCTCTTCGTTCCCGATCTTTCGGTGGGGGACGTGCCGCTTGAGCGGCCGGCCTGGCGGTCTCCCTGCCTTGCGCTGCCCGATACGGCGGGCATACGGCAGGGGCGGGACGTCTGGGCCGCGGGCATGGCCGCCTTCCGCGCGCTGGCGGGCGAGGGGGCGCACTGCGTGGTCGCCGGGCCGGAAAGCCTGCTGCTGCGCCATCCGCCACGGGATTTTTTTGCGCAGGCCGGCCTCGATCTTGCCCGCGGGCAGGACTTCCCGCCGGAACTCTTGCTGGAACAGGCCGTGGAGTGGGGCTATGAACGCGTCCCGCTGGTCAACCGCCCCGGCGATATGGCCCGTCGCGGCGACATACTGGATATCTTCCCCCCCGGCTACGCCCGGCCGCTGCGGCTGGAATTTTTTGGCGACGTCATCGAGGAGATCCGCCTCTTCGATCCGGAAAGCCAGCGCTCCCTCCGGCAACTGGAGGAATGCAGCCTGCTGCCGGTCCTGCCCTTCGCCTGCGCGCCCGCGGACATGCTGCGTTGGCGCGAACGCCTGGACGGGCTGTTCGCCCAGGGCCGCCTGAGCGAGAACCAGCACTACAGCCTCAAGAAGGCGCTGCACGGCGGCGGGGTCGGGCTTTTCCCCGGGCTGCTGCACGAAGATGCCAGCCTGCTGGAAGACTGGCTGCCTGCGGACACGCTCTGGCTGTTGCCCGGCAGGGCGGACGCGGAGGATGCCCTGCGGGAGGCCGCCCTGCGGCTGCACCGGCGGCTGGAGGAGGAAAGCGGCGATCTGGCGCAGCCGGCCTCCCTCTGTTTGCGCCCGGATACGCAGCCTGCCCCCTGGGAAGGCAGGATCGCCATCTGCGCCGAGCCGTTGGTCATGGGCGTGGAAGAGCAGGGCACGGCCCTGCCGGAACGGCGTCTGCACAGCTTTACCGACCTCTTTCCCCAGCCCGGCGCGACGGACAGGCCGTGGCAGCAGCTTGCCGCGGGCCTGCGGCAGTGGCAGGGCGAACGCAGGCAGATCATCCTGAGCTTCGCCTCCGAACGCAGCCGCAACAAATTCCTGAAGCTGGCCGAACAGGACGGCATCGTGCCGGCCCTGCGCTACGCCCCGGACAGACACGGCCTCTTTGCCCTCGTGTCGGGCTTTCGCGGCGGCGTGGACCTTGTCTGGGACGACAGCCTGCTGCTGGGCGAGGACATCCTCTATCCCCGTGCGGAAAAGACGCCCCGCGTGGCCTCGCGCGCCTTCCGGGGCATGGACAGTTTCGACGATCTCAAGCCCGGCGCGCTGCTGGTGCACAGGGATTACGGCATCGGCCGCTTCGCCGGGCTGGAGCACCTAGACCGCAACGGCACGGGCAATGACTTCCTGTTGCTGGAATATTCCGGCAAGGACCGGCTCTATGTGCCGGTGGACCGTCTGAGCCTCGTGCAGCGCTTCAAGGGCGGCGACGGCGCGGAGCCCGCGCTGGACAAGCTGGGCGGTTCCGCCTGGGCCGGCGGGCGCGAAAAGGCCCGCAAGGCCATTGAAAAGATCGCCGCCGACCTCGTGGAGATGTACGCCTACCGCAAGGTGGCCAAGGGCTTCCGCTACGATCCGCCGGGCGAGCTCTACCGCGAGTTCGAGGCCACTTTCGGTTTCGAGGAGACGCCGGATCAGGCCCGCGCCATCCAGGACGTGCTGGACGACATGGACAAGCCCGAACCCATGGACCGCCTCGTCTGCGGGGACGTGGGCTTCGGCAAGACGGAGGTGGCCCTGCGGGCGGCCTTCCGCGCGGCCTCCGAGGGCCGGCAGGTGGCTCTGCTCTGTCCGACCACCGTGCTTGCCGAGCAGCATTTCCAGACTTTCCGGGCCCGGCTGGCCGGTTTCCCGGTCAATGTGGGCCTGCTGAGTCGTTTCGTGCCGCGCACCCGCCAGAAGGAAACGCTGGCCGCGGCCGCCGCCGGCCAGATCGACATCCTCATCGGCACGCACCGCCTGCTGTCGGCGGACGTCAGCCTGCCGCATCTGGCCCTGCTCATCCTGGACGAGGAACAGCGCTTCGGCGTGCGCCACAAGGAAAAGCTCAAGGCGCTCAAGAAAAATGTGGACGTGCTGACCCTCACGGCCACGCCCATACCGCGTACCCTGCAGCTGTCCATGTCCGGCATCCGTGACCTTTCCGTCATCGAGACCGCGCCGCAGGAGCGCAAGCCCGTGGCCACGGCCGTGCTGCGCCGGGACGAGAACGTCCTGCGCCAGGTGCTGGAACGGGAGATAGCGCGGGAAGGGCAGGTGTTCTGGGTCTACAACCGCGTGCAGGGCCTGCCGCGCGTGGCCGAATACGTGCGCAACCTCGTGCCGCAGGCGCGCGTGGGCATGGCGCACGGCCAGATGGGCGAGGTGGAGCTGGAAGAGAACATGCACAAGTTCTGGCACGGCGAGCTTGACGTCCTTGTCTGCACCTCCATCGTGGAGTCCGGGCTGGACTTCCCCCGCGCCAATACGCTCGTGGTGGATCAGGCGCAGATGTTCGGTCTGGGCCAGCTCTATCAGCTGCGCGGCCGCGTGGGCCGCAGCGACCGGCAGGCCTATGCCTTCTTCGTCGTGCCGGATGCCGAACGCCTTTCCGACGTGGCCGAGGAGCGCCTGCGCATCATCATGGATATGGACTATCTGGGCGCGGGCTTCCAGGTGGCGATGGAAGACCTGCGCCTGCGCGGCGCGGGCAACATCCTGGGCGAGGTGCAGTCCGGGCATATGAGCCGCGTGGGTCTCGACCTCTATCTGGAGATGCTGGAGGAGGCCGTCTCCCGCCTCAAGGGCACGCCCGCGGCCACCGTGGCGGAAACGGAACTCAACATCGGTCTGCCCGCCCATATCCCGCAGGATTACATTGCCGACGGCCGCGAACGCCTGCGCTGCTACAAGGCCCTTTCCTCCGCCGTGGACGGCGCTGCCCGCGAAGAGGTGGCGCTCTCCCTGCGCGACCGCTTCGGGGCCTTCCCCGTGGAACTGGAAAACTTTCTGGCCGTACTGGATTTCAAGCAGTTTTTGGGCGAGCTGCAAGTGCAGCGGGCAGACATCACCCTGGATCATGTCAAACTGGTCTGGGCGGACGGACAGGATGCCGTGTCCCCGGAAAAACTCGTGGCCCTGGCCGCCGGGACACCCGGCGCGCGCCTGCTGCCCCCGGCCGGGCTCTTCTGCCCCCTGCCGCAGGGCATGAGCGTGGGCGAGGGCCTGAACGCCATCCGCAGCAAGCTGGAGACCGCACGCCTGCCCCGTTAGGGGCTGTTGGCATGATGCGTTCTTGTTTGGGGGGGCAGGGCATGGAGCGAGCGTTCAGGAGAGCATCAGGCGGCCATGCCTTGTTTGTATCGTTTATCCAGCGGGAATGTATTGAAAGATCATGATGACAGACCCTAGCCGCAGAGAGGAAGCCATGCCCCATAGCGCCATTCTCCCTGATCCCCGCAACGGCAGGCGGCGGCCGCCGCTGCTCCTGTGCTGTCTGCTGCTCCTGAGCGGCCTGCTGGCGGCCTCCTGCGTGGAAAGCAGCCTGTCGGACGGGGCCGTGGCCAGCGTCAACGGCAAGACCATCAGCCTGCGTCTGGTGCAGGCCCTCATGGACAGTCGTTCCGTGGATATGGGTGCGCTGGAGGTCAGCACGCCGGAGAGCATGAAAAATCAGTACGGCGAGGCGCTGGGGACGCTCATCATCGCCTGCCTTGCCGAGGAGGAGCTCGCCGAGCGCGGGCAATCCGTCAGCGAAGAGACCGTCAGCCGCGAGGAAAAACTCATCCGCGAAGACTACGAGGATGAGGACCTGAACGCCTATCTGGAGCGCGAGGCGCTCGATTATGAAGACTGGCGCAGGCTGCTGCGGGTGCATCTGACCATGCAGGCCTTTGAACGGCAGGTCCTCCTGCCGGGCATACGCATCAGCGTGGACGAGGTGCGCGCCTATCATGCGGCCAATGTGGAGCGTTTCCACGTGCCGGAACACATGATGCTCTGTTTCCTTGCCGGTGAGGACAAGGCGCAGCTGGAAGCCTATTGCCGCCGCTTCCCCACCGGGCGCGACAATGTGCCGGACGGGCTGCGCGTGCAGTGTCTGGATATGGAAGAGTCCGAGCTGCCGCAGCCGGAACGCAAGGAAGTGGCGGCCATCAGCGAAGGCAAGTGCGGCAAGATCCGCGAGGTGGACGGCAGCTTCCGGGCCTTTGGCGTGGTGGTGCGCCACGAGGGCGGGGTGCAGCCTGCGGCTGCCGTGTATCCCTTCATCGAGAGCGCGCTGCGGGAACAGAAGCTGCGGGTCTCTTTCAGCCAGTGGCTGGAACGGCGGCTGGCGAAGGCGGACATCCGGGTGGCGGCCGCTCTGCGTCCGGTACTGGAAGATATGGCCCGGCGGTCCCGTGAGCGGGAGGCGCGCAAGGCCGCTCCGGCGGCGGACAGTTCGGCGCTGCCCCCGGAAGAGGAGGCGCAGGACGCTGCCTCCGGAACATCCGACGCGCCGTCAGCGGACGAAAAGGCCGCCGAAAAAGAGGCAGGGACTTCAGGTTCCTCCTCGTGATCCGGCAGCATCCCGCCAGAGCGTTTTGCCTTTGAAAAAGGGAAAACGCGAGGCGGCGGCACAGCGCCGCCCGTCCCAAACCAGGCGGAAAACCGCGTTTTTTCCGCGAAACGCCAGGCCGCATGGGGTGAAACGCGAAGCGTTCCAAACGGAAAATGCCCGGAGGGGCAGGGCGGACTGCCCATTGCCTTTTGCGCGGATTGCGGCTATTGGCAGAGAATTCAGCTCATACCGTGTGGGGGAGAATCGTCGTGAAAAAAATTCTTCTGTTCCTGTTGTGCCTGCTGGTCATGACGACCTGTGCGGAGGCCGCCCAGCTCAACAATGTGGCTGCCGTGGTCAACGGCAAGGTCATCACCATGTTCGATCTGCAGAAGGCTGCCATGCCGGATCTGGCGCGTGCCCGCCTCAACCCCAATGATCCCAAGCAGAGCAAGAAGGTCAACGAGGTGTTGCGCAAGGCGCTGGACAACCTCATCATCAACATGCTCGTGGAGCAGGAGGCCAAACGCCTCGGCGTGACGGTCTCGGACAGCGAGGTGGACCAGGAACTCATCGCCATCATGAAGGAGCGCCGCCTCACCCGCGACCAGTTCGAGGCCCAGCTCAAGCGTCAGGGACTTTCCCTTGCCGAACTGCGCGAGACCTTCAAGGGCAACATCATGCGGCAGAAGATCATGGGTATGCAGGTCGGCCGCAAGGTCGTGGTGACGCCCGAAGAGATCCAGGCCTACTACAACAAGCACAAGGACGAACTCTTCCTGCGCGACGGCCTGCACATGGGGCTGATCGTCTACCATCCCAATACCAGCGCAAGCAGCATCGCCGCGCAGATCAAGTCCGGCAAGCTGAGCTTCGCCGAAGCGGCGCGCAAGTATTCCGTGGGCCCCAATAAGGAAAAAGGCGGCGACATGGGCCCGGTGGAATGGGACAAGCTCAACCCCGAATGGTCGGAACGCCTGAATGATATGCGCCCCGGCGACGTGACGCCCCTCTTCAATATCCAGAAGAATATCAAGGCGCAGGTAATGCTGTTCCGTCCCGGCGCGACCGGCCCGGACAAGCCGCTCACCCTCGAAGAGGCCACGCCCCAGATCGACGCCATCCTCCGGCGGCCCAAGGCCATGGAACGGTTTGAAGATTATGTCGGCCAGCTGCGCAGCCGGGCTGTCATCGATATCCGGCTGTAGCGGCAGAGAGGAACGATCATGAATCTGGAAGAACTGGGCGCGGCCCTCAGGGCGGAACGCGAGCGGCGCGGCCTCGGCATCGAAGACGTGGCCAATACGCTCAAGATCGGCGCACGGCAGCTGCGGGCGCTGGAAGAGGCGGATCTGTCATCCCTGCCGCATGTGGCCTACACCCGTGGCTTCATCCGCTCTTACGCGACGTTTCTTGGCCTTTCGCAGGCCGAGATCGAAGAAGTGCTGCATTGCCTTGCGCCGCAGGAAAACATCGTGGCCTCTCAGGCCGTCTACACGCCCGCCGAAGAGAGCGGCAACGCCTCCGCGGGCAGGCTCTTCTCCCTCGTCGTGGTGCTGATCATCCTTGTGGGCGGCGGCTACTTCCTCTGGAACAGCGGCCTTGCCCAAAAGGGCATGGATATGCTGCGCGGCTCCGATACGAACACGCCTCAGGTGGCAAGGCCCTCCGGCCTGCCGGAAGAAGCGGAGACCCCGCCCGCGGATGCCGCCGGCACGCAGGAGAGCAGCAGGACGCAAAACGAAAAGCCGCAGTCCACCGCGCAAACCGCTGCGCTGTCCGCGGCTCCGCAGTCCGCAGCGCCGGCCGCTCCCGCGCCAGCCGCACCGGCAGCAGCAAGCCCCGCGGCTCCCGCTACTCCCGCCACTTCCGCCGCCGCGACGCCCGCCGCCCCCGAACAGGAGGAGACCGCGGACGCCGCCGACGGCGTGCAGCCCGGGCAACACAAGGTCATCATCATCGCTACCGAAGAATGCTGGATACACTCCAGCGCCGATAAGACGGACGTTCGGCAATTCTCGCTCAGCAAGGGCGATACCTTTGCCCTGACCTTCAGCACCCGCCTCGAACTCAAGCTCGGCAACGCCGGCGGCGTCCGCATCCGCTACGACGGCAAGGAAATGCCGCCCGCCGGCACGTCAGGTCAGGTACGCAGTCTCGTTTTCCCGCCCCAGAATTAGACGGGGAAAGGGTTTTTTACGCGGGGGAGGAGGGGCGCTTTTTGAAAAAAGCGCCCTCCCCCCGAGCCCCCACCCGCAAAAACTTCGACTGGTGGGGAGGCAGCGCGGCAGAAGTTCCGTTGTGTGGAAAGAAAAGAACGAGCCGCTCATTGCTTCC
>DGYFI06202__coassemble_1028_pt1 | contig 13731 bp, 9 predicted proteins | sample DGYFI06202__metabat2_high_PE_036 | metagenome-assembled genome bin DGYFI06202
CCCTCCCGCGCCGGCGGCGACCGAAAGGCGGCCCGCAGGGCCGTGCCTGTTAGGCCGTAAGGCCTTACAGGCATCGACAGCAGAGCGAGGGGTTCCCCTTCCCCCCAAACAAATCAAAAAATCGTCAGCATCACACGAAACGCGACGCCCGCCGGAAGTTCCGGCGGGCGTTTGTCGTCCTTATCTGCACTGACGGGTGCGCTTAGGTCACCGTCGAACTTCACGACGGCTTGCGGCGTGGCGGACGGTCTCCGGCCGTCCGCTCCGGGCGGCGGCCGTGATCCTGCCGCTCAGTCCTGGGGCCGCGCGGCGTCTGCCGGGCGGAAGGATACGGACGGCCTTCTTTCGGCTTGCGCTGCCCGGCATGCTCCGGCCTTTCCTGCACGGAACGTTCGCCGTGGTCCGGCCGGCGTTCGCGCCTCTGCCGTCCGAAAGGCTTTTCCGACGGCCGGGAGGCAGGCGCGGCTTCTTCGGGAGCTTCCGTCTCCGGCAGCAGGAGCAGAGCGCCGCTGCGCCGGTCAAAACGGGGCTGTTCCGGGATCTGGGCCTCCACCAGCCCCCCGGAGGGCAGGCATTCCGCATCCCCCAGCAGAGCCAGACCGCCCACGCCGCAGGCGTAGCGCGCCCGGCCCGGCAGACCGGGCACCGCAAAGGGCGCGGAGAGCACCCGCAGCGCGGCCCGCGCCAGGAGCCCGTCAGCACCCGCCGCTTCGGCCTCGCGCGCATCCAGTCCGTCCTGCACGGTCTCCGCCGCCGTGGAGAGGAGGAGCGGCGCAAGGCTCAGGCTGTCCTTGGCCAGTCCCGCCGCTTCGGAAAGCTGCACCAGCCAGTCCGGCGCACCGGCGCAGTCAAAGGTCATGTGACACCAGCCACGGCCGCTGCGGCCCCGCTCCAGCGGGCAGTCCGCCGCATGGGTGCAGGGGGCCAGCGGCACGAGACCGCGCTCCAGCGCCGCCCCGCGCAAACGCATGATGGCCGTCCCGCCCAGGCGGGTCCCCGGTTCCACCACCAGCAGCGAGGCAGGCAGCGAAGGCGCGCCACCTTCCAGCACCTCCTCGAGACTGTCCAGCACGCTTTCCAGCCGCTGGCCGAAGAGGCTGTCCTCGCGCAGATCGCCCGGCGTGGCCGTATCGTCGTCAGCCTCCCAGGCGGAAACGCCGTCACGCCGTCCCGTGCGCCCGGCTCCGCCGCCGGAAAGCATCTCATTGAGCACATTGGCCGCCGAAGCCAGCCAGAGCGCCGGGGCCTCCCCCTCCGCAGAGGCGCGGGGGCGCTGTCCGGCCGTACGGGCAAGCTGTCGCGCCGCCTGCCCCAGCGGGGCCCGTACCGTGCGGATCTCCCATGCGGACCGCCCCTGTATCTCGGCCAGCGCGCGCAGCAGCTCCCGCCCCAATTCCAGCGGCTGCGAGGACGCATCCAGCGCCAGCACGCTAAGCGGCAATGCCCGCCATTCGGGACGCGCCAACCAGAGCGCTATGGGCAGACTGAGCGGCCCGGAGCCCATGTCCAAAAGCAGCGGCCGCCTCCCCTGCTCCAGCCAGATGCGGGGATCAGGCAGCGGCAGGGCGGAGAGCAGCCGTGCCTGCCGCAGGACATTCCACGGCAAAAAATAATAGAGGTAGGCGCTGATCAGCGCGGGCGAGGCCCAGTACGGCTGATGCAGGTGCGCCCGCTCCACGGTCAGCAGGCGGGAGAGCGCCGCCACGTCCTGCGGCAGACTGCGGGCATGGGCCGCGGCAAGCGGACGGATCCGCGCCAGCGCCGCCCCGAGCAGATCCAGCCCTTCACGCAGGGCGGCGTCCGGCTCCGGCAACAAGGGTGAGACCAGCTGCCAGCGCTCTTGCTGCGGGACGCGCGGCTTGGATGGCCGTCGTTCAGGACGTGCGCCGGCGGCAGGCCGCCCTTCGCCGCGCCCGGCAAAATGCCGCCCACTGGCCGCCTCCGCAGCAGAGGCGTCGTTACGGCCCTTTTCCCGCCGGTATCCGCCGGCGTGCGCACGGCCGGAGCCGTCGCCCCCGGCACGGCGGCCGTCGTTGCGGAACGTCCGCGCGGGGCGGCCGTCCCGATCCTGCTCCGTCCGTTCCCGGGCGGGAGCTGACGGCTGCCTGCCCTGCCCGCGTGCCTGCTCGGCCCCGACAGGTCGTTCGGCTTCCCGCGACGCGTCTTCGCGCGGGGGCCGCTTTCCCCGCCGCTGCCGGGCGGAGCCTGCCGGATCATCCAGCAGGAGCAGATTCTCATCCAGAACGGGAAGATCCTCGTCTTCCAGCCAGTCTTCGCGCTGCCGCGCTTTCCTTTCCGCTCCGCCGCGGGGCTTTCCGCCCGGCGCGCGGCGCTGTGCGTGTCGTGTCATATCAGGCAACTCCAAAGCGCATATGGCGCAGATACTGCTGATGGAAATCCGGCGCTTCGGCCAGAGGGATCACCTGCGCGCCCGCGCAGCGGCGGGCCAGGCTCTCGCGCTGCTCTGGGCAGCGGGCCAGCAGGACGGCCCCGTCCAGCGACGCATTGCCCACGGCCCGTATGCGCGCGCCCAGCCCCTGCGGCACGAAACCCAGCCGTTCCAGATGCTCCACGGGCACATGTTCCCCCAGCGCCCCGGCCAGGCAAAGACAGGCCAGACCGGCAGGCGGCAGAGAGGCGGCCGCAAGCAGGCTGTGCAGCGCCAGAGAGAAAGCCGCCTTGACCTTGAGCAGCTCTTCCACATCCTGCGCCGTCAGATACAGTCCGTAGGGCAGACGCAGGCAGGGATGCCCGTGCCGCCGGGTCAGATCCCCGGCCAGCCGCCGGGCCAGCGGCATAGTGGCGGAATCCGGCGTAAAATGCCCTTCCGCATCCATGAGCCCGGTCTGCCGCAGCAGAGAAAGCAGGGAAAGATAACCCGTGGCGCTGATGCCCTCGAAACGCGGCGCGGGCGTGCGGGCCAGCGAGCTCGATCCCACGAGGCCCTGCGGCGAGAGACGGAATTCCGTGATGCTCTCCGGTCCGGCCTGAAGGCCGCATTCCGGCCCGATGCCTTCCAGCGCGGGCCCCAGCGGCACGCTGACGAGATACAGACGGTCCTCGGCATCCAGCAGGGCCAGCTCGCCATTGGTGCCCAGGTCGGCCAGCACGAAGGGACGGGGCGTCCCCGCCGCCATGAGCGCGGCCAGCCCGGCCGAGATGTCGCCGCCCACGAAGGGCGCCATGAGCGGAGGGATGTACACGGGCGGCAGGTCCGGCAGACCGGCCGTGTCGTGCCCCGCATAGTCCAGACGATAGGGCGCGGCGCACAGCCCCTCCACGGAACGCTCCAGCAGGATGTCCGTCATGGCCGTATTGGCCGCCACGCACACGACGTCCACCCGCCCCCCGGCGGCGCATGCCGCCGTCAGGCCCTCGCGTACCGCCTCGCGCGCGAGGGCGGCAAGTTTTTCCGCCATGCCCGCCTGTCGGGCCGCCGCCAGCCGGGACATGACGTCCGCCCCGGCTCCGGCCTGCGGATTGAGGAAGTGCCCCTCGGCCAGCAGACTGCCGTCATCCTGACGGACGGCGCGGTAGTAGACGGAGGTCGTCCCCAGATCCACGCCCAGGGCCGCCGCCACGCCCTCGGAGGCCGCCTCCGGCGCGGACGGCGCGGCAACGGCAAAGGGGACGGGCACTTCCAGACGCAGGCAGGCCACGTCAGGGACTTGACGGCGGCAGGCCAGCCGCCAGCCGGCGGCCACGGCCTCGTCGCCGAGGATCTCTTCCTCTTCCGGCAAGGCGGGCGGACAGTCCGCAGCCTCGCAAAAACGCACACGGCAGCGGCCGCAGCGCCCCAGCCCGGAACACATGGCCTGCGCGGGCAACAGCCCGGACAGCCAGAGCGTGCGGGACAGCGGCGTGCCGGCCACGGCTTCCAGTCTGCGGACGCCGGTCCCGGCATCCGCACGATTTTCAAGCATGATCTCCATGCGGGCAGAGTGCCGCAAGACGGGCGGCAAGGCAAGCGCGCCTGCCGCTCCCCGGACACGACAAAAGGGGCTTGCATTTTGGCCCCGATTTTGCAACATTCAAGCCGCATTTCGTCAAGATTCTGCCGTAACGGGGGAGACATGAACAAGGTACTGGCACAAGATGAAGTGGATGCCCTGCTGCGCGGCCTTTCCGGCGGCGACATCGAAAGCGAAATGGACATGCCCGACGAGGACGCCGACGGCGTCGTCGCCTTTGACCTCGCCAATCAGGACCGCATCATCCGCGGGCGCATGCCCGTTCTGGAAATCGTCAATGACCGTTTTGCCCGCCTCTGCACCAACGGCCTTTCCAATGCCGTGCGCAAGCGCGTGGAGCTGAACCCCATCTCCATCGACATGACCAAGTTCGGGGAATTCATGCGTTCCCTGCCCGTGCCGACCTCCATCAACATCTTCAAGATGGACCCTCTGCGCGGCAATGCCATCATGGTGGTGGACTCGCGGCTGGTCTTCGCTCTGGTGGAGAACATCTTCGGCGGGGCCGGTTCCCAGCCCAAGATCGAAGGGCGTGAATTCACCCGCATCGAGCAGGCGGTGGTGGACCGCATCGTCAAGATCGCGCTGGAAAATATGGAAGAGTCCTGGCGGCCCGTGCATGACGTGAAGCTGGAGCTCGTCCGCAGCGAGATCAATCCGCAGTTCGCAGCCATCGTACCGCCCAGCGACGTGGTGGTGGTCATCACCTTTGAAGTGGAATTGGACACGGCGCTCGGCTCCATGATCATCTGTCTGCCCTACGCCACCATCGAACCTATCCGCTCCAAGCTGCACGCCAGCTTCCAGACGGAACGTCTGGAAATCGACCACGCCTGGGTGGCTCGCCTCAAGGAACGCCTCATGGAAACGCCGGTGGATCTTAAGATCCACTTCGGCAGCACCACCATCACCGGCAATCAGCTCCTGCGCATGCAGGTGGGCGACGTGCTCGTGCTGGATACGGACGTGGAGGACCTGCTGCCCTGCACCGTGGCCGGCGTCAAGAAGTACGAAGGCATCGCCGGAACGGTCAAGGCCATGAAGGGCTTCCAGATCATCAAGGAAATCGAACCGCAGTATACCTAGCGGACTCCGATGACACGCGTGCCCTTCCTGCACAGGGGCGGGAAGTGGATACGCGCATGCCCGGCACAGGGAGATCGTATGTTCCCGGTGCCGGGCAGCATTTTTTTCATCCCCGAAAATGCAGGATGTGCAGCCTGTCCCCTGCGGCGGATCAGGGCGTGTCAACACTATTTGCTGCCTGCTTGAGGGGAAAGCCCCTCTCCCCCATCCCTTTCCCAGCACGCGTTTACCGGCCGTCTTGCGGCAAAACCGTATTTTTTCCGCTCACGGTGGGCTGGGCGGCGCTCTGCCGGGCATTTTCTTGCGTCAGAAGCTGCCGGACACGGCCACCATCCTGCTCGCTGCCGAAAACCATATGAAAACGGGCCCCTTCCCGGCTGGGAAAAGGGCCCGTTCTTTTGGCGTATTTTTTGTTTGAGCCGCTTTGCGTTCCGCCTCGCAGGGGCTGGCGTATCACGGCAAAGCCGTGGAGTTCCGCTCAGTTCGGGCCGGGCGGCGCTGTGCCGCCGCCTCTCGCTTCGCCTTTTCCTGAGGCGGAACGCTCTTGCTGCGTTGTTGCGTTGCTGCGTCGTTACGCCTGCTTCATCTGCTCGATGAGCGCGGAAAGCTCCTGCGCCTGACGGGCCAGGTCGGCGACCGCCTGCGCCGCCTCGCTCATGGCCTGCGCGGACTGCGCGGACATGTCGTTGACCTCGAGGATGGAGCGGTTGATCTCCTCGCTGGCTGCGGACTGCTCTTCGCTGGCCGCGGCGATGGCGCTGACCTGATCCGCCGTCCTGTCCGCATCCTGCACGATGCCTTCCAGGGCGCTGCCCGACTGATTGGCGAATTCCGTGGCCTGTTCCACTTCCTTCACGGCGCGCTCCACCGCAGCGGAGCTCTTGCCCGTGCTTTCCTGGATGGCGCGTATGGCGTTGCCCACGTCCGCGGTGGAGGACATGGTCTTTTCCGCCAGCTTGCGCACTTCGTCCGCCACCACGGCAAAACCGCGTCCGGCCTCGCCCGCACGGGCCGCCTCAATGGCGGCATTGAGCGCGAGAAGGTTGGTCTGGTCCGCAATGTCGGAGATGACGCCCATGATCTGGTCGATGGCCTGCGCATGCGTATTAAGCTGGGCCATATCCGTCTTGAGCGCCAGGGAGACCTCATGCACCCGCTGGATGCTCTCCAGCGCGTTACGCACGATATCCGCCCCCGCGCTGGCCTTGTGGCGCGTCTCGCCGGACATCTGCGAGGCGCTGCCGGCATTCTTGGCCACTTCCTGCACGGTGGCGTTCATCTCGTTCATGGCCGTAGCGGCTTCGGAAAGGCGCGTGGACGATTCGGTAGCCGAATGGTTGGACTGCTCGATCTGAGACGAGAGCTGCGTTGCCGCGGAGGAGATGACGTTGACGATATGCTCCAGCTGATCGGCGGCAGCCAGCATGCCTTCACGCTTGGCGTTGCGGGCTTCCTCGGCGGCAGCCTCGGCCCGCTGCATGGCCTCCTGCGATGCCTTGGAGGCCTCTTCCGCCTCTTCGGTGCGCTTGCGGACGTCGTCAAACATCCTCTTGAGGTTCGCCACGGTCTCCGTGATGCCTCTGGCCAGCATGGAGACTTCATCGCCCCGCCCGGCGATGTGCCGCATATAGTTCTGCTCTTCCGCCGAGAATTCCAGACAGCCCTCGCCCACCTTGGCCACATGCAGGGCGGCCTTGCGTACGGGCACGGCCACGCTGCGCGCCATGTAGAAGATGATGCCGCCAATGATGAGGATGGCCACCACGGCGGCCACGACGTTGCTCAGCAGGAGCGTGCGCCCGCCGCCGAGGATATCCTGCTTTTCCACCGAAGCCAGCACGTACCAGTCTACATCCGGCAGGTGGCGGAAGGAGGTGATCTTTTCCACGCCGTTCCATGTATAGTCCAGCATGCCGTTTTTGCGGGCAAGCACTTCCTGCACCCACGACAGCTTGCCGTCCTCATCGCCCACGTAATCCCGGTTGGGATGCATGTGCAAAAGGCCCGACCCGTCATAGATCATACTGATGCCGGTGGCGGAGAGGGTTATCTTGTCCGTGCACTGGCGGCCGATGGCTTCCATGTTGAGCGTGGCCACGAGCACGCCGATGCGCTTCCCCTGTGCGTCCTCGATGCCCACGGCCATGACCGTCTGCGGCTTCCCGTCGCTGCCCTTGCTGTTCTCCGCGCCGAAGCCGTCCTGCATGGCCTTGCGGAAAAAAGCGCTCTGCGCCAGGGACTTGCCCACGTGTTCCGTATCGCTCCCGCTCAGGATCACCCCGCGGGCATCCAGCAGCTCCACGTCGGTCACGTAGCCGTAGAACGTGACGAATTCTTCCAGATCTTTCTGGATCTCCCCGACGGCTGCCTGATCCGCCTTGCCGCCGGCAGAAACCTCCGTGAGGAGCTTGACGATGCTGACCAGGCCGCCTTCATTGCGGAGACCGGCACGCAGCAGGCTTATCATGGTAGTCAGCTCGCGCTGCTGCGAATCCACGGCAAGGAGCATCTCCTCATCCACGCGCTGCCGCAGGAAATGGTCGGCCAGCGTGGCGCTGATGCCTGTAAGACACAACAGTCCGAACAGAGTGGGCGCAAGTATGCCCAGCAGCATTTTGGGAAACAGACCCAGTTTCATGTCGCCTCCATGTCAGCGTACATACCAACTTAGGGACAGGCTTCCCCGTCCCGGCATGTGGTCGTTCATCCGGTCACGTCCCGCGGCGTTCCACTGTTGACGCGGCGCATGACATTGGCCGGTCCATACTGCTTATCGGCCATTTTACCGATATTTCAAGGCGCAAAGCAAAATTTTTCTCTATTATACAAAAAAACTGCCATAAAGGCAGTTTACAAGGGGCGGCATCACCGCCCATCACTTTCACGCAGACGTCTCCTGCAATCGCTTGCCGCTCATGCTCTCCACATCCAGCCGCAAGACACGCGTCGCCTTTCCGGCAGCGGCGGCGTAGGCCGCTCCGTCGAATGCGGCGGAGTACTTCCCGGCGATGCACAACAGCCCGTGCAGCTTTTCCTCCTCGCCGGTCACCTCGCAGAGCGTGCCTTCCAGCATGACGCTCTCGTATTCGATGGAAAATCGCTGCGGCACGACGCGTGTTGCGCCGACCACGACGAAGTGTGCCGCCTTGCCGGCCTTCAGGCAATCCAGTTTGCGCCCGTCTCGTGCGCAGTGGATATACAGCGACAGGCGCTCTCCCTGCTCCAGGGCGTAGGTCAGCGGAACGCCATAGGGCGTCCCTTCCGGCGTCAGCAGGGAAAGGACGCCGTACTCGCCGTCCTGAAGGATGCGCATGGCGGCTTCTTCCGACAGCAGTCTGTCCTTGCGGCGCATGGGATGCATGGGCGACCTCCTTTGCGGCAGCCGCTATCTGCCGCGTATCCAGTACGTTTCGAATCCGTCATCCAGCCAGCCGTCGGCGATGCCCGCAAAGCCGGCCGTCTTGAACAGTTGCTGATATTCCCGCCGCGTCCTGCGCCAGCCCCAGAACTGCTGCCGCCGGATGCCCAGGAAGTGCAGTATGCCGCGGATGCCGATCTTGACCGCGTTGACGAAGCCCCCCACTGCCGAATCCTCTTCCAGCAGCGAGGCGGAAAGACAAATGATCTCGCCGCCCGGCGCAAGCTGGGCGCGCAATTCCGCGAGCAGATGCTCCAGCTCCCGCTGGGGGATGCCGTAGTCGACCGTGGAGAGGTAGATCATGTCATACTGCACGTCGGCGGGGAGGCAGGCAGGCGGCAGACCGATGTAGATACGCTCGCCGGGGATGATCCTGCGCAGCCAGCGCAGACTGACGGTGCTGGGCTCGTTGACGTGCAGCTCCAGTTCCGGCAGCTCTTCCAGCAGGGTCTTTTCCATGAAACCGACTCCGCTGCCGATGGAGAGCACGCGCATGGGCTCGGTGCGTTCGGCCGGCCGGGCCGCCATCTGGGCGCGCAGCTCGCCCGCCAGCCAGCGAGCATCCTTGCGCTTGTTCTCGCACCAGTCGGCGGGCAGATCGTCCCAGCTCTGGTAACGGCGGAACAGCTCCTCATAGAAGGTGGCGTAGAACTTGGGTTCGGCCAGATGGAAAAAGGAAATATGGGAAAAGGCCGTAAAGGGTATCCCCTGCCAGCTTTCCTGATAAAATCGCCGCACGTTGCCTCCGGGGGCCGGGCGTGCCCGGCGCTGCGTATTCCCTGACAGTGTACTCCATCCCTCCGGCAGGCGCAACGCCCGCGGGCAAGAGACACCGCCTCGTGTTTTGCCTTTTTCAATGGCAAAACGCTCTGACGCCGGCCATTTTGCCGGCTGCTGCGGGAAAGCTGCCCTTCCCTGCGGGCTCGGCCGCAGGAAAGGGCAGCTTTTCATGAATATTGTTACAGATGGTATCTCTGGGACAGCCAGCGTCTAGCGGCTTTCCAGGGCCGCCACCGAAGGCAGCTTGATGCCTTCCAGCAGCTCCAGCGACGCGCCGCCGCCGGTGGAGATGTAGCCCATCTTGTCGGCAAGGCCGTAGCTTTCCACAGCGGCGACGGTATCGCCGCCGCCCACCACCACGAAAGCCTTGTCGGAAGCCAGCGCCTCGGCCAGCGCCCGCGTCCCCTTGTGGAAGGGCTCGAATTCAAAGGCGCCCACAGGCCCGTTCCAGACCACGGTGGCCGCATCGGCCAGCAGCTTGTCGTACGCCGCAACGGTCTTGGGCCCGATATCCAGGATCATGGCGTCCGCCGGCACGGCGTCCACGTCGCAGAGCGTCTCCTGCTGTCCGGCCGTCAGTTCGGGCGCGGTGGCCACGTCCACGGGCAGGGGCAGCATCTTGCCCAGATCGTCCGCCTTCTTCATGATGCGGCGCGCATCGTCGAGCAGCTCCGGCTCATACAGCGATTTCTGCACGTTGTATCCCTTGGCCGCCAGGAAGGTGTTGGCGATGCCGCCGCCCACGATGAGGCAGTCCACCTTGTCCAGCAGGTTTTCCAGCAGGGACAGCTTGGTGGAGACCTTGGAGCCGCCGATGACCGCCACCAGCGGGCGGGACGGATGATCCAGCACTTTGGCGAAGGCGTTGAGCTCGGCCATCATGAGCGGGCCGGCGCAGGCGACCCTGGCCTTGCGGATGGCCCCCTCGGTGGACGAGTGGGCGCGGTGCGCCGCCCCGAAGGCATCCATCACATAGATGTCGCCCAGAGCGGCCAGCCGGGCGGCAAGGTCGGGATCGTTCTTCTTTTCGCCCTTGAAGAAGCGGACGTTCTCCAGCAGCACCACCTCGCCGGGCGCCACCTTGACGCTGTCGATGTCGGCCGCCAGCGGCACGGCCTTGCCCAGCAGGCCGGAAAGGTGCTCGGCCACCGGGGCCAGCGAGAACTTGGGATCGAACTCCCCTTCCGTCGGCCGCCCCAAATGGGAAAGCAGGACGACGCCCGCGCCCTTTTCCAGCGCCAGCCGGATGCCGGGCAGCGCGGCACGGATGCGTTTGTCGTTGGTGATGCGTCCGTCCTTCATGGGCACGTTGAGATCCTGGCGGATGACGACGATCTTGCCCGCACAGTCCATATCCTTGAGTTCCTTGATGGCCATGCTCATTCTCCTTATGGAATTGCGTCCTGTCCGTTACTTCACGGCTGTGCCGCGCAAAACATCTTCCGCCAGCGCCGCGAGGCGTTCGGCCGTGAAGCCGAACTGCTGCGCCAGCACCTTGCCCGGAGCGGAAGCGCCGAAGCCTTCCATGCCCAGCACCGCCCCATCGAGCCCCACATATTTGCGCCAGTAGTCCGCCGAAGCCGCTTCCACGGCCACGCGGGCACGCACGGCCGCCGGGAGCACCGCCTCACGGTAGGCGGCATCCTGCGCGTCGAAGCGCTCGCAGCAGGGCATGGACACCACGCGGACACGCCGTCCGGCGCGGGAGAGCAGCGCGGCCGCGTCCAGCGCGAGCGCCACCTCGGAACCCGTAGCCAGCAGGATGACGTCCGGCGTCCCGCCGTCATCGTGCAGCACATAGCCGCCGCGGGAGATGGCGGCAAGGCGGGCGGCATCACGCGCCACGAAGGGCAGGTTCTGGCGGGAAAGGGAAAGCACGCTGGGCGTCTGCGCGTTTTCGAGCGCGCACTGCCAGGCCACGGCGGTCTCCACGGTGTCGCAGGGACGCCAGACATCCACGTTGGGCGTCAGGCGCAGACCGGGGATCTGCTCGATGGGCTGATGCGTGGGGCCGTCCTCGCCCACGCCGATGGAGTCATGCGTGAACACCCAGACGGCGCGGATCTTCATGAGCGCCGCCAGGCGGACGGCATTCCTGGCATAATCGGAAAAGACCATGAAGGTGCCCGCATAGGGGATGAAGCCGCCGTGCAGGGCCGCGCCGTTCATGATGGCGCTCATGCCGAATTCCCGCACGCCATAGGAAAGGTAGTTGGCTTCCGCCCAGTTGCCCGTCGCAGCGTCCAGCCGTACGGAAGCGGCCGTCTTGGTGCCCACGGAGCCGGTCAGGTCGGCGGAGCCGCCCAGCAGTTCCGGCAGTCGGGGCACAAGGGTCTCCAGCGCCCGCTGCCCGGCCACGCGGGTGGCGATGCTTTCGCCGGCCTCCACCGCCTGTCGCACGCTGGCGGCGGCTATCTCCGCCCAGTCGGTCGGGAGCTCGCCCCGCATGCGGCGGGCGAATTCGGCGGCAAGGTCGGGGTAGGCTTCGGTATAGGCGGCGAATCTGGCTTCCCAGTCCTTTTGCGCCGCAGCGCCCTTTTCCCGGCAGTCCCAGGCGGCGGCGATGTCGGCCGGGATCTCGAAGGGGGCGGCGGTCCATTCCAGCGCCGCACGGGTGGCCGCGGCCTCTTCCGGGCCGAGGGGCGAACCGTGGCAGGAGGCCGAATCCACCTTGTGCGGCGAGCCGAAACCGATATGCGTGCGGCAGATGATGAGGCTAGGATGCGCGGCATCGGCCCTGGCTTCGGCCAGGGCGGCGTCCAGCGCCGCGGCGTCGTGCCCGTCCACCGGGCCGATGACCTGCCAGCCGTAGGCGCGGAAGCGGGCCGCCACATCCTCGGTGAACCAGCCGGAGACCTTGCCGTCGATGGAGATGCCGTTGTCGTCATACAGGGCGATGAGCTTTCCCAGCCCCCAGACGCCCGCCAGCGAGCAGGCCTCGTGGGAAACGCCCTCCATCAGGCAGCCGTCCCCCAGAAAGACGTAGGTGTGGTGATCGACGATCTCGTGTCCGGGACGGTTGAAACGCGCCGCCAGCAGCTTTTCGGCCAGCGCCATGCCCACGGCCGAGGAAATGCCCTGCCCCAGCGGCCCGGTGGTCATCTCCACGCCCGGCGTGTGCCGGTATTCGGGGTGGCCGGGCGTCAGCGATCCCCATTGCCGGAACTGACGGATGGCCTCCATATCCAGCGCGTAGCCGGACAGGTGCAGCAGGCCGTAGAGCAGCATGGAGGCGTGCCCGTTGGAGAGCACGAAACGGTCTCTGTCCGGCCAGTGTGGATCGGCGGGATTATGGCGGAGCTGATGCCGCCAGAGGGCTTCGGCCATATCGGCCATGCCCAGCGGCGCGCCGGGATGGCCGGAACGGGATTGTTCGATGGCGTCTATGGCCAGGGCGCGGAGGGCATTGGCGCATTGCCTGCGGGTCGGCATGGAAAGTTCCTTCTCTGGTTAGCGGTTAGAGGATTGCCACTGCGCGGCGCTGGCGCAGCGAGATTCTCCGGCGGCGGTCCCGGCATGGCGCACGGCCTCCTGGAAGGCCTCATGACGCGCCGCATAGGGCGGACAGGCGAAAAAGGCCGAGCCGGACACCAGCACGTCGGCCCCCGCGTCCACCAGCGCGGCGGCATTTTCCGGGCAGGCCCCGCCATCCACCTGCAGGAGCACATGCTCGCCCCCGGAAGCGTCCAGCAGTTCCCGCACCGCGCGGATCTTGGCAAAACTTTGCGGAATGAATTTCTGCCCGGAGAAGCCGGGATTGACGCTCATGACCAGCACCATGTCGCAGTCCGGCGCGAGCCAGCGCAGGGCCCCGATGTCCGTACCCGGATTGAGGGCCACGCCCGCCCGGCAGCCCAGACGCCGGATCTCGCTCAGCGTCCGCTGCGGATGGCGGTCGGCTTCCAGATGGATGACCAGCATGTCCGCCCCGGCCTCGCAAAAGGCCGCCAGATGGCGCGCGGGCTGCTCGATCATCAGATGGACGTCAAAAAAAAGACGGCTACGGGAACGCAGGCTGCGGAGGAGCGGCGGCCCGAAGGTGATGTTGGGAACGAAGCTCCCGTCCATCACGTCAAGGTGCAGCCAGGGGATGCCGGCCTGTTCCAGAGCGGTCAGTTCCTCGCCCAGTCGGGCAAAATCGGCGGAAAGCAGAGACGGGGAAAGGATCATGCGGTTTCTCCGTAGTAGTGCATTCTCAATGGCAAAACGCTCCAGGGCGTGTTGACGCACATTTTACAAAAACCTTCACAGGATAAAAAGTCCCCGCACATGCAGCGTTCTTTTGGGTGAGGAGCGCCTCGTGTCCCCGTCGCTTCCCCCGCTAAAAAAGCGCTGGGGAAGGGATGGGGCTTGGGGGGAAGGATCGCAGGAACGCCTTTTCTCGCTTCGCTGCGAAAAGGCTGGGCCCTCCCGCGCCGGCGGCGACCGAAAGGCGGCCCGCAGGGCCGTGTCCGTTAGGCGACGCAGGAGCCTTAC
>DGYFI06202__coassemble_1054_pt1 | contig 13443 bp, 15 predicted proteins | sample DGYFI06202__metabat2_high_PE_036 | metagenome-assembled genome bin DGYFI06202
GGCGTTCCCGTCATTCTTCCCCCCAAGCCCCCCATCCCTTCCCCAGCGCGCTTTTACCAGGGAAAAAGGCAGGGACCGGCGGAAACTTCACCCAAAAAGCAAGCAAAGTTGTCCAGTGGATTTTCTTTATATGTTGAAATGATTGTGAAATTTTTTGTAGGCCCTCCCTGGGTGGTGCAGGAGCTTTACAGGCATCTACAAAAGAGGGACTTCCCCCTCAAAAAACATAATGAGTCCTGAGCCTAGAACGGGGCCGGGCGGCCCTCGTCGGCTTCCACCAGTTCGCGCAAGGCGCGGAGGTTTTCCTGGGCTTCTTCAGGCGTCAGGGAGTGCAGGGCGAAGCCGGCATGGACGATGACGTAGTCGCCTACACGTGGTTCTTCAGGCAGCAGCATCATGGAGGCCGTGAGATAGGTCTCGCTGGAGCCGACCCGCACGCGGGCCATGCCGGCATCCTGCAATTCCACTATCTGGGCCGGAATGGCAAGGCACATAGGGCAAGTCCTCCCGGCAAGGGAGGGCGCGGACGGCCGCGCCCCCCGCAAGGGATGCTATTTCTTTCTCCGCCGCCGTTCGCCGTCGCCGGGGCGGTAGAGGATGAGGTTCCAGAACAGGACATACAGGGGCAGAGTCACGAACATGAGCAGGTAAGCCCATTCCTTGGTCTGCAGGAAGTACTGATAGAAGGTCTCGAATTGCATGGAGCCTCCCTAGCCGTGGTGCCGGAAGTTCGGGTGCTCGTACAGCACCGGCATGTGGTAGACGATGAAGCGGTAGACCGTGATGATCAGCGTGACGATGAAGACGGACACCGTGATCTCGTGCCAGCTCGGGAAGTAGCGCTCGGCCGCGGGCAGATGCCAGTTGAAGGCGATGATGCTCACGTTGAAGCGGTTGAAGATGATGCCCAGCACCGTGATGATGGACGCGATCTGGCAGATGTGCTCGTTGCCGTCACGCGCCCCCTTGGCGTAGACGAGGGCGGGCAGCAGGACGAAGCCGAACATCTCCACCAGCCAGAGCACGCCGTAGCCCGAGAAGAGATAGCCCATGTTGTTCTGGACGATCATATCGATGAGCTTGAGCATGAAATAGCCCATGAGGATGAAGGAGGCCGCCCGGCTGAAGCTCAGGGTGACGAGCTTGGAGTCCTTGGCGTGGTTGGTGTCCATGTAGAACTGCAGGCCCTTGTGGGTCAGCATGCCTTCAAAGATGACCATGGACGCCCCGGCAGCCATGGAGCTGACGAAGAAGAACATGGGCATGAAGGGCGAGTACCAGAGCGGATGCAGCTTGCCGGGCGCGATGAGGAAGAGCGAGCCCAGCGAGGACTGGTGCAGGGTGGAGAGCGTCACCCCGAAGATGGTCAGCAGGATGACGGTCTTGGTGATGAGTTTGTGGAAGAAGCGCAGCACCGGGAAGCGGTGGGCGAGCCATTCGATGGGCATGACGGAGAACTCGCAGAAGAGCACCGTCACATAGGTGGCCACGCACAGGCCCACCTCAAAGAGCACGGAGGTCGTGCCGGGGTAGAAGAAGGCGTAGGGCAGGCGCAGCGGATGGCCGAGGTCGTAGTGCAGGGCGACCACCACGAAGAAATAGCCCAGGAAGGCCGTGGTGACCGCCGGACGCACGGCCGAATGGAAGCGTTTGAGGCCGAGCACGTAGCAGGCGACCGTGGTGAAGTAGCCTCCGGCGGCCAGCGCCACGCCGCAGAGCAGGTCGAAGCCGATCCAGATGCCCCACGGGTAGTTGTCGTCAAGGTTGGAGACCGCGCCGATGCCCAGGGTGAAGCGCATGACCGTCACCACCAGCCCCACGGCAAGGATGATATAGGTGATGATGTTCCCCGGAGTCAGCCGGAAGAACGGGGTCAGATTGAGCATCTGATCCCGCGTGGGCATGGGGATGTCGTAATGTTCGGCCATTAGTGATCCTCCTTGCGGGCAAAGCGGCTGGCGTCCAGCGCGGCCTGGCGGCGTTCTTCCACGGCATCTTCGAGGGCCTGGCGGGCCACTTCCGCGGCCTCGGGGCCCTGCTGCTGCTCGATGCGGCGTACGGCGTCATCCATGGCGGCGGCCATATCCTGCCGCACGGCGGCGCGCATGATCTTGTTGCGCATCTCGTTGCGGGCCTCGCGGCTCTTGCTGATGCCGTACAGGCCGCCGAAGAGGATGGGCCAGAAGGCGACGATGAGCGGCACCGTGCCGAGTGCGCCGTAGGTCAGCTCGCCCATGGGCTGGGTGCCGAGATGAGTGTCCAGGCCGATGGCGTGCATGACGTCCGTAGCGCCGGCCGCTCCCACATCGGCTTTGCCGGCCGTTTCTTTCGAGGCCGGGGCCAGCACCATCCAGGCCGTGCCGCCGGCGTCCCATTCCCCGTAGATATAGTCCGTGTAGCGGCCGGGGTTCTCCTCGATGCGCCGCCGGGCCAGGCGGATAAGGTCGCTGCGGCGGCCGAAGGTCAGGGCGTCCATGGGACAGGCCTCCACGCAGCCGGGCAGCTCGCCCTTGTCGAGGCGGGGCTTGCAGAAGGTGCATTTCTGCACCAGCGGATCGAAGGGCTCGTCGTACTGGAAGCCCGGGATGTAGAAGGGACAGGCGATCATGCAATAGCGGCAGCCCACGCACTGGGAGCCGTTATAGGTGACGCTGCCGTCAGGGTTCTTGGTGAAGCACTTGGCGAAGCAGGCCGAAGCGCAGGCGGGCTCGTTGCAGTGGAAGCACTGCGATTTGCGGAAATAGGGCTTGTCGTCGATGGTGTACTGATTGACGACCGTCCATTGATAGGCCGAGGTGCGCCGGCGAACGCCGAGCACGTCCAGATCGTCAAAGGCTTCTTTGGGCTGCGGCAGGGAGTTGACGGCATTGCAGGCCTCTTCGCACTGGCGGCAGCCGATGCAGCGCGTCACGTCGTGCAGGACGCCGTAGCTGTCCTCATAACCCGGAAAGACATGGGCCTTGGCCGCGGCCGCGCCGGGCGCGGCCAGAGCGCCGCCGACGCCGGCCGTTCCCAGCAGGGCAAGGAATTTTCTGCGGTTCATGCGTGCGTCCTCCTATTGCCCTTCGCCGGTGAGCGGCTTGTGGCAGCCGGCGCAGGATGTCTTGAGCGGACGGGCGACCTTCATGCCGTCATGACAGCCCATGCATTGCAGATGGTAGGCGGCCTTGAGGCTGGGGGTGCCGGGATTGGCCGGGTCGATGCGCGCGGCATGGCAGCTGGCGCAGGACGGCGGCGTGGCCGACGGCGGGCTGTTGTGGTGGCAGGCCGTGCAGAGAGAGGCCGGGTCCTTGTGGAAGGCGGCGGCCAGCTTGTCGTCCTGGATGCGGCGCATGAGCGAGGCCACGTGCCGACGATGGTTGAAATAGTTGGGCCCGAACTTGTCGGACAGGCTGTCGAGGCGGATACGGCTGGGCAGCAGTTCCGGCCGCAGCGGGGTGGCGTACTGCTTTTCCAGGACGGTGCGGGCGGCCAGTTCGTCCCGTTCTTCGTCCGGCAGGGCGCCGGAAGCCGCCTGCTGCAGCTGCTGCGCGCTCATGGCGGGCGTCACGCTGTGACAGACGCTGCACCAGCGGTCATCACGGGCCGGCTTGGCGATGCTGTGACAGCCCGCGCATTCCCGCCGCTTGAGCTGCTGCTCATGACAGCTCACGCAGCTTTGCGGCGTGGGCCCGTCGGTGCGGGGCGCGATATTGGTGGCGTGCATGGCGCGTTCGAGGGTGATGTACTTGCCTTCCGCCGAGCCCTTGAGGGTGTGGCAGTCGCTGCATTTCTGCGGGTCGCCCGTATGGTGGCAGACGGTGCAGTCCTCGATCTTGCGTTCGTGGATCAGGTGGTTGAAGACCACGGGCTTCATGCTGCCCACGGCCTTCTTGTCGCCGCCGGGCAGCATCATAATGGCTGTTGGTGCGCCGCTGTCCGTCGCTTCCAGCTCATCGACGGCGGCCGCCTGCGCTCCGGCAGGCGGGAGACAGGCAAGGCTCAGCAGGAGCAGCAGGCCTGTCAGGGGGAAAAGAGTGTGCCTCATAAGCGTTTCCTTGTGGCAGTGCCGCGTGCCGGCCATTCGGCGACGGCCTGCGATAGGGGATGCTCCCGGAGCCGCTGCGCCTGCGGCGGGAAAACGTTCCGCCGTGAGCGCGGCCGGGGGCAAGGGACGGGCGGATAGTCTGCCCGGGGCCGCTGGCGTCATGCGTTTTACGGCACAACGCACGACTAGGGTACGCGCAGGCCGCGGGGGCGTCAAGGCAAGAGAAGGGACAACGTGCGCAACTGCACGGCAGGGCGCTCAGGTCAAGGCCTCCCGTACGCGGCGCAGCAGCTCCGCCGTCTCGCCGGGGGGCACGGGGATGGCCTCCCGGCGGCCGCGAAACCAGGTGAGCTGGCGTTTGGCGTAGGCGCGCGTATGGCGCAGCCAGAGGGCGCGGCAGTCCGCAAGCGACAGCTCGCCCCGCAGATGCGCCAGCACCTCGGCGCAACCGATGCCGGACCAGCCGGGCGCGGCGGGATCGTCGTTGCGGCGGCGGGCGGCGCGGGCCTCCTCCAGCGCGCCTCCGACCAGCATCAGGTCGATGCGGCGGGCAAGGCGCGGCTCCAGCCAGTCCAGCGTGGGGGTCAGTGAGAACAGGGGGCCGGCGCAGAGCGGCGCGCTCATGGCGTGCTCATGCCACCAGCTGAACGGCTTGCCCGTGGCGTCCCGCACTTCGAGGGCCCGCACGATGCGCTGCCGGTCATGGGGATGGACGCGGGCCGCGTAGGCCGGGTCAAGGCGGCTCAGTTCGGCGTGCAGACGCTCCGGCCCTTCTTCGGCAAGGCGTTGCGTCCAGCGGGCGCTGATCTCCGGCGCGACGGGCGGGATGTCCGCGATGCCGCGCAACAGGGTCTGGAAATACAGCCCCGTGCCGCCTACCAGCAGGGCGCGCTTGCCCCTCTCGTGCAGGCGGCGCACGGCGTCCGCCGCCATCTCGGCCCAGCGTCCGGCGCTGATCCTGGCCTCGGTGGGCAGGAAGCCGTACAGATGATGCGGGCAGGCCGCGCGCTCCTCCGCCGAGGGCTGGGCGGTGATGCAGGGGAAGTCGGCGTAGACCTGCCGGGAATCGGCATTGACGATCTCCGCATCCAGCGCCTGGGCCAGCTCGATGGCGGCCGCCGTCTTGCCGCAGCCCGTGGGCCCGGCAAGGCAGATGACGGGCAGGGGCGCGCTCATGCCTTGTCCGGCAGGCGGAAGCCGCCAAAGGGGGCCGAAAGGCAGGGGGTGCCCTGCCGCACCTCGCCGCGGGCGCTCTTTTCCTCAAGGCGCAGCCGGACATTCTCCGGCACGAGCCCCTGGATGTCCGCCCCGTGGCTGGCCGCGGCCTTGACGATGGTGGAGCTGATGAACAGCCACTGGTAGTCCGTCATGAGGAACACGGTCTGGATATGCCGTTGCAGGCGACGGTTCATGAGCGCGAGCTGGAACTCGTATTCAAAGTCGCTGACCGCCCGCAGCCCGCGCAGGATGGCGCAGGCCCCGCGCCGGGAGGCATATTCCACCGTGAGGCCGGAAAAGGGTTCCACGAGCACCCTTTCCTCGTCGGCAAGGGCCTCACGGGCCATCTCCACCCGCTCCTCCTGCGAGAAGAGCGGCTTCTTGGGGGTGTTGTCGGCCACGGCGACGATGATCTGGTCAAAGACTTCCAGGCCGCGGCGGATGAGGCCCATGTGACCATTGGTCAGGGGATCGAAGGTTCCGGGATAGAGGGCTGTCTTCATGCGTTTGTCCAGATGAGGATACGGGTCTGGCCGAAATGGCGTTCCGTCAGCAGCTCCAGTCCGTCAGGCGCTTTGACGGCGGCATCCAGCTCCACTTCGGCGGCGATGAAGGCTTCGGGCGCCAGCCAGCCGCGTTCGGTAAGGCCGGTCAGCGCCATGTTGCACAGGTTTTTGTGATAGGGCGGGTCCAGGAAGACGAGGCCGAAGGGGAAGCGCGGCGGCCGCAGCAGGGTCTTGCGCACGTCTTCCCTGACCAGGCGGGCCCGCTCGCCGAGGCCGAGCTCTTCGATGTTGCGGGCCAGGCAGCGGGCGGCCGCGGCGGACTGCTCCACCAGCAGGGCCTCCTGTGCGCCGCGGCTCAGGCATTCGAAGGCCAGGCTGCCGCTGCCGGCAAAGAGATCCAGCACCCGCAGGCCGTCCCAGACGAGGCCGCGCGCTTCCAGCATGGAAAAGAGCGCCTCGCGGGTCTTGCCCATGGCCGGGCGGTAGCCTTCGCCTTCCACGGTCTTCAGGCGGCGTCCGCCCAGAGTTCCGGCAATGATTCGCATGGTGATGTCTTCTGCTCCGACTGAATGCTGTCTGTTCGTTGCGTGGCGGCAGGGACCGGGCCGGGGGAAGGGCGGCAGGCCCGGCAGGGGGCCACGCCGCCGCTTCCCGTACGGCCGAAAACGATCCGTACCGTCCTTTCAGTTTGAGACGCTTTGCGCCTCAAACCATACGGCCTGTCGTTTCGCGGAAAAACGCGGTTTTTCCGCTCACGTTGGGCCGGGCGGCGCTGTGCGGCCGCCTCGCGTTCTATTTTTTTAAAGATGAAACGCTCTACATGCGCGAGATAAGACGGGTAAGGGCGTAATCCATCTTTTCCAGCGCGTCCTGCATGTCGGTCTGTTCCACCCACGGACGCTGTTCCAGATCGGCCAGACGGTCCTTGAACATGCCCCACTTGCGTTCCACTTCGCTGGTGAGGAAGTCCCAGTCCACGCGGGGATGGGCCTTGGCCTCGTGCAGCACGGTCTGACGCACCTCGCTGCCTTCCAGCATCATCTCTTCGAGATAGGCGGGGACGAGGGGCGTGATGCCGAACTGTTCCTTGATGAGTCCGGCGAGGATGCCCTGCGCCTTTTCTTCGCCATGCACCAGTACGACCTGGCTGCCCTGCGCCGCCAGCGGCTTGAGCCAGTCCAGCAGCTGGGACTGCCCGGCATGGGCGGAGAAGCCGCCGATGGTGTAGATGCGGGCCGCCACTTCCATGTCTTCGCCGAAGAGGGTGATGGTCTTGGCCTTGTCCACGATCTTGCGGCCTGGCGTGCCCACGGCCTGATAGCCCACGAAAACGATGCTCGCGCCCGGCCGCCAGATGTTGTGCTTGAGGTGATGCTTGATGCGGCCGGCGTTGCACATGCCGCTGGCGGAGATGACCACGGCCGGGCCCTTGTAGTCGTTGATGGCCTGGGATTCCGCCACATTGAGCGTGTAGCGCAGGTTGGGCAGCTCGAAGGGGTCCTCACCCTTGTTCAGCAGGCGGGTGGCGTCCTCGTCGAAAAGATCGCGGTTGCGCTTGAAGACCTCGGTGGCGCGGATGGCCAGCGGGCTGTCCACGAAGACCGGCATGTCGTCGGGCAGTTTGCCCTGGCTGCGGAGCACATGCAGGCAGTAGAGGATCTCCTGCGTCCGCTCCACGGCAAAGGCGGGGATGATGACCTTTTCCCCCTTGCCGTAACTGTAGGCGATGGCCTCGGCCAGTTCGGCGTCGCTGGTGCTCTCGTTCTTGTGGTTGCGGTCGCCGTAGGTCGATTCCATGAAGATGTAGTCGGCCTGGGGCGGCGTTTCGGGGTCGCGCACGATGAGCGCCTGCGGACGGCCGATGTCCCCGGAGAAGATGAGGCTCGTGGTCTTGCCGTCCTCGTGGGCCTCGATGCGCAGCGTGCCGGAACCGAGGATATGGCCGGCGTCATAATAGGTGACCTTGATGCCGGGAGCGGGCTCGAATTGGCTATGGTACTCCACGGTGTGCAGGAGCTCGTTGGTCTTGAGGGCGTCCTCGGTGGTGTAGAGGGCCTCCGGCGGGTTGCTGAGGCCGCGGCGGCTGAATTTCTTGGCTTCCCACTGGGCTTCCATCTCCTGGATGTGGGCGCTGTCCTGCAGCATGAGTTCCAGCAGTTCGCCGGTGGCGCGGGTGCAGTAGATGGGCCCCGTGTAGCCCTCCTTGACCATGAGCGGCAAAAGCCCCGAATGGTCGATGTGGGCATGGGTCACCAGGATGAAGTCCAGCGCTTCGGGGCGGTAGACCGAGGCGTCCCGGTTGCGTTCTTCGATGGCCTTGTTGCCCTGATGCATGCCGCAGTCCACGCAGAAGCGCTTGCCGCAGGCCTCGATGACATAGCAGGAACCGGTGACGGTCTGCGCCGCCCCCAGAAATTGTACCTTCATGTAGAGCTCCTTTGGGTAAGGATGGACGCGGCGCAGGCGCCGCATGAGGTCATTTCCTACTATGCCCCGCTTCCGGCGCAAGCGCAAGGCTCGGCAAAAATTGCCGCTTTGACGCAAGGGCGCTTGGCAAGTATACTATCCGCAAACCCGGCGCCGACCCGCCGGTCAAAGGAGAACATCATGCCCGAAGTGCGACAGAATATCCTGGACGACATGACTTCCGTCACCTCGGAGTCCTGGCGGACCTTCCGCATCATGGCCGAGATGGTGGAAGCGCTCGACAAGCTCAACCACCTTTCCATGAACTGCATCTCCATCTTCGGTTCGGCCCGCGCCACGCCGGATTCGCAGGTCTACAAGGATGCGGAGAAAATCGCCTCCCTGCTGGTCAAGAAGGGCTTCGGCATCATCACCGGCGGCGGGCCCGGCATCATGGAGGCGGCCAACAAGGGCGCGAGCGAGGCGGGCGGGGAGTCCGTCGGCCTGCATATCGAGCTGCCGCACGAGCAGGGTTGCAACGCCTATGTGAAGACCCGCTGCAATTTCAACTACTTCTTCATCCGCAAGCTCATGTTCGTGAAGTACGCCATGGCCTATGTGGTCATGCCCGGCGGCATGGGCACCATCGACGAGCTTACCGAAGCCTTCGTGCTGGCCCAGACAGGGCGCATCCGGCCCTTCCCCATCATCCTTTACGACGGGCAGTACTGGAGCGGCCTGCTGGACTGGCTGCGCGGCGCCATGACCGAGGGCGGCTACATCAGGGCCGAGGAGGTGGACAGGCTGCTGACCGTCTGCGACACGCCTGAAGAAGTCGTTGACCATCTGTGCAAGATCGTCATCCTGTAGGATATGCGGCGGCATGGACCGCCGGCCTCGACCCGCGGCCCATGCCCTGCCTCGGCCCCCGGCCTGATCCGCCGCCCGGCTGGACATGGGAGGACCTCATGCTGCGGGCCCTGTGCCAGGCCCGGCTGGCGGCGGAAGCGGGCGAGGTCCCCGTGGGGGCGGTGCTGGCCGCGCCTGACGGGCGACTGCTGGCCGAGGCGCACAATGCGCCCCTGCGGGGGCATGACCCCACGGCGCATGCCGAAGTGCTGGCCCTGCGTCAGGCCGGAGCCGCGCTGGGCAATTACCGGCTGGGCGGCTGCGTGCTGGTGGTGACGCTGGAGCCCTGCGCCATGTGCGCCGCAGCGCTGGTCCATGCCCGTCTGGCCGGCGTGGTCTACGGGGCCGCGGACCGTCTGGCCGGGGCGGTCTCCTCCTGCGCGGAGCTGCTGGATGCGCCGTTCTTCAATCATCGCGTCTGGCATATGGGCGGCATCCGTTCCGCGGACTGCGCCGCCCTGCTGCGCGACTTTTTCGCCCCCCGGCGGCTGCCCGGCGGGGAAGCGTCCCCGGCGTGCTGGAAAGGGGAGGGCAGCCATGCTTGAGATCATCATCTTCTGCTCCGGAGCGCTGGTCATGGTGCTGGAAATGGTGGGGGCCCGCGTGCTGGCGCCCCATGTGGGCACCTCGGCCGTGGTCTGGACGAGCCTCATCGGCGTGGTGCTGGCCTGTCTGGCGGTAGGCGGCTATCTGGGCGGACGGCTGGCGGACAGACGGCTCTCCCGGCGGACGCTGGCCGGGCTGCTGGCCTGCTGCGCCGCAAGCTGCGCCCTGACGGCGCTTTTCCATCAGGCCGTCGGCGAGGCGGCCGGCCGGCATATCCGCAGCCTGCAATGGGCCGCCGTGGCCGCCGCCCTGGGGATCTTCGCCCTGCCCGGCCTCTGCCTCGGCATGGTGAGCCCCTACATCATACGCCTGCGCATGGCCTCGCTGGAGACGGCCGGGGCGACCGTGGGCCGGCTCTATGCGCTGTCCACGGTGGGCAGCATCGCGGGGACGTTCCTGGGGGGCTTCATCCTCATCTCCTGGTGGCCGGGCAGCGTCATCCTCTGGGGGGTGGCGCTGGGCATGGGCGTGCTCTCCCTGCTGGCGGACCGGACGCGCCCGTGGAAACGCCTGCTGCTCCTCCTGCTGCTGGCGGCGCTGGCGCTCTGGAGCACCGGCCGGGCGCAGCAGGGCGAGTGGCGGCTGGTGGAGAGCCCCTACAACAGCATCCGCATCATGGACGGCGTGGATGGTTCCCGCCCCGTGCGTCTGGTGGCCACGGACCCCGGCTTCCATCAGTCGGGCATGTACCGGGACGCGCCGTCCGAACTGTACGCGCCCTATACCCGCTATTATGCGCTGGGCCCGCTGGTCGTGCCGCAGGCCCGCCGCATCCTCATGCTGGGGGGCGGCGGCTATTCCGTGCCCAAGTGGCTGTTGTCGGGCGGGGCGGGGCTGCCCGCCGAAAGCCTGCACTGTACCGTGGTGGAGCTGGACCCGGCCATGACGCAGGTCGCCCGTGATTACTTTGCCCTGCCCGTCAACGACCCGCGCCTGCGCATCGTCCATGCCGACGCCCGCGCTTTTCTGGAGCGACAGCGGGAGCGGTACGATCTGGTCTTTGTGGATGTCTTCAATTCCTGCTATTCCGTCCCCTTCCATATGGGCACCTGCGAGGCGGCGGCCCGCATGCGGGACGCGGTGGCGCCGGGAGGGGCGTTGATCATGAACGTCATCGGCGCGGCGCAGGGCAAGGACGCCGCCCTTTTCCAGAGCATCTACAAGGCCTTGCGCACGGCCTTTGCCGAGGTGCACGTGTTTGGCGTGGGCAATCCCTACCGGCCGGAGACCCTGCAGAACCTCATGCTGCTGGCTTTCCCCGAAGTCCGGACGCAGGACTGGCAGGACGGGGAGGCGGCTCCTTCCCCCGAACTGGCCGCCTTGCTGTCCGCCCGCATGGTTGTGCAGCCGGACCCGGCCATCCCGCCCCTGCGGGACGACTTCGCCCCGGTGGAGCGTTACGCTCTCATGCTGCTGGAGGCCCAGCGGCGCTGATTTGCCGGGATTTCCCTTGCTTGCAGATGTTTCACGAAAAGGCTATAGAGGAAAAAAACAAGGAGGGGATTATGGCTATTCCTGAACTGTCCATACCGGTAATGGATGCCAATCAGGTCGTGCTGAGCTTTTTGGGGCGCAAGCTCGGAAACGGGCAGGAGCTGACCATGTCGGAGAATTTCATGGCCATGACGGCTTCCGCCAAGGAGTTGCGTCAGGACTATGGTCCCACTCCGGCCGAGATGCAGCTTGAACGCCCCGAACTGCCGGAGACGGTCAAGGGCGTCCTGGCCAATTACGCCGGGATCTGAATCCTCAACCTGCGCGCGGATGATGCCGCCTGACGGGGAGTATGACATTGAACGAATCTATTGATGAATTGACCGTTCAGTATGAGGAGGACGGCAAGACCGTCCTCAAGGAACTGGACAAGGTGATCTTGAGCAAGGGGGCATGGACGACCATCCTCTTCCGCTATCAGGAATGGCGGCCGCAGGTGGACGACTTCGGCCCGGACAAGTACACTATCCGCCGCTACAAGAAAGTCGGCGGAGAATACCGTATGCAGTCCAAGTTCACCATCTCCAGTGCCGATCAGGCCCGCAAGATCATCGACGCGCTCGAAAGATGGATGGGCGAACGGGAGAGCGAATAGCTTTCCCGGCCAGCGCCGGCCATGACGAAATGCGGCCTGAGCCGCCAGTTTCGAAAAGGGGGGGATATCCCCCCTTTTTCTTTTGCGGCAAAGAGCTCCGGTAACGGCGTTAGTGCGGGGATGCCCTCCCCGCCGTCAAGAGCGCATTTTTACGGCCTGGCGTTGCGCGGAAACACACGGTTTTTCCGCTCACTTTGGGGCGGGCGGCGTTGTTCCGCCAGCTCGCGTTTTGCCTTTTTCAAAGGCAAAATATTCTAAAGCCGGCTGAAGGTTGCTCCCATCTGCATGGACAGCGTATGGGCCGCAGTCAGCAGGAGGGGGATGAAGCTTTCTATATCTTCGGTGATGGTCCCCCGCACGGCGGACAGGCTCACAGCGGCATAGCAGGCTTCCGTGTGGTCGAAGATCGGCGCGCCCACGGACAGGACGTTGAGCGTATATTCTTCAAATGATTTGGAATAGCCCCGTTGGCGCGTGGCTTCCATCTCGGCCATGAATTCTTCTTTTGATATGATGGATTTTGGGGTCCGCGGCTGTAACGGGATGCGTTCCAGATAATCGCGGATCTTTTCATCGGAATAGGTCGAGAGGATGACGCGCCCGCCGGCGGAATAGTAGAGCTCGCCGACCCAGCCAGCATTGGAAAACGGCGTCACGGGGCCGGGGGCCCTGTGCAGATACACCATCTCGTCGTTGTTGATCATGGAAAGATAGGCCGTGCAGTTCGTTTTTTCCCGCAGGTCGCGCAATATCCCGGAGGCTTGCGTAAGAAAGCAGCAACGGAGGATCTTGGCGCTCAGGCAGAGCATGGAACGGGCGATGCGGTATTTCCCCCCACCTTCATTTTTGACGTAATTGTCAAATTCGAGAGCGCTGAGCAGCCTGTGCAGAGTGCTTTTGGGCAGCCCGGAGGCCTGGCTTATCTCCATGAGGCTCATGGGGCCATCTGTACGGGAGAGTATCTCCAAAAGAGACATTGCACGACTAATCACCTGGATCTGTTCAGCCATGTGGTACCTTTCCTGATATCGCTTTTTTAAAAAAATACCTTCTCTCTTTTATCTCGTCAATATTGAGAAGCAGGTGTAATGTGGCTGGAAATATAAAGAATGATAGATTTTATTTTTTTTGTCCTAGCCGATAGACCATATCGTTATGCATTGGATATGTAGCCTTTATCAACGGTATATTTTTCTTGATGTTCAGGAATAAGACTGCACACTTCGTTTATTTTTCTGTCACGTACGATGTTTCGCAGGGCGATGCGTTTCAAATTTGTTCTGAAAAAATATCGCTTTCGTAAAAAATGTGGAAATATCAGAGGCCCGCGCCGTCGGGCACAGGCAGACTGCTGGGCCATGTGCCCGAGGTAGCAGAGGTACGCCGCAGCCTGTCAGAATCATAAGAAAAGGTTGGCATAATGGGGGAATCATGCCAACCTTTTCAACACGCCATGCGGGCGGGCGTCTGGTCGCCGCCGTTTTTCCGCATGCGCTCCGGGAGGAGGAATGGGGAGGGTGGCCGCATCCGGCATGGACATCCGCAACTGGCCCTGGTCATGCCGAGTCCTGTACGTCAGCGGCTGCTTATTCCTGACCAGGCGGAAGAAGGAGGCTCTCCCGTGCCTCCTCTTCGGGCGGTCTATCCTAGGGTCAGGACTCATTATTTCCATACGCTTCAAA
>DGYFI06202__coassemble_1066_pt1 | contig 13335 bp, 13 predicted proteins | sample DGYFI06202__metabat2_high_PE_036 | metagenome-assembled genome bin DGYFI06202
CCCGCAGGGCCGTGCCCGTTAGGCGACACAGGAGCCTTACGGGCATCGACAGCAGGGCGAGGGGTTCCCCTTCCCCCCAAGAGCAAATCCTGAATACCTCAAGGCGGGGAGCGGCGTCTCTCAGGCCTCGATGGTATGCAGCGTGTACTGGCGGGTGCCCAGACCGATGCGTTCGGCGTGTTCGAGCTGGCTTGCGCCGTGGGTATCGGGATGGATGTCGGTGAAGCAGTCGCCGTGGCTGCGCTCGCACTGGCCGAGGAGGCTGGAGCCGATGACCGGCGCGGCGTTGACGGCGTCGATGCAGGCCTGGTCCAGCGCCACGGGGTCGGGGGAGGCAAAGATGCCGATATCCGGCACGATGGCCGTGTCGTTGCCGCCGTGGCAGTCGCAGCAGGGCGAGATGTTGTTGGCTATGCTGATGTGGAAGTGCGGACGGTCATGCAGCACGGCGGCGGCGTATTCGGCCATGCGGGCATTGAGGATGTCGCTGGCGGCGTCGATGGGGCTGAAGATGGCGTCATGGTTGCAGATGCCGATGCAGCGTCCGCAGCCCACGCAAGCCTCCTGATCGATGTGGGCCTTGCGCTGAGCGTCCCAGCCGATGGCCTGCTGGGCGCAGAAGCGCATACAGGCGCCGCAGCTCCGGCATTTTTCCGCCGTGACCACGGGTTTGCTGCAACTGTGCATGGCCATCTTGCCCGCGCGGCTGCCGCAGCCCATGCCCACGTTCTTGATGGCCCCGCCGAAGCCGGTACGCTTGTGGCCCTTGAAGTGGTTGAGGGAGATGAAGACGTCGGCGTCCATGATGGTGCGGCCGATGCGGGCCGTTGTGAAGATCTCCCCGTTGGGCACGGGGACTTCCACATCGTCCGTCCCCTTGAGGCCGTCGCCGATGATCATCTGGCAGCCGGTGGAGAGGGGGCTGAAGCCGTTTTCCTGGGCGGCGGCAAGATGTTCCAGGGCATGCTTGCGGCGGCCCACATAGAGCGTGTTGCAATCCGTGAGGAAGGGCAGGCCGCCCCGCTCGCGGATCATGTCCGCCACGCAGCGGGCGAAGTTGGGCCGCAAAAAGGCCAGATTGCCCGGCTCGCCGAAGTGCATCTTGATGGCCACGAACTTGCCGGCCACGTCCAGCGATTCCAGCCCCGCTGCCCGCAGGAGCTTCTTCATCTTGGTCAGCAGGCTGTAATCCATGGGGCAGCGCATGTCCGTAAAGTAGACATCCGCCACAGTCTGGGGGGTGCTCATCCCTTTTGCTCCTGTTGTTTGTAGATCATGCCCGCCGTATAGGCCGGGCACACGTCGCCGCCCAGGCGGTAGTAGTGGCGGCTCGCGGCGTCATACACCAGCGGATCCACCTTGAAGATGTCGGGTTGGTCGCCGTTCATGCAGCTTTCCAGAGCGCTGACGTTGCAGATCTCGCCGATCATGAGCGTATGGCTGGGCAGCTCCACATGCTGGAGCAGGCGGCACTCCAGCACGATGGGGCATTCCGCGGCGTAGGGGGCGTCCACATGCTCGCTGCGGCAGGGCGTGAGGCCCGTGGCGGCGAACTTGTCCACCGAGCGGCCGCAGGTGATGCCGGTAAAGTCCGCCTGCGCGGCGAGGGCGGTGGAGGGGATGCCCAGCGTGAAGGCTTTGCGCTGCAAAAGGGGATCATGCGTCCAGCGGGAAGGACGGATGGAGACGCTGACGCAGGGCGGCGTGGAATTGCAGATGCCGCCCCAGGCGGCCGTCATAAGGTTCGGGCGGCCTTCGGCGTCGTAGACGCCCACAAGCAGGGCCGGCATGGGATAGGTGAGAGGGCGCGGGCCAAGATCGCGGCGAGACATGGCGGGACTCCTTGCAAGGGTTGGCCGGCAGGGGACGCGGGCGCGTCCGCGGGCGGCGGAGAGCGTATCCTTTTCTGCTACCGCGCCGCCCGGCAACTGTCCAGTCCGTGGTGGCCCGCCGTGTCCCGTCGTCGACACGGGCCGGCACAGCCGCATGCCGGGCGCGCGGGCCCTCCTCAGCGGGGTTCCCGTTCCTTGCCGCTGATCTCCGCCACTTCGATGCAGAGCACGTTGACCTGTCGCAGCATGGCGTCGGGAGCGGGGCGAGGACAGCGCGCCGCATAGCGCAGGCTCAGGGCATCCAGGGCCCGGCGCTTCTCGTCGGTGTCGGTCACGAGGCGGATGCGCCCGCAGCCGCTGACGCTCTTGTACCAGGTGGTGCTCTGTTCCCGGACGATGGTCACGTCCAGTGCGGCGGCAAAGCCCACACGATCGTCCTGCCGGAGCAGATCGAGCTTGCGGCCCGTGAAGCCGCAGTGCAGATACAGGCGGCCGTCCAGCCAGACGAAGTTGAGGGGCAGCACATACGGGAATTCCCCGCCGGAAAAGCTGACGAAGATCTCATCGGCGCGCTGGAAGAAGGCATCCAGCCAGGCGGGGTCGTAGCGAAGTTGTACTTTCATAAGGCTATGCTCCGTACGGTAAGGGAGAGGGGAAAAGTGGTTTCGTGGATGCCGACATTATCAAACTATGCTCCGTACGGCAAGGGAGAGGGGGCAGGGCCGGCGGGACCGCCTGGGGGGCAAGGGCGGCCAGCACGGCCCGCCAGCAGGCGCAGGCGGCGGCGATGTCGCCGGCATCCGGGTGGCGGGCGGCTTCGGCCAGACGGGCGGCGCGCCCTTCGGTCATGGGGTGTGTGCCCTTGCGGGCGGAGGCGGCCAGCACATGCGGGCTGACCCTCCCCTGACAGAGGAATTCGCCCACGATCCGGTTGCCGTTGGCCGTCAGCAGGGCCCGGGCCCCCTCGAGACAGCGGCTGGCGTGGGGCGAATGGGGCCAGGCCCCCAGTGTGCCGAAAAGAAAGATATGCTTGGCACGGATGCCGGCCCAGCAGCGCTGCGCGCGGGCGTCCGGCAGGCCCTTTCGTACCCAGAAGCCCAGAGCAAGCAGATCGTATGCCGTGGTGTCGGGCTGCCGCGTCACGCTGAAGAGCGGGAGATGCCCCAGGGTGAGCGCTTCGGCCAGCCGGCGGGTATTGCCCGTCACCGAGGAGTAGATCACGGCCGCGCGCAGGCCGGGGAAAGGCCCGGCGGGTGGGCAGCCCTTTGTGTCGTCCTGCGGCACGAGGCAGCGGGCATGGGGCCGGGCGGCTTCCACCACCTCCGGCAGGCGGGCGGCGTTCGGGGTGGGGCGGTCAGTCATGGGCGCTGCGCTCCAGGGTCTCGCGCTGGAGGATCTCTATGTGGCGGCGTTCCAGCCGGATGACGCCCGCCCGCGCAAGCCCGTTGAGCTCCCGGCTCAGACTTTCGCGGCTGACGCCCAGCAGGCGCGCCAGCAGTTCCCGCGTGCCCGAAAGGTGGAGAGTGGCGCTTTTTTCCATGCGGCTCCGGTGCAGCAGCCAGGCGGCGACCCGGCGCGAAACGGAGATGACCCCCTGTGAGCTGACGATTTTGTTGATGAACAGCCGCTGCCGGTGGGAAAGGACCCCCAGCAGGTAGGCCGCCAGCGCCGGATTATGGGAGAGGCAGCGCAGGAGGGCGCTTTTTTCCAGCCAGAGCACGCGGCCGCTCGTGACCATGACGGCCGAGGTGGGCACGCCTCCGGTGTAGTAGAGGGCCGCCACATCGCAGAAGGCGCCGGGCCGCAGCAGGTGCAGCACATATTCCCGCCCCTGCGGGCCGGCCTTGGTCAGCTTGACCTCGCCGGACAGGAGGAAGGGCAGGGCGTTGAGCTCCTCGCCTTCCCGGTACAGGGTCTCGGCGGCGGCCACGTCCTGCAGGCGGGCGCGGGCCGCCAGTTCCGGCCAGTCGGCGTTTTCCAGCACATCGGCCAGATCCCGCTGATGCAGGGCGGCGCGCAGGCGGTTCTCAGGCGTGGTGGCGGTATGGGGCATGGCGGACTCGTGAGGGTTGCGGGCACGGCGGCCCGGCCGGGGAGAGACCGGCGCGGCAGCCTCCGGCACAGGCTGCCGCGCCGCGGGGGGATCAGCCCAGAATGGCCTTGAGGTCTTCTTCCGGGCTGCTTATGGGCGCGATGCCCCACTTCTCGACCAGCAGGGCGAGGATGTTGGGGGAGACGAAGGCCGGCAGGGTCGGGCCCAGACGCATGTTGCGGACGCCGAGGGCCAGCAGGGTAAGCAGGATGCTGACGGCCTTCTGTTCGTACCAGGACAGGATGAGCGAGAGCGGCAGGTCGTTCACGCCGCAGCCCAGGGCCTCAGCCAGGGCCAGGGCCGTGCGCACGGCCGCGTAGGCGTCGTTGCACTGGCCCACGTCCAGCAGGCGGGGCAGGTCGCCGATGCTGCCGAGATCCTTGTCGAAGAAGCGGAACTTGCCGCAGGCCAGCGTCAGGATGAGGCAGTCGGCGGGGATCTTTTCCACCAGTTCGGTGTAGTAGTTGCGGCCGGGGCGCGCCCCGTCGCAGCCGCCCACCAGGAAGATATGGCGCAGCTTACCGGCCTTGACGGCATCCAGCACGGCAGGCGCGGCCCCGAGCAGGGTCTCCCGTCCGAAGCCGGTCAGCACGCTCTTGCCCGGCACGTCCTCGGCAAAGCCGGGCAGCTCCTGCGCCTTGCGGATGACGGCGGAGAAGTCCCGGCCCGTGCAGTGCGTCAGGCCCGGCCAGCCCACGTTGCCGGAAGTGAAGACCTTGTCCGCGTAGCCGTGCGGGTCCTGGATGCAGTTGGTGGTGAAGAGCACCGCGCCGGGGAAGGCGGGCAGCTCCTTCTGCTGGTTCTGCCAGGCCGTACCGTAGTGTCCGGCCAGATGGGCATGGGCCCTGAGGGCGGGGTAGCCGTGCGCGGGCAGCATCTCGCCATGCGTATAGATGTTGATGCCCGTCCCGGCCGTCTGTTCGAGCAGGGCGGCCAGATCGGCCAGGTCATGCCCGGAAACGAGGATGGCCTTGCCCTTGCGCTGCCCCAGCGAGACCGGCGTGGGCGAGGGGTGGCCGAACGTGCCGGTATTGCCCTCTTCCAGCAGCTCCATGGCGCGCAGGTTGGTCTTGCCGCATTCCATGAGCAGCTCCACCCAGCCGTTGAGATCGGGAGCGTTCTCGTCCAGCGGCGTGCCGGCCACCAGGCCCCGGTACAGGAAGGCGGCCACGGCGGGGTCGCGCCGTCCAAGCACGGCCGCATGGTCGGCATAGGCGGCCACGCCCTTGAGGCCGTAGAGCAGCAGCTGCATGGCCGAGCGCACGTCTTCGTTGTCGGAAAGGGTATCCGTGCCCGTGGGCAGACCGGCGATGAAGGTCTTCCAGTCCGCCGGCGGTTCGGGGATGCCCGCCGCGCGCGCCAGTTCGCGCGTCCGCTCCATGCAGGCCTGCTGCAGGGCGGTCAGGGCGTCGGGATCGAAATTGACGTTGGTCAAAGTGGCGAACAGCGCCTTGAAGGCAAAGTCGTCCACCGGCGCTTCCGTCACGCCGGCGGCGCGGGCGGCCAGGGCCACATCGGCCAGACGGCGCAGTCCGGCCACGAGTTCATCCTGCTGCGCCGCCACGGCGGCGGTCTTTCCGCAGACGCCGAGGACCGTACAGCCACGGCCTTTGGCGGTTTGCTCACACTGATTGCAAAACATGGCTCTTCTCCTTGAACGTTTTCCGTTCGGAACGCTTAGCGCCCCAAACCTTGCGGCCTGTCGCTTCGCGGGAAAAACGCGGTTTTCCGCGTGCTTTTGGCCGGGCGGCGCTGTACTGCGCGCCTCGCGTCTTGCCTTTTTCACCGGCAAAACGCCCTTGAGGGAAGTGATGTTCCACTTGACCACAGGACAGCATGGCATTCTGTGATGGTGCTCACAAAAGCGGCAGGTGCGCGCCATTTTGTGACCACGGTCACACTTTTGTCAAATACCGCAAGCAATTCCGGAGCATTGCCGTATAGTGGGGCGAAACGCCCGGCGAGGAGGCAACATGAGCGCCGATACCCGTCTCTGGACCAAGGATTTCGTGGCGGTCACCCTGGCCAACTTTTTCTTGATGATCAACTATTTCATGCTGATCGTCGTCATGGCCGACTATGCCATGACCACGTTCGGCGCGGTGCCTGCGCTGGCCGGGGCCGCCAGCAGCATGTTCATCGTGGGGGCGCTGGTGGCGCGCCTCTTTGCCGGGGCCTTCATGCAGACCTGGGGACACCGGGCCATCGCGCTGGTGGGCATCGGCTGCGATCTGCTGTTCTCGCTGACCTATTTTGTGACCGGCTCTCTGTTCCTGCTGCTGGCTGTGCGCTTCTTGCACGGCTGCGCCTACGGCGCTGCCTCCACGGCGCTGGGCACCATCGTCTCCCGCATGGTGCCTGAGGCCCGGCGCGGCGAAGGGCTCGGCTACTACATGTTGAGCAATGCCCTGTCCGCGGCAGTGGGGCCGTTCATCGGCGTTTCCCTGCTGCGCAGCGGTTCCTTTGACCTGCATTTTGCGCTCTGCATCTTTTTTGCCTGTCTGTGCCTCGTGGCGGCCATGTGTTCTCGTGCCCTCTGGCTGGGCGGGCCCAGCCATGCCGGTGTGCTCTTCATCCGGCCCCTTTGGCGCAACTTTCTGGAGCCCTGCGCCCTGCCCGTGAGCTGGCTGGCCTTTCTCATCTACGTCGCCTATTCCAGCATCCTGACCTTCCTCACGCCCTACGCCAAGGAGCTTTCCCTTGCCGGGACGGCCAGCGTCTTCTTTATTATCTATTCGGCAGCCATGCTGGTCACCCGCCCGGCCGCAGGCCGGGTCTTCGACCGGCGCGGGCCGGATTACGTCATGTATCCGGCCATAGCGGTCCTGGCGGCGGGCATCCTGCTGCTGTCCTTCTGCAACGGCAGCCTGCTCATGCTGCTTTCCGGAGCGTGCATCGGCGCGGGCATCGGCGTGCTCCAGTCCTGCGGCCTGACCATCGCGGTGCAGGCCTCGCCGGAGGAACATGTGGGGCTGGCCAATTCCACGTATTATATCTTCATGGATATCGCCGTGGGCTTCGGGCCGACGGTCCTGGGCCTGCTGCAGCCCTTCACCGGGTACCGCGGCATGTACGTGGGCATGGCGCTGCTCTGCGTCTGCTGCCTGCCGGTGTATGCGCGCATCCGACCGCGCGCCCGGCGCTGAATCCCGCTCCGGCGGCAGAAGGCTGGACTTTGCCTGAAAAACAGGCTATGTGATGCCGTTACATCAAACGGGGAAAATACCCCATGCTGGAGGAACTCATGGCTCACAAGAAGATCGAGCGCAAGAAAGAACTGGATCGCCGCCGTCATCGCCGCGCCCAGCGTCTCAAGCAGCGCGTGCGCGAAGCCAAGGCTGCCGCCAAGAACTAGAGCGGTCACACGCCAGGCGTGGCCGCTCCGGCGGACGCGGGAGCGGACGCCCGCACCCGGGCAGGCGGAAAACATGAGCTTTTCCGCCGCACGGGCAGTGCAGCCATCGCACGGACCGCACAGCACGTGGCCAGGCAGCAGGGGCTGCGGCGCGGCCTGCCTTCCCATCCGGGCACATGGCGTGAGCATGTGCGGCATGCCGCATCCCGAAAGATAACTTTTTTCTACGGCCGACGGCCCTTGCGGGCTGTTCTGGCCGCTATTGGCGTCTGTTATGCCCATTTACGAATATCAGTGCCCCAAGTGTCAGCATGTGTTTGAGGAGATGGTCTCCCTCTCGCAGGCGCATGGCGAGGAACCCTGTCCCCTGTGCGGCGCGCTCTCGCCGCGCATGATCTCCCACACCTCCTTCGTCCTCAAGGGCGGCGGCTGGTACGTCAGCGACTACGGCTACCGCAAGGGCATCAAGGAGGACGGGGGCAGCTCCGCCTCGGAGACGAAAGCCTCCTCCGGCGGCGATGCCGCCGCGCCTGCCGCTCCGTCCGCATCAGGCACGCAAACCACGCCGTCCGCATAGGATTATTCCATGATCGATCGCTACACCCGCCCGGAGATGGGCCAAATCTGGACACTGGAAAACCGTTACCGCGCCTGGCTGGAAGTGGAGCTGGCGGTATGCGAAGGCTGGGCCGAACTGGGCCGCATCCCGGCCGAGGCGGTGGAGGTCATCCGCCGCAAGGCCGTCATCGACGTGGACCGCATCCAGGAGATCGAGCAGACGACCCGTCACGACGTCATCGCCTTCCTCACCTCGCTGGAAGAGAAGATCGGCCCGGAAGCCCGTTACATCCATCTGGGCTGTACCTCGTCCGACATCGTGGACACGGCCAACGGCTATCTTTTCCTGCAGGCGGGCAAGCTCATCCTGGCGGACATGGACATGCTGCTGGCCTCGCTGCGGCGGCTGGCCGAAAAGTACAAGGGCGTCCTCTGCATGGGGCGCACCCACGGCATCCATGCCGAGCCCACGAGCTTCGGGCTCAAGATGGTGGGCTTCTATGCCGAGTTCGCGCGGCATCTGGAACGGGTGAAGGCCGGACTGGAGAGCGTGCGCGTGGGCAAGCTCTCCGGCGCGGTGGGCACCTACGCCTTCCTTTCGCCGGAGCTGGAAGCCGGGGCGCTCAAGCGTCTCGGCCTGGAAGTGGACCCGCACTCCACCCAGATCGTGCAGCGTGACCGCTATGCGCATTTCTTCACCTCGCTGGCCATCCTTGCGGGCGGGGTGGAGCGCCTTTGCGTGGAGCTGCGCCACCTCCAGCGCACCGAAGTGCTGGAAGTGGAAGAGGGCTTCGGCAAGGGGCAGAAGGGCTCCTCGGCCATGCCCCACAAAAAGAACCCCATCTCCGCGGAGAACATGTGCGGCCTGGCCCGCCTGCTGCGCGGCAACGCGCTGGCCTCGCTGGAGAACCAGGCGCTCTGGCATGAGCGGGACATCAGCCACTCTTCCGTGGAGCGCGTCATCATGCCCGACTCCACCATCCTTGCGGACTACATCCTCAACCGGCTGGCCCGCCTGCTGGACGGGCTGGTGGTCAAGCCCGAGCGCATGCAGGAGAACATGGACCGCTCTTTCGGCCTCTACTTCTCGCAGCGCGTGCTGACGGCCCTCATTGCCACCGGCATGCCGCGCCAGCAGGCTTACGAAGCCGTGCAGCGCCTGGCCATGCAGAGCTGGGAGAGCCGCCGTCCCTTCCCGGAACTGGTGCGCGCCGATGCCGCCATGCGGGAGAAGCTGGGCGCGCAGCTCGACGAGGATACGGCGGACGGACTGTTCGATCCCGCCTTCTATCTGCGGCATGAGGACGAGATCTATGCTCGCGTCCTTGGCCGCACGGAGTAAGTCATGACGGAAGACATGATGCAGCTCAAGCGGCGTCTTGCACGCCTGCTGGTGGAAAAATCCTACCGCGAGGGGGACTTCGTCCTCGCCTCCGGCCGTCGCAGCGACTACTATTTCGATTGCCGGGTGACGGCCCTGCACGCGGAAGGCTCGTGGCTCATCGGCTCCCTCTTCAATCATCTGCTCGCCGACCTGCCCATCGTGGGCGTGGGCGGCATGACCATGGGCGCTGACCCGCTGGTGTCCGCCACCACGGTCATCTCCCACACGCTGGGCCGCCCCCTGCACGGCATGCTTGTGCGCAAGGAAGCCAAGGGACACGGCACCGGCCAGTATGTGGAGGGGCTCGGCAACTTCACTGCCGGCGACAAGGTCGCCATGCTGGAGGATGTGGTGACCACGGGCGGGTCTCTGCTCAAGGCCTGCGACCGGGTACGAGATGCGGGGATGGAGATCGTGGCCGTGTGCGCCATTCTGGATCGTGAGGAGGGGGGTCGTGAAAAACTCCGTGACGCGGGCTATGACCTGCGGGCGCTGTTCACACGCAAGGAACTTGTGGAACTGGCCCGCTAGGAGGGATGCCGGGCCCCATCCCCGCTGCCGCACGGCCGCAAAGGGGCTTTGCCGCCTGCTGGCCGCCGGCTGCCTGGGCCTGAGCCTGGTTTTCCCTGCCTACGCCGACAACTGGCAGGCCCCTCTGGTTGACGAGGGCCTGCCTTCACATCTTGTGGCGGTGGACAAACACCGTCAGTCCTTTCTGTTTTTCGAGCGCAAGAGCCCGCTGCGGCTCAAGTACACCTTCCCCTGCACGACAGGACAGGTCCCCGGCGACAAGCAGGTCATCAACGACAAGCGCACGCCCGAGGGCATCTATTTCGTCGAATACAAGATCGCCAGCGGCCTGGACTTTGCGGAATACGGCGGCGTCGCCTACACGCTGAACTACCCCAACCCCGTGGACAGGCTGCGCGGCAAGACCGGTCACGGCATCTGGATCCACAGCAAGGGCTTCGGCATCTTCCCGCGCGACACGCGCGGCTGCGTGGCCATCGGCCTGCAGGACATTGATACCGTGGGGCCGAGCCTCGTTCCCGGCACCGCCGTGGTGCTGGCCCACGCCGTGGATGAGAACAATGTGCCCCAGCGCGATGACGGCACGGCCCGCTATCTGCGCCACCGCATGCAGCAGTGGAGCGATGCCTGGGCCGCCCGTTCGGAAAAGATGTTCGATTTTTACGACGGCGCGGCCTACAGCAAGGCCACCGAGGATTTCGGCAAGTTCCGTCAGAACAAGCAGCGTCTGTTCAAGATGCTGTCCTTCATCAAGATCATCAACCGGGACATCCATGTGCTGCAGGGGCCGGGCTACTGGGTCACCTGGTCGGAGCAGTTCTACACCGCCTCCAACCTCTCCACCGAAGGGGTGCGCCGTCTGTACTGGCAGAAGGACGCCAAGGGCGAGTTCCGTATCGTCGGCATGGAATGGACGCCGCGGGACATGGGCATGCTGGCCGAGTTCAAGCAGGGGAAGCTCATCGCCCAGGCCCTGCCTGTCCTGAGCGACGGCAGCGAAGGTCCTTCGCGGCCCGCGCTGGACATGCCGGAAAGCGCCGCCGACGAGAAGGCCGCCGCGGCCGCGGGCAGCGAACAGGAACGCCTGCTGGCGGCGGACGCGCTGGTGCCCCGCAATCGTCCGACGCAGATCACCGGAGAGATCAACTGGGGCAGCGGGGCGACGCTCGATACCCTGCGCCCTGATGAACGGGAGCTTTCCCTGACGGGCGGCGAGGGGGCCGCCGGCACGGAGACGCCGCAGGAAACGGCGGCGCCCGCGCAGGCGCAGCCTGAGACCGTCGCCGCCGGCGAGCCGCAGAAAGCGGCCGAAGCGGTCACGCCCCCCGCACCGGAACCGGCCACGCCTCCGCCACCCCCGGCGCTGGAGCTGACGCCGTCCCTGCGCGAGGAGCTCACGGCGCGGGCGTCGGCCTGGCTCTCGGCCTATGCCGGACGGGATACGAGGGCCGAGGCGCTGGAGAGCGGCTACTACGACGTCAAGGGTTTCAACAAGACGGCGGGGCTGCCCCGCGGCCTGAGCCTCGCGCAGGAGCGTCGCGAACGGCAGCGCCTGCTGCGCTCGCCCTGGCTGCGCATCTATCCCGGCGCGCAGGAGTGGTCCGTGGACGGCCAGACGGCCCACTGCCGCCTGCCGGTGCTTTTCGTCGGCCAGCGCGGCATCGAGGAAGGCCTGCGGGAACTCTGGTGGCAGCGCGGCGAGGATGGCGTGTTTCGTCTGGTCGCCGGCCGCTGGACGCCCGGTGAGCACGGCCTGTCCACGGTCTATCTGGAAGCCGCCAGCGGCGAGGCCAGCGCCATGCTCGAGCGCTGGCGCGCAGCCTGGGAGAAGGCCGATCTGGACGCCTATATCGCCTGCTATACCGCCGACGCCCTGCAGCAGGGACGGCGCGGGGCCCGCAATCTGCGCCAGCAGAAGCAGAACCTCTGGCAGCGGGTCACCCCCACCCTCGTGCAGCTCAGCGGCATGCGCTTCACGCTGGACAAGAAGGGCCTGCGGGCCGACATGATGCAGAACTACGCCGACAGCAAGGGCATGAGCGACCGGGGGACCAAGACCCTGTTGCTGGAATACGACGGGACGAGCTGGCGCATCGCCCGTGAAGACTGGGCGGCCGAACCGTCCGCACGCTAGGCATGAGCAACGATACGCGACTGAGCCTCATCCTGATGAGCGACGACGGCGCGCGGCGCACGCTGCGCGTACGCCGGGGGCGTTTTTACGTCTTCATGATCTGCCTGTTCTGCTTCCCGCTGCTCGCTGCGGGGCTGGGCTGGTGGTCTTTCCAGCTCTGGCGGAGCAATGCCGCGCTGGTGGCGGAGCAGGCCCGTCTTGAGCGGGCCCTGCTGGAAGCGGAGGCCACGGCCGAACGGCTGGAGAACCTCGAGATCCTCCTCAAGGAGCAGAATGTGGACGGCCGCCGTCTGCTGGCCCATCGTCTGGTAGGCCACTCGGAAGCGACGGCCTCCGTCGAGCCGGAGGAGAGCCCCGAAGTGCAGAAGGAGATGGAGCAGGCCCTGAAGCAGCCGAGCGAGGGGCCCGGCCATGCGGAATTCCCCGCCGTCGCCTCCGACCTCGTGAAGGTGCTCAACGTGCGGGCCCGCTCCTTGGGCAACGGCCGTCTGCGCGTCTCGCTCGACTTGCGCAATACCGAACGGCAGAAGGTGGTCTCCGGCGTGGTGGAGGTGACCCTGCTGACGGCCGACGGCCAGCAGCATGCCGTGAGCTTTGAGCCGGACGATGTGGGGGATTTCCGCATCAGCCGCTTCAAGCGCGCGGTCATGGTCTCCCGCTTGCCCCGCTCCGTGGGCAAGCTGGAAAACAGCCAGGTCATCATAGAAGTGAAGAAGACCGACGGCGAGCTCCTCTTCCGCAACATTTTTGCCGTCGAACGCTGACCGTAAGGCGCTCCGCAAGGAGCGCTTTTTTTCGTGATTTGTCCTGCGGGCCGCATGGCTGCGGCGCGCCGCAAGAAAGCCTGTTCTGCTTGGCCCCTCCACGTTCCATCCCATGTGGCCTGCCGCTTTGCGGAAAAATACGGTTTTTCCTCGTAGTTTTGGCGCGGCGGCGCGATGCGCCGCCGCTTCGCGCTTTGCCGTTTTCAATGGCGAAACGCTCTAAAAAAAACGCCCGCTTCGCGGGCGTTTTTTTTACGGGACCGGAGATCAAGGACGATTTTCGCTCTGAGGCTGATCCTGCTTTTACAGTGAAGCGATTGCGGGTCCGCCTGTTGAAGTGCATCCCCATCCGTACGAGAGCACAGACCGACGGCAGGGTAGCGCAGCAAAGACTGAATTTTTTTCACCTGACGGTGAACGTACTGCATGTGTGCTCAAAAGCCGGGGGACAAAGAAAGCTTGTCTGTGGTAGCCCGTATCGCCGTCATGCAAATAACTGTTGTATCATAGTAACATCTTCAAAAAGAGCTTTATTTTTGATTGAATAATATTATTGCAATATGATAATGTGATTTTATTATCTAGTAATCTTCTTGAATATAATGGGTTGTTCAAAAATTCTTTTATTATAAAGTGAAAAAAATCGTGTTGGTTGAACAACCAATCATTTATCAGACCTGAAAAA
>DGYFI06202__coassemble_1087_pt1 | contig 13144 bp, 12 predicted proteins | sample DGYFI06202__metabat2_high_PE_036 | metagenome-assembled genome bin DGYFI06202
CAAAAAAGATACTGCGGTACAGATGATGAGTGAAACGGATACAAGGATAGCTATCCTTTCGAAATTGAGGAAACCATTTCGAGGCGAGATATCTATATGCCATGTGGCATTTTGCAGTTCTATCTCATAGGTGAAAAAATCATCCAGGATCTCCCCGGAATGCAGTAAAACGACTTTCTTTCCATCGGTAGGGTCTATCCGCCAAAGCCGCCAGCTGAATTCCGCCTGCGTCAGGATCTCAAAGTTCACCCTCGAAAGGAGCACCTCAGGAAAACGGTATATGATGACCGCGAATCCCCAAAAATCGTTTTCTTCCTTGCTTGAGGAGAAATAGATCGGCTGCCGGAACGCAAGGCCAATACCGCCCTGGCGAAGATGGAACGGGCCTGACAGCGTTATTTTTTGCGTTTCTTTGGCAAGCTCGGCTTCTTGCCGCCTTTGTTCATCTTTCAGGAGGTCATGCCCCAGCGTATTTTTGTTCGCTTCAAAAGGGAAGATGTGCGTCACTATCCCATTGGGGGCAAGGTTTATGGCGATGATTTCAGGGCGGCTCTTGGCAATCTCTTGCGCTGTGGTGTTGAAATCCTCAACACCCCAATTATCGACGCTTGCAAGCGTGTAAAGCGGGATCAGATCCGTCGATAGATCGTAAAGCTGTCGGGATATTCTGTCCGCAAAAAGATAGCCATAGAATCGTGTTAATCTTTCTTTTTCCTTGTAGTCATCACGAAAAAAATAAAGACGCAGAAGAATATGATTACCGCAGAGTAGAGGAATGCTCCAATATATACAGCTAATGTGCCAGATTCTCTTTCGTTTTTCTTCCAATGGTGCAGAGTCATGGCAGGACCTTTATAGCTGGCGGCAGATTTCTATACGGTACAGGCTCACCGCACGGGCGCACATGCGCCAAGCGGCAACGCTGCGTAGCCCATTTTGTCTTGATGCGTAGCCCCTTACGCGGAGGCGTCCGACAAGATCATTGAAACAAGAAGTGATTTAGCCCAAAAATCACGGCCAGGCCGCTTTGCAGCGGTGTGGCCGAAGAGCGGCAACGCAGATCGTGCCGGCGAGTTGCGCGCCCCGCATGCCGGCTGACATATCTTGACAGTCCAAATAGTTCATGGGCAAGCCTGCTCGGTTTTACGAGGATCAGAAAACATGTCAGACGTTCTTTTTTACGGCTGCCAAGATCGAACTCAGGCATTGGTTGTCAGCCCCGGCAGATCATCCACGATTTTTTACCATCTCCACATTACTCGTTATCAGGCTCAGGAGCAAGTCGAGGGTGTACAGCGGCTTGCCCTGCTCCCCTGCTCAGGCTCTGAATCCGCTGGCGGAGCCGCGGGCCGTGTGCGCTTCCGGCGGATAGGCCAGTGCCCGCACGGCCAGAACGTTTTGCCGTTGAAGGAGACACAACAGGAAACGGCAGTACTGCGCCTCCCGGCTCGAAGCGAACGAGAAGAGAGCGAGAAAACCGCGTTTTTTTCGCGAAACGACAGAGCGCATCACTTGAAACTCCAAGCATTTCAAACAAAAAATGCGTAGTGGCCCCCTGTGTGGGGCCGGCCGTTTCAGGTGTGGACGTGATGACAGCTTCGAAGGCGGGAAAATGTGGCTTCCTGCGCTGAAGGCGACGCGACAGAACGCCAAGACATTTTCCTCCCCCCTGACGGCGACGAAATGAGGCTGCCCGTATCTGGGGCACGACGGCCTCAATCAGGCCCGGACAGACGGCAGAAAGACGTTGGCATGCGGGAATGGCCGGCGAAAGCTTTTCCAGTAGGCGTTTCCCAACGAAAAAAGGGTCACACCTTTCGATGTGACCCTTTGCTCTCTTTTTGGCGTCCCCAAGGGGATTTGAACCCCTGTCGCCTGCCGATTCCGCGGCTTGCCCGCGTCCGGATGACCGGCACCCCCAGCGTCTGGGACAGTGCCTCCACATCCACATGGATGCCGCGCTTTTCGGCCACATCCGTCATATTCAGGGCCGCCATGAGAGGACGCTGCATCTCCAGCAGCTGCAAGCAGAGATAGAGGCTCTTTTCCAGCGTAGACGCATCCAGTACGGCGACAATCAAATCCGGATTTTCGTCGAGAATGAACTGCCGTGCGGCCATTTCTTCCGGTGACCAGGACGCAAGGCTGTAGGTACCGGGCAGATCCACCAGCTCCACACGAGTTTCTCCGCACACGAAACTTCCCGACTTTTTTTCCACGGTAACGCCGGGGTAGTTGGCCACATGCTGCCGTGCCCCGGTGAGCATGTTGAAAATGGTCGATTTTCCGCAGTTGGGCTGTCCGGCAAGCGCGGTCAGAAGCGTAGCCATTGCATGTTCCTCATTCATTGACAGGCATGGAAAAAGTCAGCTCGACAAAGCGGGCCTCATTCCTTCTCAATGCCACATGATACGTGCCGATCTGGACATGAATCGGGTCTTGAAGCGGCGCACGCCGTACAAAGAGGATATCGGTCCCCGGGCAAAATCCCATGTCGTTGAGACGCTGCCCCAGCATGCCACCGGCCGTCACGCGCGATACGCGACACCGGGAAGTCTTCCGTACGTCATTGAGCGTCATCACACTCCTCCGTCACTTTTTTGAAGTGGTATTGAATTTGAAATTCATTGTCAATAAATTGAAAAAAAATTGTCGCTCTGTCGCAAAAAAAGAATCACGAGCCCAGGAGAGCATGCCTCTCGCAGGAGGAGTGCGTACCTATGACTAATATTATGATTAAATAACAATTAGTTATGTTTTCGTCAGTCCATGTTGCCAATTGCATGGGGAATGGGGGTATGCCACAAACGCATCACGACTGATAGAAAAAATCTATTTTCACAATCGTAGGGAGTATGGCATAAGCCAGCTGGAAATAAAATTAACTTCCAAATTCTACAAAGGATGTGCAATGAAAACAAGTCGTTTCTGGAAAGAAGCTCTCGTTGCAACCGTTCTGACGGGCAGCCTCTGCGTAGGCGGTGTCGCTCTGGCGGCCGAGCAAAAATCCGACACGCTCAACTTCGTCAACTACCGCGATGTGCGTGATCTCAACCCCCATCTCTACGCCGGCGAGATGTACGCACAGGAAATGCTGTATGAGACCCTCGTGGACATCACGGCGGACGGCTACAAGCCCTGCCTGGCCGAAAGCTGGGACATCTCGCCGGACGGCAAGGTTTATACCTTCCATATCCGCAAGGGCGTTACCTTTACCGACGGCACGCCCTGCGATGCCTACGCCATCAAGGCCAACTTCGACGCCATCCTGGAAAACCGCGCCCGCCACACCTGGCTGGAAATGATGCACCTGCTGGAAAAGGTGGACGCGCCTGATGCCCATACCTTCCGCATCTTCATGAAGGCACCGTACTGGCCCATGCTCACCGAGCTGGGCGTCACTCGTCCCTTTGCCATGATCTCCCCGGCGGCCATGAAGGACGGCTCCACCAAGGACGGCGTCAAGGCCTACATCGGCACCGGCCCGATCGCCGCCCTGCCGCTGGACTCCGCCGGCCCCTACAAGCTGACCAAGGTGGTCACGGACGAATACGCCGTTTTTGAGGCCAACGAAAATTACTGGGGCGAACAGCCGAAGATCAAGCGCATCGTGGTCAAGGTCATTCCCGACAACCAGACCCGCATCCTGGCTCTGGAAAAGGGAGAGATCGACCTCATCTGGGGCAAGAACATGCTGGATGCCGACGCCCTGAACAAGTACCGCGACAACAAGGACTTCGGAATCGCCATGTCCGCGCCCACCTCCACCCGGCATATCGTGCTCAACGGGCAGAATCCCGTGCTGGCGGATATCGCCGTGCGCAAGGCGCTGCAACATGCCACCAACCGGGTCGCCATCGCCAAGGGGGTATTCCACAATACCGAACTGCCCGCCGATACGTTGTATGCCCGCAGCGTTCCGTACTGCGACATAGACCTTCCCCCCTATGAGTATGACATGGAGAAGGCCGCGCGGATCCTGGACGAGGCCGGCTGGAAGCCCGGCAGCGACGGTGTGCGCGAAAAGGACGGCAAGCGCATGGAGCTGGGCCTGCTTTACAACAGCAACAGCGTAACGGAAAAGACCATCGCCGAATATCTCCAGCACGAATACGGCAAGCTGGGCATCCGCGTCAGCCTGCGCGGCGAGGAGGAGCAGTCCTACCGGGACAACATGAAGAACGGCCTCTTTGACATGATCTTCAACATCTGCTGGGGCATGCCCTATGACCCGCAATCTTCCATGGCCGCCATGCGCCAGCGGGTCTACGGAGACTATGCCGCCCAGCTTGCCCTGCCGGACAAGAAGGAGATCGACGCGGCCATCACCGAGATCATGTCCTCCACCGATCCGGCCCGCCGTCAGGAGCTGTTCACTTTTGCCCTGACCCATCTGCATGAGGACGCCATCTACATCCCCCTGACCTACGAAACCAACAAGGCGCTGTTCTCCTCCCGCCTCAAGGGGGTGGGCTTTACCCAGACCCAGTATGAAGTGCCCTTCGTGAAAATGTCCTTCGAGGCGGCAAAGCCCTAACCCTTACCCCAACCCTGCGCGGCGTTCGGACTTCTCCTTCATCCGGACGCCGCGTACATGACATGGCTGGAACACGGCATGAAAAACTACATCATCATGCGCCTGCTGGCGACCATCCCCTTGTTGCTGGGCATTTCCTTTCTCTGTTTTGTCTTTATCAACCTCATTCCGTCCGATCCGGCGGAAGTTGCTCTGCGCATCCGGCAGACGCCCATCATCACTGAGGAACTCATTGCCCAGACCCGCGCCGAGCTGGGGCTGGATCAGCCCTTTCTTGTTCGCTATTTTGTCTGGCTCTGGGACTGTCTGCACTTTGATCTCGGCTTCAGCTACACCAATCCCGCTCGAACGGTATTGGGCGAGATCGGCCGCTGTCTGCCCGCTACGCTGGAGCTGGCCGGGCTGTCTCTGGTTTATGTCATTGTCCTGAGCCTGCCCATCGGTTTTTTGAGCGCCGTCTACAAGGATACGCTGTTTGACCGCATCATGCGCGGCGTGGTCTTTGCCACCACGGCCATGCCCGTGTACTGGGTGGGGCTGCTGCTCATCTGGCTCATCAGCATCAAGTGTGACCTGCTGCCCACCAGCGGCTACGGGGGCTTTTCCAGCCTCATCCTGCCGGCCTTCACCGTGGCGCTCAGCTACATCTCCACCTACATCCGCCTGATCCGCAACAACATGCTGGAAAACATGCGCGAGGATTATGTGCTGTACGCCCAGGCCCGCGGCCTGAAGCAGCGTGCCATCCTGGTGCGGCATATCCTCAAGAATTCCCTCCAGTCCTGCGTGACGGCCATCGGCATGAGCATCCCGCAGCTCATCGCCGGGACCATCGTGGTGGAAAACGTCTTTGCCTGGCCGGGCGTGGGCCGGCTGTGCATCGCCTCCATCTTCAACCGGGATTATCCGGTCATACAGGCCTATGTCCTGCTGGTGGGCGTGCTCTTTGTCTTTTTCAATCTGGCCTTCGACATCCTTCAATATGTGGCCGACCCGCGCCTGCGCGAAAGGAAATCCTAGATGTTGCAGCAACTTTTCAAAAATCCCGTGGCGCTGTTGTGCATGGGTATCGTGCTGCTCACGGCGCTGCTGGGCATCTTTGCCCCGCTCGTGGCCCCCAACGATCCCTATGCCAACGACATCCTTAACAAGTTTGCCGGGCCGTCCTGGCAATTCCCGCTGGGTACGGATCAGCTGGGGCGCTGCGTCTTTTCGCGCATGCTCTACGGCATCCGGCCCACCTTGTTCCTTTCCCTGCTGACCATGCTCGGCACCATCGGTCTTGGCGTCGTCATGGGCATCACCGCCGGCTATTTTCGCGGCACGGTGGATGAGATCATCATGCGTGTGGTGGACGTCATGCTTTCCTTCCCCAGCCAGATCATCATCCTTGCCGTGGTGGCCCTGCTGGGCGTGGACATCCGCAATGTGGTCATTGCCTTCATCTTCATCAAATGGGCCTGGTACGCGCGCATGATCCGCACGGCCACCATCAAGTATACGAACATGAACTTCGTCCTTTTCTCGCGCAGCATCGGTTCCGGGAACTTCTACATCCTCACGCGCCACATGCTTCCCTGCATCGCGGCGGAGCTGGCGGTGCTGGCCTCGCTGGATACCGGCTGGGCCATCCTCAACATTTCCACCCTCTCCTTCCTCGGCCTGGGCGTGCAGGCTCCGACCCCGGAATGGGGGGCCATGCTCAACGAAGCAAAGAACGTCATGGTGTCCAATCCCGAACAGATGATCGTGCCCGGCATCGCCGTGGTGGTGCTGGTGGGGGCATTCAACATGCTGGGGGACTGCCTGCGTGACGCTCTTGACCCCAAGGCGGTGCGGCAATGAGCGCCATCCTCGATGTCAATGATCTCTGCGTCTCCTTCCGGCAGGGGAAGCGCCGTATCCCGCTGGTGGAAAACGTTTCCTTCCGCGTGGAAAAGGGGCGTTGTCTCGGTATTCTTGGCGAATCCGGCAGCGGAAAAAGCATGACCTGCAAGGCCCTGCTGGGCCTGCTGGACGACAATTTCGAGGTGACGGGCAGCTCCGCCTTCGAGGGCATGCCCCTGCTGGGAGCCAGTCCGGAAAAACTGAGAAGGCTGCGGGGCGGACGGATCGGCATGGTGCTGCAAAACCCCATGTCCTGCTTTGACCCGCTCTATCGCATCGGGGAACAGATGGCCGAGACGCTGGCCGAGCATACTCGTCTCGGCCGTAGAGCCATGCGGGAAAAGATGGTGGATATCCTGAATCTTATGCGCATCAGGACACCGGAAGACGTTTTGCGCAAATATCCGCATCAGCTCAGCGGCGGCATGCTGCAACGAGTGATGATCGGGCTGGCCATGAGCCTCAATCCTTCCCTGATCATTGCTGATGAGCCGACGACCGCCATCGACAGCATAAGCCAGTTTGCCATCATGCAGGAATTTGTACGCATCAAGCGGCAGGGGGAGGTTTCCCTGATCTTCATTTCCCATGATCTGGGGGTGCTGTCGCTCATCGCGGACGAGGTCATGGTCATGCATCAGGGCAGAGCCGTGGAAAGCGGTACCGCCCGGCATGTGTTCGACAATGCCCGAGATGCCTATACCCGGCATCTTATCGATCAGCACAAGGCCGTCATGTCGCGTTTTCTGGCGGCCATACATGCGGGTAAAACCCCGCGGGAGGGCAGCGCGGCATGAAGGGTCCCATTTTGACAGCCACGGACATACGAGTTTCCTTCCGCAAGGAGAACCAGCGGCGACTTTTCGGCCGCGAGCGCCAGCAGGTGCTGCGCGGCATAAGCCTGGCGCTGGAGGAAGGAGAATGTCTCGGCATCATCGGTGAATCCGGCAGTGGAAAAAGCACGCTCGGCCGTGTCCTCTGCGGACTGCTCAAACCGGAAGCCGGAACGGTGCGCATCAACGGGCTGGATATCTACGGCAGGCACAACCATAGGGAAAATGCCCAACTGCATCACAGCCTGTCCGTCGTCTTTCAGGACTACACCTCCTCGGCCAATCCCCGTTTTCGGGTGCGGCATATCATCGGCGAGTCTCTGCGGGTGCTGGAACGCATCGTGGGCAGCAAGCTCGACCGCGAACGTCGTACGGCCGAGGTGCTGGAACAGGTGGGACTGCCATCCTCCTTTGCCGCGCGCTATCCGCACGAACTGAGCGGCGGCCAGTTGCAACGGGTCTGCATCGCCCGTGCGCTGGCCATCCGTCCGCGCATCATCCTTCTGGACGAGGCCATCAGTTCGCTGGACGCTTCCACCCAGGTGCAGATCATGGATCTGCTGCTGGAGCTGCGGCGCTCGCTGGGGCTTTCCTATTTGTTCATCACCCATGATCTGACCAGCATCACCTATCTCTGCGATCGGGTGGCCTTCATGAACAACGGCGAAATAGTGGAGCGCGTGGACGACATACGCCATATTGCGGAGATTCGGCATCCCTATGCCCGGCTTCTGCTGGAATCGGTCATGGGAATCGGCGTGGAATACGGTAGCGGCGATAACGCGCAAGCGCAATGGGCAGCGGCGGCCGCCTGCTGACGACATCAGGACAAAGGGCAGAGAGCATGCTCCTCACACGCAATAACAACGAGGCAGAGCCGCATCGTCGCACGCCGCTGCCGCCGGGCGGCGCAGCCTATGCCCGCCTTCTTCTGCCCTTTGTCCTGTCCACCCTGACCCAGCCGCTGCTGGGCGCCGTAGACACGGCGGTCATGGGCAGGCTCCCTGATCCATCCTATATTGCCGGGGTGTCGGTAGGGGCGGTCATCTTCAGCACCATTTACTGGCTGCTGGGCTTTCTGCGCGTGGGATCAACGGGCTTCAGCGCTCAAGCCGCCGCCGAACCGGCGGATCAGGCCCCACATGCCCTTGCGCGAGCTCTCTGGCAGCCGATGTTCATGGCGCTGGGCCTGGGGCTGCTCATCCTCTGCGTGCATGTGCCCATCTTCTGGGCCGCCATGCTCCTGCTGGAACTGGATGCCCCCAGCCGGGCTGTAGCCCACACCTACTATACCATTCTCGTATGGTGCGCGCCGCTGGTGCTGATGAATTACGTCATGCTGGGCTGGCTCATGGGGCTTTCCCGCATACGGGCCACGCTTTTCATGCAGATCGGCGGCAACCTCCTCCATATGGCGCTGGACATCCTCTTCGTGCTGCACTGGGGCTGGGGGGTGGAAGGCGTGGCCGTTGCCTCCTGCCTTGCGCATGTATTTTCCTTTGCGGCGGGCTGCCTTGCCGTCCGGCGCATCCTGCCGCCTGCCTACGCGGCACATGCCCATCTTGGTCAGAAGATCGCCTCCTTGCTTGGTTTGCTGCGCCTAGAGGATATGCGGCGCATGCTTGCCGTCAATGGACACCTCTTTCTCCGTACCGTTTGCCTGCTTGCCCAGACCAATGCCTTCATGGCCACGGCCTCACGCTTCGGCACCCTGACACTGGCCGCCGATGCCATCATCATCCAGATGATGCTGATCTTTTCCTATGCCTTTGAAGGGATAGCCAATGCGTCCAGCGTCTTTGCCGGAAGTGCCGCAGGATCGGGAAACAGAGGCATACTGAAAGCCTGTCTGTGGCAGACGCTTGTCTGGACGCTCGGGAGCGCTCTGATCATGGGGCTTATCTACGGGCTCTGGCGAGAACCGCTGCTGGGGTTGTTTACCGAACTTCCCGACGTTCGGGCCGAGGCCCTGCGTTACGCTGCATGGGGATTGGGCTTTCCTCTGCTGGCCGGGATTGGGCTCAGTTTCTACGGCGTGTTTACCGGCATGTCCCATACTCGTCCGGTTTTTCTTTCCACCCTGCTGGCGCTGCTGCTTTTTGCGCTTGTCTGGGGTATGGCCGTTCCCCGCTTTGGCAATGACGGACTGTGGGCGGCCTATCTGGCCTTTTATCTGGGGCGCAGTCTCTTTTTGCTGCCCTTTGTAAGGCGTCTGTTCCATTTGCCATGTTTTGCTCATGCGGGACATGCTCCGCGCTCCGCCTGACCTCCTTGCTTCCCAAATCCAAAGGATATTCTGCCATGTCGAACACCTTACCTAGCTTATGGAAACAATTGGCCCCCGGACAAAAGATCTCAGTCACGCCGACACGTGACGGCGTCCCCCTCTCCGCCACCTTTTTACGCGGGACACGTCCCGGCAAAAGGGTACTGCTGACGGCGGGCATACACGGTTGCGAATATTGCAGCATACAGGCGGCCATCGAACTGGCGGCACAGTGGCGGCCGGAGGAGATCTGCGGCTCGCTCGCCATCGTGCCCATCGCCAATCCGTCAGGCTTTGCGGAACGCCTGCCCGCCGTGGTGGCTGAGGACGGCAAAAACCTGAATCGCGTTTTTCCGGGCAAAGCGGATGGCAGTTCCGCCGAACGCTTGGCCCATATCCTTACCGAGCTTCAGGATATGGCGGATTTCTATATCGATATGCACGGCGGCGACCTGCATGAAAGCATGCATCCCTTCGTCTACATCCCCGGCGTTGCCGCCGAGGCTGTGACCGAGGCCGCCCGCGCCGCGGCCAGAACGCTGGATGTAGAGGAGCGCGTGTTGTCCTCCGCGACGACGGGTGCCTACAACGCGGCGGCCCTGCGCGGCGTGCCGTCCCTGCTCATTGAGCGCGGCGGCAATGGCCGCTGGAGCCGGGAAGAGGTCGAGGCCTACAAGCGTGACATCCGCTCCCTGCTCCGACATCTGGGCCTGCTGGAGGCCGGGGACGCAACGCCGCCCGCTGACCGGCAGCGGGAGATACGCGATCCCGTCTATCTGGAAGCGGAACAGCACGGCTGCTGGTATCCGACAGTGACGGCCGGAGCGCATGTTCGGGCAGGCGACCTGCTCGGAGAGCTGCGGGATGCCTTCGGTTCCCCTCTCAGGCCGTATCATGCGGAACGAAACGGCCGCGTTCTCTATTTCACCGTCTCGTTGGCCGTCAAGGCCGGAACGCCCCTCGTGGCCTATGGTTAAATTCAGGACGCGTGGCCGCCACGGGCGCGCTCCCCGAAACGCGCTGGAAAACGCTTTGTGAACCTACGCCCCAAGGTCAAAGGGAAAAAGGAAACGCATATGGAATTCCGCCAACTGGAATGCTTCATCAAAACCGCTGAACTGGGCAGCACCCGCCGGGCGGCGGAGGCGCTCTACACGTCGCAATCCAGCGTCAGCAAGTATATCGCCATGCTGGAGGACGAACTGGGCCTGACGCTCTTTGTCCGCACCAACAAGGGGGTGCATCTGACCGATGCCGGGCGGGAGTGCTATCAGCAGGCCTGCGGCATCCTGCAACGTACCCGCCTTATGAAGGAGATGAGCAGGCCCCGGCGTGAACGGCGCATCAGCATCGCCTGCTATCCATCCACCATGATCTCCCATCTCTTCTGCCTGCTGTATAATGACAGGGCCTTGGACAAATGCCGCATGGTCTTTCTGGAAGGGACCGTGAGGGAGATCGTCGGCTATGTGGATGACGGCACGGCGGATATGGGCATTGTCTACATCGCCCGGGATCAGCGAAAAATCTTCGACCATGTTTTGGGCCATAAGGAACTTGTTTATACGGAAATATCACAGCACGAGCCCTGCATCTATGTGGGGCCGAAAAGCCCCCTGTACGATCGGCAGTCCATCACGTTTGCCGAACTGGAGGAATTGCCCTTCATCCAGCCCATGCACGACTTCTTCTCCATAGAACATCACCTGGACACCATCAGCGTGGGCATGGCCAAGGCCAGCCGCTTCAAAAGTCTTTTTTTCACCAACAGCGATAATCAGATCATCGAAATGCTGCTGCATACCGATATCTGCAATTTCGGCATCCGTCTGATGAACCAGCAGTTCGGCAAGTACCCCATTCGGGACATTCCTCTTGAGGGCTGCGGAAAATGCCTGAGTTTCGGCTACATCAAGCGCAAGCAGCATGAAATTTCCGAAGAATATGATCTGTTTCTCGGCATGCTGCGCGATCACCTCTGCGCGGTGCAGAATGCTTCCTCCCTTTCGTGCAACAAATCCTCATAGCAAGGAGCAACCCATGAAAAAACATCTTGTCATACCTTTGCTGGCGGCCCTATGCGCTGTCCCCGCTGCTGAAAGCCATGCTATTGAGTTCAAAGCCAAGGGCGTCTGGATCAACATGCTGGAATATGGCGACGGGGGCAGCTTCGTCAGAAAGGACCGGCACGGCAATAGCGTGACCGGCTGGGGCCGCTGGGGGGAGGACGACTTCGAGGCCAAGACTCGTGTCCGCTTGCAACTGGACGCCGTGGCTTCCGAGGCCCTTTCCGGCTCCATTTATTTTGAAATCGGAGCTGCTACCTGGGGACGTGCCGGCAAAGGCGGCGCGCTGGGCACGGACGGCAGCAACATCACCAAGGTCAAGCACGCCTACCTGGACTGGCTTATCCCCGGCACGGACATCCGCACCCGCATGGGGCTGCAACGCATCTTCCTGCCGGATTACGCCTCCGAAGCCTCACAGGTCTTTGATGCCGACGTGGCCGGAATCAGCGTGTCCGTACCGTTCAATGAGACCGTGGGCCTGACCGCCTTCTGGGCGCGCCCTTTCAACGACAACTGGACGGATGACGGCACGGGCTATGCGCCGGACAATTATCTGGACAATGTGGATATTTTCGGTCTGGTGCTGCCGCTGACCTTTGACGGACTGCGCCTGACGCCCTGGGCCATGCTGGGCATGGTAGGCGACAATGCCTTTCGTGCGGGAAACGATTATTACGGAAGCGGATACGGCACGGGCATAAGCCCGGCCTGGTATGCCCTGCGCAACGACAAGGTTGGACGGCATGCGACGTACGCCTACGGTACGGCCTTCTGGGCGGGGCTGACCGGCGACATCACGGCGGCTGATCCCTTCCGTCTGGCCTGGAGCGCCAATTACGGCAGCTTCGACAGTGGCGTACAGGCGTTGAACCGCAGCGGCTGGTATGCTTCCCTGCTGGCAGAGTACAAGCTGGACTGGGGCACGCCGGGCATTTACGGCTGGTATTCCAGCGGCGACGACGGCAATCCCCGCAACGGTTCCGAGCGCCTGCCGTCTTTTGACTACAATAACGAAAGCACCAGCGGCTTTTCCGGCTTTGGCACGCTCGGCACTTGGACCATCGGCCGGGACGCCGTGCTGGGCTACACTCTGGCCGGAACCTGGGGCATCGGGGCGCGCATCCGGGATCTGAGTTTCATGGACAAACTCAGCCACACTATCCGCGTCAACTTCTACAACGGCACCAACGCGCCGCGCATGGCCCGCTACATCAAGGGCGAGCTGGATGTGCCGGGGCGTACGGGCTTCAGCTACGGCACGGATTTCTACGATCTCAACACCAACGGCGGAATTTATCTGACGCAGAAGGACTATGCCGCGGAATTCGGCCTCATGTCCTCCTACCAGATATATGACAATCTGCGCCTGCTGGTGGAAGCCAACTACATCGCCTTGTGGCTGGATCAGTCCTCCAAGGTCTGGGGCGGCTTCCACAAGAACGGAACCTATACTCCAGCCAACTCCCTTGAGGATGCGTGGAATGTGAACGTGAGCTTCATTTACAAGTTCTGATACCTGTAAACCCCACAGCCGCGATTATTCGGGCGCGAT
>DGYFI06202__coassemble_1149_pt1 | contig 12657 bp, 13 predicted proteins | sample DGYFI06202__metabat2_high_PE_036 | metagenome-assembled genome bin DGYFI06202
ATTGCTCTAAGAGGAAAACCGCGCTTTTTCCACGAAATGCCAGACCGTATGGTTTGGAGCGCAACGCCTTTCAAGCTGAAAATGCTCTAACTGTACAGCCCCCACCTGCCATAATGGGCGGTGCGCCCCGCGTCCCTGATTCTTTCCCTGATAAAAGCGCGCTGGGGAAGGGATGGGGGTCTTGGGGGGAAGGATGACGGGAACGCCTTTTTTCGCTTCGCTGCAAAAAGGCTGGGCCCTCCCGCGCCGGCGGCGACCGAAAGGCGGCCGGAGGCCGTGCCCGTTGCGACGAAGGAAGCTACGGGCATCGACAACAACGCGAGGGGTTCCCCTTCCCCCAAACACGCAGCGGATGCCATGCCGTCATTGCAGCAGGGTGGGGGCCATTTCCTCAGGCAGGGGGAGGCTGCCGGGCTCGGCTTGCAGCAGGCGGCTTTCCAGCGCCTGCAACAGCGGCCGCATACCTTCTCCGCGCAGGGCGGAGACGGGCAGCGCATCGGGGAAGTTGTCCAGCATCTCCGCGCGGGCCGGTACGGGGAGAGCGTCCCACTTGTTGAGCAGCAGCAGGCGGGGGATGTGGTGGAGTTCGAGCTCTTCCAGGATGGTCTCCACGGCGGAGAGCTGTTGCAGCATGTCGGGATGCGAGGCATCGGCCACGTGCAGGAGCAGGTCCGCCGATTCCAGTTCTTCCAGCGTGGCGCGGAAGGCGTCCATGAGCTCCTGCGGCAGGTTGCGGATGAAACCCACCGTGTCCGCCAGGATGATCTCCCGTTCGGCCGGGAAGCGCAGGCGGCGGGTCGTGGGGTCGAGCGTGGCGAAGAGCTTGTTCTCGGCCAGCACGTCGGAGCGGGTCAGGTTGTTGAGCAGGGTGGACTTGCCGGCATTGGTATACCCCACCAGCGCGGCCAGCGGGATGCCCCGGCGCGAGCGGCGGCCGCGGGTGAAGCTGCGCTGGCGGCGGAGCTGATCCAGCTCCTTGCGCAGGCGGGCCATGCGTTCCCGGCTGCGGCGGCGATCGGTCTCCAGCTTGGTCTCGCCGGGCCCGCGCCCGCCGATGCCGCCCATGAGGCGGTCCATAGCCCGGTTTTTCCCGGTGAGGCGAGGCAGGGTGTAGCGTAGCTGGGCCAGCTCCACCTGCAACTTGCCCGCGCGGGTCACGGCATGCTGGGCAAAGATGTCCAGGATGAGCTGGGTACGGTCCATGACCTTGCGTTCGGTGATGTCCGCCAGATTATGGAGCTGGGCCGGGGCCAGCTCGCCGTCGAAGATCAGCGAGTCCGCCTGTCCCTGCAGGGCCAGCACTTCCAGCTCGGCCATCTTGCCCTTGCCGAGGATGAACTTGGGGTTGACCTGGGCCACGCGCTGCACCATGCGTCCGGCCACTTCCAGCCCGGCCGTGCGGGCCAGTTCGGCCAGCTCGTCGAGATGCTGTTCCTGCAGCAGGCGCGGCTCCGACGAGACGGAGACCAGTATGGCGCGCGGCGCTCCGGAAGCCATCCGGGAGGCGTCGCTGCGCCGGGCCAGCTCGTCCTCCAGCGCTTCGGCCGTGGCGGCGAGCTGGGCGTCCGGCTGATCCCAGGGACGCAGGGGCGCGAGCCGGTAGGGCACGGGTTTGCCGCCGTCCGGCGAGGGCACGGGCGACGGCAGCAGGTGCGCCGTCTGCCATTGCACAGGATCGCCGGACGGGCTGACGGTCAGCACGGCCACGGCGTCCAGCCGCAGGAAGAGCATGTCCATAAGGTCTTCCTGGCTGAGGCCGTCGGGGCTGAGATGGGTGTGCAACAGGCGCAGGCCGCGCAGACGCTCCGCCCCGGAGCGGGCACGCGGCAGCTCCGGGATGAGGATGCTCCCCGGCTCGCCGACGATGACCATGTCCACGCGCCCGCGCCGGTCGATGAGCAAACCGATCTGGCGACCGATGGCGCGCGAAAGCAGGGCCAGCTCCCGCGCCTGTTCGAGCGCATAGACCGCCTCCTGCGGGAAACGCCGGTGCAGCAGGCGGTCAAGCGCACGTGTCTGGCTGGCTTTCAGCCCTTGCAGATTTCCTTCGATCCTGGCGATGGCTAGGCCCCCGGACGCAGGTAGGAGCTGATGAGGGAGTCATAGCGCGAGGTCGCCTCAAAGGCGCGCGAGGCCATCATCTGCCGGAATTCCAGGCCCACCTGCATATTGTTGGCTTCCAGCTCTTCCTGAGCGCGGGCATACCACTGGGTGCCGGGCAGCACGAGGATGCTGTGGAAGTTCTTGGCCGCGGCGCGGATCATGCAGGGGCCGCCGATGTCGATCTCCTCCACGGCCTGCTCCAGCGAGAGTTTGCGCTCCACCGCTCCGGCAAAGTCGTAGAGGTTCACGCAGATGAGGTCAAAGGGGCGTATGCCCTTTTCCGCCAGCGTGGCCAGATGTTCGGGGTTGTCCTTGTTGGCCAGGATGCCGGCGTGGATCTTGGGGTGCAGGGTCTTCACCCGGCCGCCAAGGATCTCCGGGAAACCGGTCACGGTACTGACGGCGGTCACCGGCAGCCCGGCGGCTTCCAGCGCTTTTTGCGTGCCGCCCGTGGAGACCAGCTCCACCCCGTGCGAGGAAAGGAAGCGGGCAAAATCCACCAGTCCGGTCTTGTCGGTAACGCTCAGGATGGCGCGGCGAATGGGAAGCATATCCATGGACAGACTCCTCTGCTCACAAGAATTCCCGCCCTTGGCACGGCAGCGATGCCGTCCGGCCGCTGCGGGAAAGGCGGCCGCTCGTGGCCGGCAGGCATGGGCCCGTCGGCCGGGAAACAGGCGTGCCGGCGGCGCGGCATCCCGTCCCGTGAGAGGAGTATGCCCAAAAGCGGCGCATGATGCAATGTGATTCGGTAGGGTTAGGGCCTGTGAGGCTTTTGGGGGAAGGCATGGCGACTGCGGCGCGCCTGCCGGGCCATGCGGGCGAGCCGGTTTTTTCCTGGCGGGCCTGCCTTGCGCCGGAGCGTCCAGCTTCCTATAGTGCGGGAGCACGGGAGCGGGGCCGCGGCGTCCCGGTTCGGCAGGGAGGCCTTTGGGCCGGGCATTCAAAGGAGGCGCGCATGCGTATCAAGCTTGTTTCATGGAACGTCAACGGACTACGGGCCGTCTCCGCCAAGGCGGAATGGCGCTGGTTCACGGAGAACGACGCGCAGGTGGTGGCGTTGCAGGAGACCAAGGCCCTGCCGGAGCAGCTCGCGCCGGAGGTTGCCTCGCCGCAGGGCTGGCAAAGCCACTGGGCGTCCAGTACGGTGAAGAAGGGCTATTCCGGCGTGGCGGTGTTCAGCCGCCTGACGCCGCTTGCCGTGCGCTGCGAGCTGCCGGAGCCCCAGTGGCAGGGCGAGGGGCGGCTCCTGCATCTGGAATTCGAACACTTCCATTTTTTCAACGGCTATTTCCCCAATGGCGGCGCGGAAGAACTGGACGAGAACGGCAAGCCCACCGGACGCTTCAAGCGGGTGCCGTACAAGATGGGCTTCTTCGACGCCTTCGTGCGCTACGCCGAGGCCTGCCGCAAGGAGAAGCCGGTGGTGGTCTGCGGGGATTTCAACATCGCCCATCGGCCCATAGATCTGGCCCGCCCCCGGCAGAACGAGAAGAATACCGGCTTCCTGCCGGAAGAACGCGCCTTTCTGGACAGCTTCACCGCCCTGGGCTACGTGGACACCTTCCGCCATGTGCACGGGGACGAGGCCGGGCGCTATTCGTGGTGGTCCTACAAGACGCGCGCGCGGGAAAAGAACATCGGCTGGCGCATAGATTATTTTTTCGTGTCCGAGGAACTGAGACCGGCCATTGCCGACGCCTGGATCGAGGACGGCGTCTACGGCTCGGACCACTGCCCGGTGGGGCTTGCGCTGGATGTGGGGGACTGACGGCCCGCCGCCGTGCGGAGCGGCAAGCGGCGGAAGAACGTTTTTTCGCATGGCGATGCGGAGTCGACGGCGCGTGATGAACTGCCTTCCTGCACGGTGGGGGCATCCTGAAACGGAGAGAGGGGCATGAAGACCATCGGTTTGCTTGGCGGCATGCACTGGGAAAGCACGGCGGCCTATTATCAGACCATCAACACGGTCGTGCGGGAGCAGCTCGGCGGGGTGCATTCGGCGTCCTGCCTCGTCCGCAGCGTGGATTATCACCCCATACGGCAGAGCCTTCTGGACGGCCAGTGGGGGGATGTGGGGCAGGCGCTGGCCGAGGCGGCGCGCTCACTGGAGCGCGGCGGGGCCGACTTTCTGGTGATCTGCACCAACATCATGCACAAGGTGGCCGCGCCGGTACGGGCGGCGGTGGGCATCCCCCTGCTGCATGTGGCGGACGTGGCGGCCTGCCGCCTGCGGGCCGCCGGATTTTCCCGTGTGGGCCTTGTGGGGACGCGGCAAGTCATGGAGCAGGATTTCCACCGCCAGCCGCTGGAACGTCTGGGGCTGGAGATCATCACGCCCGACGCGGAGGAACGGCGCTGGTGCCACGAGCTGATCGCGCGGGAACTCTGGTGCGGCCCCCTGCGCGAGACGGAACGGGGGACCATGCGGGAAATGCTGGCCGGCATGGCCGCGCGGGGCGCGCAAGTCATCCTGGTGGCCTGTACGGCGCTGGCCCCGCACCTGACCCATGAGGATTCCCCGGTGCCCCTGTGGGAGAGCGACGCCCTGCATGCGCACGAGGCGGCACTCGTGGGATTGGAGGAGGTCCCCCTGCCGGAGTAGGCCCTGCTGACGTTATCTGATTGGGGGAAGAGGAACCCCGCCGCCGGCGAAAAGCAGGCGGAAGGTGCAGAGCTGATTTCAGCATGTTTGCCGCCAACGTGAAAACGCCCCTGATCCGTGGACGGAAAAGGGGCGTTTCTGCCGGATGGGCCCTGCAAACGGCCCGGGCAGGCAAAGACTGCTGACGATGGACTGGCCGCCCTGAAAGGGCACTGGAAATGTCTAGTCCAACAGGCCCAGCAGGCGCGCCACGCGCTGCTCGTTGAGGCCGGAGTGCGCCTGCATCATCTGCTCGTTCTGCTGGGCGGCCTGCTCTTCGACCTGCCGCAGCGTCTGCTGCAGTTCTTCGTTGTTGAGCATGTGCGGGGTCTCCACCGGCCGCTGCGTCAGCTCAGGCGCGGCGGAAGAAGCCGTCTGCCCGGCGGAGAGCATGCTGTTCATGCGCTCCTGATGCGTGGGCATGTACGGGCCAAGGTCGTTATTGCGGAAACGAATCTGCATATCCATACGGGATCTCCTTCAGATAAGGCTCCAGAAGACGGGGCGGCAAATCACGCCGCATATTGCGATATGCAATAAACATGCCGAAATCAGAGGAATTTTCTTCCCGCCGGACAGGCTAAGGACAACCGCGACCGTGCGGCTGTCCGTGGCGGCTGCCCTGCACGGAGAATGCCCGGCGCAGCATCGGTTCGTTGCCGCTGCCTGTCCAGGGCCTGTTAACACCAATTTTACAAATAATTTCAACATATGAGACAAGAACACCATTCACGCTCCATTTGTCTTTGGGGCGAGGTCGCCTCCCGGGCTCTTCCCCGGTAAAAGCGCGCTGGGGAAGGGATGGGGGCGTGGGAGGAAGGGAAACCCCTCTCGCGCTGGCGGAGGGGTTTCCCTTCCCCCAAACAAACAGCGAATAGTGTTAACAGGCCCTTGTGGTGCACCCGCCTGCCGCAGAGGCCTCACGGAGCGTACCTGCCTTCTCTTCCTGTACGGAAAGAAAATGCGTAATCATCCTGCAGAGTAAAACGATGCAGAGACGATGATGGAGCCTTTTTCAGATGGATTTTTCCCTTCTATTTCACAATATATTTTGTTGATACGGCAGGATCTGTGTTGACGTTTTACGGTGATTCTGCCTACTTTTATCCTGATTTTTCTTTCACAATATTTGAAAAATTCCCATAATCTCTTATTATCAATGATGATTACGGAAATTTCACTGTGTGTACGTGCGAATAAGGAGAAGAGGATGAAAAAGACGGTTTTCATCACTGGCGGATCAACAGGGATCGGTAATGCCTGCGTGCGCAAGTTCCATGCCTCCGGCTGGAATGTCGCATTCATGGACGTAAATGTCGAAGCGGGGAAGAAAACGGCGGAAGAGCTGGAAGGCGTCCTTTTCTTTGCCGGGGACACGCGTAGCAAGGCTGATCTGGAACAGGCCGTGACGCGGACCCGCGAAGCCTTCGGCGGCATCGACGGGGTCGTCGCCAATGCCGGCATCCATCGCTGCAATACGCTGCTGGACATCAGCGACGAAGAACTCGACATGATGATCGACGTCAACATCCGCGGGACGGTCAATACGCTGCAGGTCGCCGTCCCCTGCCTCACGCGGGGAGGATGCGTGGTCATCAATGCCTCGGATCAGTGCTATGTGGGCAAGCCCAACAGCTTCGGCTACGGCCTGACCAAGGGGGCCATAGGTCAGATCGCCAGAAGCCTGGCCATTGACCTGGGACCACGCGGGATACGGGTCAATGCCGTCTGCGCGGGGACCATCAGGACCCCGTTGACCGAGTCCCTTTTCCAGAAGTTCGCGGACGTCACGCACGGAGGGGACGCCGGGGCCTACTGGAAAGCGGAGGCGGAGCTCTATCCGCTGGGCCGGGTGGGCGAAGCGTCGGAGGTGGCGGAGCTGATTTTCTTCCTGTCCAGCGATGCCGCAAGCTTCATGACCGGCGGATTGTATCTTGTGGACGGGGGCCTCGTGGCGAGATAGGCAGCGTTTTGCATGGGGTGCGGGCTGGCGGACGGCCGCCGCCGGTGGGGATGCGTCGACATCCGGCGGAACGCCCGACTGTCCCGCACGAAAAAAGCCCCCTGCGCAAGGGGGCTTTTTGAACGAATAAGCGGGTTTCCGTCCCGCGTGCGGAACGGCAGGGGGGTTACGCGCCCTTCTGGGCCAGCTCTTCCAGGAAGCCTTCCGGCACGTCAAAGCCGAGGCGCTGGGCCTCCTTCACCGATTCCCGCGCGGCGGCGTAATTGCCCTGTTCGAACTGGGCAAGGGCGAGATTGTTCCAGGCCGGCGCAAAGGCGGGTTCCTTGGCGATGATCTCCTTGCACAGCTTTTCGCAGACGTCCCATTCGGCCTTCATGTAATGGGCGGTGGCCAGGGCGTTGCGGGCCTGCAGGAAGTCGGGATCCCACTTGAGGGCCTTGTTCAGGGCCGCGATGGCCTTGTCCGGCTCGCCGCGCTGCAGATGCACGAAGGCGATGTTGCTCCACGGCACGGGGAACTTGGCGCGGCAGTTGGCGGCTTCTTCATTGTAACGCAGGCAGCCTTCGAGGTCGCCGCGTTCCAGGCAGATGCCGCCCAGCTGCACATAGGCTTCCGCCAGGTGCGGGGAATTGCGCACGGCGTCCAGGAAGGCGCCTTCGGCTCCCACAAAGTCACGCTTGCTCAGCAGGGCCAGCCCCAGATTGTAGTAGTGGGTGGCGCACTGGTCGTTGGCCTCGATCTCGGCCTTGAGGTCGGCGATGTATTCGTCGATGTCGTCGTAGCTTTTTTTCATGAAAGGTGGCCCTCTTTTTTCAGAAGATCGTGATACCAGAGACAGAAATCCAGGATGCCCAGATACTTCTCGTCCCGGTTGACCACGCCCAGCGCGCATTCCAGCGCGCCGCGCCCGTAGTCGTTGCTGTAGTGGCCCTTCTTGCCCGCTTCCTGGAGGAATTCGCGGACCAGCTGCTGCGTGGTGCGCTTGCTCACGTCCATGCGCAGATCCAGCGGGTCATTGGGCTTCTGGAAGGGGTCCCAGTTGTCGTAACCGATCCTGTCCACGAACTTGCGGCGGCGCGGGTTCATCTTTTCATAGATCTCGCGCTTTTGCTGTTCCTCGGCTTCGGTGAGCTTTTGCGGCGTCCCGTCACGGAAGACCGTGGCGGGGATGGAACCAAGTACGGATGGCATGGGCTAGTCCTCGCGCCTGGCCGGGCCGATGCCCAGATAGGCTTCGTCATAACGGGTCAGCAGCGCCATGGACAGCGGCACGTAGACGTCGTGCAGCTCCTTGAAGCGGCTTTCCACGGCTTCGGCGATGGCGCGGCTCAGATTGGCGAGCTGGCCCTGTATCCTGTCCAGATGGACGGTGGGGTACTTCTGCCCCTTCTCAAAGGCGGCGAAACCGCAGACGTGCCCCTCTCCGGCGATGGAGGTGGGGACGCCGTAGATGCGGCAGGTGATGGGGCGGGCGTCGTACATGAGGCAACGGTCATCGTCGCCCAGCAGGGGGCAGCGCGACTTGACGCGCGCGGCTTCGGCCATGATGTCCCCGGCGCTCTTGCCCGCCTTTTCCTCGCGGAAAAGATCGCGTTTCAGGCGGGTGAGCTGCCTGTCCGTCTCGGAGGCGCGTTCCAGGATGGCCGAGCGTTCCGGGCCATATCCGAAATGGTCCTGGAAGGCCCTGTTGATGTACATGGCTTCCACCAGCGAAAGATCAAAAAGCGCATGACAGCAGTCGCTGCAGCCTTCCTTGCAGGCGACGCACTGGGGGAACTGGGTGCGCACAGTGGCGAACACCGCATCCGCCTGCGCGCGCAGGGCCTCATATTGCTGAAAAATGGGGGTGAGATCTGGTATCATGGCGTTTCCCGGAAGGTATGCAAAATGCCGCCAGACGCGGCAGCGCCCGGCGGCACAAAGGAGAGGAGCGCAAAGCGCCCCTTACTGCCTAGTTTTCTTCCACGGTGATGGCGCTATGTTCGCACACTTCCACGCAGGATTCGCAGCCGAGGCATTCTTCGGCATTGGAAGGCTCGGACTTGCCGTCTTTCATTTCGTACACGTCCACGGGGCAGACGTCAGCGCATTCACCACAGCCCACGCACTTGTCGGTGTCAACAGTCACATTGTAGCCCATTTGATTCCTCCAGATTTGAAACGGATGTTCCAGCGTTTTTTGCGGCCCGTGGCCGCTCTGGCATGGATAGCTTCCCCTCCTGTTCCCTGTCAAGGGGCAGGCGGCATTTTTCGCCCCGCCGCCCCGCGGGGCCGTCAGGGCAAAAGACGGGCGTAATACAGGCGGCCTCCCCGCTCCACCTGCAGGAGGATCTGACTCGCAAGACGCAGCTGGCGGAAGGCCTGCAGGAGCTCCTCCTGCGAGCGCAGCGCCTTGCCGCCGATGCCGGCCAGCACGTCGCCCCGGCGCAGGAAATTGGCCGGGCCGTTCGGCTGCACGGAGGCCACCACCAGCCGTCCGCCGGAGGACTGGAGGGTGAAGCCCCAGCGGGATTCCATGATCCGCCGGGCCGTGGAATCATCGAACTCCACCGGCGCGAGCCGCAGCTCCTGCCGTCCGCCCGCCCGCTGCACCATGAGCCGCAACTGCTCGCCGGGGAGCTGGTTGCGCAGCAGGTTCAGATAATCGCCGCGGTCGTCGAGCACCACGCCGTTGATGCTCTCGATGACGTCGCCGGGTTCCAGTCCGGCGGCGGCCGCGGGCGTGCGGGCGTAGACCTCGGCAACGAGCAGGCCGCGCACCTCGCGCAGGCCCAGCGCCTGCGCCATGCGCTGATCCAGGTTCTCCACGTGCAGGCCCAGCCAGAGCGGCGCGCGCTTGCCGTGGTCCATCAGATTGTCCATGACGCGCAGGGCCTTGTGGATGGGGATGGCAAAGCCGATGCCCTCGCCCTTGGCGTGCACGGCGGTGTTGATGCCCACGAGGCGGCCTTCCAGATCCAGCAGCGGCCCGCCGCTGTTGCCGGGATTGATGGCCGCGTCCGTCTGGATAAGATCGGTGAAGAGCCCGCTCTCGCTGCGGATGGAGCGCCCCAGCGCGGAGACGACCCCGGTGGTGACCGTATGGTTGAAGCCGAAGGGGTTCCCGATGGCGATGACGGTCTCGCCGGGCAGGAGGTCGGCGGCCGTGGCCGGGCGCAGGGAGGGCAGATCATGCGGGCCCTGGATCTCCAGCACGGCGATGTCGAAATCCGGATCGGCCCCCCGCACGATGGCCGGGAATTCGCGCCCGTCCAGCAGGTTGACCGTCACCTCACCGCCCCCGGAGATGACGTGGGCATTGGTGAGCACGTAGCCGCGGCTGCCGTCCACGATGACGCCGGAGCCCAGGCTGACCCGCTTTTGCCGGCGGGAGGGCGGCATGCCGCCGTAAGGCTGGAAGCCCGGCCCGAAGAATTGTTCCAGCGGGCTCATGTAGCGCGGCCCGGCGTCGATGACGCTGGTGCTCGTGATGTTGACCACGGCGGGCGCGGCGATCTGCACTGCCCGCACCACGGGCGTCAGGCGCGGACTGCCGGGCGGGATGGTGGCGGTCGCGGCGGGCGGGGCGGCCTCCTGCGCGGCGGACGCCGCCGGGGGGCAGCTCAGGAGCAGCAGGCAGACCGGCAGCAGCACGCGTGCGCCGCTGCGGAAGATTCGCATCATATCCATGTATTCTCCTTGGGGGATCGGATGTCCCGGTTTGTCGCCTTTGCATAGCCTCTTGCGGCAGGGCCGTAAAGGGGACGCGGCCGGATGCCGGCGCTTGCGCGCCTGCCGCCAAAAGGCTAACACAGGCAAATGCACAACGAAACTTCTTCTTGTCCCCGGCTTGAGGAGATCCTTCCCGGCCTGAGGATCGTCCCTGTGGAAACGGCGGCGCTGGAGGCGGCGCAGCAGCATCTCGACCAGCTCACCAAGCCGCGCGGCAGTCTGGGGCGTCTTGAGGAGCTGGCCCGGCGTCTGGCGGCCATGCGGCCTGAAGTCCGCCCCCTGAGCGTCAGCCCGGCCATGATGCTCACCGTCGCCGGGGATCACGGCGTGACGGCGCAGGGCATCTCCCCCTGTCCCCAGATCGTGACCCGGCAGATGGCGGCCAATTTCTGTCAGGGCGGCGCGGGCGTCAACGTGCTGAGCCGCACCTCCGGCATGGATCTGCGCGTGGTGGACGCCGGTTGCGCGGGGGGCCCCTATGCGCCGCATCCGCAGCTTGTGGATCTTCGCCTCGGCGACGGCACGGCGGACATGAGCCGTGGCCCGGCCATGCCGCGTGAGACCTGCCTTGAGGGCCTGCGGCGGGGCGTCCGGCTCGTGCGCGAGCTGGCGGAGCAAGGCTATGTCTGCTTTGCCACGGGCGAGATGGGCATAGGCAACAGCACGGCCGCGGCGGCCATCAACTGCGCTCTGCTGGGCTTTGCGCCGGAGCAGGCCGTGGGCCCCGGCGCAGGGGCCGACAGCGCCATGATCGCCCACAAGGCGGACGTGGTGCGGCAGGCCCTTGCCGTCAACGGGCTTGATCCCGCCGCCCATGCCCAGGCCGATCCGCTGGCCGTGCTCGCGGCCGTGGGCGGCTTCGAGATCGTCCTCATGGCCGGCATCATGCTGGGGGCGGCCTCCTGCCGTTTGCCCGTGCTGGTGGACGGCTTCATCTGCAGCGCGGCCTATGCCGCGGCGGAACGCATCTGCCCCACGCTGGCCGATTACGCCATCCTGGCGCACGCCTCCGCCGAACCGGGCCATGTGCCCGCGGTCTCCCGCCTTGTCGCGGGCGGGCCGCTGCTGCAACTGGACATGCGCCTCGGCGAAGGCACGGGCGCGGCCGTGGCCTATCATCTGCTGCGCTGCGCCGCGGCCATCTATAATGATATGGCGACCTTCGCCAGTGCGCGGGTGTCGTCGGAGGGGTCGCTGTCATGAGGGGAGAGGCGCTGCTGCAACTTCGCGATGTCTGGCGGCGCTTTGCCGTACGGCGCGGTCTCTGGGCGGAGCGCGCCCTGCTGACGGCCGTAGCCGGTGTGGACATGAGCCTGCGGGCCGGGGAGAGCCTCGGCCTGGTGGGGGAATCCGGCTGCGGCAAGTCCACGCTGGGCCGCATGGCCTGCGGCCTGCTGCCCCCGAGCGCAGGGGAAGTGCTCTTCGACGGGCGGCCGCTGCCCCCGGCCGGGCCGCGCAGCACGGCGGCAGGGCGGGTGCAGATGGTCTTTCAGGACCCCTTTTCCTCACTCAATCCCCGCTGGCGGGTGGGCACGTCGGTGGAGGAGCCGCTGCGGCGGGACAAGAGCCTGAGCCGGGCCGAGCGCACGGCCCGTGTGGCGGACATGTTTGCCCGCGTAGGGCTGGCCGGGCTCGAACGCCGGTACCCGCACGAATTCTCCGGCGGGCAGCGGCAGCGCATCGCCGTGGCGCGCGCCCTGATCACCCGGCCGGACGTGATCGTCTGCGACGAGCCCGTCTCGGCGCTGGACGCCTCGGTACAGGCGCAGGTGCTCAATCTCCTCCGGGACGTGCAGGAGGAATTCGGCCCCGCCTATCTCTTCATTTCGCACGATCTTTCCGTGGTCAGCTTCATGTGCCCGCGTGTGGCGGTCATGTATCTGGGCCTTCTGGTGGAGGAAGGGCCGCGGGAGCGTCTGCTGCGCGCGCCCGCCCATCCGTATACGCAGGCGCTGGTGGCCGCCATGCCTACGGCGGACGGCGTGTCGCCGGTCGCTTCCTCCGTTGCCGCAGAGCTGCCCAGTCCCCTGGCTCCGCCGCCGGGCTGCGCCTTCCATCCGCGCTGCGCCCGGGCCACGGATGCCTGCCGCAGCGAGGCCCCGGACTGGCGGACGCTCGAGGAGGGCTGGCGGGTGCGCTGCCATCATCCCAGCGTCTGAGTCATTTAAATCTGTCTCCACGATTTGTTGTTTGGGGGGAAGGGGAACCCCTCCGCCGGCGCGAGAGGGGTTCCCCT
>DGYFI06202__coassemble_1150_pt1 | contig 12657 bp, 10 predicted proteins | sample DGYFI06202__metabat2_high_PE_036 | metagenome-assembled genome bin DGYFI06202
AAAATGCGAGGCGGCGGCACAGCGCCGCCCGGCCCAAACCAAGCGGAAAAACCGCATTTTTTCCGCGAAACGCCAGACCGTGTGGTTTGAAACGCAATGCGTTTCAAACTGAAAATGCTCTAACGGACGGGCGCACCCGTCGACACTCGTTTTTTTTCACAGCGGCCGCCGGCGTCAAGCCGGCGGCCGCTGTGCGTTGAGGACATTTCGCCTTTTTCGAAGGAAAAATGTTCTAAAAATAAATAGTTATTTTACAGCAAGTTCTAAAAATATCCTTGTCGGGACAGCTTGTCTGATGATGAGTCCTGAGCCAGGCGGAGAGGAAGGGAAAAACGACGAACGCCGCCCGGAGGGGCGGCGTTCGTCAGAGCAGTTGCCGTTTGAGACGCCAGGCGTTTCAAACCATATGGTCTCGTGTTTCGCCACTCACAAGGGCAAAACGCTTTGAAGTGGAGTCGTCATATCCAGCCGTTGAAGCCGGGCCAGGCCGGCGGCGGAGGCGGCGGAGGCGGGGGCAGAGGCTGGCGGCGGTGCGGCTTCCAGTTTCGTCTGTCCGGGCGTTCATAGCCGTCATACCCGTCAAAGCGCCGCCGGGGGCGCGGGTCATAGCCAAAAGGATAATTGGGCTGCGGACGCCGCGGGTCATAGCCAAAGGGGTAATTGGGCGCGTAGGGATACGGCCCGTAACCGTAGGGCGCTCCCGGATAGGGGGGAGGCGGCGGTGGCGGCGGGGCGTAGTGATAGGGCGGCCGCGGCCGCCGCCGGTCGCCGTGATAGCGATTGTCCCAATGGGGACGTTCCGGCCGCCGCCGCTCCACGAGCTGGGGGCGTTCTTCGTCTGCCGATCCGGCCGGCAGAGCGTGGCTGGAGGGCGCGGCCTGCACCGCTCCGCCGGACAGTCCTCCGGCAAGGAGCAGGGCGGCAAGCAGTTTGCCCAAATGGTTCATGAAGTATCCTCCCGGCGGCAGGGCCGCCGTGCTGCTGAAGTAAAGGAAAGGGCGGCGTGCGGCCGCGACGGTCAGCGTGCGGGACGGGGCAGCCGTCCTTCCAGCTTGGCCTTGCGGGTGGCGCGCAGCCAGTCATACCAGCCGTCGAGGCCCTGCCCGTTGCGGCAGGAGACCTCGAAGATGGCCAGATCCCGGTTCAGGCGCGTCGCGAAGTTGCGGGCGCGCTGCACGTCAAAGTCCACATGGGGCAGCAGGTCGGTCTTGTTGAGCACCATGGCGCGGGCAAGATTGAAAAGCAGGGGATATTTCTCCGGCTTGTCGTCGCCTTCGGCCACGCTGAGCAGGGCGATCTTGGCGTCCTCGCCGCAGTCGAACTCCACCGGGCAGACGAGATTGCCCACATTCTCGATGAAAAGGATGTCCAGCCCCTCCAGAGAGAGGTTGTCCAGAGCCTGCAGGATCATGCTGCTGTTAAGGTGGCAACCGCCTTCGGTATTGATCTGCACGGCCTGCGCGCCCGTGGCGGCCACGCGGCGTGCGTCGTTGTCCGTTTGCAGGTCGCCTTCGATGACCGCCATGCGGAATTCGCCGGACAGGTCGGCAAGGGTGCGCTCCAGCAGCGTGGTCTTGCCCGCGCCGGGCGAGGAGATGAGGTTGAGCGCCAGGATCTTGCCGGCATCCAGCCGGGCGCGGACCTGATCGGCAAGTTTTTCATTGGCTTCAAGGACGTTGCGAACAACGGGTATCTGCATGGGGCCTCCTGTATGGCCTGGGGCGTGTTGATATGGCTTTTACAAGTATTTTCACAGAATAAGAAAAGTCATCCGTGCGTGCTCCGGTCGCTTCTGGGGAAGGGGGCTTCGTGTCCCTGTCGCTTCTCCCGGTAAAAGCGCGCTGGGGAAGGGATGGGGGGCTTGGGGGGAAGAATTACGGGAACGCCTTTTCTCGCTTCGCTGCGAAAAGGCTGGGCCCTCCCGCGCCGGCAGCGACCGAAAGGCGGCCCTCAGGGCCGTGCCCGTTAGGCGACGCAGGAGTCTTACGGGCATCGACAGCGGAGCGAGGGGCCTCCTTCCCCCAAACAAGCTGCAAACAGGGCCGACGGGCCTTATGAAGCTTCCAAATGGGAAATGCGCAGCTCTTTGCCCTGTTCCACCGTATGGCCGAACTGTTCCCCGCACTGCGGGCAGGGCTGCCAGAGCGCATCCTGCCCCGATTCGCCGCCGAAGACGGCCCCGCAGCTGAAACAGCGCAGGCGCAGGGGGATGATGTGCAGCTCAAGCCCGGCATCCGCCCACGGCCCGTCGGCAAGCAGGGCCTCAAGGCTGAGGCGCAGGGATTCCGGTTCCACGCCGGACAGGGCCCCGCATTCCAGGCCGATGCGGACAAGGCGCGTACACTGCCGCGCCGCCATCTCTTCCCGAACGATGTCGAGGATGTTCTGAGCTATGGCCATTTCGTGCATGGGGGGCATGCTAGCCCAAAGCGCCCGCCGCGTAAAGGCATGGAGAGGAATCTTGCCATTCGGCCCAAATGATGTAGAGTCAGGGCATGAGAAACCCCAAGTTCATCGGCGTCTATTCTGTCGCGGCGGCGCAGGCCGCCGGACAGCGCAAGACCTTGTATTTCGTCTGGGAAGCCGAGACCGGCAGCTTTGTCGTGCAGCGGCTCAACAACGCCTTTCAGCCGGTGGCCGATCCTGAACGCATGACGGCGGACATCTTCAGCCAGCGGTTCACGGCGGAACCTGCCATCCTGGCCATGCCGGTGCGTTCGCTGGACATGTCCAAGGTCGTGGGGCGTTTCGTCCCGCCGCCTCAGGCGGAGCAGGGGGACGTCTTCGGCGAGGTCTCCTCCGCGGAGCAGCAGCGCAGGGCGCGCCTGGTGGAGACCGGCATGCGGGAGACCTTCCGCAAGGCGGTGGCCCGTCTCAAGCGGCCCAAGGAGCGGCAGACGGCCTTCACCGCGCTTGAGCAGCTGGCGTCGGTGCGGGAGGGCATCCAGCCGCAGCACAAGCACATGTTCCGTGATTTCGGGGCGCGCCTGCGGCAGCTCTCCTATCCTTCGGCCGCTCTGGCCTTCAGCCGCCGGGTGCTGGATCTTGCCCCGGATGACGACCATGCCCATTTCAACATGGCGCGCATCCTTCACGCCCTGGGCGAGGATGAAGCCGCCATCAAACATCTGCAGCGGGCCATGCTGCTGGATGGGAGCGAACCTGTCTATGGGCGTATGCTGCGGTACATCCGCAACCAGCAGCGGCGTTCCACCAAGAACAGCAGCCTTTAGGCAAGAGGAGCCACGGCCATGAACAAAGCCTTTATCGGCATACTGATCGCCGTCTGCATACTGGGGATGGCGCTGATTATGCTGAACGAATGGAAATCGTCCAAAAACGATCCCGAACCGGCGTCTCCGGCCCTGGAGGCGTCGCCCGCCACGCCGGATGGCCTGCCGTCGCATACCGGCAGCAGTCTCACGCCGCCCGTGCCCGGCGATGCCGCCGCTCCGGCCCCGGTCGAAACGGCCCCCGCGGCTGAAGCTCCTGCTGCGACGCCCCCCAGCGAGGCGCTGGAACGCGGTTTTGCCTTCAACGATACGGAAGCCGTGCCGCCTCAGGACATGCCGCTGCCCGTGACGGAAGGCGCGGCCCGTCCCGCTCAGGATGTGCCGCCGCAGCCCGCGCTGGGCAGCGGTGCGGCCAGCGAGCCTCCGGCGGCCCCGTCCGTGCCCGCCGCGACGGAAACGCGTCAGCCGCCCGTGGCTGAAGTGGAGCCCGCCGCCCCGGAAAAGAAGGAAGAGAAGAAGGCCGAAAAGCCCGCACCGGCAGCCAAAGCCCGCACGGTCACCCGTTTTGTGGTCTTTGCCCGCGAGACGGGCGCAACGGTCCGCATCGAGGGCTCCAGCCCCATCGAGTACAAGTATCTGCCGCTGGACAATCCGCCCCGCGTGGCCGTCGACCTCATGGGGGAATGGACGGTCAAGGCGCCGGGCGTGCCGAAGAATCCGGCGGTCACCAATGTTCGTCTCGGCAAGCTGGACGGCCGGACGCGGGTGGTCATCGACCTCACCGGCCCGGGCAAGATACGGCATATCCTTTCCAAGGACCGCAAGCGGCTGGATGTGCGCATCGACCGCTGATGGTTCGCCATCTTTTGTGATAAAAAAGGACGCGTGAGCGTCCTTTTTTTGCGGGCGGAGGCGGGCAGCCATGCACCGTGCACGACGGGGGCCTGAGCACCGCCGCCGCCCGGCCAAAAGAAAGCGGAAAAAAATATATCTTTCCCGCGAGATGACAGGCCGTATGGCGGGAAACGCCAAGCGCTCCCCACGGAAAATGTTCTAGAGCGGATTCGCATTGAAATTGTATCAATTTCAATGCTGACGCTGCCCTCACACTACGGAAAAAGCGTGGTTTTTCCGTGTGTTCGGTTGCGGGTAGTCGCTCTCGCGACTACCAGAGCGATCCACATTTTCAATGTGGAATTGCTTTAAGCTCAACTTGTCGTTTTTTTCTGTTGCAGCGGGAGGAAGTGCTCGAGGATGACTTCCCAGAGATCACGGAAGGCATCCATCTCCCCTGCGAATCTTTTGGTGAGGCCCATGGAAAAGGAGGGCAGGCAGGGGTCGCCGATGCGTCCGGCGTATTCCAGCGTGAGATTCGCGCGGCCATTTCCTCGCTTTTCCAGCGACTCAAAGCCCTTGTTCGGCAAATGGGGGAGCTTCCGCATCCGTGAGCTGGGAGCGCCCGCGATCCCGCCTAGCCTGCCCATCCAGCTCCTGAGATCCTCTTCCTTCTCCTCCCAGTAATTGATGGAGGTGTCTACCCCCCACAGCAGGTTCTTCTCTTTATTGGTAAAAAGGACGGACATCTTTTCATTCCTGTTGACGACGACATCGTGGAGCTCGCCAAGGCACGTATGGAAGACATTGCCGGAGCGTGTGGCGTGTCCCGGACGGTAGCGCCTGTAAAATTCGGCGAGGATGCGCAGGATGTTGTCGGTGATCGGGCCCTTTTGGGCGGTATCCGGGTAGTAGTATCCGTGGCGCCCGATAAGATGCATCAGGCATTCGGGACGCTGGAGCATGATATGGAAATTGAATAACGCATTTTTCTTGTAGCAGATGAGATAGGCGGGCACGTCGAACAGCTTGCTGACATCCCAGTGGAAGGCAAGCCCCCAGAATGATGTTTGCTTATCTTCTATCAGCTCATCTACGGTTTTCCGCCATTCCGCCTTGGCTGTGGCGGCATCGGCATAGGGCTGCTCGTTCAGGGAGATCGGGTAGGCCAGAGCATAATCGTTGTCCGGGGTGCGATTCTCCCACTGAAAGAGGAACTGCGGCATATTGGGCAGCATGTATTCCGGCAGGCTTATGGAAAAGCGGCCCAGCAGCCATGTGCGCAGCGGGCTATGGGATGGGATGTTCATGGGGGCTCCTCCTGTGGCATGGCGGTACGCGACGGCGCAGTACGTGTGTTCGGGGTAGGGTTTGCCAACACTTATTTTGCAAATAATTTCAATATATAAGTCATATCGACGTACACACTCCGCTTATCTTTGGGGAGGGGTTTCCCTTCCCCCCAAACAAACAGCGAATAGTGCTAACAGCCCCTGGAGTGTTTTGTCTTTGAAAAGGCAAAATACTCTCTATGCGCTGCGGGCGATGACGGCTACTCACCGTGCGACATGGCAGGGATAGGTTCATTCATTTTCGTCTCCATAGTCCAGGTATTCCGGCCACATGGCCTTGAGCCATTTCGGTTGTTCGCGTTCGGCTTCCTTCAGCCATTGGTCGATCTGCCTGTTGATCTCGGGCAGGGCTTCCGCCCGGTTGCGGCGCTGTTCGGCAAGGACGCGTTGCAGGTTTTCCTGATAGACGGCGTACAGCTCTTCCGCCAGAGCCTTGCCCCGTTCCACGTCCAGTCCGTTGCCTGGGGCGCCCTGCTCCAGACGGGCGGCAAGGAGGGCGCATTCCGGCGCGTATACCCTGTTATCCCACAAGAACAGCGGCATCCGGCTGCCGGCAAGGGCCATGGCATAGCCTTTGGTGGGGTCTGGCTTGTCAAACAGGCCCCCCGGATGCGCGGCATCGATCGTATTGAAGGCGTACATATAGAACCATGAGGACCATACGAAGGAGCGTCCCCGCAGGGTGCATTCCCGAGACCAGGCCATGTAGGGCTCCCGGCCCTCCGGCACTCCGCTCAGGAATCTTCCGCCCAGATACAGCATTTTCATCGGCTCGCCCAGCAGCGCGCCCATCTCTTTCTTCACGCCGCTGTACATGGCGTCTCCCCAGCCGGGGCGCGTCAAGGCATCCGCCACGCGCAGCCAGAAAAAACGCGAACGGTTTCCAAAGGACGCGCGCGTCGGCTGATCGAAATACAGGCTCAAACGCAATGCGGCCAGGGGATTGCCTTTTCTGGCCTTGCGCACCAGATCCCGCAGGGGGCTCTCCAGCGCCACCGTGGCCACCACGTCCCGGATATCAAGGCCCACCTTGGGGAGGGCAAACTCCGGTTCCAAGATGATGCGGTTGGGGATGGTGGAAGGATCGAAGCGAGCGGCCTCCTCCAGCGAAAAGACCGGCGGTTCATCAAAGAAACGGCCGCTACGGTAGCATCCGTCCAGCCCGGGCGCGGGCAGAGGCGTCCCGTAATAGCTGGGAGCTTCATATTCCAGCGACGTGTCCGAACCGCAATACAGCTTCCAGACATCCGGGGCGGGGATCAAGTCGTTGGGGCGGTGCGGCAGCAGCATCTCCTCGGCTTCGGCCCGCAGGGCCGCTCTGTCCGGCAAAGAGGCCGGTGCAGGCGACGGGGCCGGGGCCGGTGGCGTAGCGGTCCCCTTGCGTGCGCAGACGGCGAAGGGGCCGTCCGCCCCGGGAAAATACCAGAGGCCCTGGCCGTCCTCCACGTTGACCACGCGGGCTTGCCGCCCGTTGTCGCTGGTTTCGGCCGCCCAGTAATTATAGAGGTCGAGCGAGGGGATGTCGCCGGGCCAGCCGGCGGCCCTGGCCGCACCGTGTCCTTCCTTCCCGTCATTCGCCACCAGTCGCAGCAGGGATTCCGCGGGCAGCTCGCTGTCCGGGAGTGCGGCGCACATCTGTTCCGCCTCCGCCCGCGAGGAGACGCGGCGCGGCAGACTGGAAAACAGAGACAGCGGCCCGTCACCAAAGGTGAAGGTGACCTCGCCCCGCAGCTCCTGGGATTTCCCCTCCGGCGTTTCCATATACAGGGTGGCTGCCACCGTCACCGTCCGGGAGCCCACGATGTCCGTAAGACACGCTGTATCACCGTGAGGGGACACACCTTGCGGGTCTCCCGACGGCCCTTGCGGGGGCAACGGCGTCCGGCCCCAGTTCAGACCGACGCGTGCGCTCCGGCTGAGTGGCTCTTCCGTTCTGCGGTTCCAGGCCGCCATGTGCTCGTCTATCCGGCATTCGTATGCCGACCAGCTGACGTATTCTCCCGTGATGGGGGTGGATCTGCCTTCCGCATCGACGAAGACCGCCGTGATGGTCGCCGTGGCCCAGCCGCCGCGGGTAAAATCCTTGTCATAGTCGCCGGAGACGAACAGGGCGATCGTCCCCGGTTTTTTTTCTTCTTCTTTCTCGCAGCCGGAAAGCGGCAGGAGCAGGATGCACAGCAGCAGGCAGAGGCTGACTGCCGTCCTGTGATGCGCTCCACCGGGAAAAGCGGGTACGCCGGCGGGGATGGGGTCATTCATTTTCGTCTCCGTGATTCGGGTATTCCGGCTGTTCGTCTCCGGCTTCCCTTTGAGCATGTTACGGCCTGTCATTTCGCGAAAAAAACGCGGTCCCTCCGCCTCTCTCGGTCGGGCGGAGCTATGCCGCCGCCTCGCGTTTTGCCTTTTCCAACGGCAAAACGCTCAGGCATGCGACCTTGCCGAAACGGCGATCAGCGCGGGGCGGACTCCGCCGCCAGTTCTTGTTCGGCCTCGCGGATAAGATCGCGGAAATCCTGTTCCATCTGCGGGGTCCAGTTGGCCCACAGGATGAAGTTGGGCTTTACTTCCCCGGGTTTGGGGTAGCGCCAGCGGAAAAGGAAGAAGATGTCATTCCACTTTTGCATACGGTATTCCTGATCCATTGCCACGTAATCGTCCCAGGTCAGCGCGCGCTTGAGCCTGATGTCCTCCTTTCGGGGGCCGGTCTTTTCGGCAAGGCCCTTTTCCACGGCCCAGATGTACATGCGGTCCCGGAGATCCTCGGTCATGTTTTTGGGCAGGAGGAGAAAGCGCAGCCAGGACATGTCCTTATCGATGTCCCGCATGAGGGCGACGCGCCAGCGGGCATAGCGCTTCAGCTTGTCGCGTTTTTTGGCCTCAAGGGCGGGGAGATGGGTCTTGATGAGGGCCTGTCCCTCTTCCTCGGCGGATCTGACCTCCTCAGGGCTGAGTTTGTCCGCATAGCCGCGCAGGATTCGGGGCTTTACGGGGCCGAAAGGCCATTTGGGGTTTCGCTGTATTCTTTCGGATACATTCTCATCATCAAAATAACGCCGGGAGATGCGGTAATGCTGCTTGAGGCCCTCATGGGCGATGAAGGCGGCATGGGCCTTGCGCAGGTCGAAGCAGGGCGCTTCAGGATCGGCATAGATGGTGTTCAGAAAAGGCAGACTGTCGATGCAGCCCATTTGCAGGCTGCGTTCGGCAAGCTGGACGGATCTGACCAGATCACGGGGGACGAGAGCCATCTTATTGCTGCCATCTTCAGCTATACCGCGAATATTCCCGAAGTAGAGGCTGCGGGCCAGATGGAGGGTGGCCTTCGGCGAGCCGCTCTGGGCGACCTCCTCCAGACGGCCCATCAAGCCGCCCTTGAACTTGCGGGAATATTCCTTGCAAGCATATTCCCTGATCCATAGGTAATCCAGAATGGCCTGTATGTGCAGGTAGGCGGCATCGGGATCCCCCAGTTTTGCGGCTCGGGCGAGCAGCTCTTCCGACTCTTTCCAGCCTTCGAGCAGGCCGATGGTTTTGAAGTCGCAAAAGGAGGAAAAATAGCCCTCAAAAGCCTTGCGGAGCAGGAGGACGCTCTCCGAGCCCCAGAGTTTGACGCTCTGGGCTTTCCAATAGGCGCGCATGCGCTCCCGTTCCGCCTGGATCTCTTCTTTCGTGGGCTGGCGGCCGGCCGGGAAGAAGGGGATGGGTTCTGCCTCCCAGCGGATGGGGGGATCTTCGGCGGCAAAGACGGAGGTGAAGAAGTCGTCATTACATTCGTCCGGCCGGTTGACGATGTGGTACAGGGCATACCACCAGGGGCTGGCCGGGAAGGCATCCACGCTAGCGCCGTAGTAGATCTGGCCGGCAAAGGGATCGGTAAGCGCGAAGGGGGGATAGAGCCTGTAGGGATCCTTTTTCTTCAGTTTGCCTTCAAGCGCATCGTCCACGGCGATAAGCCGGGTGGCGCCGTTGGCATAGGTGATTGTCGCCAGCCTGGCCTTTTGGTCGCGCATGATCTCGGAGATGTCTTCCGCTTCGGTTTTGCAGCCGGTCAGCGCAAGGCAGAGCAACAGGAGGGGCAGCCAGAGGCGCATGGCCTGCCGCAAAGGGGAGGAAAGGGGATGGACGGGCATGGGGGACCTCATTGTCTACGGTGTCGCGTTCTTTCCTGCCGGGGATGTTTCCCGCCTATCTGCATATCAACAATCTTGTCGTAAAAAAAGTGCCTGCGCGAGCGGCAGGCATCGAAGAGGCGGGGGAGGAGGGAGGAAAGCCGTACCTGCTGCCAGGCAGGCAGCTTTCAGGGCGTTTTGCTGTTGAAAAAGGGAAAACCTTCTCTGGTCGCAACTGGGCGCAAAACGCAAAAGAGGTCATACCCCCAACAGGGTATGACCTCTTGATTTCATATGGTCGGAGCGACTGGATTCGAACCAGCGACCCCCTGCTCCCAAAGCAGGTGCGCTACCAAACTGCGCCACGCTCCGTTGCAGTAGCTATAGGCGAAAGCGGCAGGCTTGGCAAGCTGTGCGCCGGGAGAGGCGCGGGCAGCCGGAAAGCGGAAAGAAAAAACCCCGCAGGGACTGCGGGGTAAATTTCTGGGGCGAAAGAAGGGGCTTGAACCCTCGGCCACCTGGGCCACAACCAGGTGCTCTACCAACTGAGCTACTTCCGCCGTGCGAGAAAGAGGTATAGCTCAGTTGGGCAGACTTGGCAAGAAAAATTTTTGCTCTGCCCGGCATCTGGATTTTTTCTAGAAAAAGCACTAGGGTGGACCCATTGGCGGACGCGGCGGGATGCCGTCCGGAGCGCACGGGGAACGTGCGGCGGAAAGCGGCCGGCACACATACGAATTTGCCTTTTTCAGCAGGAAGTTATGGATAAACTCATCATCGAGGGCGGCGTCAGGCTGCAGGGGACCATTGCCGTCAACGGCTCCAAGAACGCCGCGCTTCCCATATTGTTTGCGGCCATCCTGCTGGATGGCGCCGCCCGGCTCGAGAACGTGCCGGACCTGCGCGACATCCACACGACGCTGCACCTGCTGGATGTGCTGGGCTGCGCCTGCGACTATGCCGATCACCGCGCGGAGATCCGCCCCGGCGAGCTGCATCCTGAAGCACCGTATGATCTGGTGAAGACCATGCGGGCTTCCGTGCTGTGCCTGGGGCCGCTGCTGGCGCGCATCGGCCAGGCGCGCGTTGCGCTGCCGGGCGGTTGCGCCATCGGGGCGCGCCCCGTGGATCAGCACCTCAAGGGACTTGAGCTCATGGGCGCGCATTTTGAGCTGGCGGAAGGCTACATCATGGGGGGCTGCCGCCGCCTGCACGGCGCGCACGTCACCTTCGACATGCCCACGGTGGGCGGGACGGAGAACCTGCTCATGGCCGCCGTGCTGGCGGAAGGGGAGACCCTGCTGGAAAATGCCGCCAGAGAGCCGGAGGTCGTCGATCTGGCGCGCTTCCTGCGGGCCTGCGGCGCACAGATCGAAGGCGAAGGCAGCAGCAGCATCCGCATCCGCGGCGTGAGCTCCCTGCACGGCGCGACCTACAGCGTCATGCCCGACCGTATCGAGGCCGGCACCTTCCTTGCCGCGGCCGGGATCACGGGCGGGGACCTCCTGCTGCCCAACTGCCCGTACGAGGAGCTGGAGGCCGTCATCCTCAAGCTCAACAGCATGGGCATGGAGATCAGCCGGACGCCCGAAGGCGTGCGGGCGCGCTGCGACCAGCCCCTGCGCGGCACCGACGTCAGGACCCAGCCCTATCCGGGCTTCCCCACCGACATGCAGGCGCAGATCATGGCGCTGATGTGTCTGGCGCAAGGGGCCAGCATGGTGGAAGAGAGCATTTTTGAGAATCGTTTCATGCACGTGCAGGAACTGGCGCGCATGGGCGCGGATATCAGGATCTCCGGGCACACGGCCATGGTGCGCGGCGTGGAGCGTCTTACCGGCGCGCCGGTCATGGCCTCCGACCTGCGGGCCAGCGCCTCGCTGGTGCTGGCGGGGCTGGCGGCGCAGGGGACGACCCAGGTGCAGCGCATCTATCACCTGGACCGCGGCTACGAGCGCATCGAGGACAAGCTCGGCGCCGTGGGCGCGCGCATCCGCCGCGCGCCGGAAAACGCCTGAGCGGCGAACGTCGGCGTGGCGTGCCTGGATGCAGGCCGGCGCACGTCAAACAGCCGGGGCAAGGCCGCTTGCGGCCCGAACGGGAAATTTCCCCTTGCGCATGAGGCAGGGGGCTGAAGGAGAGAACGCGTGCGTCCGATACTCTGCATGTTGCTGCTGCTGACCGCCGTGCTGCCGCTTTCCGGCTGCGGCTACAGCGCTTATGGCCTGTATGACGACAAGCGCCTCATGGACACCATCACGGATGACAAGGGCATCGCCACGGCCATCAAGACCGACCTTTTGGACAACAGCTTCAGCCAGGGCTGGGGGACGGCGGTGTACTGCTATTACGGCCATGTCTTCCTGGTGGGCGAGGTGCCGCAGAACATGCGGGACAAGGCCGTGACCATCGCGCGCCGCCATAAGGGCGTGCGCTCCGTCACCACGCACTGGTTCTCCCCGGCCACCAGCGAGACGAGCGACCTTGTGCTCTCGGCCAAGCTGCGTACGGCGCTCATCGGCAAGGACAAGCTGAGCTCCACGCGCATCGACACGGAGGTCAATGCCGGGCGCGTCGTGCTGCTGGGCGTGGTGGAAAATGCCGCCGAACGCGGGTTGGCTCTGGATGCCGCGCGGCATGTGGAAGGCGTGACGTCCGTAAAGAGCTACCTCATGACGCCGCCCAGCGCCAAGGACGAAGGTCTGAAGCCTGTGGCCATCGACCCCGCGCCCAAGACGCAACCGGCGGCAGGCGGCAGCGCCGCTGCCCCAAAGGAACCTTCCCTCGAAGAGCGCAGTCTGTAGCAGAAAGATTTTTCCTTCCTTGTCCGAGCGGCAGCCTTTCCCCGGGGCTGCCGCTGATTTTTTTCGGCAGACGACGCTTAGGCATGAGCACCTGCGTCTGCCGGACGTCAGGGGGCCACAGATGTTCGGAGTGTTTTATCGTTGAAAAAGATAAAACGTGCGACGGCGGCACAGCGTCATCCGGACCAAACTAGAGCGAATTCGCATTGAAATTGTGTTCAATTTCCATGCTGACGCTGCCCTCACCCTACGGAAAAAGCGTGGTTTTTCCGAGTGTTCGGTTGCGGGTAGTCGCTCTCGCGACTACCAGAGCAATCCACATTTT
>DGYFI06202__coassemble_1160_pt1 | contig 12586 bp, 8 predicted proteins | sample DGYFI06202__metabat2_high_PE_036 | metagenome-assembled genome bin DGYFI06202
AACTGGAAGGAAGTCGGCGGCCGGGACGAGCGCATCCTCCCCTTCCAGCATGAAGGATGGGACGAGAACCAGCACGTGCTGGAAGAACTCGTCCTGCGCGGCGAGGAGGCCGCCCCTCCCCTGCGGGAACAACGCTCGATGGGGCCGGCCCGTGACGTGGCCCGCTATCGCAAGCGGGCGGGGGCGCTGGGCTTCGGCTTGCGCTGGTATCTGGACAAATGGTTCCCGGACGGCGACTTTCGTCCGCTGGCCGTGGACGGCGTGCCGCCCACGGACGCGAGCCTGCGCGACGGCAGTTATCCGCTCAGCCTGCCCCTCTGCATGATTTCCTGCCGCCCGCTCAGCGCCGAAGGCCGCGCCTTCCGGGACTGGCTGCTCGGCCCCGAAGGCCGCGACCTCATCCGCCGGGCGGGCTACCTGCCGTGGGACGGCGAAAACGGCAAATAAATATACGCCAACAAGGAGAACGTCCGATGATGACGCGGGCATATCTGCGCTATGCGCTCATGGCCGCGGCCCTGGGCTTCTGGCTCGTCCTCGTGAGCGTGGGCGGCATGGTAGGCCTCTACTGCCTTTTGGGTTCACTTCCCAGGGATTCTTATTTCTTCGTGCTGCTGATAGGCTGCATCTTCATGGGGGGCCATTACTTCCCCCTCATCGGCGTTACGGAGCTGGGCTCCCGGCTGGCCGCCAAAGCGCCCCTGTCGTGCTCCGTATCCGCCGGACTGCTCCCCCTGCTGCCGGCGATCCTCGCTCTCGCCTTCCTGCCTGCCGAACTGGGCAGGGTGCCGAGCCCTTTTTCCATCCCTTTTGAAGAGCTGCGCATGCTGCAATATCTGCGGATCGGCGCCGGTCTGCTGTACGCGTTGTTCCTGCTTGCCTTCTGCTTCAGCAGCCACGCACGGAAAAAGACGGCGGGCCACGGCGAGGAAGAACGCCCCGCCGACGCAAGCGACACAGGTACGGCTGCGCAGGCCTCTCGCCGCTATCTGTCCGCAGCCGTTGCCGTGAGCATTTGCTTCCTGCCCTTCTGCGCATTGCTGGGCATGCTCTTGCTGAAAGGCGATCTGGACGCTTTCTTTTCCCTTTTCGTGATCATCGGTCTCTACTTCGGCATCCTGGCGGCGTGCGGCTGCTGGCTGGCTGCCCGCGCACAGGCCGCAGCCGTTTTCATCCCCGGTCTCAAGCCGCTCCTGCTGCCGACGCTGCTGTTCTTTGGCCTCGCGCTGCCGGGCGTGTATCTTGTATTCGTCGGCCCCGTCATCCCCAGGAGCTCCGCCGCATGGCTCATAGCGGCTTTCCTGCTGACCTGCGTCCTGTTCCTGCTGCTTTTTCACGCCGGCGCCGGCGCGCGCAAACGGAAAAAGCCGTCCGGCGGGCAACAGCCCGCCTCCCCGCACGACAGCGACTCGACGGCGAAGGAGTACCGGCACTATCTGATCACGGCCGGCGTCATGAGCGTTTTTTTCCTGCTGGTCTGCGCCGCGTTGAACCTGTACGCCGTGGACGGGTTCCTCTTCGCCCTGTGCGGCTCCCCTTTCCTTGTCCTGAGTGACGGCTCTCCTTTCGTCCTGAAAGAAGTCGTTGAAAAACTGCCTTTTTCCGGCGGCATCCTCGCGACCGTCATCTGTTGCGGCCTCACGGTACCGGCGGTCTGCGGCAGCTGCCTGGCAGCCCGCGCACAGGCGGCGCCCACCTTCAGCGCCAGATATCTGCCGCTCCTCCTGCCGCCGCTGCTCTTTCTTTCCGTCCTGATCCTGTGCGCCCGCGCGTCCTTCGACACGATTCCTCTCTACAAGCTGATGACGCTGACCTTTGCGCTGACCTACGGCCTGTTCCTGCTTGCCTTCCGCTTCGGGAACCGCAAATGGGAGCCCGCGCAGGGCCGCCGCACGGGGCTGCCGCTCCTGCTGCTTGTGCTGGCCCCGTTCTGCGCGGCCCTTGCCGTCAGTCTGCCCGCCGTGCTGCGCAACATCGTTGACGGCGAGGAGGACGCCGTCAAAAAGCCGGACTACCGGCACTACGAGGAGAGGTTCTCCCCCTCCAGACCAGACAACGGTCTTGCGCTGCCGGCCGTGCCGCCCTCCCTGCGTCTTGCGGCCCACCTCCCCCGACTGGACGGCACACCGGCCACCCTCCCCCTGTACGCCGCCGCCTTTCAGGCCGTGACCTGCCTTGACGAGGACGGCCGTCCCCTCTCCGCCGGGGAGCGGGACAAACGTCTGGCGGGGAACGGCGTGTCATGCAGCGAACGATACAGCCTGCGACAGCTGAACATGAGCTATGAGAAGGCGGACATCTTTTTCGGCCCGCCGCCGTCGACGCGCCAGCTTGATTGGCTGAGCGACCGCGGCCTCACACCCGATGTGCACCCGCTGGCACACGAGGCCCTCGTCTTTTTCGTCCACAAGGACAATCCCGTAAGAAGCCTGAGCAGCGAGCAGCTCCGGCGCATCTATACCGGGGAGATCACCAACTGGAAGGAAGTCGGCGGCCGGGACGAGCGCATCCTCCCCTTCCAGCATGAAGAAGGGGACGAGAACCAGCTCATGCTGGAAGAGCTCATCCTGCGCGGCGAGGAGGCCGTCCCGCCCCTGCGGGAAAAGTATCTGCTGCAGCCGCTGACCGTGGATGAGAGCATGCCCAGGAGCATGGTGGCCCGCTACCGCAAGCGGAGCAACGCGCTGGGCTTCGGCCTGCGCTGGTACCTGGACCAATGGTTCCCCGACGGCGACTTTCGGTTACTGGCCGTGGACGGCGTGCCGCCCACGGACGCGACCCTGCGCGACGGCAGCTATCCGCTCTCCCTGCCGCTCTGCATGATCTCTCACCGCCCGCTCAACGACGAGAGCTACGTGTTTTCCTACCGCCCGCTCAGCGCCGAGGGCCGCGCCTTCCGGGACTGGCTGCTCGGCCCCGAAGGTCGCGACATCATCCGCCGGGCGGGCTACCTGCCGTGGAATGACGGGAACGACGGCGAAAACGGCGGCGGAAGCGGCGACGAAAAAAATTTTTCGCCGGAGCCTTAACAAGTCCGCCGGCGGACTTATCATACAAAGACCGGGTGCGGCACGACGCACCGTCGTGTTTTCGCCCAGGGGGAGCTTCAGCCGTATGCAGTCGCGGGATGCCATTCGCGCCATCAAGGAACGGCTCAACATCGTGGATGTGGTGCGCCGCTACGTGGAGCTCAAGCGCAACGGCCCGCGCTGGGTCGCGCCCTGTCCCTTCCATCAGGAGACCAAGCCGTCCTTCTCCGTCAATGAGGAGCAGGGGCTGTTCTATTGTTTCGGCTGTCAGGCTTCGGGCGACCTTTTCGATTTTTACGGCCGCATCAACGGCCTCGACTTCCGCGAGACCCTGGAGCAGCTCGCCGCCGAAGCCGGCGTGACGCTGGACCGCGGCCCCGTGGACGCCGGACGGCAGCAGCGGGACCGGCAGGAACGTTCCGCCCGGCAGCAGATGCTGCGCATGTCCGAAATGGCGGCGGCCCACTTCGCCGCGGCCCTCAAGGGCAGGGACGGCGAGGAATGCCGCGCCTACGTGGAGCGGCGCGGCCTGTCGCCGGACATCGTGGAGCGCTTCGGTCTGGGCTGGGCCCGGCGGGACTGGCAGTCCCTGGCCGGGGCCCTGCAACGCGGCGGCTTTTCGGAAAAGCTCGCCGTGGAATGCGGCCTGCTGGGGCAGTCGGACAGGGGAAGGGCCTATGACCGCTTCCGCGGCCGGCTCATGTTCCCCATCAAGAACCTGTCCAACCAGATCATCGCGTTCGGCGGCCGCATCATCGCCGACGAGGACGAGGCCAAGTACATCAACAGCGCGGATACGCCCATCTACAAGAAGGGGGACCACCTCTACGGTCTGGCGCAGGCCCGCAAGGGCATCACCACTAAAGGAAAGGCGCTTCTGACCGAAGGATATATGGACGTCCTCACGCTGCATCAGTTCGGTTACGACAATGCCGTGGGCGTGCTGGGCACGGCGCTCACCCCGGAGCAGATCAAGCGCCTTTCCGGCTTTACCTCCCGGCTGGTGCTGCTCTTTGACGGGGACCGCGCCGGGCGCAAGGCCGCCCTGCGTTCCTGCGAGATGCTGCTGACGCGGGGGCTGGCCTGCACGGTGGTGCTCATGCCCGACGGTGAAGACATCGACAGCCTGCTGCGCACGCAGGGGCCGGAAGCCTTCGAGGCCCTGCTGGACAAGGCCCCGGACGGCCTGCGCTTCTGCGTGGACGTGCTGCGCACGCTGGCCCCGCGCGAGACCGTGGAATGGGCGCGCCACTTCCTCGCGCAGGTGGAGGTGCCGGAGCTGCTCAGCCAGTACGCCTCGCGTCTGGCCACGCATCTGCAGCTCTCGGAGGAGCTGCTGCGAGAGGGCCTTGCCCTGCGCCGCCCGGCCGGGCAGCCGCCCGCTCCCCGTCCGGCGGAACGGCAGCGCCGGAACATGCGCGACGTGCAGATTATGCTTTTTGCCGTGCGCTATCCGCAGCGCCTGAACGACTTGCGGAACATCGGCGCGGACCTGGCCCTGCAATCGGCATCGGCCCGCGAATTTTGGGATACCATCGAGCAATGGGGGCCGGAAGAGGCCCCCTATCATCTCAGCGAACGACAGAGGAAATTCTGGTTCGAACAGCGCGAAGGCCCGCACGCCGCCCCGCTGGATTCGGGCGATAATGAATTCCAATGCCTGAAAGATCACTTGGACGCCTATTACGCTTCTGCGCAAAAGTCCTCTGTTTCCGCGGCGTTACAAAAAAACGCCGGCACAGGTGACTTTGCGGCGGATTTGGAGTATCTTCGCGCGTTGCAGGAAACTAGGGAGAAGCGGAATGAACAATCTTAAAGAAATCCAGCAGATACAATCCCTCATTGCCAAGGGCAAGGATTCGGGCTTCCTGACCTTCGACGAGGTCACCAAGGCCCTGCCCGTGGAAATGAATACCCGCTTCGAAGAGATCATCGGCATCTTTGAAGAGCTGGAGATCGTCATCGTCGATTCGGAGAAGGAAGGCAAGAAGATCGCCGCCACCCCCACCGAAGTGGATGACGATGAAGTGGGCAACCTCGACCTCGTGGAAGACGAGGAATCCGCGGACTACTCCTCCCGCAGCACCGACCCCGTGCGCATGTACCTGCGCGAGATGGGCGCCGTGCCCCTGCTCGACCGCGACGGCGAAGTGGTCATCGCCAAGAAGATCGAACTGGGCGAGCAGGATGTGCTCTACGCGCTGGTGGAAGTGCCGGTGGCCGTGGAAGAGCTCATCAACGTGGGCGAAGACCTGCGCCAGAACCGCATCAAACTCAAGGATGTGGTGAAGACCATCGAAGAAGACGACCCCAGCGAAGACGAGATGAACCAGCGCTCGCGCGTCATCCTCCTCCTGGACGAGATCAAGGCCGTCTACAAGAAAAAACGCAAGATCTACAAGAAGCTGGACGACTGCAACACCCTTGAGCGCCGCGTGACCTCCACCCAGAAGGAGATCATCAGCTACAAGGAGGAGATCGTCACCCGCCTGCGGGACATCAAGCTGGAAAAGACCCTCATCGACCGCATCATCGAAACGGTGGAGGACTACGTCCGCCAGATGCACAACTGCCAGCGCGACCTTTCCGCCTACATCCTCTCCACCGGCCGCACCCAGCAGGAGATTCAGGCCATGTTCGACGGTCTGGAAAAGCGCGAAGTCAATCCCAACGACGCCGCGCGCGATCTCGGCCTTTCGGTGGACGAGCTTTTCTCCTTCAAGGAGATGATCCTCGGCAAGATCGAGATCCTCAAGCGCCTGCAGGAAAAATGCTGCCATAACGTCACCGATCTGGAAGAGGTGCTCTGGCGCATCAAGCGCGGCAACACGGCCGCCATGCGCGCCAAGCAGGAGCTCATCCGCTCCAACCTGCGCCTTGTGGTCTCCATCGCCAAGAAGTACACCAACCGCGGCCTGCAGTTCCTCGACCTCATCCAGGAAGGCAACATCGGCCTCATGAAGGCCGTGGACAAGTTCGAATACCAGCGCGGCTACAAGTTCTCCACTTACGCCACCTGGTGGATACGGCAGGCCATCACCCGCGCCATCGCCGATCAGGCCCGCACCATCCGCATCCCGGTGCACATGATCGAGACCATCAACAAGCTCATCCGCACCTCCCGCTACCTCGTGCAGGAGCTCGGACGCGACCCCACGCCGGAAGAGATCGCCGAACGCATGGAGTATCCGGTGGAAAAGGTCAAGAAGGTGCTCAAGATCGCCAAGGAACCCATCTCGCTGGAAACGCCCATCGGCGACGAGGAAGATTCCAGCCTCGGCGATTTCATCGAGGACAAGAAGGCCGTGGCCCCGGCCGAAGAGGTCATCAACACCAAGCTCAGCGAGCAGCTGGCCGCCGTGCTGGCCGACCTCACGCCCCGCGAGGAGCAGGTGCTGCGCAAGCGCTTCGGCATCGCCGAGAAGAGCGATCACACCCTTGAGGAAGTGGGGCGGCTCTTCAACGTGACCCGCGAGCGCATCCGGCAGATCGAGGCCAAGGCCCTGCGCAAGCTGCGCCATCCCGTGCGCAGCCAGACCCTGCGTACCTATTACGACAACTGATGCGCCTTTCCTGACGGACGTCCGTCCCTGCGGCAGCGCCTTTGCGCGCCGCGGCGGTACGGGGCGGACGCCCCGCCCGGAGCTCTGTACGGCAGACTTGCCGGGGTTTTCCGCCGGGCCGCGACGGAAAGCCTCTGCCGAAACAGCCCGGCAGCGTATTTTCGGCAAGGTTTTCCCCGGCCTGCCGCCGGCCACGCCGGGACAGCGTTTCCTCAACCTTCAGAGGCTGTGCCATGTCCGTTCTCTCTCTCCTGCCCGGACGCCTGCTGCGTCTCCTGCCCTTGCTGCCGCTCCTGCTCGTCGCGCTGTTCTACGCCTCTCCCCTTCCGGCGCAGGATGAGCTGCCGCCGGGGACGGCAACGGACAGCGTCGATACGGCCGCCGTGCAGCGGCCCGCCCTGCCGCCGCTTGCCGCCTCCCCGCAGGCCGCCGTTGCCGTCTGTCTGGACGGGGATACCCTCAAGCTCACCAGCCGCCGCACGGTCCGGCTGGCAGGCATCGACACCCCGGAAATGGGCAAACGTGACAAAAAGCCGCAGTATTATGCCCGCGAGGCGCGCGAACTGCTCAATGAACTTTCCCGCGGGCAGGACGTCACGCTCTACCAGCCTTCCACCAAGCAGCAGGACAAATACGGACGACTCATTGCCGACGTCTGCCTGCCGGACGGACGCTCGCTCAATGCGCTGATGGTGGAAGCCGGGGCCGCCTTCTTCTACCCGCATGCCGACCTTGATCCGGCCTATCAGGACTGGCTCAAATCCCTTCAGGCGGCCGCCATCCATGAACGCCGCGGCATGTGGGCCTGGCTACTCACCCAGCCCTTTGCCCTCAAAAGCTATACCGGCAACAAGGGAAGCCGCCGCTTCTTCCCTGCCGCTTCGCCGGATGCGCAGCGCATCAAGCCGCGCAACCGCGTGCATTTCGGCACGCTCATGGATGCTTTTCTGGCCGGGTACGCCCCGGCGCGCCAGACCAATCCCTGGCCGGAGGCCGAGGAAAAATGATGCAGGATCTTTCCAAGCAGCAGCCGCTTGGCGGCGAGACCGCGCTGGTGGTCTTTTCCGGCGGGCAGGATTCGGCCACCTGCCTTGCCTGGAGCCTTGCGCGCTTTGGCCGTGTGCTGACCCTGGGCTTTGACTACGGCCAGCGGCACCGCGTCGAGCTGGACTGCCGCCGCCGGGTCCGCGATGCGCTCGCCGCCCTTTCGCCCCGCTGGGCCGAACGCCTGGGGGAGGATGTGCTGCTGACGCTGGATACCTACCGCGAATCCGGGCAAAACGCCCTGACGCCTGCGGGAACGGCAACGGATGCCGCCCCCCTCGGCGCGACCGCCGCCGACGGTCTGCCCAATACCTTCGTGCCGGGCCGTAACCTGCTGTTCGGCCTTCAGGCGGCCATCTGGGCGTACGAGAAGAACATACGCCACCTGGTGCTCGGCGTCTGCCAGAGCGATTCCTCCGGCTATCCCGACTGCCGGGACGACAGCATCAAGGCGCTCCAGCTTGCCCTCAATCTGGGCATGGACGCCCATTACGTCCTCCATACGCCGCTCATGTGGCTGGACAAGTGCGGGGCCTGGCAGCTTGCCGAGCAGCTCGGCGGCGCCGCGCTTGTGGACGCCATCGTGGAGGAAAGCCACACCTGCTACGCCGGGGAGCGCGGCGTGCGTCACGACTGGGGCTATGGCTGCGGGCAGTGCCCCGCCTGCCGCCTGCGGGCCCGCGGTTATGCCGCCTACAAGGCCGCCTGCGCGGCCAGCTCGCCGCTGGAGACGCCCCGTGCCTGAACGCCGCCGCCTCAGCGCCGCCGAAGGCGTGCAGGCTGCCTGCATCCTCTTTTCCCTGAATACGGAAACGAACGCCATCCTGAACATGCTCCGGCACTGCGGCTTTCCTGACGGTCTGCTGCGGGACGGCCATGCCGGGACGCTGTGTACGGAATGGCGGGCCTTCGTCCATGCCGCCGTCACGGCGGCCCTCATGCAGCATGCACCTGTCGAGGTGGTGCTGGCCTACCTGCGCCAGACCCATCAGCTCCTGCAGGGTGAAACAGCTCCCGCCCGCCCTTCCCCCGCGAAGGCCGGAGCCGACGGGACGGAAGCTGACGCAACGGCGCTGACGGAAGCCCTTTCCCGCTTTGTGGACGGCCCTTTTTCCGCTTACATGCCCCTGCTGGCCCAGGCCGGTCCCCAGGCCTGTCCGGCCCTGTTCTACCGCCGCTCAGGCGCGGAGCTCCCCCAACCTGAAGCGCTGGCCGTGCAGGCCCGCCTTGCGGCCATCATGGCCCTGCTCATCAGTACGCTCAACGACAAGCTCGACGCGTACGACATCCAGCCCGACGCCTGTTAGAGCGTTTTGCCTTTGAATAAGGCAAAATGCGAGGCGGCAGCACAGCGACGCTCGTCCCAAACAAAGCGGAAAAACTGCGTTTTTTCCGCAAAATGCCAGGCCGTATGGTTGAAATACCAAGCGTTGCAAACTCAAAATACTCTAACGGACGCATTCCTCAGCGCACCGCGTCCTGTCCGGCTCTCTACCAGCTCTCTGGGCATATGATAACTTGTTAAATTTAAATACCTATTTCCGTCTTTCGCTGCCTCTGCATTCCTCCTCCAAAGCCTATAAAAAAGAACTTTTTTTTGTCGACCGTTTGGTGTAGAATCGCGTATGGAGTTGTTGGTTCAACGGCATCGTCCTATGGACCGGAAAAGACCTTTTGTGCGTACTTTTTCCGTACTGCTGGACCATTCAGGAAAATTGCGGGAGAATCATCGTGAAAATCGCATCTGTCAAAGCACGTATTCTGCTGGGGCTCATCATTCCTCTCCTTGTCATGGCGGGCGTCGTTGCCGGCGTCGCCATCTGGAAGATGCGGGATACCGCCCTCAGCGACTTTACCGCCAAATCGCAGCAGGAGCTGGAGCTTTTTGGATTCTACATCGATCAGATGCTCAGCAACGCCACCTTTACCGCCGAAGGTCTGGCGCGTTCCCCTGTGATCAAGGGCAGCATGGGCAAATTCCCCACCTTCCGGGACAGCAAGCAGGATACGCCCTACAAATTTGACGATCTCCCGCCTGACGCCAAGGCTATCGCCACTGAACTGCGCAACATGCAGGAGAGCAACCCCAATTACCGGGAAGTCTTCATCGGCTATAAGGACGGCGGCTATGCCATGTCCTTTGCCGAGACCCTGGTCCCTGCCGGGACGGACATGTCCAAGCGTTCCTGGTATCTCTCCTGCACGGCCAGCCCCAAGGATTCCTCGCTGGGCGAAGTCTATCAGAACATCAAGGGCGACATGGTCGTCTGCACCACCACCAAGGTCAAGGATGCCGACGGGCAGCTCATCGGCGTGCTCGGCATCGACCTGGCGCTGACCAACCTGACCGAGACCATCGGCAAGATGCGGCTTGGCGACAGCGGCCGCTTTATCCTCATCGAGCACACGGGACGGCTCATCTGCTCGCCCCAGACGCCGGATCTCGTGGGTAAGGTCATCGGCAAGGATTTCCGTCACGAAGCGCTTGAACGCCTGCAAAACAGTCCTGACGGTCTCTACCGCATCCCCATCGGCAATACCGACGTGATGGCCATGAGCATCACCACCCCCTTCGGCTGGAAGATGGCCTTCGTGGAAGATGTGGCCGAGATCTTTTCCTCCGCCGATGAAGCCATGTCCACCATCGCCGTCGTCAGTCTGCTCATCACGCTGGTCATGATCGCACTGGGCCTCGTGCTCGTGCGCACCATCACCCGGCCGCTGGACCTGCTGGTCGGCTATGCCAATGAAGTGGCGGCTGGCAAGCTTGAGGCCAAGGTGGACGCCGGTCACTTCTTCGGCGAGCTGGCCCGTCTCCATCAGGCCCTTGAGGACATGCTCAACAACCTGCGCAAGTTCATCAGCGAATCCCGCCAGCAGACGGAAGAGGCCAAGCGACAGACCGACATTGCCAAGAAGGCGGTGGAAGAAGCCGAGGAAGCCCGCAAGCGCGCGGAGAACGCCAAGCGGGAAGGCATGTTCAATGCCGCCAATCAGCTGACCGACGCCGTGGGCATCATCTCCAGCACGTCCACCCAGCTTGCCCGCCAGGTGGAAGAATCCACCAGCGGCGCCGAGCAGCAGGCCCACCGGGCCATGGAGACTGCTACGGCCATGAACGAGATGAACGCCACCGTGCTGGAAGTGGCTAAGAACGCCGGTCAGGCCGCCGAGATGTCCAGCAACATGCGCCATTGCGCCGATGAAGGTGCAGACATCGTGCGTCAGGTGGTCAAGGGCATCGAGGACGTGCAGTCCATTTCCCTGACGCTCAAGGAAGACATGGCCCAGCTCGGCGAGAACGCCCGCTCCATCACCCAGATCATGAGCGTCATCTCCGATATCGCCGACCAGACCAACCTGCTCGCCCTCAATGCTGCCATCGAGGCCGCCCGCGCCGGGGAAGCCGGACGCGGCTTTGCCGTGGTGGCGGATGAAGTTCGCAAGCTGGCGGAAAAGACCATGTCCTCGACCAGCGAGGTGGGCAACGCCATCAACGCCATCCGCAACAGTACGGAAAAGTCCATTCGTCAGGTGGACGTGGCTGTGGAAAGCATCGCCCGCGTTACGGAACTTTCCAACAAGTCGGGTCAGGCGCTGGAGCAGATCGTCAACATGGCCGAACAGTCCGCTGACGAGGTGCGCGCCATCGCCACCGCCGGCGAGCAGCAGTCGGCCACCAGCGAAGAGATCAACCGCTCCATCGCCGACATCAACAGCATCGCCACCAGCACCTCCAAGGCCATGCAGCAGGCGGCGCAGGCCATCAGCGAACTGGCCCGGCAGGCGCAGCATCTGAACAGCGTCATCGAGGACATGAAGCGGGCCTGATCCCGCACCTCATCGCCACATGCGGCACAGGGCGGCATCCCGCCCTGCGCTGAAAACAGAAAAAGCTCCTTCGGGAGCTTTTTCCGTTACGGCCGCTACGCGAACGGCCACGCGCTGGACGGGAGCCCTTGCAGAGCACACGGCTGCGTCTTCCGCCAAAACGTTCTAGTCGAAGTCATAATAGAGCTTGAAAAATTTCTTGTGGACGTCAAAGGACCAGTGCTCGACGCGAAAGATGCTCATGGCGGCAGCCTTGTTGCCGTATTTGATGGAGTCGATGAAGCGGCGGTGTGTCTCGAGGTTGAAGGCCTCCCACTCGTACGAATAACTGCGGCGCGGGAAGTCGTAAAGCCGCCGGCGCAGGTAGATCAGGGTCTGGTCCAGCAGAGTGTTGGAGGAGAGGTTGAGGAAGATGTTGTGGAAACGGATGTTCTCCTCGTAATACTCCATATAATTGTCGCTCTTGAGCAGGCTCCACTGGCGCTCGTTGGAGGCTTCGAACGCCTCGATGTGCTGCGGCGTCAGCTTTTCAAACACTTCATTGAGACAGTCCACCTCGATGGCCCCGATGATCTGGTAGGCGCTCCTGATGAACTCCGGCGTGATGGGATTGATCTGCACCCCCTTGCGCGGCAGGATGGAGACGAAACCCTCGGCCTCAAGCCGGATGAGCGCATCACGCAGAGGCGTCTTGCTGACGTTGAGCCGCTCGCAGATGATGTCCTGATCCAGAAATTCGCCATACCGCAACGTCCCTTCGCTCATGGCGTCCTTGAGGTACTGATACACCTGTTCGCGTAGGGAATCCTGCTTTGGCGCGGGAGAGGCATCCTGCTGCCGGGGAGCATTCGAGCGTTTCATGACCAAACTCCATTCGGTTACCTGTAGTGTTGTTCTACTAGAGGTAGCACACGTCCCCTGCATATGGAATATGCAAAATTTTGCTTGCCATCTGATATATCTTTGTATAGGATTGATTTCGTTAAAGCGTTTTGCCTTTGACAGAGGCGAAGCGCGAGACGGCGGCCACAGCGCCGCCCGGCCCAAAGTGAGCGGAAAAACCACGTTTTTTCCGCGAAACGACAGGCCGTATGGTTTGAAACGTGTAGCGTTTCAAAC
>DGYFI06202__coassemble_1190_pt1 | contig 12343 bp, 10 predicted proteins | sample DGYFI06202__metabat2_high_PE_036 | metagenome-assembled genome bin DGYFI06202
GGAGGATACCGAGGACGAGGCAGCCACCCCCTGAGGGTAAGCGGAGCTTATATGAATGAATTACCTTGTCTATTGAAATAATATGTAAAATTTGTGTTAACAGGCCCGAAAAGCAAAACCCCGCGATGCCGCCGCTTACCCGCCGATGCCCTGCATGCTCTTGAGGGCCACCGCGGCGCCCTGCCGCGCGCGCAGGATGTCCACGCCCAGCGGCTTATGGCGGCAGGCGGCCTGCACCATGCGCGCCAGATCCGCATCCCCCAGGCGGGGATGGCGCAGGGCCGGCCGCAGGGCATATTCCCGGTCGGCGAACAGACAGGTCCGCAGGCGGCCGTCACTGGTCAGCCGCAGACGGTTGCAGGCGTGGCAGAAATGATTGCTCAGCGGCGTGATGAACCCCAGCCGCCCCTTGCCCCCCGGCAGAGAGAACATGCGGGCCGGGCCGGCGCTCTCCGCTTCGCTCTCGCTCGGCGCAAGTTCCGTACAGGTCCGCGCCGCCGCCAGCATGGCCTCCGCTGGCCAGAAATATTCCTCGCTCCAGAGGGTGTCCCCGCCCATGGGCATGAATTCGATGAAGCGCACATCGACGGGCAGCGTGCGCGCGGCATGGACAAAGTCCGCCATCTGCCCGTCATTGATGGTCCGCAGGCCCACGGCATTGATCTTGACGCCGATGCCTGCCGCCAGCAGGGAATCCAGCGCATCCAGCACCACGGGCAGCGTATCCCGTCCGGTCACCCGGGCAAAGGTCTGCCGGTCGAAGCTGTCCAGCGAGAGATTGACGGCGCTGACCCGTGCGGCGCGCAGGGACTCCAGATTCTGCGCAAGCAGGCTCCCGTTGGAGGTCACCCGCAGGTCTATGTCCGGGAAGCGCCGCCGCAGCATGACGAGGAAATCCCCACAGCCCTTGCGGGCAAAGGGTTCCCCGCCGGTAAGGCGGACCTTGCGCACGCCCAGACCGTACATGACGCCCACCATGCGCGCCATTTCCTCATAGCGCAGGATGTGCGGGTGCGGGATGAAGCTGTGCCGGGCGTTGCTGTGGCAGTACAGGCAGCGGAAATTGCAGCGGTCCGTGACGGAAAGGCGCAGGTAGCGCACCACGCGGCCGCGCCCGTCGGCAAGGCCGCTCATGCCGCGCCTCCCTGCCGGCAGTTGCCAAGACGGCATTTTCGATTTACAGAAGCGGCCATGAAACACCTGCTCATCGGGGCCCTTGTGCCCGCATATTGCTTGTTGGCAGCCCAGCCCGCGGCGGCCTGGGACGGCTTTGACGCCGATTCGACGGAACTGGTGGAGATCATTCCCGATGCCCTGCCTGTTGAAGGCGAAAACGTGGACGTCCGCGATTATACCACCGATCAGACGACCACCTGCCTCGTCAAATCCGTCACCCGCAACAGCCGCACCGTTGAAGTGGTCGTCCGCACCCCGGAAGGGGGGACGCGTACCCTCGTCATGGAAGGGCGCTGATCCGCCCCGCCCCTGCCGTCCCGTCCGGCGCGGCCATCGGCCCTGCCGCCATGCACGACGTATCTCCGCCGCGCTCCGGCGTCTGTCCCGTCCGTCCGGCGGAGCCTTGCGGAGGGCCTCGCGGCAGGCGGGACAGCCGTCACGCCATGTTTAGCTTTTGCCCGGCTCGTGTCCCGGCAGAACGATGCTCATGCTCTCGGCCTGGCCCTGCCCCTTGGGACAATTGTCCTGCAGGTGGCAGATCTCGCAGCCGCCCTTGAAGGGATAGTGGGTCACCAGCGCGAACCGGCGGTTGAGCGTGGGCTGCCCTTCCTTGTACTCCAGCCCCAGCCCGGCCAGCGCTTCACGCAGCGCCTCCGTGGGACGCGGGGCGGGCGCACAGCCGGCGTCCTCCACCTGCGGCAGGAGCTGCTGCACGGCGGCCATGCAGAGGAACTGGGCCAGGTTATTGTCCTGCCAGCCTTCGGAAGGCGACTTCTCCCAGGTGGCGTCCACGGCCTGCTCGATGCTTTCCGGCAGCCAGACGACCAGATAGGAGATCTTGCCGGTCGTCACTTCCACCACCCGCAGCTCCTTCATCCACTCGCCCCAGAGCTTCACAAGGCGCTCCAGCACGGCGCCGCCGAGCCGGGTCTCCTGGCTGAGGGTCATGAACCCTTCCATATCGAAATACGGGGTAATGCTGTGTTCCTTGATGACGGCTTCGCTCACGGCGGCTCCTTATGGTTGACGATGCTTTTTCCGGGATATTGTATTCACCGCGGGCCCAGCGTCAAGGGAAAAGCGCAGCGGCGGCTTTACTTCACGTGAGCTCTTCTTTACCATTTATCCGTTCCACCAGCCAAGGAGATCCCATGAGCAACGATCATCCCGAAAAAATCCGCTATACCTACAAGATGAATCCTGAAGCGCGGCTGCAGACCGCGCATGGCGTCTGGGGCGGCATCAATCATCAGGGTGAACTGGAACTGAATTTTTATCACGAGAGCAACGCCCTGCCGGAGACCACCGAGTGCCTTGTGGCCCCGGACGGTTCCGTGGGGCCGGAGATGCTCTCCGACGCGGATATGGAAGTGCAGCGCATCACCCGCCAGATCCATTCGCGCGTCCTGCTGAATTACGATACGGCGCGCGTCCTGCTGGAATGGCTGGAAGAGCGCATCTCCTATCTTGAGATGGAGGAAGGCGAAGGGCCGGGCTTTTTCGGCGGCAACCGTTCTTCCGGGCTGGAGCAGTAAGCGGGCATGAAAGAACGTACCTATCACATCATCACCTTCGGCTGTCAGATGAACGTGCACGACTCCCAGTGGCTGGGGCGTGCGCTGGAGGCGCGCGGCTTTGCGCCCGCCCCGCTGGAAGAGGCGCAGGTGGTGATGGTCAATACCTGCTCCGTCCGGGAAAAACCGGAACTCAAGGTCATGAGCACCCTGGGGCGCATCCGCCAGGCCACCGGCAACTCGCCGCGGGTGCTGGTGGGCGTGGCGGGCTGTGTGGCCCAGCAGCTCGGCGATGCCCTCTTCCGGCAGCGGCAGGTGCGCCTCGTGGCCGGCAGCGACGGCATCAGCGGCGCGCCCGCGGCCATCGAACGCCTGCTGGACGACCCCGCCCTGCGGCTCTCCCTGCTGGACTTCACCAGCCACTACGAGGAGCGCGAGCCGGGGGCCCCGCTGCCGCGTGCCGCGGCGGGCCATGTCAACATCATGCAGGGCTGCGACAACTTTTGCGCGTACTGCATCGTCCCCTATACGCGGGGACGGCAGAAGTCCCGCGCCACGGCGGCCATCCTTGAGGACTGCCGCGCCCTGCTGGCCTCCGGGGCCGCCGACATCACCCTGCTGGGGCAGAACGTCAACGCCTTCGGGCAGGACAAGAGCGGCGACGGCACGAGCTTCCGGGCCCTGCTGGATCAGGTGGACGCCCTGCCTGGTCTGGCGCGCCTGCACTACGTGACGCCGCACCCCAAGGACATGGGCCCTGAGGACGTGGCGGCCTTCGGCGAACTGCGCCACCTCTCCCCCCGCCTGCACCTGCCGTTGCAAGCCGGTTCGGACAGAGTGCTCGCCCGCATGGGCCGCAAATACGATGCCGCCCGCTTTCTCCGGCTGGTGGAGGAGCTGCGCCGCGCCCGCCCGGACATCGCCCTATCCACGGATCTCATCGTCGGTTTTCCCGGCGAGAGCGAGGAAGATTTTCAGGACACGCTGCACATGATGCGGGCCTGCGATTTCATGGCCAGCTTTTCCTTCTGCTATTCCGACCGCCCCGGCACGCGCGCCAGCCGCTTTCTGGACAAGATCGCCCCGGACGTGCAGCAGGACAGGCTGCTGCGCCTCCAGGCCCTGCAGGACGAGCTCGGCAACCACTGGCTCGCGGCGCGCGTGGGGCAGGAAGCCGACGTCCTGCTGGAAGGCCGCAGCCCGCGTGACGCCGCGGCTGGCAGCGGCGAAAGCTGGCAGGGACGCGATGCCTACGGGGCCCTTGTGCACGTCCCGCTGCCTGCGGGCGATCATCTGGGACGCATGGTGCGCGTCCGCATCGAACACGCCCACCGGCACAGCCTGGTGGGAGCCGTCAGCGAGGAACGGCCATGCTAGAGATGCGCGTTACCGGTCTGGGGCTTGACGCCGCCAGCAAGACGCCTGTCGTCCATCTGCGGCAGGTGGACGGCGAGGCCAGGCTCTCCATCCTTGTGGGGGCGATGGAAGCCCTGTCCATCTCCCTCATGCTCAACGGCGAGCAGCTCCCCCGCCCCCTGACCCATGACCTGCTGCTCATGTGCCTCAAGGCGCTGGGGGCCCGCCTCGGCGGCGTGGAGATCTGCGACATGCGCGACGGCGTCTATCATGCCGCCCTCAATCTCCGGCTGGCGGACAAGGCCATCCGTCTGGACTGCCGCCCGTCGGATGCCGTGGCGCTTGCCCTGCGGGCCCAGGCGCCCATTTTCGTCAGACATTCCCTGCTGGGCCGGGACAAGACGGTCGGACAGGACGACGTGCCCGCCGCTTCGCGGGACGCCGTCCCCCAGCGACCCGACGCCGCCTCGGACATGGCCCGCCAGGCGGAGGCCCGCCGCAGGGCGGACACCCTGACCGGCATGCTGCTGCGCGGCCACGAACTGCCGAACGCCGACCCGGACGTGGAACGCCGCTACCGGGATCTGCTGCGGGCGCTCGATCCCGTCACCTCCCGCAAGATGTAGGCCCGCCCCCCCGGCCTAAAGCTTTGTTTTTCCCCTCCGATAGGGAGCTTAACGGATGGGAAGATCATGCTGGATTATCGCCGCTTCAAGGAAATAAACGACCTCTTCGCCGCCGGTCAGCCGGAAAAGGCGCGGCATCTGCTCATGGAGCTGCAATCGCGCTGCATCGCTCTGCGCGACGAGATGGAACGCCTCAAGGTGCAGATCCGCACCTTTGAGGACATCCTCTATCTTTCCAAGAACCTCTGCCGGGAGAACGGCTTTTACTGGCTGCAGACGCCCGGCGTCCGGCAGGGGCCGTTCTGCCCGCAATGCTACGATACGGTCGGCGCGCTCATCCGGCTTGAAAAAACGGACCACGCCCTCAGCTGTCCCTATTGCGGACAGCGCCATGCCCTGCCGCAGCCGCCCGCCGTCCACGACGGCGCCGGCCGTATGGCCCGCATCATCCCCTTCAGCCGCTAACGCTCCCCGTCGTCATCCAATGTGCCGTCATCCGGCGCACTTGCAGTCCTCCCCTTCCCCTCGTATACTTGTGGGGAGCGGCATCGTGTCGCTCCTTTTTTCTGTAATGAGGCATCCATGAGCGTACCGACCAGACAGCCTTCCGTCCTCCTGTTGTGCAAGAGCGAACAGGCTGCCGCGGTGGACAAGCGAGCCCTGCGCGATGCGGGGGCGACCCACATCCGCACCATGACGTCCGGCCTTGACGCCGCGCGCATCATGGCCGGACTGGAGCCGGACAAACCCAAGCTCGAACCCGACATCATCGTCTGCCAGCACAAGCTGGACGATATCGACGGCGAACAGTTCTGCGCCCTGCTGCGCCTGCATCCCCGTCTGCTGGGCATGCCCATCCTGCTGCTTTTGCCCAACGATGACGAGGAGGCCCAGCTCCGCGCCCTGGGCTGCGGCGCCAGCGCCCTCATGGGCCGCCCCTTCTCCGTGGACGCCCTGCGCAAGAACCTGGAAGCGCTCATGGCCTATGACCGGCGCATGGCCCAGCTGGACAGAGGCAAGGAAAACGCCGATCAGCAGGCCTTTGATGACGCCCTTTCCACCTACGGCGTCCTGCTCAAGCCGGTACGCACGCCGGACGACTATTTTTATGTCGGCATGCGCTGTCTGGAGGAAAAACGCTGGAACTCGGCTCTCAGCGCCTTCCAGCGCAGCCTGCAGGGCGCGCAGATCCGCGGCGAGGCCCTCCTCGGCATGGCCGTGGCCTGGCGGGGCAAGGGCGATCTGGTACGCTGCCGCCGCTGCCTCGAGCAGGCGGCCCTCACCTTTGCCCTGGCCAAACGCTGGCACAACGCGCGTACGGTCTTCATCCGCCTGCTGCGGGAAGACCCGCAGGCCAGGAGCCCCTTCCTCACCGCCGCCCAGCGCCTCATGCGGGAAAACCGCTATGCCGACGCGGCCCGTGCGCTGGCGGCGGGCATCGACCTGACGCCGCCGCAGCTGGTCGGTACGCGCGTGGCCCAGATCTGCATGGCCTCCGGCCAGCCGCAGGCCATGTTCGATCAGCTCCAGCAACATCTGGACGGCGAACTGGGCCAGCAGGCCGGCGACCTGACCCAGGCCATCCGCTGCCGCATGGAGGATCTGCAAAAACAGCAGATCGAGCGGCAAAAACAGAACGCGCAGGAGCGCCAGCGGCTCATCGCCCGCGAGATGCGCGCCCGTGCGCGCGAAAATGAGGCCGCGGCCGCCAGTGCGGACGGCCCCCTTTCCGAACAGCCCGTAGCGGCTCCCTTCGAAGCGCCGCTGGAAACGCCTCCCCAGCCGCTTTCCCGCAAAGATCCCCCCGCCGCGGACGCCCCTGGCAGGCAGTCCGCCCTTCCTCCCGAAGAGGGCCCGGAAGCGCCTGCCTTTCGCGGTGCGCTGCCCGCGGCGAGCCCTTCGCTGCCGCCGGCCAAACCCTCGCCCTACCTTGCCCCCTTTTCGGAAGAGGATGCCAGCAGCACGCTTTTCAAACGTCTGCCCGTCATCAATGAGCTCTGTTCCGTCATCAAATGCACCTGGAAGCTGGCCCGGCGGAAGAAGAACGAACGTAAGTGAGCACGCCGCCCGGCCCAAAGTTGGCGGAAGAACTGCGCTTTTTCCTCGAAACGCCAGGCCGTATGGTTTGAGACGCAAAGCGTTTCAAACGGAGAATGCCCTAATGGGTCCTGAGCCTCATGGTGAAACGGTCTAAAAAAGCCCTTCGATGACGCCAGTCAGGCCTGTCGAAGGGCTTTTTCTATTCGTCCGCCGATGATCGTCGCGGCCTGTGCCGCTCAACTCTGCACGCCGTGCCCCGGCTCCTGCAGGCCCTTGGCCAGGCTGCACGCCCGGCAGGCCAGATTTTCAGCCACCCGGGCGGGCGACAGATCCGCCCCGCACCGGCGTTGCACGGGAGCATCCTGGCCGGTCTCGCGCTGCTCCGCGCGCTCTTCCGTATCCACGTTCGCCGAACCCGGCCCTTGCGCCTGCTGTTCGAGCCCCGTATGCGCCACGGACATGAACAGCTTGATGCGGTTGAGCTGATTGGCCTCGCTGCTGCCGGGATCATAGTCCACGGCCATGAGATTGGCATGGGGACGCAGGCGCTTGAGCTCCTTCATGACGCCCTTGCCCGTGATGTGGTTGGGCAGGCAGCCGAAGGGCTGGAGGCAGAGCACGTTGTTGACGCCGTGATCGATGAATTCCAGCATCTCCGCCGTCAGGAGCCAGCCTTCGCCCGCCTGGTTGCCGCGCGAGATGATCCCCCGCACGCTGCTTGCCAGATCCCCGATGCGCGCGGCCGGCAGGAAGCGGCTGCCCTTGAGGGCCTGCCGCATGGCCTTGCGCAGATGCTCCACCCGCTGGATGAAGAACCAGCTCGTCAAAGCCGGCAGCACACGCCCACCCAGCCGCCGCCACGAATACACCGGGTCCATGGAGCAGTAAAGGAAAAAGTCCATGAGATCCGTCAGGACGGGCTCGCCGCCTTCCTCGCGGATGTGCTGCGCCACCTGATTGTTGGCGTCGGGGTGGTACTTGAGCAGGATCTCGCCCACGATGCCGACCTTGGGCCGCGGCACGCCGTCCAGCCGGATGCCCGAGAAGTCCCGTACGATCTCGTGCATATGCTCCCGGAAGACCGCGCTGTCCCCCCAGACCGAACTGGAGCGGGCCCGCCGCAACCAGCTGTGCAACAGCTCGTCGGTATCGCCCTCGTGCAGCTCGTTGCTGCGGCAGGACATGCTGACGCGCTGGAGCATGTCGCCGTAGAGGCAGCCCAGGATCATGCGGTGGAAAAGCTTGGCCGAGATGCTGAAGCCGGGATGCCGGTTGACGTCGCCGCTGGTCATGGTCAGCACCGGCACCTGCTCGAAACCGGCCTCCTGCAGGGCCTTGCGCAGCAGGGCGGGATAGTTGCTCGCCCGGCAGGGGCCGCAGGTCTGCGCCAGCATGAGCGCCGTGCGGTTCGGGTCGCACTGGCCGTTCTTGAGCGCGTCCAGCAGCTGCCCGATGACCACGATGGCCGGATAGCAGGCGTCATTGTGCACGTAGGTCAGCCCCAGCTCGATGGCGCGCGGACTGACCGAGGGCAGCACTTCCAGATGATAGCCGGAATGGTTGATGGCGCTCTTGAGGATGTCGAAATGCAGAGGGGCCATCTGCGGCGCAAGGATGGTGTGCGTTTCGCGCATGGCCTTGGTGAAGACCGGCCGCGGCGCGGGCCTGGCCTTTTCCGTGCGGCGCACGGCCGCCTCCCGCCGTTCGCGCACCGCCGCCAGCAGCGAGCGGATGCGGATGCGCGCTGCCCCCAGCGACGAGCCCTCGTCGATCTTGATGAGCGTGTGCAGCTTGCCGGCCCGCTGGAGCAGCTCGGCCACCTGATCGCTGGTGATGGCGTCCAGCCCGCAGCCGAAGGAGGTCAGCTGCACGCTTTCCAGCTCCGGCGTGTCGCAGACGAGCATGCTGGCCCGGTACAGTCGGGAATGATAGCTCCACTGATCCAGCACCCGCAGATTGTCGTCCAGCCGCCCCAGATGGGCCACGCTGTCCTCGCTGAGCACTGCCGCGCCAAGGGAGGCGATGTACTCCGGCAGGCCATGATGCACGGCCGGGTCCACATGGTAGGGCCGGCCGCAGAGCACGATGCCCAGTCCGTTGCTCTGCCGCACGAGCTCCAGCACCCTTTCGCCTTCGGCGCGCAGCTCGGCGCGGTAGTTCTCGAACTCCTGCAGGGCGGCGCGTCCGGCCTCGCGCAATTCGCCGCGGGGCAGGTCGAACTCCTCATGCATGCGCTCCACCAGCGCATCCAGACTCTGCAGAGACACGAAGGGCGTGTGCAGCCTCACCCCCTGCTGCCGCACCTCATCGATATTGAGGCGGATGACTTCGGGATAACCGGAGACCACCGGGCAATTGTAGCCGTTGGCCTTGGTGATGGCGTCGCCCCGCTCGCGCGGCAGGCAGGGGAAGAAGATGCGCCGGATCCCCTGCTGGAGCAGGGCCGTCACATGACCATGCGCCAGCTTGGCCGGATAGCAGACCGTCTGCGAGGGCATGGAGGACAGGCCGAGGTCGAAGACCTCCTTGCCCGATTCCGGCGACAGGATGACCCGGAAGCCCAGCTTCGTGAAAAAGGTGAACCAGAAAGGATAATGCTCAAAGATGTTGAGCACCCGCGGGATGCCGATGACGCCGCGCGGCGCGTCCGCCTCGGCCAGCGGCGTATAGTCGAAAAGCCGCCGGTTCTTCCAGGCGTAGATGTTGGGCATGGGCTGCGCGTTCTCGTGCGCCGCGCCAAGCTGGCTCGCGCCCCGCTCGCAGCGGTTGCCGGCCACGAAACGCCGTCCATTGGAAAAACGGTTCAGGGTCAGACGGCAGTGATTGCCGCAGCCCTTGCAGCGCAGATGCTTCGTCTCGATGCGCAGGGCCCGCAGCGTCGCGGGGTCCAGCGGATGCCGGCCGCCCTCCTCCACCGGACGGCGGGCCGCCAGCAGCGCCGCGCCGTAAGCCCCCATGAGCCCGGCGATGTCGGGACGGAACACCTCCCGCTGCAACAGCCGCTCCATGACCCGCAGCAGGGCGTCGTTCATGAAGGAACCGCCCTGCACGAGCACCTTGTCTCCCAGTTCGTCGGGACTGCGCAGCCGCAGCACCTTGTACAGGGCATTGCGCACCACGGAATAGCACAGACCGGCGGCGATGTCCCCGATCTCCGCGCCCTCCTTCTGGGCCTGCTTGACCTTGGAATTCATGAAGACCGTGCAGCGCGATCCCAGATCCACGGGATGCCGGGCAAAGAGCGCCGCCCGCACGAATTCCTCCATGCTCAGGTTGAGGCTCTGGGCGAAGGTCTCCAGAAAGGCCCCGCAGCCGGCCGAGCAGGCTTCGTTGAGGGTCACGCCCGCGATGCAGCCGTCCCTGGCCTTGAGGCACTTCATGTCCTGCCCGCCGATGTCGATGACGTAGGTCGTCTGCGGCACCAGACGGCAGGCGGCCTTGAGGTGGGCCACGGTCTCCACTTCGGTGATGGACGAACCCAGCGCCGCCTGCGCAAAGGCCGCCCCGTAGCCGGTGCAGGCGCTGTCCTCTATCCACGCGCCTTCAGGCAGGGCGTCCGCCAGATCGGCCACATAGGGCAGCAGCTCGGCCAGCGGGTCCCCCTGATTGCGGCGGTACCAGGTGGTGACGACTGCCCCTTCCCGGTCGGTCAGGACGGCCTTGACCGTGGTGGAGCCCAGATCGACCCCCAGATAGAGCGGGCCCCGCGCATCCTCCAGCGGCCGGCGGCTCACCGCGCCCGCCGCATGGCGCTGCCGGAACGCCGCGTATTCTTCCTCATCCTCAAAAAGCGGCGCGAGCGTGGCCGTACGCTCGCCGTCCAGCGCACGGGAGCGGGCCCGTTCGGCCAGCTCCTCCACGCGCAGCGGCGCGGACTGCACGGGGCGCGGCTGCCCCGGCAGGGGCATGAGGCTCAACGCCGTGCCGCGCGCCACGATATACTGGGCGTCCGGCACGTCCATGACCTCGTCCGGCTTCAGCTGCAGGGTCTCGATGAAACGCTGCCGCAAGGCGGAAAGGAAATGCAGCGGCCCGCCCAGAAAAGCCACCCTGCCCCGGATGGGATGCCCGCAGGCCAGCCCGCCGATGGTCTGCTCCACCACGGCCTGAAAGATGGACGCCGCCAGATCCTCGCGCGCCGCGCCCTCATTGAGCAGAGGCACCACATCCGTCTTGGCGAAGACGCCGCAGCGGGACGCTATGGGATAAATGGTCGTATGCTTCAGGGCCAGTTCATTGAGCCCCGGCGCATCCGTATGCAGCAGCACGGCCATCTGGTCGATGAAGGCCCCGGTGCCCCCCGCGCAAGCCTCGTTCATGCGCAGATTGTCCGAGCCGTCGGAAAAATACAGGATCTTGGCGTCTTCGCCGCCCAGCTCCACCGCCACGTCCGTCTGCGGCGCGAGCACCGAGATGGCCCGCGACGTGGCCAGCACCTCCTGCACGAAGGGCAGCTCCAGCGCCTGCGCCAGCTTGAGCGCGGCCGAGCCCGTAATGGCGGCCCGCACCTGCAGACCGGGATATTTGGCCGCCAGCTCGTCCAGCAGAGTGCAAAGGGTCGCGCGTACCGCCGCGCCATGCCGCTGGTAACGCGCCTCCAGCAGCTCGCCCGCCGCATCCACAAGCGCCAGCTTGACCGTAGTGGAACCGGCATCCAGTCCCAGATAGAGCACGGAATCGTCCATGTCCGCCAATCCTTGCCGCCGCAGCGGCCATTTCACCCTCTGCGGGTGTGCATCTCAAAAAAATCTCTGCGCAGCCGGTTCAGCAGGCGCATCCCTGCCGCTGCCGCCAGCTGCGCGCGGCCGCATCCAGCACGCACATGGCCATGTCCCCCATGTGCGTCTGCACGCAGGGAGCCTGACACAACAGCGGCACCAGCGCCGAAGAAAACCGTCTGTCCGCCACCAGCAGCAGCACAAAGGGCCCCAGCGCGCTCACCAGACAGCATTCCAGCTCCGGCGCGTCCTGCGGTATGCCCGTCATGTCGCTGATGATCCCCTTGATGATCCGGAATTTCGCCGCGACCACCCGGCGCATGACTTCCTGAAAATACACGGAAGGCGCCACGATCTCGCGTGCCCAGGCACGCACATGCCACTGCTGCGGCGCGGCCAGCCCGGCCATGAGCGCCGCGACGATGCGCTGCATCTTCTCCCGTGCGGGGATGGCCTCCCCCGCCAGATTGTCCAGGAACTCCCGGTCGATGATGCGATTGTGCATATCTTCCAGGACCGCCAGATACAGCCCCTCGCGGCTGCCGAAATGGTAATTGATGGCCGCCATGTTGATATTGGCGGTCTCGCAGATGCGTTTCGACGTCGTCTGCGCAAAACCGTTCTCCGCCATGAGCTGGCCGGCCGTCTCAATGATGCGGGCACGCGTCTGCTCACCGTCCACGCGCGCGCAGCGCGCTCCCGCGCCCGCTTCTCCCGCAGGGGAAACCGTGTGCTTGCTGGCCATCCTTTTCTCGCTCCGCAAACCCCAAAATTTCAGCCGCACGCGTGCGGCTACAAGATACAATCTATCTAATTCAAATTTGAATTTCAACAAAACAAATATTTCGTTTTGTAGCAAAGGGAGATCTTGTCTTTTTGCGGGGGAAAGGGGGGACTTTTTGCAAAAAGTCCC
>DGYFI06202__coassemble_1247_pt1 | contig 11851 bp, 10 predicted proteins | sample DGYFI06202__metabat2_high_PE_036 | metagenome-assembled genome bin DGYFI06202
ACAAATGGAGCGCGAACGACTTGCTTATTTTATATATTGAAATTATTTGTAAAACTTGTGTTAACGGGTCCTAAGGCAGAAAGGAGGCCTTCCCCCCCAAAAAAATCCGCTGCTGCCCTACGCCTCATGCCGCCGCGGGTTCAGGGCGGCATCAAAATATTTGCCGACCCCGTACTCGCCGCGCCGCATGAACATGCGCGCTTCGGGGCCGATGATCTGCATCTCCCGGTTTTCGGCCTGCATTTCCAGGGCGATGCGCATCTCCTTGGTGCAGCCTGTGGAATAGGTGGCGTCCTTGCCCGTCCAGGCGGCGGGCATCTTGCGGCCCAGCAGGGCAAAGCTCTCCTCTATGTCCTCCACCGTCTGGAAGCGCCATATGTCGATGCAGCCGCTGCGCTGCACGCGCTCCCACATATACATGAGGTCATCCCCGTCCATGCCGTCCACAAAGTGCTCGGCCGGATTGATGATGAAGGTGTTGTCCATCTGGCGGCGCAATTTGTCAACAAAGGCCCGCGCCAGCTCCACGGCCGTGCGTGTCTGCCCGGGGATGCTGCCGATGATGCAGCTGTAGAACATGACGTTGCGCCCGGCCCGGCGGGCGGCGCGCATGCTGTTGATGATGCTCTCGGCCTGGGCGGCGATGTCCTGCTCGTTGAACTTGTGCGCCTGCGGACTGTGCGGCCGGAAGGCGCTGTGGCGGCCCTGCCCGTCCTGCCAGAAGCAGAGGATGTCCCGCGTGAACTGATGGCTCGTGCCCAGCAGGATGTCCGCCGGGCCGCGTCCCTTGGCCAGGATGAGATCCGCCTCCTTCCAGGCGCGGGAAAAGGTGACGGAGACCCGGTAGAGGTTGAGGGCCTCGCTGGTGCCGTCATGGATGACGGCGAGCCGGTGCGCGCGCAGGTGGCGCAGCAGATCGTTCTTGCCCGCCCGCTCGTCGTGCAGGATGCCCTCCCGCGAGACGAGCTCCCGCAGGCCGGGATCTTCTTCCAGATCGTCCAGCACGGGCGCCATGTCGTAGCAGGCGGACTTGACGGCATAGATGACGCGCATGCCCAGATCCGTGCAGAGCCGGGCAAGGGAAAGGTCAAAGGCGGCGCCGCCCTCCGCGTCGCAAAGAAAAAGGACCGTGCCGCGCCTGCCGGCGGTTTGCAGCAGGATGCGGCAGGCGGTCTCCATCTCCTGATCCGCCTGCGCAAAAAGCTGGAGGAAGCGCTCCACCGGGCTGTCCTCCGTCAGATCCGGCGCATCGCCGGACAGGGCCAGCACCAGCCGTCGCGCCAGCGCATGCCGGGAGAGGCGTTCCCCCTCGGCCCGCAGGCTGCGGCTGCTTTCCCGGCCAAAATCGGGCGGCAGGGCATCCAGCGCTTCCTGCAGGGCATCCAGCCGCAGCAGGCGGCACTGCCGCTCGTGGGCCGCCTGGCGGCGGGCCTTCCACGGGTCGCCCCACGGATCGTCGATGGTCAGCACCTGGGCCGCCATGCGCTTGGCCAGCCGGGTGGGCAAAAGCGTCCCCGCCGCCGTGCCCTGCCGGTAGCGCAGGCGGCAGAATTGCAGCAGCAGACGCCGCGTGTGGGTTGACGGGATCTGCCGCACGAGCTGTTTCGTCTCTTCCCAGATGGCCTCGTACTGCTGCCGCAGCGCCGTTTTGTCGCGGCTCTGGAGCAGGCGGAACACCGCATCCGAGCAGGGAAGATAGACCTGCCCTTCCTCCAGGCAGACCATGAAGGAAAGCTGCTCCGGCCCGGCGATGATGTGGGGGTTCAGGGGGTAGGCGATGTTGTTGTCCACCATGACGCCGTAGATCCAGGCGTCCAGGGCGGCATCGTGCCCGAGACGGATATCCGCGGCCCGTTGGAGGAAGCTGCGACGCATGACGATCCCTAGAGGCTGCGGCCGCCGGTGGCGAAGTTGGTCACAAAGCCCCGCGTGCGCAGACGCTCGAAGAACGGCACCTCCGCCCCCGCGAAGAAGACGGCATCCTCCTTGCCGGTGACTTCCACCGTGTCGCCGATGCAGAGCACGATGCCCTCCTGTCCGTCGATGGTCAGGTAGCTTTCCGTGCTGCCCGGCAGGACATCCAGCGAGAAGAGCGCCTTCCCCGGAAAGATCATGGGCGGGATGGTGTTGAGGAAGGGACAGATGGGCGTGAAGACGATGGACCGCAGCGAAGGATAGAGCAGCGGCCCCCCGGCGGAGACGCTGTAGCCGGAACTGCCGATGGCCGTGGAGAGGATGAGGCCGTCGCTGCGCAGATCGCACATATGTTCGTCATCCACATAGATGCCCAGACTGACCAGCCGGGACATGGAGGAGCGCCCCAGCACCACGTCGTTGACCGCATGGCCGCGCGCGGCCTCCCGGCCGTCGCGGATGAGCCGCCAGGCAAGCGCCGAGGCCGGCCGCAGGGGCATCTCCCCGGCCAGACAGGCGGCAAGACAGGGCTCCCACTGGTCGGGCTGCACCTCCGCCAGGAAGCCGACCCGCCCGAAGTTGATGCCGAGCAGCGGCACCTTGCTGCCCACCATGCGGCGCGCCACGCCGAGCATGGTGCCGTCCCCGCCGAGGACGACCACGAGGGCAAGTTCCGGATCGGCGTAGGCCGGGGAACCGATGCCGGCCCGGCATTCGCTGACGCGGCAGTCTCGCTGCCGCAGCCATTGCGCAATGTCTCCGGCAAGGGCCGCGGCTTCGTCGCTGTTGGCCTTGACGACAAGAAGGATGTGCTTGCTGGCGCTTTCGTGCATTGGCGCATCTTATGTCAAGCCCGGCATGACTGCAAGTCTGTCCCGCTTTTTTTCGCGACTTGTCAGACCGCGGGCTTTGCCGTACAAGACGGACATGATTTCCCTGCACGCCGCGCGGGTCGCCGCGACGCCCCTTGAGCTCATGGAACGCCATATGGAGGAAGGGGCGCGGCTGCGCCGTCTTTTTTTTCAGGAGGCCGGGCCTCTCGTGCAACAGGCGGCCCACAACATGGCCGTGGGCCTTGCCGCGGGCGGCAGGCTGCTGCTCTGCGGCGGCGCGGGCGGCGGTGCGCTCATGGCCCGCCGGATGTATGACCTGCTGACCGGCCGTTTCCAGCTGGATCGTCCCGCCCTGCCCGCCATCCTCCTGCCGGAGGACGGCGCTCCGTCGGAAGGCGGCCAGGCGGGGCCTGCCCGGCAGATCGAGGCGCTGGGCGCGGCAGGGGACATGTTGCTGCTCTTTTCTCCTTCCGAGCCCTGCCCCGCCCTCCTTGCGGCAGCCGGGACGGCCCGGCGGCGGGACATGGGCGTGACGGCCTTCACCGGCGAGCGTGACGGCGGCCTCGGCGCGCACAGCCACATCCTGCTGCGCGTGCCGCATGCGCAGTTGCCGCTGGTACAGGAGATCCACATGGCTGCCGGACATCTCGTCTGCCGGCTCATTGACCACTATCTGTTTGAAAATCCGGCGGCCCTGCACGCGGCGGCCGCCACAGCATGAGGTCCGTATGCCCATTTACGAATATGCCTGCGACAAATGCGGCAAGGAATTCGAAGAACTGGTTTTTGACGACAGCACCCCGCCCTGCCCTCACTGCGGCTCCACGCAGACGCACAAGCTCATGTCCTGCTGCTGCGTGCACGGGACCGGCCAGGGCGGCGACGGCGGCTCCTGCGCCACTTCCGGCGGCGGAGGCGGCTGTGCCGGATGCTCCGGCGGCAACTGCGCAAGCTGCGGACATTAGGAGAGACGCATGGCAGCACTGACCATCGCGACCCGCGGCAGCCGGCTGGCCCTCTGGCAGGCCGAACATGTGAAAAACCGTCTCATGGCCCTTGAACCGAGGCTGGATATCGAGCTTGCCGTCATCAAGACCCGCGGCGACATCATCCTCGATGTGCCGCTGGCGCAGGTGGGCGGCAAGGGGCTTTTCGTCAAGGAGATCGAGGAGGCCCTGCTGGACGGCCGCGCTGCGCTGGCCGTGCACAGCATCAAGGACGTGCCCATGCAGCTCCCCGACGGTCTGACCCTGGGCTGCGTGCCCGAGCGGGAAGTCTGCACGGACTGCCTCTTGTCGTTCCGCTATGCGGGGCTGGACGATCTGCCGCACGGCGCCTGCGTGGGCACGAGCAGCCTGCGCCGTCAGGCCCAGTTGCTGGGCCTGCGCCCTGACCTGAAGATCGTCTCCCTGCGCGGCAATGTGGACACCCGCCTGAAAAAGCTGGAGAACGGCGACTATGACGCCATCGTGCTGGCCTCCGCCGGCATGCGGCGGCTGGAGCTCGTGACGCCGTACATGCAGCCGCTGCCCCCGGACCGTTTCGTGCCGGCCGTGGGTCAGGGCGCGCTGGGGATAGAGTGCCGCGCCGACGATACGGCCACGCTGGAGCTGCTGGCCCGCCTCGAGCACACGCCCACCCGCATCTGCGTGGAGGCCGAACGCGGCTTCCTTGCCGGGCTGGACGGCGGTTGTCAGGTGCCCATCGGCGCACATGCCGAGATGACGGACGACACGCATTTCACTCTCGAAGGCCTTGTGGGCGAGGTGGACGGCAGCCGCATCCTCCGCGCCCGGCGCGACGGTCAGGCCGGGGATGCCCGGCAGACCGGTCTTGATCTGGCGAACAGCCTGCTGGATCAGGGCGCCCGTGAGATCCTTGAACGACTTTACAGCAACAGGTAGACGCCATGCCGCCCGTAACGCCCCTGCCCGCTTCCCGTCTGCACGCCATCATGGATCCCGCCCGCATCCCGTGGGAGGACAGCAGCTGCATCCCCCGTCCGCGCAACGGCGCGGGCAGCCGCAGCGCCTTCCAGCCCAGGTTCCTGCAGGCGATGGATCTGGCTCTGGCCATCCAGACGCCCGGTTACAACATCTATGTATCGGGTGAGAGCAATCTGGGGCGTACCTACACCCTGCTCGCCTACCTTGAGCCGCAGGCCCGCAAGGCGGCCCTGCCGCCCGACCTCGTCTACGTCAACAACTTTGCCGATCCGGACAGCCCCATCCTGCTCTCCCTGCCCGCCGGGCAGGGGCGCAAGCTCAAGGAAAGCCTGTCCGCCGCGGTGGAGGCCATCAGCCGCGAGCTGCCGCGCCGCTTCGAAGGCAATACCTTCATGCGGCAGCGCGCCAAGCTCATGGACAAGTTCCAGCAGGCGCGCAACAGTCTGCTCAGCAAGATGAACAGCGTGGCGGCGCACAAGGGCTTCAATCTGGACATGGACGAGGGCGGCAGCCTGACGCTCTACCCCCTGCTCAAGGGCAAGCGCCTCAGCGACGAGGAATACGAGAGCCTGGACAATGCGGTGCGCACCAAGCTCAAGCGGCGCGGGGAAACGCTGGTGCAGACCATGGCCGGCTTCATGCGGGAGCTGAGCAAGGCCGAGGAATCCTTCCACGACGACGAGCGGGACCTTGAGCGCAAGGTCATGGAGCAGGTGCTCGATGCGGAGCTTGCCCCGGTGTGCCGCCGTCTGCTCAAGGCCTGCGCCTGCGAGGGGCTGGAAAGCTACTTCACGGCCCTGCGCGAGGACATGCTCAAGAATACCGATCTCTTCCTGCCGCGCGAGACGCCGGCCGGCGCGCCGGGCAGCGGGGAAGCGCCGCATCCGTCGCAGAACCTGCCCCCTGATCCCGGCCTCTACCGCTACGGGGTCAACCTCTTTGTGGACAACGGGGACGGCAACGGCGCGCCCATCGTGGTGGACGACCACCCGACCTCGGTCAACCTGCTGGGTTGTATCGAGCGCGAGTCCGAAATGGGCGCGCTGGTGACGGACTTCACCCTCATCAAGGCCGGCAGCCTGCACAAGGCCAACGGCGGTTTCCTCGTGCTCCGCATCGAGGACGTCCTCCAGCATCCGGGCGCGTGGGAAGGTCTCATGCGCGCCCTGCGGTCCAGCCAGGCCCGCATCGAGGACGGGGGCGACATGCCGGATACGGCCATCCGCACCAAGGGGATCACCCCCCAGCCGCTGCCGCTCCACCTCAAGGTGGTGCTCATCGGGGACGAGGGCCTGTACGAGACCCTGCTGGAGAATGACGAGCGCTTCGCCAAGCTTTTCCGCATCAAGGCCCAGATGGCCGACATCATGGAACGTTCGGCGGCGGGGATACGCTTCTACCTCTCCACCATCGCGCGTATCGCCGAGGAGGCCGGCCTGCCGCCCTTCGACCGCAGCGCGCTGGCCTGGCTGGTGGATCTGGGCTCGCACCTCTGCGAGGATCAGCGCCGGCTTTCGCTCAAGTTCCCGCTCTTGCGGGAGCAGATGATCGAGGCCGCCGCCCTGGCCCGCATGGAAGGCAAGGACAAGGTGAGCGGAGAGATCCTTGAACGTGCCTACGCCGCGCGCACCTACCGGGTCAATCTGGTGGAAGACATCTTCATGGAGGAATACGACCGCGAGATGATCAAGGTCTGTACCTCCGGTTCGGCCATCGGGCAGGTCAACGGGCTTTCGGTCACCCTGCACGGGGATTTCGAGTTCGGCCTGCCGCACCGCATCTCCTGTACGGTGGGCGTGGGGCATGAAGGCATCATCGACCTGGAACGCGAAGCCGAGCTCGGCGGGCCCATCCATACCAAGGCCATGATGATCCTCAAAAGCTTTTTGACGGACATGTTCGCCCGCAAGAAGCCGCTGGTGCTTTCCGGCTCGCTCTATTTCGAGCAGAGTTATGCGGGCATCGAGGGCGACTCGGCCTCCGGCGCGGAGCTCATCGCCCTGCTCTCCGCGCTGGCCGACGTGCCGGTGCGGCTGGATCTGGCCATGACCGGCGCGGTGAGCCATTCCGGCCAGATCCTCGCCGTGGGCGGCGTGACGCGCAAGATCGAAGGCTTTTACAAGGTCTGCGCGCGGCACGGCCTCACGGGCACGCAGGGGGTCATCATCCCGCAGGACAATGTGGATCACCTCATGCTTTCGCCCGAAGTGCTGGAAGCCGTCGAAAACGGCCGCTTCGCCATCTACCCGGTGCGGCGTATCGACGAGGCCCTGACCCTGCTGACCGGCATGCCCTGCGGCAAGCGGCGCAAGAACGCGACCTTCACCCCCGGCAGCCTGTACGCTCTGGTGGACAATCGCCTGGAGCAGCTGGGGGACTACGCGCAAAACGCCTTCCGCCGCAGCCGGAAAAACAGCTGAGACGGGAACGCAAGGCCGCAGCGGGCTTGACTTTATGACATTGATTGCGTAAACAGTCAGGTCGGAGACCTTCCCCCTCAACCTCAACAGGTGCAGTCCCGACGATGGCGAGCAAAAACAAGAAAGAAGCCTTGCTTCAGGCGGCCAAGGAACTTTTTGGCGAGTGCGGTTATGTGGAGACGACCTTCAAGAAAATCTCCGACCGCGCCGGGGTGGCCCTCGGCCTGCTGACGCACCATTACGGCAACAAGGAAAAGCTCTTTCTCGCTTCCGGCCTTGACGTCCTGGAAAATTTTCTGGTCGTGCTGCGCGAGTCCAGCATGGAGGCGCATAACGGCTTCGAAGCCGTCATGTGTTTCTGCAAGGCCTATCTCGACTTTTCCGTGGACAAGAATTCCAACTGGCTGGTGCTGGTGCGATGTTCGCCGTACAGCGACATGAAGACCAAGACGGACCGCGACCTCATGGATTCCATGTTCTCGCAGGTGCATTCCGAGCTGGAAGGGCTCATCACCCGCGGCATCTCCGACGGCAGCATCGCCAAGGTGGAGCCCAAGGGCACGGCGCAGGTCATCATTTCGCTCATGGTGGGCGCCAATCGAACACGAGTGCTCACCCCTTACGCCCAGCCGGATCTGTACGAACAGGTGCTGGCCTTTGTTGCCAGAGCCGTAAAAGCCTGATAGTTCAAAGAAACGCCGACTTCGGTCGGCGTTTCTTTGTTTCCGCTCCCTGCGTGGCTGGGGAGAGACTGCCCCGTGGAGCGTATCGGGAGATGCCTTTTTTACAGCGCATAGAGCGTTTTGCCTTTGAAAAAGGGAAAACACGAGACGGCGGCAGTGCCCCGTCCGGCCGAAAGTGAGCGGAAAATGTTCTAAAGGCGGTACGGGGCCTGCGCGCCGGTACCGGCATATGACACGCTCTTTGCCCGCCGCATCACTTTGTCCACAGAGGTCATCATGAATGCAGAACCCCTTTCCTTCTTCGCCGTGTTCCAGCAGGCGGACGCCGCCGTCCAGCTCGCGGTGGCGTCCCTGCTCTTCTCCCTGCTCTTCTCCCTCTGGGGACTGCTGCGCCTGAAGCTGCGCAAAAGGAAGGGATGCTGATGCAGACGGTGATGAATGTCCTGATCTGGGTCGGTTACATCGGCCTGTTCGTCTACCTTGCCCGCAAGGGGGAGGGCCATGATGCCATGCACACCGGCAAGATCAATTTTGCCGTGCAGGCGCTGGCCTACGTGGCGACGTACATCTCCGCCGTGGCGCTGGTGGGCTTCGGGGGGCTCTCCTATGCCTACGGTCTGCAGATGCTGCTGGTGGCCGCGGGCAACGTCTGGCTCGGCACCTGGATCGTCTACCGCTTCCTGGCCTGGCCCACCCGCCTCTGTCAGCGTAATCTCAATGCCCGTACGCCGTCGCAGCTGCTGGCCCGCGGGCATCGTTCCCCGGCGCTGGGGAAGTTCCTCGCTCTGCTTTTCGCCGTCTTTCTGGGCGTCTACGCCTCGGCGGTCATCAAGGGGGCGGCCCTGCTGCTGGCCCAGACCCTGCCGCTGCCGGTCTGGCTGCTCATCTGGCTGGTGGCCTTGCTGGTGGCCTTTGCCGTCTATGTCGGGGGATTGCGCGGCGTCCTGTACACCGAGGCCATGCAGGGCTTCATCATGCTGGTGGGCATCTGCATGCTGGTCATGGCGGTGTTCAAGCAAGTCGGCGGGCCTGTGGCCGGTATGGCCGCATTGCAGGAGCTCCCGCCGACCAGTCTGGCCAATGAGGGTTTTCTCGCGCTTTCCGCCGGTCAGCAGGGTTGGTTCATCATTTCGCTGGTCATCGTCACCTCCATCGCCGTCTGGGCGCAGCCGCAGATGATCCAGCGGCATTTTGCCCTCACCTCGGCCCGGCAGGTGGACAGCATCACCCCGCTGGCCATGCTGGTGCTTACCGTGCTCGTTGGGGGGGCGTATTTCGTGGCCGCGCTGGCGCGCCTCATCCTGCCGGAAAGCGTGCCGCCGGATGACGTGATGCCCATGCTCGTCCGGCAGCTCCTGCCGGAGGCTGGCCTCCAGATCTTCGTGCTCGCCATCGCATCGGCCTCCCTTTCCACGGCCACGGCCATCTATCACATCGCCGTGTCCGCCATCGCCGAGGACCTGCCGGGGCGCAAGGCCTCCCGTCCGGCCTGGCTGGCGGGCATCATCTTCTGCGTGCTGCTCAGCGGCGGCTGCGCCCAGATCAAGGGCCAGCTCATCGCCCTGCTCTGCACGACCAGCTGGAGCATCGTCGGCGCGACCGTGCTGGTGGCCTACGTGGCGCTGGTGCGCTTCGGCAAGCGCAGCAGTCTGGCCGCCTGGCTGAGCTGCGCCTGCGGCTTCACGGCCTGCCTGGCCTGGTACCTGCTCAGCCACGAGGGCTTTTCCGCCTTCGTCTACTCGCTTGCCTCGCCGGAGGCCTCCGTCAGCAGCGTGACGCCTGTCCTTACCGTGCTGCTGGGCGAGAATGCCGCCCGCATTCCGCCCTTTTTCGTGGGCTTCGGCTGCTCGCTGGCGGGCTGGTTCGCAGGCTGGGCCTGCGACGCTACCGGCCGCAAGCACTCCAATTTTTGGCCAACTCATCAAATTTAATGGATTTTTTGAAAGATAAATTTTTTTTGATTTTTTTGTTGACAGAACCGAGGTTTATGCGTAGATTCTCTTTCTGTCGAGCGTCCCCATCGTCTAGCCGGCCCAGGACAACGGCCTTTCACGCCGTCGACAGGGGTTCAAATCCCCTTGGGGACGCCAAAGATTTCAACAGGTTACAGCCTGTTTATCTATCCGAGCTTTTAGGGTTACAAGCCCAGGGTTACAATCCCTCAAGAACTCGCACTTCTTGAGGGATTTCCTTTTTCAGCAGGTCACCCACAACCTGTCCAATCCCACTGCCGCCGAGCGCTGTCACGATCTCTTCCTGATCCGTATACAGCCCGGCGCTTTTTGTATACCGGTCAGTCGTTGATGCCCGGTAATGTCCCATCAGTATCTGAGCCGCATTCAGGCCCAGCTCCATAAAGGCAATGGCCGCGCTCTTGTGCCGGATAGCATGAAAACCGAACGGCCTGACTCCCGCCCTTTCGCATAGTTCACGCATAAAATGCCTGCGCTGTCGAAAGGGTTGTCCAAGGTGAGAGTCGCACTGCAACTGCATGAAGACATTTTCGACCTTGCAAGGCCGGGAGTCATACCACCACGACAGGGCCTTGACCAGCTCCGGGTGGAGCTTCAACCAGCGAACTCTTTCCTTGCCGCTTCCGGCCTTGTGATCCAGAAGGCGGATTTTCCCTTCTGTCAGGTTCACATCCTGCCAGGTCAGACGAAAGACTTCTCCGCGACGCGCTCCGGTATAGAATAAGGTCAGCAGCATGATCAAATCCTGCCCTCTGGCCTGATGCAATACCTTGATGATATCTTCTTCTGGAGGAACATAACGTTCCCTACGCGAAACCGCAAATGGAGGGATCTTCCTGAACGGAGCGGCTATTTGTGGGAAATCCTCTACGAAGTCAAGGCCCCACGCCCACGCCGCCAACAGATTCTTGCGATATTTGTTGGCGACATTTCCTCCTCTCGCAGTATAAATCCTGGCCAAGAAACGATATACCCGCGAGGAGTTGATCTCATCCAGGGCTGTAATCCCAGCCTTACCGCAGAAATCGAAAAACTCCCGCATGACAAGCTGTTTTTCCACATAGGTCTGACGGCTCATCGTTTGCTGGGCATGGGAGAGATAATCATTCCCCCAAGCCATAAGCATTTCCAAGTCCGTGCGGGTCTTCTCTTCTTGAAGAGCCTTTACGAGTTGTTCCTCTTCCCATTTTTTTGCGGCCCGCCATTGTGGTCCGAATTTTTTTCCGGGAGGGAACATTTTGCAAGCGATCTGTTTCCCACCTAGCACTACGCGGGCCAGCCAGCGGCCTCCCTTGTCTGGTCTCAATGTCGGCATGGAAATACTCCAACACTGCTCCCCAGTTGAAACGCCAGCACTGTCCCATGCGCCTGCCGCCGAGCTGAGAGGCTACCCTCTTCACTGTGCGAGGGTCAAGTTTTAGTATCTTGGCAAGCTGTTTCAGGGTCAGGAAGTCATCGGGGGAATAATGTCTCATGGCTCAATCCACTGTCATGAAGCTCACAAAGACGAAGATATTTCGCGACAAGCTCCATCATTGATGTGCATCCATTTTGCAAAAGCATTTTTTCTCTATGCCGTTTTACACCACTTGGAGATATGGAAAGTTGTGCAGCAATCTGCCTATTGCTAAAACCTTCAAGAATCAGTAAAAATACTTCTTTTCCTCTCGGAGTAAGTCCCATATCCGCGAGGGCAGCGTGTTGACAGGGTGTATTTGCATACGAAAACAATATTTTCACGGAGGAGTGATGCGACGTCCTCTTACGAATCTCTGCCAGATGCTGATAAAGCGTACCGATTTTAATACCAAGGCAACTGCTTATTTTTTTTGAGCGAATTACCATCAAGGAGCATTTTCAAAATTTTTTGGTGTTGCTTGCTCAGGCGTACAGTCTCCATCTTGGCCTCCCAGAGGGACGAAAAACGGTAGAGAATACCGCTTATGTACCATACTCTGGGAGCCTTGGGCAGTGGCCACTTTTTATAGAAAAGAACTTTTTTAAGAGTCTGTGCAGAGTCGCTTCCAATAGAACGGCTAGGGTCAGGACTCATTATTTCCATACGCTTCAAAAAAGAGTAGG
>DGYFI06202__coassemble_1288_pt1 | contig 11552 bp, 11 predicted proteins | sample DGYFI06202__metabat2_high_PE_036 | metagenome-assembled genome bin DGYFI06202
GGGGAACCCCTCTCGCGCTGGCGGAGGGGTTCCCCTTCCCCCCAAAATAAACAGCTAATAGTGTTGACAGCCCCTAGAACATCTGGCGCATGAGGGCTTCTCCGCCGTCGGAGGTGTCCGTCATGCCGTCGGCGGTCGTGCCTTCGCCGCCGTCCAGGGCGGAAAGCCCCGGCACGGGTTCGCCCTGGAAGGCCAGCCCGCCGGACATGGTGATGCCCGGAGGCATGGCGAATTCCTGGGGCTGATCCTTGTAGAGATCTTCCACCGCTGTCCGGTAATAGCGGAAGATGGGCGCAGCCGTACGTCCGCCCTGTTCGAGGCGGCCCAGCGAGCGTACCTGGTCGAAGCCCACATAGACGCCGGTAGCCAGATAGGGCGAGAAGCCCACGAACCAGGTATCCCGTTCCTCGTTGGTGGTGCCGGTCTTGCCGGCGATATTGGTATGGCCGTCCACGCGGGCGCGGCTGCCGGTACCGGCGTTGACCACTTCCTTGAGCAGGGTGGCCATCTGGAAGGCGTTCTGCGGGCTGACGGCCTGCCAGTGTTCGGGGTCCTGCCGGTAGAGTTCGCGTCCCTTGCTGTCCCGGATGGAGGTGATGATGCGCGGCCGCACGCCCAGCCCGTTGTTGGCGAAGGCGGCATAGGCCTGGGTGAGGTTGAGGGGGGTCACGTCCACGGCGCCGAGACAGATGGCGAGTTCCGCCGGGAAATTGGGCTCAAGACCAAGGGCCTTGGCCCGCATGATGACGTTTTCGATGCCGATGGTATGGGCCACGCGGACGGTGGTGGTGTTGCGCGAGAGCGCCAGCGCCCGGTGCAGGGGCATGACGCCTTTGAAATTGTGTTCGTAATTGGAGGGCCGCCAGACTTCGTTGGTGTAGGGGTTCACGTAGACGAAGGGCCCGTCCAGCACTTCGGAGGTCGGCGTGAAGCCGAAATCCAGCGCGGCGGAATAGACGATGGGCTTGAAGCTGGAGCCGGGCTGCCGCCGGGCCTGCGTCGCGCGGTTGAAATGGCTGTTGCCGAACTGGTAACCGCCGATGAGGGCCACCACGTCGCCGCTTTGCGGCTCGATGGAGGCCAGCGCGCCCTGCACTTCCGGCACCTGCTGCAAGCGCAGGGGGATGGCCGTGCCGGGACGCACGCGGCCGGAATCGAAGGGGACGGTCTCGGTCCGCTTTTTCTTGGTCTTGGGATCGGTCGTCGTGACCTTTTCTTCGGCGGCGGACACCCAGATGACGTCGCCGGGCTTCACGACCGGGCGAGCGTCCTTGATGGCGGGGGCGTACATGCCCGCCACCTTGGGGTTGGGCGTACGGGCCCAACTCATGTTGGCGATGGGGATGACGCCCACATAGCCCTTGCCGAAGGCCACTTCCACCCGTTGCTGCTCCACCTTGGTGACCAGCGCCTTGGCCCAGGAGCCGCCCAGCAGGTTGTCCGGGGTAAAGTCGCTCTTTTCCAGGAATTCCTTCTGGTCGCTGCTGGAAAGCTGGGTGACCGGACCGCGCCAGCCCTGCCGCTTGTCCAGCTCTTCCAGACCGCGGCGCAGGGCCGCGCCCGCGGCTTCCTGCTGCACGGGGTCCATGGCGGTCTGGACGGTCAGGCCCGCCTCATAGACGTAGTCTTCGCCGTAGCGGGGCGTATCGATGCCGAGCGCGCGCAGGTTCTGTTCGGTAAAGAATTCGATGAGCAGACGGCGCGCTTCTTCCAGATACCAGTCGGCCGCGCCGCCGCGTCCGTCGGGCATGCTCCAGTAGACGAGGGGCTCGTTGCAGGCGTTCTGGTATTCTTCTTCGCTGATCCATTGCAGCGTGCGCATGCGTTCCAGCACATAGCGCTGCCGGGCCTGGGCGGATTCGGGCCGCCGAAAGGGATTGTACTTGCTCGGGGCCTGCGGCAGACCGGCGATGACCGCGCATTCGGCCAGAGTCAGGTCGGCGGCATGCTTGCCGAAATAGGTGCGCGCGGCCGCTTCCACGCCGTAGGAGTGCTGGCCCAGATAGATATAATTGAGATAGGTCAGCAGGATCTCATCCTTGCTGAGGCTGTTTTCCAGCCGGTAGGCAAGGATGGCTTCCTTGATCTTGCGGGTGTAGCTGCGCTCCGAAGTCAGCAGGAGCTGCTTGATGATCTGCTGGGTGATGGTGCTGCCGCCCTGACCCGTGCCGCCGTGCTGGAGATTGTGCAGGGCCGCGCGGACGATGGCTACAACGTCGATGCCGGGATGGGTGTAGAAATTGTCGTCCTCGGCGGCCAGAAAGGCCATAGGCAGGTAGCGGGACATGTCCGTCAGCTTGATGTCGTAGCGCTTTTCATGCGCCAGCGTGCCAAGGATGGAGCCGTCGCGGGCCAGGATGGTGGTGGCCTGCGGCGCATCATAGCTGATGAGCCTGTCCAGATCGGGGAGATCCCGCGAGGCCCAGTAGAAGAGGGTCGCCACGACGCCCGCGGCGCCAAGTCCGCCCAGAAAGATCAGCAGCAGAAAGACAAGCGCGGTGCGCTTCAGGATGCGAGAGAATTTCATGGCAGGGCGATACCGTTTTTTTGCGCCAAGGTAAAGAGGGGAGAGCGCACGCGCCGCCAGCGCGCCGCGGCGGCCCGGCGGCAAAGCGCGGTGGAACGGGGCGCGCGGAGGGCGGAGGCGCTGCGGTCAGGCGTCCAGGGCGTGCCGATGGACAGCGGAGCGGGGAGAGGGTGAGGGCGGGGGAGCGTCGGGATGAAAAAAAGGCGGAACCGAAGTTCCGCCTTTGAAAGCGCCGGTAGCGACTACACGCAGCCGGTGGGCTTGGGCAGGCCAGCCATTTTGCAGGCACCCTTGCCGGGGCCGGAGGGGAAGAGTTCGTACACTTCCTTCAGCTTGTAGCCGGTGTTCTTGGAGAGGATACGCACCATGGGGGCGATGCCGTTTTTGCGGTAGTAATCCTGGAGGAAGTCGAGGATTTTCTGGTGGTCAGGATTCAGTTCCGTGATACCTTCGGATTCCTTCACATATTCCATCCACTCGGGGCACCACTCGTCGAAGTGGAGCAGGAAGCCGTCTTCGTCAACTTCAAAGGTTTTACCCTTATACGTGATTTCAGCCATCGTGTCCTCCTTGGACATGTATTACTCTCGCTCAGGGGCGATATGCCCCAAAGCCCGCCAGCCGATGATCGGCCGATTTCCCAGTGCTTGGTGAAGCATATTCTGCTTCGCCACGAATTTCTTTGCCATAAAACCGCGACATTGGCAAGTGCGTGGCGGGCCTGCCTCTGCCGCTCTCCTCAATGCGGATTATACCGGGTCGCAGTGGGAGAAATCAAGGATCTTGGCCACGCCGCGCAGGGCATCGACGGTGGCCGCCTCCTGCGCGGGACCGCTCATGGGCATGGTGCGGATGAACACCTGACGCTTGCCGCCGCCTTCGGGATTGCGGCTCAGCACGGAGCTGATGCGCGCGCCCTGTTCGCGCAGCGTATCGAAGACCGGGCGCATGGCGCCGGGCTTGTCGTCCACTTCCAGCGCCACGTAGAGGCCGCCGAGGCGCGCGCCCGTGATGTCGATGAGCACCTTGAAGATGTCCTGATCGGTGATGATGCCGCACAGCTTGCCGTCATCGCCCACCACGGGTAGGCCGCCGATCTTGCGGTCCACCATGAGGACGGCGGCGTTTTCCACCGTGGCGTCGGGTTTGACAGTCACGGGGGATGGCGTCATGATGTCGCGCGCCTTGATCTCGGCCAGCAGGTACTGCATCTCATGCACTTCCAGGGCCGTCGCCTTGGAGGGCGAAGCGCTCTTGACGTCACGGTCGGAGATGATGCCGATGACATGGTTGTCGTCGTCCACCACGGGCACACGGCGAATATTTTTTTCTTTCATCAGGTTGCGGCACTTGAGCAGCGAAGTGTCGGCCTTGACGGTGATGACGTCGTTGGTCATCCAATGCTTGACGGCCATGCAGCCTCCTTGGCGTGATGGTTGACGGTATGGTGCGGCGGCATGCCGCCGTATCTGCACGACAACGCATGACGCCTGTCTGGCGGTCCCTGCCGGGAAACGACAGGCGATGCGTGCGGAGCGTTCTTTCAAACAAAGTATACACCAAGGGCAGAGGCTGTACAAGTCCGCCCGTTTTTCCGCTCCGGCGGAGCAGTCAGGAGGTCGGCACATGGAAATGTACTGGGATTGCGCAAACGGCATCAGCGGCGACATGACGCTGGCGGCGCTGGCTCATCTGGGCGTGGACTTCGCCCCGCTCGCGGCCTGTCTGGAGCGGGCCGGCGTGGCCTGCGTCATCGAATGCCGGGAGGAGAATCGTGCGGGCGGGCCGGGCTTTTGCGTGGACGTGCGCTGGCGGGAAGAGGAGCAGCCTCTGCGTCATCCGGCGGACATCGCCGCCATCTTCCGGCGGGCGGACGTGGCGGAGCGGGTGCGGGGCCGGGCCCTGGCCGTGCTGGACGGTCTGACGCAGGCCGAGGCGCACGCGCACCGCATCCCGGCGGAGCAGGTGCATTTCCATGAGGTCGGGGCCGTGGACACGCTGGTGGACATCCTCGGCGTCTGCTGGGGGCTGGAAGAGCTGGGCGTGGATCGGGTGACGGCCTCGCCCCTGCCGTGGTTCGGCGGCAGCATCGAGTGCGCGCACGGGCGCATCCCCCTGCCCGCTCCGGCCACGGCCTGGCTCATGCAGGGCAAGCCGGTGCGTCCGAGCGGCGCGCAGACCGAGCTGGTGACGCCTACCGGCGCGGCGCTGGTGCATGCGCTGGCGGATGGTTTTTCCGAAGGGCCGCAGGGCCTGCTGGGGCGGCTGGGCACCGGCTACGGTTCGCGTCCGGCCCCGGCCGGGCTGCGCATCTGGGAAGTGCGCGAGACCCCGGCGCAGGCGCAGGTCCACGGTGGCCGGGAAGAGGTCTGCCAGCTGGAATGTCATCTGGATCATCTGAGCGGCGAAGAGCTCGGGGCGGCCATCGAGGCGCTGGCTGCGGCTCCGGCGGTGCTGGATGTGCTCTGGCTTACCGGGACCGGCAAGAAGAACCGCCCCTCCGGCGCGCTGCGGGTCTTGTGCGCGCCAGCCGCGCAGGAGGAAGCCTTGCGGCTGGTCTTCCGGCATACGCACAGTCTGGGGGTGCGCATCCAGCGGCTGGAGCGGGCCGTCCTGCCGCGCACGGCGGGCGCGGCGGTCTGCGATGGAGAGCGCATGCCGGCCAAAAGCTATGAGCTGGAGGGTCGTCCCTATGTTCGGCCGGAAGCCGATGCCCTGGCCCGTCATGCCGCCGGGCACGGTCTCGGCATGCCGGCCCTGCGTTTCAGCGGCGACGCCCGGCAGACCCTGCCGGAAGAAGGAAAGCACGAAACGCGCTGAGGGCGCATGTCCCCAAACAGGGAATAGCGTCAGCAGGCCCTGGTGCTGTGACAGGACGAAAAAAAGGAACCCCGCAGGCGCGGAGTTCCTTTTTTCGTCAATGCGGCCGACAGGGCTTATTCGCCCTGGCACTTGCGCTTGAGCGCCTCGCCCACGGTCTTGCCGAGGTCATGGCAGGCCTTGAGGGCCTCATGGCCGGGGGCCCAGTTGCACTTGACCGGCGCGGCGGGCATCTCCATGCCCATGCTTTCGAGCTGCTCGTGGATGTACTTGGCGGATTCGCCCGACCAGCCGTAGGAGCCGAAAGCGCCGCCCACTCGGTTCTTGGGCCGCAGGCCCTTCATGTAGGTGAGCTGGGCGGCCACCAGGGGCAGCACGGTATTGTTGTGCGTGGGCGAACCGGCGAGCACCGCGCCGCAGTCGGCCAGTTCGGTCTGGATCTGGCTGTGGTGGTTGTTCTTCACGGACATGAGGCGCGCGGGCACGCCCACCTCTTCCAGGCCGCTGCACACGGCATAGGCCATCTTTTCGGTGGACTTCCACATGGTGTCGTAGAAGATGACAGCGCGCTGCTGGGGCTTCTGTTCGGCAAGCTTGCGGTACATGTCGATGATGAAGCGCACGGACTTCTCGCCGCGGTGGATGAGGCCGTGGTCGGGCGCGATCATGTCGATGTCCAGGCCCTCCACGATGGGCAGGGTGGCCAGCACCTGCGGAGAGTAGGGCAGGACGATGTTGTAGTAGTATTCCTTGATGGCCCGCACGAAGTCGCCTTCGTCGTGCTCGTCGGCATAGCGCCAGCTGGTGGCGATGTTCTGGCCGAAGGCGTCATTGCTGATCAGCAGCTTGTCCTGCGGGATGTAGGAGACCATGCTGTCCGGCCAGTGCAGCATGCGGGTCTCCTGGAAGATGATGGTGCGCTTGCCGATCTCCAGCTTGTCGCCGCTCTTGACGGCGACCACGGGCCAGTCCTTGGTGTTGAAATAGCCCTGCATGGACTTCAGGCCGAGCGTGGAGCAGAAGATCTTTTCGGGCTTGCAGCGTTCCACGATCTGGGCCAGGGAACCGGCATGGTCCAGTTCCATGTGGTTGCAGACGATGTAGTCCACCTTTTCCGGCTCCATGATCTTGCCCAGACGGCAGAGCAGGGTGCCGGCGCAGCCCGGCGACACCGTATCCATGAGGACGTTCTTTTCGTCCTTGATCAGATAGGCATTGTAGGTGGTGCCTTCGGGCGAGCGGGAGTAGCCGTGGAAGTCGCGGTGGTCATAATCGACGCAGCCGACCCAGTAGATGTCTTTTTTCAGTTCAAAGGGCTGCATGGGAACTCCGTCAACAGCGTTGGGGTTGTCGCAATACAACAGGAAACGCCTGCCCCATTCAAAAACAGGGCAGGCGTATGGCATCAGGCAGGCTCAGCCTATTCGGCGGGAGCGAACTGATCCTTGCTCACGCCGCACACAGGACAGGTCCAGTCGTCGGGGAGCTGGTCGAAGGGCACGTTGTCGTGTTCCGCCGGGTCGTATTCGTAGCCGCAAACGCCGCAAACATATTTCTGCATGGGAATCTCTCCTTGTAAGTATCGTCCAGGGGGTTAGTTTTCCGCTTTCCAGTGGCCGTGCAGGTTGCAGTATTCGCGGGCCGTCACCTTGGCGGCGTCGGTCTTGAACACGGCCTCCGGCTTGTCGCCGGGCTTCAGGAAGCAGGTCAGCACCTGATTGTCGGCGATCAGTTCGATCCATTCCACGTAGTGGGCTTCTTCCATGGGATGGGCCACGCTGCCCACGCTCACCTTGTAGCCGCCGTCGATCTTTTCGATGACGGGCACATGCTTTTCCTGAGCGCCGTCGGTGGCGCCTTCGGTCATGAGCTTCATGGGCTGGCCACAGCAGTTGAGGGGGGCGGCCCCGCCGTGGAAAACTTCAACGATATTGCCGCAATGCTGGCACTTGTAAATTTCGAGATGCTTGGGCATGGTGTCCTCTCGATGTATTGGTTCGCTGGATTGGCGGCATACGCTCCGCAGTGGAGGTCCTGCCGCGCTGACGAAGCAAGTGTGTCCTATTCCGTGCCGCCTGTAAAGCCTTTTTGCTTGTTAACAGGATTTTTTTTTATTAGCGGCGTCAGCGGCGGCCGACGCCCTTTTCCGGCTCAGGAGCGGCCGCCCGCCGCCGTGCGCCCAGCACATTGGGCAGGGCGACCCGGATGCTGCCCGCGGACAGGAATTCCGCGGCGCTGCGTCCGGCATAATCGCGTTCGATGCTGCCCGCGCGCAGCACGAGCCCGGCCTGCCCGCCGCCTTCCACATACATGGTGGAGCGCAGGCCCAGCGGCAGGCGCAGCAGCCCCTCGGCAAAACTGTAGGCGTCGAGCGGTTCGCGGCAGTGCAGGAAGAGGATGCGGCCCTCGGCGTCCACGCCCACGGCGGCGATGGCGGTGCGGGGGCCGCCGGGCTTCCAGAGGATGCGGCCGTCCCGGCTGATGAGGCGGTAGTTCTGCACGACCAGACGGTAACGGGCGAGGCGTTCCTGCCAGTCCGGCTCGTCCTTGTCGATGATGGTGGCGGCGGGCAGGGCGTCGTCGTCGGGCCCGGCGACGAAAAAAGCCCCGAAACGCCGCGCCAGACGGCGATTGTTGGCATAGTCCCCTTCGCGCAGGTAGCCGGTGCTGGTCACGCCGTCCGGCAGGTACATGCTGGCGTTGATGGCGGCCGCCAGCCCCTCGCGCTGGGCCCACTGGCGAAGGGTGAGCGGGGGGTGCTTGCCGCGGCCCACGGCACAAAGCACGAAGTCGAAATTCTCGGGAGGCAGGCGCACCACGGCCAGCCTGGGCCCGGGACCTTCCGGCAGCGGCAGGGGCAGTTCGGCAAAGGCCAGGCCGTCCTGCTCCTCCCAGGCGATGACGGCGGACTCGCCGGCTTTCGACGTGGCGGCCGGGCCGGATCGCGGGGCGGCTTCCTCCGCAGGGGCGGGGACGGCTGCCGCCGGGCCTTCCGCCCGCACCGGCAGGGACGCCCCGGCGCACAGGCAGAACAGCCAGCCGAAAAGGAGCGCCTTTCCGCTGCGCCGCAGCAGGCCGGAGAGGCGGCGGCAGGCAGTGGGGCGGGCAGGACGGCAGAGCGGCCGCCCTGAGGGCAGGGCAGGTGGGCAGCGTTCCATCGCCCCAGCCTACGTCCCGGCACCGGGGAAAGCAAGTCTCTTCTGGGCCTGCAAGGCGATCGGGGCTGGGGATGGGCGGCGACTTGAATCCCGCGGCGGAGGGAGCTATAGTATCCCCCTCATTTTTCCAAAGGCCCCCCCGAAAAAACGAAGAGAGGCGTACGATGCTGCTGATTGACGGGAAAAAGGTGGCGCAGGAGATGCGCACGGCGCTGCACAAGGTCATTGCCAAGGCCACGGCCAAGGGACGCCGTGCGCCGGGGCTGGCGGTCATCCTTGTGGGTGACGACCCTGCCTCGCAGGTCTATGTGCGGAACAAGGAGCTCGCCTGCAAGGAAGCGGGCATCATCTCCCTGCCCTATCACCTTCCCGCACGCACCCGGCAGGAAGAGCTGCTGGCCCTCATCGCGGATCTCAATTACCGCAGCGACGTGGACGGCATCCTGCTCCAGCTGCCGCTGCCCAAGGGCCTCAATGCCACGCAGTGTCTGCTGGCCATGAACCCGGCCAAGGATGTGGACGGCTTCCATCCCGAGAATGTGGGCCGTCTGTCCCTGGGGCTGCCGGGTCTCGTGTCCTGCACGCCCGCCGGCGTCATCGAGCTGTTGCGCTATTACAAGCTGCCTACCCAGGGCAAGAAGGCCGTGGTGCTCGGCCGCTCGGACATCGTGGGCAAGCCGCTGGCCATGCTGCTGGGCCGCCCCGGCGAGTACGGGGACGCCACGGTCACGGTCTGCCATTCGCGCACGCCGGATCTGGCCGAACACTGCCGCGCCGCGGATTTCATCTTCCTGGCCGTGGGCAAGCCCAAGATGCTCACCGCCGACATGGTCAGCGAAAAGGCCGTCATCATCGACGTGGGCATCAACCGCACCCCCGAGGGGCTGTGCGGGGATGCCGATTTTGACGCCCTCAAGGACAAGGTGGCGGCCATCACGCCGGTGCCGGGCGGGGTCGGCCCCATGACCATCGCCATGCTGCTCAAGAATACCGTGCAGTCCTGGCAGGAACGCTGCTGAGACCGCCGTCTATCCGTCATTTTCAGCCACAAGGACACGTCATGCGCTTGTTGAGCGTCTGGAAACACTGTTTCGGCTCCGGTTTTCTGGAGCATGAGGGCCGCGCCGACAGGGAAGAATTCTGGTTGTTCTCCCTGCTGGCCCTGCCGCTTGCCGTATTGCTCGTCTGGCTCATGCTGGCGCTGGATCAGATGTTCCCCGGTCTCTGGGCGCAGCCGCTGCCCGCCGGGGAGGAGATCCCGCGCCTGCTGCTGCGCCTGCTGCTGGTCATCATCTGGCTCGGTCTGCTGACCCCGGCCGTCTGCGTGACCATCCGCCGCCTGCATGATATGGACGCCAGCGGCCGCTGGGTCATCGCGGCGCTGGTGCCGGGGCTCGCGGCCCTCTGCTGCTGGCTGCTGACGTCCTGGCAACTCGTGGATGCCGAACTGCCGCGCATGGTGCTGAACATCTGCGCCGGCGGGCTGGCCGTGCTGGAGGCGCTGGCCGTGGTGACGCTGGGCCTGGTCTTCCTGGGCGGCGGGACGCACGGGAGCAACCGTTTCGGGCCGGACCCGCTGGGCCGCATGCCGCAGCATCTGCCGCCGACGGACGCCAACGGCGTCCCCCTGGATCTGGAAGACGACGAGGCGGAAGAGGTCATTGATCTGGATGATGTGGCGTCGCCCGAATGGCACGACGTGCCCCGCGTGGAGCTGGACAAGGAGACCGAAGACGACTTGCACGCCGGCATGCTGGCTCGCGAAGCCGCGCCTGCTGTGCAGGATGTGGTGAAGGTCGGCGGCGCGGAGCGGACGGCTCCCCAGGCGGAGGGACCGACCCCCACCGAAGCCTTTGCGCAGATGGTGGCTCAGGCTCTGCAGAAAACGGCCGCGGGCGCTGCCGTGGCCGCCGGCGCTCAGGCCGCGGCCGCTCCGGCAGCCCCGGCTGCTCCGATCCCTCCCGCCAATCGTGGCCGTGGCGACTGGCCGCCTGCGGACATGACCTCGGAGGAAATGTCGCTGGCTTCGCACTCCTTGCAGGATCTGGCCGCTCAGGTGGACACGGCCGAGGACGAGGAGCTGGTGGACTCCCTGCTGGAAGAGATGGAACAGGCCGAAGACGCCCGGCGCGAAGCGGATTGCATCCGGCCCGGGCAAACCGTGACGCAGGCCATGCAGCGTCTGGAAGCCAATGAAGCGGGCCCAGCCAAGCCCAAGCGCTGACGTTTCGTCGCGCCTGCGGCGCTGGGGGATCTTTTGTCTGTGCGTGCTGTGGTGGGGCGTGGGCGTTGCCGCGTCCTGCCCCGCCGCGGACGGGCGGACGTTCTCCGTGCCGCCCGCGGGGGCCCTCAGCCTGCCGCGTCTGCTGCCGGCCGCACCGGGAGCGGCGCAGGAGTGCGGGGACCTGCTGCGCGCGGCGGACATCCAGCCCGCCGGGCTGGAGTTCCTTTTTTGCCGTCGGGAAGGACAGAGCGGACGGCAGCGTCTGACGGCACGCTATCGGGTGCGCGGCAGCGAAGCGGCCGCTGTGGAGCAGGTGCTGCGCGAACGGTGCAGCATGGGGGCGCTCGTGCGTTCGGCCGGCATCTGGAGCCTCCCGGACGGGGAGGAAGGGCGGCTCGATCCTTCCGCGCTGCGCGTTTCTCTGCCGGAAGGGACGGCGCCGTCTGAGGCCGGGGCGCGCGTCAGCATGGGCGAAGTGCCGCAATCCGGCGTCTTTGCCCCCGACAGGGCCGCATGGCCACACATCGCCTGGTTCGCCGTGCGGGTGGACCTGCCGCTGGACGCTCCCGCGCAGGACTGAACAGCCTGCGCCCTCCACACACACCACACACTCTCTCTCGCTCTCTTCTGTCTGTAATTGGGGGGGAGGGGAACCCCTCGCTCTGCTGTCGATGCCCGTAAGGCTCCTGCGTCGCCAACGGGCACGGCCCTGCGGGCCGCCTTTCGGTCGCGCTCTGCTGTCGATGCCCGTAAGGCTCCTGCGTCGCCAACGGGCACGGCCCTGCGGGCCGCCTTTCGGTCGCGCTCTGCTGTCGATGCCCGT
>DGYFI06202__coassemble_1304_pt1 | contig 11417 bp, 8 predicted proteins | sample DGYFI06202__metabat2_high_PE_036 | metagenome-assembled genome bin DGYFI06202
GGTGCTGACATTCCAGAATCGGCGTCTTATCCTTATCTGGGGACCTCCGACAGGTGGGGGGATATGTTCGCGCCTGAACAAGGGCGGACATTACAGTACAAGTTTCCTTTCGCAGCCTGTATATACCTCTTGCGAAGGATTGACAAGGGCGGTCCGCGCGCACGGGGAAAGTGGCCCCGGAAGGGGGCCTGCCTGCGCCGGTGCGCAGGCATCCTCCTGCGGGGAGCCGGGAAGAGAAACGCGCGCATGGCGGCGTGTCCGTGTTCAGCGGCGCGCGGCACAACGGACCGAGCCTCTTTCTATAGGAAAGCCGGTTGTGCTCCGCGTCACGAAGACCTCTTGCCCTTGAAACGATAAAGGCATAGGTTGGGGCAGTTTATCCGCAAATCGGACAGGTTTGCACAGAATATGGATATGGAGTGAGAAGGATGCAGTATTTCGATTTCGAGATCATGGGGCTGAAGCGCAAGCTGCCCTTTGTGAATGTTGGGGACAATCTGGTGCTGGCCAGCTTTGTTGTGCTTTCGGATACGGAGCTCATCCGTACCGTGGCCCCCGAACTGCTCAAGCGGCTGCCGGAAGTGGACTTGCTCATGACCGCCGAAGCCAAGGGGATCTGTCTGACCTATGAACTGAGCCGCCTGCTCGGCATGAACGAGTTCATCGTGGCCCGCAAGAGCCGCAAGCCGTACATGCAGAACCCCGTGTCCCATTCGGTGCGCTCCGTCACGACCCGCAAGGAGCAACAACTCTGGCTGGACGGCTGCGACGCCGAGAAGATCCGCGGCAAGCGGGTGGCCCTCATTGACGACGTCATCGCCACCGGCGAATCCTTGGAAGCCCTGGAGACCCTGGCGACATCGGCGGGCGCGCATGTGGTCGCCCGCGCGGCCATCCTGGCGGAGCTGGAATCCGTGCACCGCAAGGACATCATCTTTCTCAAGGAACATTTCGTCTTTCGCCCCAATCCTGACGGCACGCTGACTCCCATAGAGTCTCTTGCCTAAATCAGACGCCAGGAGAAAATAGATGGAAGCGACCTTTTTCCCTAATATCATGGCCTTCCTGTGGCTCGGCATCATGCTCATGCTGGGCGTTTTTCTGAGGGCCAAGGTCCGCTTTTTCCAGCGCATCCTCAAGATGATACGCAAGCCCGCCTTCTGATGGGCGCAAGCGCGGCGGGGGCCGTCCGGAGGAGATGTTTATGACCTGTGCCGACCTGCTCTTGTATAATGCCGTCATCCTTACGATGGATGCCCGCAACAGCGAGGCCGCGGCGATGGCCCTTGCCGGGGACCGCATCCTTGGCGTGGGCTCGCGTGAAGAACTGCAGAAATTCGTCGGGCCGCAGACCCGTCTGCGCGACATGGAAGGGCAGACCATCATGCCCGGTTTCTGTGACGCGCACGGGCACATCCTCCTGACAGCGGACATGCTGGACTGGGAGAACCTCAATTCGCCGCCCATCGGCGACTGCCGCTGCCTGGATGACTGCCTTGCCCGCCTGCGCGAGCGGGCCGAGCGCACGCCCGCCGGAGAATGGGTGCTCGCCTACGGCTTCGACGATACCCTCATGGCGGAGAAACGCTTCCCCACCCGTGAGGAACTGGATGCCATCAGCTGTGGACATCCCGTTTTCGTGCAGCATATCTCCATCCATCTCGGCGTGCTGAACAGCGCGGGCTTTGCGGCCCTGGGCATCGACGAGCATACGCCCGACCCCGAAGGCGGCATCATCCGCCACCATGCGGACGGTTCCCTGCACGGCGTGGTGGAGGAGCGCGCGCTCTTCGATCTCGTGTCCCCGCGGCTGCCGGTGTTCTCCCGCGAGCACAAGGTTCAGAGCATCGCCCGCGTCTCGCGCGAGGTCTACGCCGCGCGCGGCATCACCACGGCGCTGGACGCCGGCGTGCTGGACTACGACGGCGCGGAGGTCCTGCAGGAGACGGACGACCGCGGCCTGCTGGCCGTGCGCGTGCATTACAACCCCTATTATTATCTTGAAGGGGACGATCCCCGCCTGCAAAGCCGCGGCAAGGTGAAGCGCGGCGGCGTCAAGATCATGAGCGACGGCTCCATCCAGGGTTTCACCGCCTACCTTTCCCGGCCCTATCACACGCCGTTCCGGGGCGATGCGAACTACCGCGGCTATCCCGCCTATCCGCGCGAGGAGCTCTTCGCCATCATCGAGGCGGCGCACCGCAAGGGACAGTTCCTCATCCACACCAACGGGGACGGCGCCGTAGACGACGCTCTGGATGCGCTGGAAGCCGCGCAGGCCAAATATCCCCGCACGGACTGCCGGCACACGCTCGTCCATGCCCAGACCATCCGTGACGACCAGCTGGACCGGCTGGCTGGGGCGGGCTTCACGCCCACGTTCTTCGTCCCCCATGTCTACTACTGGGGCGACAGGCACCGCGACATCTTCCTTGGGCCGGAGCGCGCCGCGCGCATGGACCCCATCCGTTCGGCCCTGGACCGCGGACATGTCTGCACCTCGCATTGCGATACGCCCATCACGCCGGTCCTGCCCTTCCTGTCCATCTGGGTCTGCGTCAACCGGATCACGTCCGGGGGCAGTCTGCTGGGCGGCGAGGAGCGCATCCCGGTGCTGGAAGCCCTGCGCGCCCATACCATCAATGCGGCCTGGCAGCACTTCGAGGAAGACGAAAAGGGCTCGCTGGAGCCCGGCAAGCTGGCGGACTACATCGTGCTGGACACCAATCCCCTGACCTGCCCGTCTGAAGAGCTGAGAAACATCACGGTGCGCGAGACCGTGGTGGGCGGGGAGACCGTCTACCGGCAACAAGCGTAACGGAAGTCCAGCGATGAGGAGTCCCCTGCCCGGAAACGGGGGGACTCCTTTTGCGGAAACGTTCGGGTACAATTTTTGGGCTTCGCACGCTAATTTTTTTTGAAGTCTTACCGATAAAAGGAACTATCAATCAAAATTATCAAACGAGAAGGATTTCCCGTGAACATGAGCATTGGAAAAAAGATAGCGGGAGGGTTCGCTCTGGTCCTGCTGCTGGCGCTCGGCGTGGGCATCATGGCGCACACGGCCATAACCGCCGGACTCAACGCCTCCAACAAGGTTACGCATGAGCGCTTTCCCCGCTACGAGATGATGACGAGGATCCAGGCGACCTATCTATTGTCAGGCTACCGCATCCGTATCTACCTGGATTCGGGGGATGAGGCGCAGTTGAGGGAGTACCGGAAGCTCATGCAGGAGGTTGACGGAATCCTTGCTGAACTGGCCGAATTCAATAAACGTAATCCCGGCAAGAATACAACCAGCTTTCTGGAAAATTTCCAGAAGAATCTCGGCGCATTCAAACAGTCGGCGGATGATGCCGTGGAGCTGCTGCGGAATATTTACCAGACGCGGGACAAACTCATTGCCTCCAGCACATCGGCGCGCTCGATGCTGGAGAAGCTGAGCGCGACCATGGGTGAAACGCTCGTGAACTTCGTAAATCAGGGTGCGCAACAGGAAAGTGTCCAGTACGCCCGGAACATGGCCCTCGTGACAGCCGTGCTGGAGCACGCCTCCACAGCTTTGCAGAATCTGTTGATCGGCATGAGCGCCAATGATCTTGCCCGCATACGTTCCGTGCATGGCGAATGCGTCGAGCTGCTTGAACACATGAAGGAAGTCCGGCAGGGTCTTCTGCGGGAGGAATGCCGGACCCTGCATGATGAGGTTCTGGCCGACCTGACCGCGTTTGCCGCCGACGCGGATGCCCTTGCCGGTTTGCAGGAAAAGAGCGCCAACTTTGCCAAGGAAAGGCTGACGCATTATTTTGCCGCGCTTGAAAATCTCAATGTTTGGGAGGAGAGCATCAGCAAGGTTCTCGTCACCTATCTCGAAGAGAGCGATGCCGACCTTGAGCGCTCGGAAAAGCTCATCACCGGGGTTGTCGTGGTGATGCTTGTGGTAGGCATCCTGCTTGCCCTGCTGATCACCCGCATGATCGTCGTCCCCCTGCGCCGGACGCAGGAGTTTGCCCAGGCGGTGGCCGGCGGCGATCTGGAACGGAGCCTGGATGTGCAAAGCACGGACGAGACCGGCAAGCTGGCCGAATCCCTGCGCGTGATGGTGTCCAGCCTGAAGGAGAACATCAAGGCGGCGGAAGTGAAGAGCGCCGAGGCCGAGGCCAAGGGGCGCGAAGCCACGGAAGCCATGAAGGCCGCGCAGGAAGCCCAGAAGGCCGCCGAAGGCGCCAAGCGGGAAGGCATGATGGCCGCGGCGCGTCGGCTGGAAAGCGTGGTGGAGGCCATCTCCACCGCTTCCACCCAGCTCTCCGCCCAAATCGAACAGTCCGACAAGAGCGCGCAGGTGGCCAATGCCCGTCTTACCGAGGCGGCCACGGCCATGAACGAAATGAACTCCACGGTGCAGGAAGTGGCCAGGAACGCCGCGCAGGCCTCCACCATGTCCTCCAATACGCGCTCGCAGGCCGAGGCCGGGGCGGAGATCGTGCAGCGTTCGCTGGGCAGCATCAAGATGGTGCATGAGATGTCCAGCGAGCTCAAGAAGGACATGAGCCAGCTCAATGAGCATGCCCAGTCCATCAGCAACATCATGGGCGTCATTTCCGATATCGCCGACCAGACCAACCTCCTCGCGCTCAATGCCGCCATTGAGGCTGCGCGCGCGGGCGAAGCCGGCCGCGGTTTCGCCGTGGTGGCCGATGAAGTGCGCAAGCTGGCGGAAAAGACCATGGCTTCCACCACCGAAGTGGGCAGCGCCATCCGTGCCATCCAGGACAGCACGGCCAAGAGCGTGCAGTCTATGGATCACGCGGTGGAGCAGATCGAACAGGCCACGGACTTCGCCAACCAGTCCGGCGAAGCCCTCAAGCAGATCGTCGGCGACGTGGAGACCACGGCCGACGAAGTGCGGGCCATCGCCGCGGCGGCGGAAGAACAATCCGCAGCCAGCGACGAGATCAACAAGTCCATCGTCGAAGTCAACGACGTGGTGGCGCAGACCGCTGCCGCCATGAACGAAGCCGCTACGGCCGTCAATACGCTGGCCGGGCAGTCGCACGAGCTGAGCGATCTTATCGAGAGCATGAAGCAGGGATAAGCATCCGCTCCCGCAAAGCGTCTTTACAGGGGCAACCGTTTGGCAACGGTTGCCCCTTTTTCGTTATGGCGTGAGGTGGGGATGGTATTGACTGCTTGTTTGGAGGGGAGGAGGGTCCCTTCCCCCCAAACAGGAGACGAATAGTGTTAACAGGCCCTAAAGCCCGCGCAGCTTCTCCCGCAGCAGAGCGGCCTTGGCGGAGCCGATGCCCGGCAGACGCCGCAGGTCCTCCTCGCTGGCGGCGCGCATGGCTTCCAGCGAGGTGAAATGTTCCCAGAGCAGGCGGGCCGTGGCCGGGCCGATGCCGGGCAGGCGCATGAGTTCGCCGGAAAGGGCCGCCTTGCCGCGGGCCTTGCGGTGGCGGCCAATGGCAAAGTTGTGGGTGGTGTCGCGGATATGCTGGAGGAAGAGCAGCTCCGGCGCGCCTTCCCGCAGGGGGAGGGGATTGCTCCGGCCCGGCAGGAAGATGCGATCAGCCACATTGCCGGCGCGACGGTCGGCATGGCCGTCCTCGTCGCGGGCCTTGGCGATGGCCGCCAGCGCAAACAGGCTGTCCTGCCCGGCTTCTTCCAATGCACGCTGCACGGCGCTGAGCTGCCCGCGGCCGCCGTCGATGAGCAGCAGATCCGGCCAGGGCGGGCCGCTTTCCAGCCGCCGGGCGATCCAGTGATACAGGGTGGCGTAATCGTCCCCCCCGTCAGGCATGGCGTAACTGCGGTAGGCGGGCGGATTGGGCCGCGCGTCCTCAAAGACGACCATGCCGACCCGCGTCTGGCGGCCGCCGGTGTGGGAAACGTCCACGCATTCGATGCGCTGCGGCCGCTCCGGCAGATGCAGGGCCGCGGCAAGCTGCTGCAGGATGTCCTGCTCCGCGTGGCGTTCGCGCCGCCGGGCCTCCTCGCGGGCATTGGACTGGGCCACGTCCACGAGCTGATTGTCCTTGGCATGCTGCGGCGCGACCAGCCGCACAGGTCCGCCTCGCCGCTCGGACAGCATCTGCTCCAGGATGTCGCGCTGACTGTGCGCGTCTCCGCTCTGCCTCTCCGCCTGCTCCGCCTCGCCGTCCTCCGGGGCCTCTCCCGCCTCATTGTCCGGGGGCAGCCAGGGCAGGAGGATGCGCGGCGGCGGCGTCATGGTGCCGTAATACTGCCCCACGAAGGACCAGAGCAGTTCCGGGGCATCTTCGAAGCACAGGCCGCTCCAGTAGAAGGTACGCCCGTCGGTCATGGCGCCGTTGCGCACAAAGACGATGCCCAGCGCCAGCCCCTTGTCCGCGGCGAAAAGCCCGATGACGTCCATGTCCCCGCCGCCGGGCAGGACCGTGGCCTGCCGTTCCACTGTACGCTCCACGGCCCGGATCTGATCGCGCAGGCGGGCGGCGGCCTCGAATTCCAGCGCCTCGCTGGCGGCCTCCATCTCCTGCCGCAGGCGGGCCAGCAGGGGCGTGGATCTGCCTTCCAGCAATTCGATGACCCTGTGGACGGCTTCGTAATACTGCCGCGAGTCCACGAGCTGCATGCAGGGGGCCGGGCACTGGCCCATGTGATGGTACAGGCAGGGGCGGACGCGGTTCTTCATGGCCCTGTCCGAACAGCGGCGCAGGGCAAAGGCCCGGTGCAGGAGCTTCCAGGTCTCGCGCGCCGCCAGCGCGGAGGTGAAGGGCCCGAAGTAACGCGCGCCGTCGCGGCGTGTCTTGCGGACGATCTCCAGCCGGGGAAAGGGGTGTTTGGCGTCGATGCGGAACAGGACGTACTGCTTGTCGTCCCGCAGGACGATATTGTAATGCGGGCGGTGCTTCTTGATGAGGCTGGATTCCAGCAGCAGGGCTTCCTTTTCCGTGGTGGTGGTCAGCACGTCCAGGCTGACGGCATGGGCCAGCATGGCGCGGGTCTTGGCCGGCAGGCCTTCCGGGCGGAAATAGGAAAGGATGCGGCGGCGCAGCACGCGCGCCTTGCCCACGTAGATGATGCGCCCTCTGGCGTCCTTGTAGAGGTAGACGCCGGGGCTGAGCGGCAGGGATGCGGGGTCGGGGCGTTGCATGCCGGGGAGTATAGAGGGGAAGCCCGGTTGCCCGCAAGAGCGTTTTGCCGTTGAAAAGGGGAAACGCGAGGCGGCGGGCATGGCGCCGCCCATGCGTGCTCAGAGACGGCACGCGAAGGGCCCCCGAAGCGGGCCCTTCTGTGGAAAGCGGTGCGGCCGCCGAAAGGGCGGCAGTCACCCTTAGAAGCTGTACACGTAGCAGAGGTTGAAGTTCCACGCGTCGCGCACGGTGTCGTCCTTGCCGTTCATGAGGCTGCGGCCCCAGACATTGCGGGATTTGTCGAGCCACATGGCGATGTAGGACGCTTCGAAGGTCATCTCCAGATTGTCATAGATCTTGTAGGAGTTGACCAGGCCGATTTCCAGCGCATAATCGTCGGTGGTCAGGTACATGCTGTCCTTGCCCACAATATTCGGCGTATTGGCGGCATAGCCGAGGCTCACCAGCTCCTTGGCCATGTGCGGGCTGTTGGTGCCGCCCATGAAGTTGACGTAGAGGCACTGCTTGAGGTCTTCCACGAAGCTCATGTCCTTGGCGCGGAGGCCCACGCCCCAGGTGCCGGTCATGCCGTAGCCGACGACGCTTTCCCGCGCAAGGTAGGTATTGCCGTTGAAGGCATAGCGGGAGAAGGCGTTGTTGGTGTTGTTCACGCTCACGAAGGGCATGCGCTCGGAACCGTTGCCGGTATTGTCGTCATCGCCGGAACCGTACCAGCCGTAGATGCCGGGGGTCACCCAGTCCATCTTGTATTCCACCAGCAGAGAAGCCAGCCAGCCGGCGCGGTTGGCCGAGCTGTCGTCATAGGACACGGAGCCGTAGTTGAAGTCGAAGGCGACGCGGAAGGGATCGAAGGCCACGATGTCGCCGGTGACGCCCGCCCACACGGCATTGCCGTAGCCGGTGAGTTTTTCCTGATGCGAAGCGCCGCCGATGGGGTACATGCCCGCCCGGTAGTAGGCGTTGGAGGTGCCGGCGTTGGAGCCGTTGATGGTGTAGTAATTGTCGCGGCCGTTGCGGAAGGCATTGGGGCCGATAGCGCCGTACATGGCCCAGGGGGTCACTTTCACGCCGTCAAAGGTCAGCGGCAGGGCAAGGGCGAACAGATCCACATTGTCCATGTAGTTCTGATTGTAGTTCGGATTGCCGTCACGGCTCCAGCCGCTGTAGTTGTCGTTCATGGGGCGCGCCCACATGGCGGTGAGGGCCACATTGTCGGTGAACTTGTAGGAAGCGGTGATGCCGGCCACGTCATCGTTGAAGACCTGGCTGCCGGTGGTGAAGCTGGGCAGGGCCATGCCCTGGATGCCCATGCGGAGCTTCAGGTCGGTCTGCGGCACCATCCAGTCGATGTAGGCCTGCTTGATCTCGATGACGCTGGTGCCGTCAGCGCCGAGGGCGCCGCCATGAGCGCTTTTACCCCAGCGCTGGTCACCGATTTCGAAATACAGCGTGCCGGACAGGCTTTCGGAAGCCACGGCATCCAGCTGGACGCGGAAGCGCTGTTCCACTTCGAACTCATCTTCGCTGCCGTTATAGCCCGTCTGGCCGTTGCCGCCGGTGAAATTGCCGTTCTGGCCGTAATCCGCGCTGACGATCCACTGGCCTTTGGCCTTGAAGTCGATGGCGTGGGCCGTGCTTAATCCCCCGATCAGCATGGCGGCCGCCACAGCAAGCGTCATGATTTTTTTCATGATTTTCCTCCTCTGAAAAGCATGATCATAAAAAGACCTGCAAAACCATAGGGTTTTCCCGCGAGCCTGGCAAGGGGAAGAGTAAAAAAATTTTTACTGCCAAAAACTCTCAGTAAGAAGCCGGCCACTGAAAACCCAAGAGCCGCAAGTGGCGGTCGCTATTGCAGCTTTCGGCCGCCAGAAATGAAAGGAGACAGGCGGCCATGAGCCTGCCTGTCTCCTGGATCATTTTTTGTGGGATGCTTCGACTTTCAGACCATACGGCCTGTCGGGCATGCGGGCTTTAGTCCGCAGCGGGGACGAATTTGCCGGAGGCCACCAGTTCGGCCACCTGCGCCACGTCCTTGTCGCCACGACCCGAAAGGTTGACCAGCACGATGCTGTCCTTCGGCAGGTCGGGCGCGATGCGGATGGCGTGCGCCAGAGCGTGAGAGGATTCCAGCGCGGGGATGATGCCTTCATGCCGGGACAGTTCAAAGAAGGCCTGCAGGGCTTCGGTATCGGTCACGCTGACGTATTCGGCGCGGCCGCTGTCCTTCCACATGGCCAGTTCCGGCCCGACGGAAGGATAGTCCAGCCCGGCGGAGATGGAATAGACCGAGGCGGCCTCACCGGCGGCATCCTTGAGCATATAGGAGCGGAAGCCGTGCAGCACGCCGGGCTCGCCCAGGCAGAGAGAGGCCGCATGCTCGCCATAGCCCGAACCAATGCCGCCGGGCTCCACGCCCACAAGGCGCACGCCTTCGTCCGCCACGAAGCCGGAGAAGATGCCCACGGCATTGGAGCCGCCGCCCACGCAGGCCAGGCAGAGATCGGGAAGGCGTCCGGCGGCTTCCAGCATCTGGGCGCGGGCTTCGCGGCCGATGACGGACTGGAATTGCCGCACCATGTACGGGTAGGGGTGCGGCCCCACGGCCGAGCCCAGCACGTAGAACATCTCAGGATCGTTGACCCAGATGTCGAGCGCCTCGTCCACAGCCTCCTTGAGCGTGCGCTGCCCGCTGGTGGCGGCGCGCACCGTCGCGCCCAGCATCTCCATGCGGGTCACGTTGAGGTGCTGGCGCTCGATGTCCACCTCGCCCATGCAGATGGTGCATTCCAGCCCCATGAGGGCCGCGGCGGCCGCCGTGCCCACGCCGTGCTGGCCCGCGCCGGTCTCGGCGATGACGCGGGTCTTGCCCATGCGCTTGGCCAGCAGGCACTGGCCGAGCGTGTTGTTGACCTTGTGCGCGCCCAGATGGTTCAGATCTTCACGCTTGAGCCAGATCTGCGCACCCCCCAGCCTGCGGCTGAGATTGGCGCAGTGGAAGACAGGGCTGGGCCGTCCGGCAAAATGCGCCAGCAAGTAGTCCAGCTCCTCGAAAAAGGCCGGGTCCTTGAGGGCGTCCTCAAAAGCACGGCTCACTTCATCCAGGCGCGGTTGCAGGGCTTCAGGCACGAAACTGCCGCCGTACGCGCCGAAAAAACCGTCAACAGGAGCGGCGCAGGGGGTGGATTTGCTCATGGTGTCTCCTTAAAAAAAATCTGGCCCGCAAGGCGGCCCAAACGGTAAAATTGCCCCTTTTGGCCGCAGGCGTCAAGGCGGCTCCCCTCCTGCCGCTCCCTGCGCCGGGATGGCCCGGCGACGGACAGCGGAAAGGCGGTTGTGGGCAAGGGGAAAGTCGTCTATGGTGACCCCCCGTCGCGCCCGTCCGGGGCGCGCATTCCCTTTCTCAGGCTTCGGAGGCGGCATGCTGGAAGAAAAATACACAGGCAACGGCAAGGTGTTGCTGCTGGCAGGCGGCGGCAGGATCTTCACCGACATTGCGGCGCGCTTCGTCCGCAGCGAGCGCAGCCTCGACGATATCGTGGCTTCGCCCTATTCGCGGCAGATCGTGGAGAACATCCTTTCCAGCGGGCACCGCGCCGCGCTGGAGTTCGACTTTTTCCTCTTTGGCGTGGAAGGCTATTCGCGCGTGACCGAGGTACAGCTCGTGCGCAAACGCATGGCCTCCTATCTGATCAAGTCAGGGCGGGCCGAACTCAACGGCAAGCGCCGCTATTCGGTCGTCTATCCGCCGTCCGTCCGTGATTTTTCGGCGCAGGTCTCCCTGCCCGACGGCCATACGGCCACCCTCAGCGGACGCGACCTGGCCGACCTCTGCCGCCAGTGGTACGAGGCCGGCCTCGAGGCCGGCCTGCCGGAAGAAGACCTGCGCTACCTCAAGCCGCAAGCTACGGAATTCAAGGCCATCATCGGCATGAACGCCCATGCCCTGCTGGACTGGTTCGCCATACGCTGCTGCCGTAACGCCCAGCACGAGATCCGGCACCTGGCCCGGCAAATGCTGCGCCTGTGCCGGGAAGCCGCGCCCGACCTCTTCCGCGGCGCCGGCCCCAGTTGCGTCCAACTCGGCTACTGCCCGGAAAACCGTCTGCAACACCCCCGCTGCCGCGGTCGCATCCTCACGCGGGACGAAGCCCTGGCAGTGCTGCGCACGCACGGCAACCAAAGCCCGGATGCGCTCATGGAAGAAGGCGAAGACGATTAGAAGGGAGCGGGGGTGTATGCGGGGGGAAGGAAGGGGGCTTTTTTGGAAAAAAGCCC
>DGYFI06202__coassemble_1317_pt1 | contig 11326 bp, 11 predicted proteins | sample DGYFI06202__metabat2_high_PE_036 | metagenome-assembled genome bin DGYFI06202
GGGGGGTCTGGGGGGAGGGGAACCCCCTCCTGCGCGAGGCGAGGGGGTTCCCCTCCCCCCAGCAGACCGTCCACATCGCCTGCTGTCCGCTGCCCGCGAGGGACAGCGCCTGCCGGGAACTGACGGCCCTGCTTTCGGCGGAGCTCTCTCCGCTGCTCTCGTCCGCCCAGCGGGCGCATCTGACAGCCTTCCGACAAACGCGCGCCGCCTGTTCCCGCTGGCTGTCGCGGCTGGCGCTGGCCGCCTGCCTCAGGGGGGCGGGGGCCGCGCCGGAACTCTGGCTGCCTTTTTTGGGACGCCGGGACAGCGGCGCCCCCTGCCTGCCGGACTGGTCCGTCTCCTTCAGCCACAGCGGCAAGGCGGCCTTTGCCGCCCTGCTGCCCGCCACGGCGGAAAACGCTTGCCTTGGGCTGGATGCTGAAGATCTTGCCGGCCCGCCGCCAGCAGATACGGCCTTTGCGCCTGACGGGCTGCCGCGCGGCGTCTCTCTGCCCGCAGCGGAAGCCCTGCGGCGCTGGACCCTCAAGGAAAGCCTCGTCAAGGCGACGGGGACGGGGCTGATCTGCCCGCCCGGCAACATCCCTAACGGCCGCCACGGTCAACGCCGGGGCTGCCTGCACTGGCAGGGAAGGACGCTTTTCTGGCAGACGCTGCCCCTGCCGGAGCACTGGCTCGCCCTGACGGCCACGCGACCGCTGCGGCCCGTATTTCGCCTCCTGCCGCTGAGGGGGGTGGCGTAACGACTTCGCACAACGCCGCTCGCATGGACGCCGCCTCTTGCCAGCGGGCCGTATTTGCGGCACTCTGCGCCCATGCCGCGTTTTCACCTCGTCACGCTTTTTCCCGAATTTTTCCGTTCGCCGCTGGAGGCCGGTCTCATGGGCCGGGCCCGGCAGGCGGGCCTCGTGACCTGCACCCTGCACGACCCGCGCGCGTTCAGCACGGACAAGCACCGCCATGTGGACGATCGTCCGTATGGCGGCGGCCCCGGCATGGTCATGCAGGGGGAGCCGGTGGCCGCGGCCCTGCGGTCGATCCCCACGCCGGGACGCATGCTGCTCATGTCGCCGGGGGGACGCCCCCTTACGCAGGCCCTGGCGCGGGAGCTGGCGCAGGAAGAGGACATCACCCTCATCTGCGGCCGCTATGAAGGGCTGGACGCTCGCCTGAACGATCTTTTCCCTCTTGAGCCGGTCAGCGTGGGCGAGGCCGTGCTCAACGGCGGGGAATGCGCGGCGCTGGCCGTGTTGGAAGCCGTGGCCCGTCTCATGCCGGGCTACATGGGCAAGGAGGAGTCCGGCGAGGACGAGAGTTTTTCCCACGGGCTGCTGGAATACCCGCACTACACGCGCCCGGAGATGCTGGAGGGCCTGCCCGTGCCGGACGTGCTGCGCAGCGGGGACCATATCCGCATCGCCCGCTGGCGGCGCGAAGAATCCTTGAAGGCCACCCTGCGCCAGCGTCCCGACCTGCTGGCGGAAGCGCCGCTGACGCGCGAGGACGCGGCTTTTCTGGGCAGTTTGCCGCGCGAGCGGGCCGGACGCAATCTCTCCTTTTGCCTGCTGCATCATCCGGTCATGCTGGACGCGAAAAATTCCGGCACTTCTTCTTTGACAAATCTGGACATTCACGATATAGCCCGGATTTCGCGCAGCTATGCAATGGGACCGTTCTTTGCGGTCACGCCGCTGGAAGAGCAGCGGGAGCTGCTGCGGGCCATCCTGCGCCACTGGACGGATGAACAGGGGCGCAAGAGCCACAGCGACAGAGCGCGCGCTCTGGACATGGTGCGGCCCGCCGCCTCGCTGGACGAGGCGCTGCGGCAACGGGAAGAGGAATGCGGCGTGCGGCCTCTGCTGCTGACCAGCTCGGCAGCCTGGCCGGACAAAAAAAGCCGCCTCCCCCTGCTGACCCCGCATCAGGTGCGGGAGGCATGCCGCCGCGGCCCGGTCATGCTCTGTCTGGGAACGGCGCGCGGCCTGGCCCCGGAAGTGCTGGCCCGCAGTGACGGCATGGTGCGCCCCGTGCGTTTTTTGAGCGACAACCACCTTTCGGTGCGAAGCGCGGCCGCCATACTGGCCGACAGGATTCTGGGCGACTACGACTAGCCCTCAGTTTTTTACCGGCGGCCGGCGCGGCTGCGGATATCTAAGGAGTAGAGGCATGGATATCATCAAGAAGATCGAAATGGAAAATATGCGCATGGATATGCCCGCGTTTCGCTCCGGCGACACGGTCAAGGTGCACCTGCGCATCGTCGAAGGCGAAAAGGAACGCATCCAGGTGTTCCAGGGCAATGTGATCCGTCTGCAGCGCGGCACCACCGGCGCGACCTTCACGGTCCGCAAGGTGTCTGACGGCGTGGGCGTGGAACGCATCTTCCCCCTGCACTCCCCCTTCATCGACCATGTGGAAGTGGTCACGCAGGGCCGCGTGCGCCGCAGCCGCCTGTACTACCTGCGCGCCCTCAAGGGCAAGGCGGCCCGCATCAAGCCCCGCGGCCGCTTCTGATCGCGGACGCTTCCCGTTTCGGGAGATGCCGGCATTTCACCTCACCCGGACTTCTGACGGAAGACCGGGTGAGGTTCTCGTGTTTGTGGCGTGGAGAAAGAAAACTCTTCTCCGCCATGCCCCGGCTGTTGCCGTCAGACGACAGGATGATGCGGCACAGCGCCGCCCCGCCGCGCACAGCCTGGCGCATGCCGCCGTTTTTACCGTTCCGGCAGAGAGGAAGCCTCATGTCCCGCACTGATCCCCCGTCCCTGTCCTCGCCCGCCGTCTCCGGTAGGCAGATGGATCGTCAGGGCCTGCTGCCGGGCCTTGCCGCCCCGGCGGCGTCCGGTCTCATCGCCGGCGTGGACGAGGCCGGGCGCGGCTGTCTTGCCGGGCCCGTGGTGGCGGCGGCCGTCATCCTGCCGGAGACGGCGCAACTGCCGGGACTGGCCGACTCCAAGGCGCTCAGCGAACGGCAGCGCGATGCGCTGGCCCCGCTCATCCGCAGTACGGCGATCGCCTGGGGACTGGGCATGGTCTGGCCGCGCCGCATCGACGCCATCAACATCCTGCAAGCCACCTTCGAGGCCATGTCCCGCGCCATCGCCTGTCTGGCCCGCCACACCGCTCTGCCGGAGCTGCTGCTCATCGACGGCAACAAGACCCTGCCGCCGGAAGTGCTGCGCCGGTCCCTGTCGCGGTGGGGACTCGCGCCGTCCGCCCTGCCCCGGCAACAGGCCATCGTGCACGGCGACGCCACGGAAGCGGCCATCTCGGCGGCTTCCATTCTGGCCAAGACCCAGCGGGACAAGCTCATGACCGCGCTGGACCGGCGCTGGCCCGTCTACGGCTTTGCCCGCCACAAGGGCTATGGCACGGTCGACCATTACGCCGCGCTGCGGGCGCACGGGCCCTGCCCGCAGCACCGCCTGACCTTTCGCGGCGTCCTGCCGGAAACGCCTGCCGCCGCACGGACGGGGCAGAAGGCCGGACAGGGGAGCCTGCTGTGAAGCCCGGCGCGCCGCGACCCGGCGGCATCTTCGGCGGATTGGGCCGCTTGTTGCGGCGGCCGCGCGCCGTGCCGCGTCCCCGCCTTTCGCACGAATTTTCGGACAGCGAATTCACGGAAAACGAATTTGCCTTTGACGGCCGCGAACCGCTGCCCCCCTGGGACGGCGTGGCCGTCCCGCTGGAAGAGCTGCTGGACGCCTGCGAGGCGCGTATGGCCGCCCGGCGTGCGGCGGAAGCCGGAGACTGTCCGCCCGACGCCCTGCCGACCGAAGCCCCCACGGCAGGCGCTCCTGAAAAAACGGCGGAGCCGGCCGCTCAGGAGCCCCGGCACGCATGATCGCCCGGCTCCGGCAACTCTGCCGCCGTCTTGGCGCATCGGCCCCGGCAGCGTCCGCGTCCCAAGCCCGGCCGGAAAGCCTCGCGGAAAGACGCGCACGACTGGGACGGGAAGGCGAGGAGGCCGCCGCCCGCCTGCTGGCGGACAAGGGCTTTGCCATCCTGGCGCGCAACTGGCGGCAGGCCGGTCTGGAGCTGGACATCGTCTGCCGGGACGGCGGCACGCTGGTCTTCGTGGAGGTCAAGAGCCGCCGCGGCGACGGCCTGGCCCGGCCGGAAGACGCCATGACGCCGCGCAAGCGCCGCACCCTTGTACGGGCCGCGCGTGCCTGGCTGGCCGCGACTGAGGACTGGTCCAGCCCCTGCCGTTTCGACGTGGTGACCGTGACGGCCTGCGGCCCGAACTCTCTGCATCTGGAGCATATCCCCCATGCCTTTGCCCTCGACGACGCCGGGGCGGCTGTGGATCGTGGCCACGCCCCTTGGCAACCCTGGTGATTTCTCCCCCCGCGCGCGGGAGATCGTGCAACGTGCGGACGCCGTGCTCTGCGAGGACACGCGCCGCACGGGCCTGCTGTTCAGCCAATGCGGCCTGACGGCGCGGCGGCTGGTCAGCTTCCATGACCGCAACGAGCAGACCCGGCAGGAGGACGCCCTGCGTCGCCTGCGCGAAGGGGCGGAACTGGCGCTGGTCTCCGACGCGGGCACGCCGCTGGTGGTCGATCCTGGCTACCGGCTGGTGCGGGCCTGCCGGGCGGAGGGCATCCCCGTCTCTCCGGTGCCGGGCCCGTCCGCCCCCGTGGCGGCCCTGAGCGCGGCCGGGCTGCCGCCCCTGCCCTACACCTTCCTGGGCTTCCTGCCCCGTGACGATGCGGGCCGCCGTCAGACCCTCGCCGCCTTTGCCCGCACCCCCGGCTCCCTGGTCTTTTTTGAACGCAAGGACAGGCTCCAGGCCAGCCTTGCCGTGGCCGCGGCCCTGCTGGGCCCGCGCGAGGCGGCCATTTGCCGGGAATTGACCAAGACGCACGAGGAATTTATACTTTTCCGGCTGGAAAATCACGGCGACCTCCCTTCCGATCTGCTGGGCGAGGTGACGGTCATCCTCGGCCCGCCGGAAGGCGAGCTCCGTGCAAGCCCGGAAGAAGCCCGCGCCTGCCTGCGGCGTCTGGCCGATACGGCGAGGCGGCGCATCCGCCCGAAGGAGCTTGCGCGGCAGGCGCACGGCCTGCTGTCCGGCTGGAGCGTCAAGGAACTGTACGAGCTGCTGACGGATGGCGGGACCGAAGAGGATCTGGACGCGTGACCCCGGACCTGCCGCGCCCTGACGGGACATTTTCGCACGCCGCCGGGCGGCCGCCTGATCCCCGCCGGTGGCGCATGTCCAGCGCGTTGGGACAGACGCCGATTTTGTAAAAACGAACCACAGGCCCATTTGCGGGGACGGGACATGCCCGCCTGCCGCCATCTGCCGCCCGGCCGCCGGAGACGCCATGCTGCCCAGACGAACCGCCCTTGCCTGTCTTGCCCGGACCCTGCTTGTCAATGCGGGCGTCACGGCTCGCGGCATGCAGCTTGTGGGGCAGCTCTATGTGCTGGAGCCCGCCCTGCGCCACCTCTATCCCGATCAGGACAAACGCGCGGAGGCCATGTCGCGCTATCTGGTGCACAGCAATACCCATCCCTACATGCTGCCGTTTTACGTGGGGACGGTGCTTTCGCTGGAGAACCTCATAGCCGCCGGTTCCCTGCCCGGCTCCACGGTGCCCGTGGTGCGTCAGACCCTGGGCAGCACGCTCTCCGCCATCGGGGACGGTTTTTTCGAGGGCGCGCTGCTGCCCTGCTGGTCGCTGCTCTGCGTGGCCCTGCTGGCCGGCGACTGCATCGGTCTGGCCCTGCTGGTGACCGTGCTGCTCTTCCTGGCCCTGCTGGCCTTCCGCTGCTGTTCGTTCTTTTACGCCCTCAATCATGGCATGGCTGGGCTTGCGGGACTCAAGCGGCTCGATCTCATCAACTGGGCCGGACGCATCAAGTTCTGCAATGCGGGCCTCATCGCGGTCATCCTCTGGCAGCTCGCTCCGCGAGAGGCGCCGCTCTCGCCGTGGGATTTCGGCATCCTGAGCGTGGCGGCCGTGCTGGCGGCCGCCTGGGTCGTGGGCCGCTGGCGGCTGCCGCGTATCATTCTCTGGCTGGCGTTGCTCTGCACGCTGATTTTCATGGACGAACGCCTTTTGGGCGTATAAGATACGGTTGCCCCTCCTGCGAGGAGGACGCCACAGGACGGTGACACCATGAGCATGAGCATCGAGGAAACTCCGGAAGGCCTTGCCCTTCCCCTTACCCTGCGTCTGAAGGGGGGCCTGCATGCCCGTCCCGCGGCCCGTCTGGCGCAGGAGGCCCAGCGCTTCACGGCCGAGATCAGCCTGCGCAGCGATGATGCCAGCGCCGATGCCAAAAGCATGCTGGACATCCTTTCCCTGGCCCTGCCGGAAGAATCCCGCATCACCCTGCTGGCCAGCGGCGACGATGCCCGGCAGGCGCTGGAAGCCCTGGCCACCTGCCTTGACAGCCTGAGAGACTGATCATGGCGCGCGCTCTCCTTTTCGGAACCCCGGTCTCGCCCGGCATCGCCATCGGCGAATTGCGCTTCAAGCACAATACCCGCCTCATCGAACACCGCCGCATCAGCCCGCGCGAGATCGCCAAGGAACAGTCCATGCTGCGCGATGCGGCCTCCAGCGTGCGCGAGGCCCTGCGCGAGGCTATGGACAAGGTCCCCGAAGACATGGCCGAATACCGGGAGGTCATCGCCGCCCAGATCGAACTGGCCCGTGATCCCAAATTGCTGGACAAGGCGGGCAAGACCATCGAAAAGGACCTGATCTGCGCCTCGTGGGCGCTGGAAAACACGGTGGAAGAGCTGTGCGAGATCTTCCGCAGGATGGACAACCCCTACCTGCGGGACCGCGCGCAGGACATCCGCGCCGTGGGCCTGCGCCTGCGGGCCTGCCTTGCCGGGACGGAAAACGAGGAGATGGAGGCCGCCATACTGGCCGCCGAGGACCTTTCCCCGGCCGACGTCATGGAGATGGACTTCAAGGGCATCCAGGCCGTGGTCACGGCCGAGGGCGGGCCCACCTCCCACACGGCCATCCTTTCGCGCGGGCTGCACATCCCGGCCCTGGTGGGCGTGACCGGGCTGCTCAATACGGCCTTGCACGGGGATCGCGTCATCGTGGACGGCCTCAAGGGCTGCATCCTGCTCGACCCCGACGAGAAGGACGTCAAACAGTACGAGAGCCGCCGGGCGGAATACCGCGCCTGGGAAGACCGCACCCGCAAGGAGGCCCGCTGGCCCGCCGAGATGACCGACGGCGTGCGGGCCGCCGTGCAGGCCAATCTGGAGCGCCCCGAAGAAGTGGACGAACTGGCGGCCACCGGCGCGGACGGCGTCGGTCTTTACCGCACCGAATTCTCCTTCCTGCGGGAGGATCTGCCCGACGAGGAAGCCCTTTATGCGGAATACGCGGGCGTGGCGCGCAAGATAGCGCCCGAACGGGTGGTCTTCCGCACCCTGGACTGCGGCGCGGACAAGATGCTGCCCGCCCAGGAGGCCCTGCGCGAACCCAATCCCGCCCTGGGCCTGCGGGGCATCCGCTTCTGCCTGCGCCATCAGGGCATTTTCCGCACCCAGCTGCGGGCGCTCATGCGCGCGGGGGTGACGGGCAACATCGCCATCATGCTGCCCATGATCTCCGGCCGGGAGGAGATCCTCGCCGTCCGCCGCATCATGCAGGAGCTGCATCAGCAGTTGCAGGCCGAAGGCCGGCCCCACGCGGACAAACTGCCGCTGGGCATCATGGTGGAAACGCCGTCCGCGGTGCTCATCGCGGACACGCTGGCCAGGGAGTGCGACTTTTTCAGCATCGGCACCAATGACCTGATCCACTACCTCATCGCCATCGACCGCAACAACGCCCATGTGGCCCATCTGGCCGAGGCCCTGCACCCGGCCGTGGTCCGTTCCCTCAAGCGCGTCATCGACGCCGCCCACCGTGAGGGCATCGGCGTGTCCGTCTGCGGCGAACTGGCGGCCGACCCCTACGGTCTGGCCATCCTGCTGGGTATGGGCGTGGACTCGGTGTCCGCGTCGCCGCGCTTCATCTCCGGCATGAAGCACATGATCCGCCGTCTGGACGCCCGCTTCTGCGACGAGCTGGCCCACAGCGTCCTCATGAGCACGGACGTTTCCGTATCGCAGCGCATCCTGCGCGAACGCCTGCAGGCCGTTCTCGGCCCGGAACTCTCCTTCCACACCACAAGCATCCTTACCGAGAGCCGCCCATGAGCAAGAAGACTTCCCCCGCCTCCATCGCCGTCAACAAGAAGGCGCGCCACCTGTACGAACTCTCCGACTTCCTGGAAGTGGGGCTCAGCCTCACCGGCCCGGAGGTGAAGAGCCTGCGCGCCGGGCGCGTGAACTTTCTGGACAGCTACGTGGACTTCCGCAACGGCGAGGCCTTCGTGCTCTCCCTGCATATCGCCCCCTACGCCAATGCGGGTTATGTGCCGCAGGAGCCGGACCGCCCGCGCCGCCTGCTCATGCATGCCGCGGAGATCCGGCAGTACGCCGCCCGCGTGGAGCAGAAAGGCCTCACGGTCGTGCCGGTGAGCCTCTATTTCAAGCACGGCAAGATCAAGATGGAGATCGCGCTGGGCCGCGGCAAGAAACTCTTTGACCATCGGGAAAGCCTCAAGCGCCGCGCCGAAGAGCGCGACGCCGCCCGCGAACTCGCCTGACCGCCATGCGCCGTCCGCCGCTGCCGGCGCCCCCCATCCGCCAGCTCTATGTGCTCTGCTGGCTGCTGGGACTGCTGGCAGGGGCATGGCTCCTGCCCTGCCTCTTCCTGCTCGCCGTCCTCCTCGTCCTTGATCCGCGTCTTTTCCCCTGGCGTCATCCGGCCCGCGGCCTGACGGCCCTCCTGCTCTTTGCCGCGGGCTGGCTGCCTGTCCACCTCTATCTCACGCCGCCGCCCGCCCCGGCATGGCATACGTCCGCCCTTGCCGGCGCACCGGCCCGGGATCGCCCCCGCCTGTGCGGACGCATCCGCAGCGTGAGCGGCCTGCCGGACGACCGCCTGCGTATGCTGCTCGAAGACGTGCTCCCGGAAGACAGCCCCGGCGCAGCGCCCTTGCCGGGCCGTGTGGCCTGGACCTGGGACGAGCCCGCCCGGCGTCCCCTTGCCGGACAGACGGTCTGCCTGCGCGCGCCCCTGCGCCCTGTGCACGGCTTGCGGAATGAAGGCATGCAGGATTGGAGCCTCTGGTGGCGCGCCCAGGGCGTGCAGTGGCGTCTGTGGAGCCGGGGCGACAAGGCCGCCGTGACGCTGGACGGCGAAGGCTCCCGCTCCGGACGCTGGCGGCAGGCGGCGCTGGACAGTTTCCTGCTGGCTCTGCTGCCGCCCGCTCTCCGCACGTCCGATGATGCCGAACGGTCACGCTGGCTTGCCGCCCATCAAGGCGCATCCGCCCTGCCGGCCCTGCTCTTCGGCGATCGCCAATTCCTCACGCGCGAGACGCTCGACCAGCTCGCGGCGGCCAGTCTGCTGCACAGTCTGGCCCTGTCCGGGCAGCATCTGGCGCTTGCCGGGCTGCTGGGCCTGGCGCTGGTGCTGGCGGCGGCCCGCCTCAAGCCCGCTCTCTACCTGCTGCGGCCCCGGCTCAGCCTGTCCCTGCTGGCCTCCTGTCCGCCCGCCCTGCTCTACCTCTGGCTGGGCAATGCGCCGCCCTCTCTGGTGCGGGCCGCCTGCATGCTCTTCTGCCTGACCCTGAGCCTGCTCTTCATCACCGGGCGCACGTCCGGCCCCCTCGCCCGGCTGGCTCCCTATCTGCCGCACACCACATTAGACTGCCTGCTGGCGGCCCTTGCGGCCATCTGTCTCGTCTCGCCCGCGGCCGTACTGGATACGGGGCTCCAGCTTTCCGCGCTCTGCCTGCTGGCCATCGGCCTGGCCCTGCCGGTCATGCGGCGCCTGCTGCCCGCGCCGCACGAGACGGACGATGCGCCGTCCGCCCGCAGCTGGACAGCCCGCTGCCGCGCCCTTGTCCGGCGGCTGCTCCACCGGGCGGCCCAGCTGCTTTTCCTCTCCCTGGCCATCCAGCTCGTGCTGCTGCCGCTCAATATCCTCTTGTTCGGCAATGCCGGGCACTGGTTTTTCCTCAATCTGCTCTGGCTGCCGGTGCTGGGGTGTTTCGTCCTGCCCGCCGCGGCCTGCGGCCTCGCGCTCTCCCTCTGCGGGCTGACCGGCACGGCGCACGTCCTGCTGTCCCTGGCCGCCCTCCCGACCCAATGGCTGCTGGACGGCCTGCACATGCTGGACGCGCAGGGCCTGCTTGCCGCGCCTCTCCTGCCCCGTCCGCACTGGACGGCCATACCGGGCCTCCTGCTCTGCATGATGGCGCTGGCCCGCATCCTTTCCCACGCGGGAGGCCGCCTGCGGCTGCACGGCACGGGACGCCTGCTGACGGCTGGTCTGCTCCTGGTGGCGGGCAGCCTGCTGCCGCCGCTCGCGGCACGCCTTTCCCCGGAGATCCGTCTGGACGTGCTGGATGTGGGGCAGGCGCAGGCCCTTGTGCTGCGCGTGCCCGGCCCGCAGCCCGGAGACGCGCCCCTGCGTCTGCTCATCGACGGCGCAGGCTCCTTTTCCGCCCACTTCGATGCCGGGAAGCAGCTCGTGGCCCCCATCCTGCTCTACACGGCCCTGCCCCGCCTGCACGCCGTCATCAGCAGTCACCCCGACCTTGACCACATGGGCGGCCTGCCCTTCATCCTGCGCCATTTCCGGGTGGAACATTTTTACGACAACGGCCGCCCCGCGGACGGCAAGCAGGCGGAGGGCTGGAATGCGCTGCGCCGTCAGCTTGCCGCCCGGCCGCTTGCCCGCGGCGACCGTCTGCCCCTGGGCGATCCCGCGGACGGGCTGGTGCTGGAAGTCCTGCATCCGCCGCGCGAAGAAGCGCAGCGCTGGACAGGCAACGACGCCTCCCTGATCCTGCGCCTTTCCCGGCACGGGCACGGGCTCCTGCTCCTGCCCGGCGATGCGGAAAAGCCCGCTCTGCGCGCACTGCTGGCCAGCGGACAGGATCTGCGGGCCGAGGTGCTCGTCGCGCCGCATCACGGCTCCGCCGGGAGCTTCCTGCCCGCCTTTTACGAAGCGGTACAGCCGCGCGAAGTGCTGGTGAGCTGCGGCTTCATGAACCGCTTCCACTACCCTGCCCGGAAACTCCGGGAATGGCTGGACGAACGCCGCATCCCGCTGCGCCGCACCGATGTGGAAGGACAACTGACCGTCCGCTGGCCTGTCCGCTAGGCTCAGGACTCATTACGATTTTTTGAGGGGGAAGAAACCCCTTTTGCTCGCGGCAAAAAGGGGGTTTCTTCCCCCTCAAACTCCCCCATCTTCCCCAAAACCCGCTATTTGGGTAAGAG
>DGYFI06202__coassemble_1330_pt1 | contig 11243 bp, 6 predicted proteins | sample DGYFI06202__metabat2_high_PE_036 | metagenome-assembled genome bin DGYFI06202
GAGGGGGTTCCCCTCCCCCCAAAAGCAGTAGCTCCCTCATAAGCCATAACAGATGAGGGGGGACCTTTCTCAGGAAAGGTCCCCCCTCGTGCAGGTCAATCGTCAGACAGACGGTCTAGAAGTCCATCTTGCGGCATTCTTCCAAGGCGGCCGCCTGCTCTTCAAAGGAGGCAAAGCCCGCCTGATGCAGGGCATCTTCCACGGTGCTGCTCCAATCCCACGTCGCGTAGATGACGGGCTTGTGGAACATGGAGCGGAAGCCTTCCAGCTCGGCACGGTAGAAGTCTTCCTTCGGGGTATCCAGATGCTCGCGCAGCTGCTCATGGCGGCGCTGCAGCTCGCCTTCGTACCACTCCTGGATATCCTGCGGCAGCGTGTACTTCTTGAGGATATGGCCGTAACCGGCCTCTTCCATCAGAGCGGCAAGGTGCTTGTGGTGCTGCTGGCCGAGCCATTCGCCCAGGCGGGAAGTGGGGATGTTCTCCGCTTCCACCGCGGCGATGTCCTTCACCGTCTGGAAGTAGGTATCCGGCACCACCGAAGCGGACACGATACCGGCAATGGCCACCAGACCGCGCAGGATGACGCTGTTGGAGACGCCCTGCCCGCAGAAGCCCACCTTCTTGCGGTACTTCTGCCCGGCAAAGATGCTGACCAGGATGGCCCACACCACCGCCGGATCCTCTTCGTCGTAGATGTGGGACAGGCGGGAGTTGTCGCGGTCGGTCGCCAGCACCATCTGCGTCATGTCATTGGAGCCGATGGAGAAGCCGTCGAACTCGCTGATGAACTGCTTGGCCAGGATGGCGTTGGACGGGATCTCGGACATGAGGATGATCTTCAGGCCGTCCTCGCCGCTCTTCAGCTTATGCACCTGCTCCAGATAGCTGCGCATGGAGCGGGCTTCTTCCAGCGTGCGCACGAAGGGCAGCATCATCTGCAGGTTGCTGCCGCCGTAGACGCCGCGGGCCAGCTTGAAGGCCTCGATCTCCCAGTCATGGATATTGCGGGAGACGCCGCGGTAACCCAGCATGGGGTTATCTTCATGGTGCTCGAAGAGGCTGCCGCCGATGAGGTTGCGATATTCGTTGCTCTTGAAGTCCGTGGTACGGTAGACGATGGTCTTGCCGTAGAAGGCCATGGCAAAGAGCGCCAGATTCTGGGCCAGCGTCTGCACGTAGTGTTCCTTGCCGGTGCGATAGCCACGGGTCTTGATGAGGGCGCGGATCTTGTTGGGCAGATTGCGCACGTCATCCATTTCCTTCTTGAGGCCGGCGCGCAGGCTCACTTCCTCACGCAGACGCCCGATGTTCTCCAGCAGGGTCTTGACGGCGGGCAGATCCTTCACCTTTTCCACGCGGTCGGCCACGCTGGCCTCGATCTCGGCCATACGCTTGGCCTCTTCGGGGTCGGCGGGATTGAGCAGGGCCAGCTCATCGTCGTAGCCCATGATGATGCGCACATGGTCGGCCAAATCGTCGGAGGTCTTCAGCACTTCCAGACGGCGGGAAGCGATCTCAAGATGCTGGTCGATCTTGTGATCCAGCTCGCGCATCTTGCGGTGCAGCAGCAGGACCTCTTCGGCATTGGCGCTGGTGTCCGTCGCCGCCAGGGCCGCCGCTTCGGCGGAAAGGCCGGTGATCTCGCCCACGTATTCACGCAGGTTGAAATTGAAGACGATGAGCCCGGCGGCCATCTGTTCGCGCAGCACCTTGGAGAGGTTGCCCGCCAGTTCGCGCAGCTTGGACTGCACGATGCTTTCCAGCTCGCCGTTGTCAAAGGCTTCCAGCGCACGCGGATGGATGCTGATGTTGCCCAGCATGAACTCGGCGCGCAGCAGGCCCACTTCGAATTTGGGGAAATTGCGCAGACGGGAGAGGAAGAGCGCCTGCCCCACGTCGGCCAGCACGAGCCCGACCTTGGTACGGGTCACGGGCAGCTGGGCCACGTCCATCTCGCCGCCCACTTCCTTGAGCGGCAGCAGGCCGCGGTACACGCGTCCGCGCGTGCCGTCCACGGTCACTTCCGCGCCGTCCAGCGCGCGCAGCACGTCCAGACGCTGGATGCCGATGACGGCGGCAATGCCCAGCTCACGCGAGGTGATGGCCGCATGGCTGGTGTCGCCGCCCACGTCGGCCATGATGGCCGAGGCCACGCGCATGCCCGGCACCATGTCGGGGTCGGTACGTTCGGCCGCCAGCACATCGCCCTTCTCCACCTTGTTCAGCTCCAGAGCCGAGCGCAGGAAGCGCACCGTGCCCTGCCCCGCGCCGCGGGACGCGCCGTTGCCTTCCACCAGCACTTCAGCGGCGGCGGCAGCCTTGGGATCGACCTCACGACGGCGCATGAAGATGGTGGTGGGATGGTTCTCCAGCTCTTCGTTCCAGCGGGTCTCGGGACGCGCCTGCACGAACCAGAGTTTGTCGTTGGCGTCGATGCAGAACTCGGTGTCCATGATCATGCCGCCGTAGGCCTTGCTCACGGCGCGCACGCCCTTGGCCACCCGCTCGGCCTGACTGAGCGACAGGGCCCAGCGCAGGGCCTCCAGTTCGGGCACGTCCACCTCACGGGTGCCGCCCTTCTCGTCATAGACGATCTTCATGTCCTTGCAGCCCATCTGACGGATGACCACGTCGCTGCCGTCATCGCGCTGGAAGACATAAAGCTTGTCGGGCGTCACCTTGCCGCCCACCACGGCCTCACCGAGGCCGTAGCTCGTATCGATGCTGACCAGGTCCTTGCGGTCCGTGCCCCGGCAGCCGGTGGCCGTATCGGCGGAGAAGGCCGTACCGGACACCACGGGATTGATCATCTGCATCATGCAGACGGAAAGGGACGTATTCTCGATGGCCCATTCCTTCTTGGCCATTTCGGCGATGGATTCATCCCCCGTTTCCTCGGCGCGGGCGATGGCGTCAAGGATGGCCTCGCGGCGATAGGTCATGGAACGCAGGTTGTAGGCCGAGGCGCAGTCCCAGTGATAGGCTTCCACCACTTTGTCCCCGCCGACCATGTTGAGGTAGGTATCCTGCAGGCCGGCGAAGGCCTTCTTGCGGGAGTCCTCCCCTGCGGCGGAAGAGCGCACGGCCACCGGCGTCATGTCGTCGCCGTTATCCGTGCAGATGGATTGATACGCGCCGCGCACGGCGGTATTCACATCCGCGGGCAGATCCACGGACAAAATGGCGGCCTGCACCATGACCGAACGCTTGCGCAGCTGGTCGATGCCTTCCGGGGAAGTGGCGAAGCCGTCCACCACGTTATTGATGAAGGTGCGCAGTTTGGTATGTCCCTGCTCGGCCTCGGCCGTGGCGGCCTCGTGGATCTGGCGGCCGAGCTGGCGCACGAATTTCTGCAGAAAATCAGGATCCTGATTGATCTCGGGATCATTCCAGTCGATGCGACCGTATTCCTTGTCGACTACGCTGCGAACAACGCGACCGCTCACCTTGGTTTCATCAAGCAGGTGATGGAAGGCCTTTGACGAGATGGCCCGGAAATACGGAGCCTGGATGCCTTCGATCTGGCTGATGAGCGCCGTATTGTAGTTCTTGCCGCCCACAAGCAGCTCGGCCTCTTCACCCAGCGCGACGATGTCCGCGCCGGTGAGAACGAGCTTCTGGCGAATGGCGTCAAGGCTTTCCTTATCGTTTTTGCCGCCTGATTTGGTGACAGGGGTCTTGTTGGGCATGACGTCCTCCGGAGTAATAGGGATGGATGACCTTGATATTCTAGCGCGCCTGCCCGCAGCTGTCTACTGTTGCGGGCAGGCGGGCGGCAAAGCTTACACGGGCGAGCCGCAATAGGGGCAGAAGGCGATGTTCTCCATGGGGATGGGCTGGCCGCAAGCCTCGTTGCGGCAGGTGCGCGGCACGGGGCAGAGCTCCACGATGAGCTCCCCTTCCCGTACGGAGACCATCTGCTTGTTTTCCTTGAAATCCGCCGTCTTCAGTACGCGCTTGACCATAGCGTCCACGGGCGCGAGCACGGCCTTCTCCTGCTTCATGATGGAGACGTTGAACAGTTCTTCGCCTTCCTTCACGATGTCGCCGGGATGCACGTACATCACCCACAGGTCGCCGTTGCTGGGCGCGGCCACATGGAACTTGTTGGCGGGATCGGCCATGGTGATGCCGCGCTTGGCCTGACCGACCTTGTCGCTGACCTGCACTTCGCAGCTCATGATCTCCGAATCCAGCACGTACCGGCAGATGGACACCCCGGCCTCATTGGGACGGGCGATGCTGAGCAGGGCCAGATGATGCGGCTTGCCGCTCGTGTCGTTGAAGCTCAGATTCTGTCCGGGCTTGAGGCCCTCGAACCAGACATGCAGGGGCAGGTTGTTGGGATCGCCGAACTTGGCCCGGAACTGCATGGTCTTGAGCGCGTCGCCGGGATGGTTGAGGTACATGACGAATTCCTCGTCCGTGGGCTGACGCTTGATGAGGTCGGCGCAGGCCTTGTGTTCGGCGGCCAGGTTCACGTCCGCCAGCGACTCCAGCGGAGAGGCTTCGGTACGGTTGGCGATGGCGCTCTTCCACTCGCTGCCGAAGGCGCTCTCGTAGACCCAGTCCGGGGGGAAGCCCAGCGGGAGACGGCCGAACTTGCCCAGCAGGAGATTGCGGAAGGCGTCGTTGCAATCCTGATAGATATTGAGGCGCGCATGGCGCATCTGCTCGCTCAGTTCGCTTTCGGGACGGCTCGTCACCTCGTGCAGCACTTCCAGCAGATAGCGCACCTCCTCTTCCCCGCCGCGCTTCCAGGCGCCGGTCACGGCAAGGAAGGCCGTGTTCCACGTCACCTGCGAGCCGGGCGTCACGTCGTGGTAGCGCACGATCTGCCGCGTCCCTTCCAGGAACTTGAGCATGTAGGGCAGCAGGTGGATGTAGCCCTGCTTCATGGCCCCTTCCTGCGAGGAAGAGGTCGCCCCGCCGGGCATGCCGTGCAGGGTCACGTCGTAGTCGATGCCCTTGAAGTACGGCGAGCAGTAGCGGTCATAATAGGGCATGATCTGCTTGCAGACGAAATTGGCGTCCCGGATGGCGTCCTTATTGAGCTGGCAGGTGAGGCCGAGCTCGTCTTCCATATAGGCCACGGTGGACAGCACGTCCCCCTGCCCGTACGAACGCACTGCCGAGCCGAGGCCCACGTCCACGATGTGCGCGCCGGCCTTGGCCGCCGCCCCGCAGGAGGGCACAAAGAGCCCGTCCGTATAGTGGCGATGCACATGCAGCACGAGTTCCGGCCAGGCTTTGCGCAGGGCGCTCACCAGTTCGGTCATGAAGCGCGGCGGGCAGACGCCAGCCATGTCCTTGAGGCCGAGGATGATGTGGCGGGAGGCCTCGCGCGGGTCCACACCCATGATGTTCCCCATCATGCGCAGGATGGCCTCGGTCACGCCAAGATAGTGCGGCACGTCGAAACCCTTGGCCCAGGAGAGCGAGAGCGCCGGCTCAAAGACCACGTCCTTGCGGGACATGACCACTTCCGCGATGGGCCGCATGTTCTCCACATGGTTGAGGAAGTCGAAGCAGCGCACCACGGAGTAGTGGTCGCAGATCATTTCCCCTGTCAGGCGCATGAGGTTGCGCGGCTGCGGCGTATAGCCCAGCACGTTGGTGGAGCGCACCAGCAGCTGTTTGTGCGTCTTGGGGGCGAAGCTGTTCCATTCGCGGGCTTCCCGGAAGGGATAGGTCATGTTGGCCATCATGGCCACATGGAAGTGGGCCCCGCCGCCGTTCTCGATGGAGAAATAGCCCACATTGTCCAGATAGGGGCCGATGAGCCGGTCTTCCGCCAGGCGGAAGCGGTTGCCGGAATTGGACTGGGTGAAATCGCGCGGCGTGGTGTCGGTGAAGTGCACCCGCCCCGAATCACGTACATAGTCCAGCAGAGCCAGCCGGTCGCCGTGCGGATAGGGCGAGGGCTGACGGCGCACGCTCGACGGGATGGCCGGCAGCACGGGATCGAACACGCCAAGTTCCGGCGTGGTGGCGGAACGGTATTCCCCGAGCTGGAGGAAGGGGTTGTAGCCCCTGGCGGAGATCTCGGCCACAAGGCGGGCGAGACGTTCGCTTTCCGGCGCAAGATCCAGATACTGCATGAGTTCGGGATGCGCGGCGATGAAATTGGTATTGACGTTGCCGCCACGGAACATGGGATGCTTCAGCACCTGACGGAAGAACGGGATGGTCGTCTTCAGGCCGCCGATGACGTATTCCCCAAGAGCGCGCTCCATGATCGCCACGGTCTTTTCCCAGTCCGTGGCGTAGGTGATGAGCAGCGCGCCCGCCGAATCGTAGTTGGCCGGGAATTCGTAGCCCGCGCAGATGTTGGAGTCCAGACGCACGCCGGGGCCGCCGGGCGAGACGTAGCGGCTCACCAGACCGGAATTGGGCGTGAAGTTGTCCTGCGGGTTCTCCAGATTGATGCGCACCTGCATGGCCCAGTAGGTCGGGCGCAGCTGCTCCTCACGGTAACGCAGCTCGGCGCCGAAGGCCACGGCGATCTGTTCTTCCACAAGGTCGATGCCGTAGCGGGACTCGGTAATGCCGTGCTCCACCTGCAGGCGGGTATTGACTTCGATGAGGTAGGGCTGCCCTTCGGGCGTCACCAGGAACTCCACCGTAGCCAGCGAGTGGTAGCCCACAGCCCGCACCAGACGGCGCGCATAGTCCTTGAGCTGATCGCGCAGGTTGCGGGTGATGCCCTTCCAGGGCGAAGGGGTGATCTCGATGAGTTTCTGATGGTTACGCTGTACCGAGCAATCTCGTTCGTCAAAGGCGAACACGTTCCCGTACATGTCGGCGATGACCTGGATCTCGATGTGGCGCACGTTGTCGAGGAATTTTTCCACAAAGAGACGCGGATTGCCGAAAGAGGCCTGCGCCATGGTGGACGCCTTGAAGAAAGCGTCTTCCAGCTCCGCCTCGTTATGGATGGCGAAGATGCCGCGCCCGCCGCCGCCGCCTTCGGCCTTGAGCATGATGGGCAGGCCCATGTCGTTGATGAGCTGCCGGGCCGTGGGGATGTCCACCGCGCCGTCGGAACCGGGCACCACAGGGATGCCCAGCTTGCGGGCGACGGTGCGGGCCTGCACCTTGTTGCCCAGCAGGTTCATGGCCTCGGCCGTCGCGCCGATGAAGGTCAGGCCGGCTTCCTTGCAACGCTGCGGGAAACGCGTATCCTCGGACGCAAAGCCCCAGCCGGGATGGATGCCGATGACGCCATGCTGTTTGGCTTTGTCGATGATGCGGTCTATATCAAGATAGGCACGCGGATCGGAGCCCAGCAGAATGAGCTCCTGCGCAGCGGAGGCCGCCGGGGCCGTCTTGTCCACGTCGGTTGCGGTCATGGCCGCAATGGCGTCGAAACGTTCACGAATGGAGCGGCAGATACGGCGCGCGGGGATACCGCGGTTCGCCACAAGGATGGTCTTGCCCTTGAGAAACTCCTGAACCTCAGCAAAGCTCTTGTTGGCCATGTGCTACGCCCTTTGATTGTCGTACGGAAGACGCAGGCTCCCGCTGTAAAAAATCCTCTCCCCGCTTCCGCACAGCAGACGAATGCCGCCGTCGGCGTGCAGGCCGGCAAGAATGCCCGAAACAGTTTCTTCACCGTCCTCGATGACCACCTGCCTCCCCTGCCAGAGCAGATGGCGGCAAACCGCCTCATGACAGCGGATCATGGGAGAACGTCGGGCAGTATATGCGGAATAAAGGCGCTTTACAAGCATGGGCCACAGCCTTTCCGCGGGCGGGCAGCAGGCCGGCCCTCCCGGCCAGACCTCTGCCAGACACGCCGCGGACAGGGCCGCGCCAGCCCGCAGGCTTTCCCGCTCCGGCCGCCAGACCACATTGATGCCGATGCCCGCGCAGAGCACGCCGCCCCGCTCCTCCATCAGGATGCCCGCCACCTTGCAGGGGCCGTCCGCAGTATCCGCCACCAGATCATTGGGCCATTTCACGCGCACGCTCAAGCCCAGCTCGGCAAAGGCCGCCGCCAGCATGAGGCTCAGCGCGGGCGCGGCCTCGCTGCCCAGAAAGGGATCGGCCTGCGGCAGGCGCAGGGTGGCGTATATATTGCCCGCCGGAGAGATCCACTGTCGCCGCAACTGCCCCCGGCCGCTCGTCTGCCGCACGGCCTGCACGCTCTCCCACGACGTCAGGAGCCCGGCATCCATCAGGGTGCGGGCCGCGTCAAGGGTGCTCGTCACCTCTCCCAGCCGCCATACGAAAGGACAGCCGCTGCTGTCCGCCAGCATGGCCGGATCATCCCGCCCCTCAGGGCAGCCCGGCTCCGCTTCTGAAAAACGAGTGCAATCTTCGCCTGCTTCTGTCATATTCCCCTCATGAACATCTATCTTGTGGGCGGCGCAGTGCGCGACATGCTGCTGGGTCGCCTGCCCCGTGAATGGGATTATGCCTTCGACGGCAGCCGGGAAGCCTTTCTCTCCATGCACCCCGGCGCGGAAATAGCCGGCGCCGTGCGCGTCTGTCTCTGGCAGGGCTGCGAATTCATGCCGCTGCGCGGGGGCTCCCTCCATGCCGACCTGCACGCGCGAGATCTGACCATCAACGCCCTGGCGCTGGATGCGGCAGGCCGCCTGCATTGTCATCCGCAGGCCCTCGGCGACCTCCGGCACAGGCTGCTCCGGCCCGCCTCGTCCTCGGCCCTCGCCGACGACCCCGGCCGGGCCTTCCGCCTGGCCCGCTTTGCCGCCTGTCTGCCGGACTGGCAGCTTGCCCCCGAAGCGGAGGATCAGCTCCGCCTCCTTGATCCGGCGGCACTGGCGGCCCTGCCCGCCGAACGCGTGGGGCGCGAGCTGCTCAAGGCCCTTGCCGGGCCCGCTCCCAGCCGCTTTCTGCGCGTACTGGCCGCCGGCGGCTGCCTCTCTCCCTGGTTTGCCGAGCTGGACGAGGCCGCGCGTATCCCCGCCGGGCCGCCCCGCTGGCATGGCAAGAATTCCGTGCTCGATCACACCTGCGAGGTCATGGACCGCTGTGCCGGAGACGCCCTTGCCGTCTGGATGGCCCTCTGCCACGATCTCGGCAAGCTGCGCACGCCTGCGGACAACTGGCCGCACCACTACGGGCACGACGCCCTCGGCGTGCCTGTCGCACAAGAGCTGTGCCGGCGTCTGGCCCTCTCGAATCTGCACCTCAAGGCCGCTGAGACCGCCTGCGCCGATCATATGTGCGCGGGCCGCTATGGCGAACTGCGCACAGGCACCCGCCGAGACATCCTCTGGCGGGTGGAGCGGCGCGGTCTGAGCCGTCCCTTCTGGCGGCTGGTGGATGCCGACAGCCGCCAGCAGTGGAGCCTCCGGACCGAAAAGGAGCTGGCCGTCCTGCTCGCTGTCCGCCTACCGGAAGAGTGGCGCGACCGCGGCCCGGAATCGGCCCGACAGTTGCGCGACCTGCAATGCGCGGCACTGGCGGAAAGCGGCTGCCGCTGATTGTTTTTTTGCGGGAGGGGGAACCCCTTTCACTCGCGCGAAAAGGGGTTCCCCCTCCCGCGCCCTCCCCTTCCCCAAACGCGCTTTGCCGGGAAATATGTCATGCCGCGGCGACACGACGGCTCGCCCCTCGCCCGCAGGTCCCCCGGCAGCTATCCCGAGGCACACGAAATATACCTATGCCGACGCGCCTGCGCCGCTGGCGGAAAGTACCCACTTCCGGGCAGTTAGTTCTTGCCGCACGCAAAGCTTCCGCAATTGATTTTCTTTTACTAGAGGCTTTTCACGAATTCCGAAAATCGTTTGAGTGCATTAATAAAAGACCGATGCGACTTCTCCCCAATGTACTGCTTGCGGCCTCCCTTATCATAATATGGGAGAATATCATCTATTCTCTCTGCCAACTCTTGCCAAGTAAGATTTTCTTCCGCTGTAATCCTGTCAACTCTATTACAGTAGTCATCTACAGTGCTGGGGTTCCCACTGGGGGTAACGTACTTGTAGCCCCGATCGATCAAGTATTTTTTAAATGCTTCTTTCATAGCTGCTCCTAACGGTTTCCCAAACGAGCTACGATCTGAGCGCTTCACTTCCGGCCCCCAGACAGGCTCCGGCCAGAGCATCCATTTCCGGGCCGTGATCCAGACCGGCCAGATGTCCCATGCCGTGCGCCAGCAGCCGCAGGAGATGTTCCCGGCCGTCCTGTCCGTACAGCAGGCATTCCCTCCGCCAGGTCGGCAGAGAAAGCACCAGCTGGCCCGGCAAGGCGGCATCCCCAGGAAAAGAGAGCACGTTGGTCGGCCCGGAACAGCCCATATGCCGCTTGTTGCAGCGGGCCATATCGCCATCGTCCACCAGATGCAGCGTCAGCGCGGGGACGCCGTAGCCGCGCTGTGCGGCCTCTGCCTGCATATGCTCCAGCACCTGCCGCAATTGCCGTCTGTCCAGATCACACTGCCAGATGTTGGCCGCGCCATGTATCAGTATTTCCACACTCATGGAGATCTCCTCGTCATCCTATGCCATCCGTCGGCACGCATACGCATACCACCATCGCCCGCAATAAACTGAAATCCTTTTCGCAACGCAAGGAAGCGGGATTATATCGGACGAAGCTGTATCGCCGGCCGCAGGGGAGACTTTTTTCGGCATCGGCACCAGACGAAAAAAGACAGCCTGGCACGCCTCCTACCGCTGGGGGCTGTTCATGGAGGGCTTTTGAATCATTTCAACGTGGGGGAGATATTGACGACGCTTGCCCCGTGTGCCTTCCGATGGACATCTGTACCCCGTCCATACCGGCCCCGACCCGACGGCGCGCCTGAACGATTTATCCAGACGCTATTGAAAGAGTGGACATGCACGCAAGCGCACGCCCACTCATGGAAAAGGACAGCCTACTTGCCGAAATAGATAGACAAGTACAACCTTGTGCATCCAAGTCGACTCTTGACAAAAATCTCCAGCACCATGCCGGACCGGCGAATAAACAACGTGTCGACACTCTGCACCTGGACGGTAAATCATTTTTTTTACATTTATCCTTTATTCCCCCAATAGATTTCATTAAAAAAACGGTCTGCCTCAATCATATCGGAGAAACCTAATTTCTTTGATATTTCCTTTATTAAATCACAATAGTAAGCATATTCTTTGCCACTGAAGTTGCGGTAATCCTTATAGTTGAACGTTACGCCTACTTTTTTTGTCAGCACACTAAAAGGATTGCTGTTTAAAATGGCAAAATCCTTTTGATTGTATGAAATCATGATTTCAGTGACACAAT
>DGYFI06202__coassemble_1333_pt1 | contig 11218 bp, 6 predicted proteins | sample DGYFI06202__metabat2_high_PE_036 | metagenome-assembled genome bin DGYFI06202
AGGGGGCAAGGGGCTGCGCAAGCCCCTGCCCCCTGCCCCCCGCCGGGAGGCGACCCAGCCCGGATGCCGGGCAAAAGCCGCAATCCAATGGCAAAAAAAGAAAAAGAAAAGAGGATGCCGCCGCGCAGGCGACTCAGCCCGTATGCCGGTCAAAAGCCGCCAGCCAGCGACGGAAAAAAGGAAAAAAGAAATGGCGACCACCCCCCTGATGCGGGGCAGTGGTCGCCTGTCGGCAAGAGAAAAGAGGAAAATCTCCCCCGCTTAACCCTCAAGGAAAGTGCGGTACGCCTCAAACGTGGCAAAGAGGTCCACGCTGCTGGCGAGCTCGAAGGGGCTGTGCATGGAGAGCAGGGCCGGGCCGCAGTCGATGACCTGCATGCCGTAGGCGGCGAGGAAAAGCGCCACCGTGCCGCCACCCCCCAGATCCACCTTGCCCAGTTCGGCCACCTGCCACGGGATGTCGCGAGCATTGAGCAGACCGCGCAGCTCGCCCAGGAATTCGGCATCGGCCTCACTGGCCCCGTACTTGCCGCGAGAGCCGCCCACCTTGCTGAAGCACGGGCCGTAGCCGAGCTGGGCGGCGTTCTGCTTTTCGTGGACTTCGGGGAAATCGGGGTCAAAGGCGGCGGTCACGTCGGCGGAGATGGCGCGCGTGTTCATGAATACCTGCGAGACCGGCAGGGAGGGGGCCCAGGCGCGGGCGATGTCCTCCACGCAGTACTGCAGGAAGCGGGAAGACGCGCCGGTGGCGCCGTCGGAACCGATCTCTTCCTTGTCCCAGAAGATGACGGCCATATTCGGGGCAGTGCGGCCCGGACGGGCATTGAGCAGGGCTTCCAGCGCGGTGAAGACGCAGATGCGGTCATCCTGCCCGTAGCCGCCGATGAGGGCCTTGTCCAGCCCCACGAAGCTGGCCGGGCCTGCGGGCACGGCCTGCATGTCCGCCGAGATGAAATCCTCTTCCCGCACGCCGTACTTGTCGTGCAGCAGCTGGAGCAGATAGCTCTTGAGGGGTTCCTTCTCGTCGTCCTTTGCCGTGCGTCCGGCGCGGGGGGCTGGGCTGTGGGAAAGGATGATGTTGAGCTTCTCGGCCTCGAACGCCTCGTTCAGGGGCTGGGTGGACTGCTTCTGCGCCAGATGGGGCAGGAGGTCGGCGATGGTGAAGACCGGATCGCCCGGCCGGTCGCCGATGGCCACGGAAAGGGTCTTGCCGTTTTCCAGGCTGACCACGCCGCGCAGGGCCAGCGGACGGGCCAGCCACTGATACTTGCGGATGCCGCCGTAATAATGGGTCTTGGCCTGGGTGACGCCGGGCTGCTCGATGAAGGGGCGCTGCTTGAAGTCCAGACGGGGCGTGTCGGCATGGGCCGCGATGAGGCGCAGGCCCTGCGACAGGGGCGCGCGTCCCCGGCGGGCGGCAAAGAGGGCCTTGCCGCGGAAGGCACGCAGGAACAGACCATCCTTGGGGTTCTCGCCATAGCCCTTTTCCGAGAGGCGGCGCTGCACGTAGGCGATGGTCTCGCGTTCGGTCTTGCAGGAGGAGAGGAAGTCGATGTAGCGCTTGGCGAAGCTCTCCATCTCCTTGCGGCGGGTGGCCGTGGCGGCATAGGTCTTCCAGGCGCTTTCCGGCGCGTAGGCGATATCGGGGGTGTTCTTTTTCATGGCTCTATCCTTTCTGTGAGCGCGGCGCGCAGCAGTGCGGCCACGCGGGCATGATCATGTTCGCACAGGGTGCGAGGGTCAAGGCAAAATTCCTGTTCGTCCAGCCGTCCCACCAGCGGCGGGTCGCCGTCCAGCAGGCGCCGGCGCAGCTCCACGGCGGAACAGACCGCCGGTTCCAGACAGACGAGGGTCGTGGGCAGGTCATATTGCGGGAACGCGCCGCCGCCCACGCGGGAAACGTCCTCGCGCAGGCGGATGCGGCAGGCGTCGCCCAGCACGCGCCGCAGGCGGGATGCAAGACGCCGGGCCGAACGGGCCAGCGCTTCGGGCGGCAGGAAGATCATGCGCAGCGTGGGGATGCGCTCCCGTGCCCGCTCCGGCTCGCAGTAGAGGCGGAGAGTGGCCTCCAGCGCGGCCAGGGTGAGTTTGTCGCAGCGCAGGGCGCGGGTGAGCTGATTGGCCTTGAGGGCCGCGATGCGTTCCCGGCTGCCCGCGATGATGCCCGCTTGAGGGCCGCCCAGCACCTTGTCGCCCGAAAAGGTGACGATATCGGCCCCGGCGGCCAGCACAGAGGGCACGGTGGGCTCGTTGGGCAGGCCGCAGGCGCTGAAGTCCGTGAGGCTGCCGCTGCCCAGATCCTCGAAGACCGGCAGATCGTGCCGGCGGGCCAGCGCGGCCAGTTCTTCCAGCGGCACGGCGCTGTGGAAGCCCACGATGCGGTAATTGGACGTGTGCACGCGCATGAGGGCGCGGGTATGTTCGTTGATGGCCGCGGCATAGTCCCGCAGATGGGTACGGTTGGTGGCCCCCACCTCGCGCAGGGTGGCGCCGCTTTTGGCCATGACTTCGGGGATGCGGAAGCTGCCGCCGATCTCCACGAGCTCGCCGCGCGAGACGACGACCTCGCCGCCCCGGCAGAAGGTGTCCAGCACCAGCAGCACGGCCGCGGCATTGTTGTTGACCGTCATGGCGGCTTCCGCGCCGGTGAGGCGGCAGATGAGCTCTTCCACCAGCGCGTGGCGGGAACCGCGCCCGCCGGTGCGCAGGTCCAGCTCCAGCGTGGAATAGCCCTGCGCGGCCCGCAGTACGGCCTCGCAGGCTTCGGGAGCGAGCACGGAGCGTCCCATATTGGTATGGACGACAACGCCCGTGGCGTTGATGACCGGTCGCAGGCGGGGCCGCAGCGCCGCCCGCACGTGCGCCAGCAGCAGCGGCAGATGCGCGTCGAGGGCGAGCTGTTCGGGTTCTGTCACGCGGCCCGCGCGGATGTCAGCGCGCTGTCCGTCCCAGTAGGCGGTGACGGCCTCACGCAGCAGGGAGCGGGGTTGCGCGTGCAGTTCCGGCGCGCGTTCCAGCAGGGCCGTCAGGCAGACATCGACGGACGGCAGACAGCGAAAGAGGTGGTTCATGCGCGGGCCTCCGCGTGGGCGGGAGCCGGGGCGGAGCCGGCCGGAGCCGTCAGGTAGCGGGGGAAGAGGCTGAAGAATTCCGCCAGCAGGTAGAGGGAACCGCAGAGCACCACCGGAGCGCCGCCGTCAGCTGCGGCAGGGGAGATATCGCGGGCTGCGGCAAGCGCGCTCGCCACATCGGGGACGGCGCGGGCCGTGGGGCATGCCCGGCCCGCGTTGCAGGCCGCTGCCACGGCGGAGGCGTCGGCGGCGCGTTCGTTGTGCAGCTGCGGCACGAGCAGGGGGATGTCCCCCAGCTCCTTTTGCAGCAGGCGCGCGGCGGGCAGCCAGTCCTTGTCCGCAAGGCAGGAAAAGATGGCGCAGCGCGGCGCTTGCCCCATCTGCCGCAGATGCCGGGCCAGGGCCTGCATGCCGTGCGGATTGTGGGCCCCGTCCAGCAGCAGGGGCGGATGGGCCTCGCAGGCCGGGAGGGATTGCAGACGGCCCGCGATGAAGGCGTGGGCAAGGCCGCCGGCCTCGGCGGGCGTGGGCGCGGCGGAGGCGGGCCGGGCGGCATGCCCGAAGCGCGGGGCCAGCGCGCGCCAGGCGGCCAGAGCCACGGCGGCATTGATGCGCTGATGCGGTCCGGCCAGACCGAGCGGCACGGCGGGCGGCAACGGCTCCACGAAGGTCAGCGGCGCGGCATGGGCGGCCGCAGCGGCTTCGAGGGCCGCGCGTGCCGCCGGATACTGCGGCGCGCTGAAGACAGGGGCGGCGCTGCGGATGGCCGCGGCCTTGTCGGCGGCGATATGGGCCAGGGTGGGGCCGAGGATGGCCGCGTGGTCAAGGGCGATGGGCGCATAGCAGAGCACGTCCGCCGGGCAGGCGGTGGTGGCGTCGTGGCGGCCGCCGAGACCGGCCTCAAGGACGGCCAGCTCCACGCCGTGGCGGGCGAAGGCCAGCAGGGCCAGCACGGTCAGGAATTCAAAATAGGTCAGTTCCGGGCAGGCGGCATACACTTCCTCGGCCAGGGCGGGCCAGGCCTCTTCCGGCAGGGGGACGCCGTCCAGCCGGATGCGTTCGGCCGGTGAGACGAAATGCGGCGAGGTGTACAGGCCCGTGCGCAGGCCGTGGCTGCGCGCCAGACTATCCAGAAAGGCGGCGGTGGAGCCCTTGCCGTTGGTGCCGATCACCTGCACGCAGACGAGGGGAGGGCGGACGGGAAAAAGGCGGGCAAGCGCCTGCTCCATGCGTTCGAGCCCCAGCTCCATATGGAAGAAGCCGCGGGCGTCAAGATGGGCGATGACCTGGTCGAAGGTGGGGAAGGTGGTGCACATGGGGGGAGTATGCCAGAAAAGACGGGGCATTGGCTACTGCCGGGAAGGACAAAAAATGACGGAGGTGGGCCGTCGGCCGCCGGGGGAAAATCCGCCTTGCCGGTTGCTTTCCGTATCGGGCTGACCTAGCATGCGCTCATGGAACGCACAATCATTCCCACATTATCGGCTGGGGACGTCGCCGCCCGTTGTACGGTGTTTCTGCTGACCGCCGACGCGCAATCGCCGCGCCGTGAGGAGCTGGTCAGGGCCACGGGAGGAGCCGTGGTGCAGATCTGTACCGACGTGGCGGCGCTCAATGCGGCCGTACGTGCCGCATCCACTCATTACTGCCTTATCTGGAGCGATGCCCTCGCCCCGGCGGAAGGCCTGCTGCCGCGTCTGCTGGGACGTTTGGAAGCCGATGCGGCCTGCGTGGGGGTGTCGCCCGTCTGGACGTACTCGCTGGACGACAGGCGGATCAATGCCATGTCCGGCATGGCCATCACGGCAGGCGGCGGTCTGTGCGCCCTGTACGAAGGCAGGGACGCGGCCTCGGCTCCCGTGCGCAGCGTGCGCCGCTGCGTGCTCGCTCCTGTGCAGTCCCTGCTGCTGCGGCGGGAGGCTTTCGTGGCGCTGGGCGGCCTGTCGGAGCAGCTCGATCCGCTGCTGGCCGGGCCGGATTTCTGTCTGCGCCTGCTCGCGCAGCACAAGGGGAGCGGCGCGGCCTTCTTTGCCGTGGAGCCGGAAGCGCAGGCGGCATTGACGGACATCCTGCTGCCGCTGCAGCTGGTGGGGCTGTGGAACAGTCTGGCGTCCCGCGGGCGTCTGGCCTGTCAGGTCGCCATCGACCTGCCCGCGCACTGCGCGGCCGACGGGCTGGCCTACGGCGTGAGCCGCTGGCTGGTGGACGGCCCCGCGGACCAGCTCGCGCCCGTTGTGGACGCCTCGGCCCCCTGGCAGGAAAGCTATTTTGCCTGGCGCGCCGGCGGGGATGCCGCGCATCTGGCCCGCTGCCTGGAATGCGCCCCGGCGGCGGCAAGGGCCCGGCTGCTGGAGCTGTGCCGCTCGCTGCCGGACTGTCTGCCGCATACGGCGGCATGGTATGCCGCGCGGGCGGAAAAATTGCGCGCCTTTGCCGCGCAGCATGGATTGGAGACCATGCGCACGGCGCTGGAGACCTGGGATGCGGCGGCTTTTCGGACGGACTGCCTCGTGCCGGCCATGCAGGCCCTGCGGCGGCAGGATGTTTATGAAGCTTCGCTCGATGCCTGCCCCGGCACCTATGACGCCTGGCTTGAGCTTGAGGAAGAGCCGCGCCGGGCAGTCGCCGCCGGGAAGACGTCCCCCGCGGTGGGGCAGGCGTCCGCCGTGGAGAGCGGCGCGGCCAGACCCCGCCTCGCCGTGCTCATGCCCGTCTGGAACACGGCCCCCGCCTTTCTGCGGGCGGCGGTGGATTCCGTGCGCGGCCAGACCTATGGGGACTGGCAGCTCTGCATGGTGGATGACGCCTCGGACAGGCAGGAGACGCGCGAACTGCTGGACAGCCTGAAGACGGCCGATCCGCGCATCCGCCTTGTGCGGCAGGAGAAGAACGGCGGCATAGCGCGCGCCTCGCAGGCCGCGCTGGAGCTGGCGGACGCGCCGTGGACGGCGCTGCTGGACCATGACGACATGCTGGCCCCCGACGCGCTGGCGCAGGTGGCCGATGCCGTGGCCGCGCAGCCGCACTGGCGCTACCTGTTCAGCGATGAAGACAAGATGGACGCCGCGGGCGTGCGGCGCAATCCCTTCTTCAAGCCCGGTTTTGACCGCGACCTCATCGAAGGCGGCAATTACGCCTGCCATCTCTCGGCCTTTGCGCGGGAAACGCTCCTTGCCAGCGGCGGCTTCCGGGAAGGTTTCGACGGCGCGCAGGATTTCGACCTCATCCTGCGGGTGACCGATGCGCTGGAAGACCGGCAGATCGGGCACATCCCGTCCATCCTCTATCATTGGCGCGTGCATCCCGGCAGCTGCGCCGGGCAGATCGGCGCCAAGAAAGGCGTGGAAGAGGCCTCCCGGCGGGCCCTGGCCGAACATCTGGCCCGCTGCGGCCGTCAGGACGAGATCTGCACGGCTGGTCTGAACAACTTTTTCCGGCTGGGCCGCCAGCTGCCGGAAAAGGCCCCGCAGGCCAGCGTGGTGCTGCTGGCCCGCCCCGGCGTGACGGTGAGGCCGGAGCTGCGGCAGACGCTGGAGGAGCTTGCCGCCCTCTGGCCCTGCGAGATCCTGTGGCAGCCGGTGGACGTCTCCATCGACGAGCCCAGCCGCGCTCCGTTCGCGGACTGGAAGGCCCTGCCGCCGGCCACCAACTGGGCGGGCGGCTGCAACGCCGCCGTGCAGGCGGCGTCCGGCGAGCTGGTGCTCTTCCTTGATGCCGCCCTGGCCCCGCTGCCGGGCTGCCGTCCCGAGCAGCTCCTCATACAGGCCATGCGGGACGACGTGGCCGTGGCCGGGGGGATCATCCATCGTGGCGGCGTGCTGTGGAATGCCGGTCTGGCCCCCGGTGCGGGCGGGCTGCCCTTTGCCTTCATGCGCGGCATGCCGCGCGACCTGCTGCGGCATGTGGCCTGGGGGCAGCTGCTCCTTACCCGGCCCAGCATCGCCGCGCCCATGGAATGCATGGCCTTCCGGCGCGATCTGTATCTGGACCGCAACGGCTTCAACGTGAACTTCGGGACGCTTTCCGGCGCGGATTTCTGCCTGGGGGCCGCCCGTCGCCGTCTGAAGACCCTGGCCAGCCCGTGGGCACAGTGGACGCTGCTGGGCGACCATGCCGAGGATGCCCTGGCCGTGCGCACCCAGATAGCCATCCAGGAAGGTTCGGGGACGCAATGCGGCACCCTGCGCGCCGCCGAGACGCGGGAATCCTACATCGCCTATCAGCAGATCCTCCAGCGCTTCAAGGACCGCTGGGGCGACGACATCCGCCGCAGCCCCATCCGCAACCGCCAGCTCGGCGCGGCCTTTGACAACGGCTGGCGTCTGCCCCTCTGATATCCGCCGCGGTCCGCGCGGCAGGGGAGAAAGACTCTCCTCCCGCGCGGCGGACGGACAGCCACAAAAAAAGATCGCCTCCGGCACATGCCGGAGGCGATCTTTTTGCGCGGGAGGCAAACACTGACGAAAGCCTCTTCCCCTGAGGGCGCCGCGACAAAAACGGGCCGTATCCGCTGCGGGGAGCGGAGACGCCGGAAACGGAGGAAAGCCCCCGCAGGCGGCGTCCGGAGCATTTTCCGTTTGAAACGCCTTGCGTTTCAAACCATACGGCCTGGTGGCTCGCGGAAAAAACGCGGTTTTCCCGCTAGGTTTTGGCCGGGCGGCACGGTGTTGCCGCCTCGCATTTTGTCTTTTTCAAAGGCAAAATACGCTCTAGCCCAGCACGGCGGAGCCGCGGAAGGAGATGTCCACGATCTCATAGGTGACGCGCCCGCGCGGGATGTCCACGCTGACCTCGTCGCCCACTTCCTTGCCCAGCAGGGCCTGCCCCACAGGCGAGAGGAAGGAGATGGAGCCCTTGGCGGGGTCGGCTTCGTCCGGGCCAAGGATGGTGTAGGTGCGGCTCTCTTCGGTGTCCACGTCTTCCACTTCGACGGTCGCGCCGAAAATGACCTTGTCGCCGCTCAGTTTGTCCAGATCGATGACCTGATAGAGCGCAAGGCGGGATTCGATGTATTTGATGCGGGCCTCGGCCATGCCCTGCCGCTCCCTGGCGGCGTCATATCCCGCATTTTCCCGCAGATCGCCTTCCTCGCGGGCTTCCTTGATGGCCTGGATGATCTGCGGGCGCTCGCTCTTGAGACGGGCAAGTTCGTCTTCCAGCTTCTTGTAGCCCTGTGTCGTGATGGGGATGGTGGTGACAGCCATAACATTCCTTCCTTGCGCGCACAGCGCGGTGAGCATGGCCGCTGCCGGCGACAACACAGGCGACAGGGCAGCGCAAGGCTGCCGTTTGGCCCGGAAACCGGACGGCATCGGCTCAAAAAAAGAAGTGCCCAAAGCCGCGGGGCGACTTCGGCACGGACAGAAAAAACGTGTCCGCCAAGGCATGGCGGACGACTATGCTGGTAGGGACACCATATGCTTTCCGGCGGCGGCGGTCAAGCCTTCCCGGCGGCGGGACGGGAACGTGCGGCCCGGATCGCAGGCCGGTCGTTCAGGTGGCGGCGGGGCCGCACAGGACGCATGCTCCGGCCGCCCTTGCTTGCGAAAGAAGGAAAAATGCGCTAACCCTGAAGCAATACAAAACAACCTGTTCCTTCCGAGCCGCCATGAAAAAATATTTGCGCTATCTTGGCCCTGTGCTGATCAGCTGTCTTTTTTTGCTGGCCATCTATCTCCTGTATCAGAAGCTCAGGGCGTACAGCCTGGAAGAGATCCGGCAGAGCATCGAGCAGGTTTCCTATTTCAGCATCGGTCTGTCCATCTTTCTGACCATCATCAATTATCTTATCCTCGTTGGCTATGACTGGCTGGCCCTGAAAGCCATCCACAAAAGCCTGCCCCTGCCGAGGGTGGGGCTGGTCTCGCTGGTGGGGCAGTCGGTCAGCTACAATTTCGGGGCCCTGCTGGGCGGCACCACGGTGCGGTATCGCTTTTATTCGGCCTGGGGCTTCTCCTTTTCCGAGATCGTGCGGCTGGTGCTCATGCTGGCCGTCACCTTCTGGGTGGGCGCGCTGGGCCTGAGCGGCCTCATCTTCCTGGTGGCCCCGCCCGTCATGCCCGACGAGCTGCTGGCGAAAATGCCCATCAAGGACATCCGCGTGCTCGGCGTGCTGCTCCTGTCCGTGGCCGTGGTCTATCTCGTGCTCTGCTTCCGCGTGCGCAAGCCCATCCACGTCTTCGGCAAGGAGTTCGTCTTCCCCGCGCCGCGTCTGGCCGTGGCCCAGATGATCGTGGCCGGGGTGGACCTCATCGCCGCCGCGTCCTGCATGTATGTGCTGCTGCCGCATGATCTGGGCATAAGCTTCATCGAGTTCCTGCCCGGTTACCTCATGGCGCAGGTGGCGGTGGTGCTGACCCACATCCCCGGCGGGGTGGGGGTCTTCGAGCTGGTCATCATCCACCTGACCCATACGCCGCGCACGGAAGCCGTCTTTGCGGCGGTGCTGCTCTTCCGCCTCATCTACTATATCCTGCCCCTGCTGGCGGCCGCGGTGCTGCTGGCCGTCTACGAGGCCCGCCAGAGCCGCAACATGCTGCGCGAGGCCGGGCGCTGGCTGTCGGCCGTCTCGCATTCCGTTTCCGCTTACCTGACCTTCGCGGCGGGCGTCTTCCTGCTCGTCTCCATGACGCTGCCCATCCGGGCCGCGGCCCTGGCGCGCATGAGCGAGATATTGCCGCGCGTGGTCATGGGAGCCGGGCACTTCGTCTGCGCGCTGTCCGGCGCGGTGCTGCTCTTTGCCTCCTATGGGCTGGAGCGGCGGCAGCGGCGGGCCTATCTTCTGGCGGCGGGCGCGTTGTCGCTGGGCATCATCGGCGCGCTGCTCAACGCCTTTTCCTGGGGCTGCGCCCTCATGAGCGCCGTGGTGCTGCTGGCCGTGGTGCTGGGACGGCGGCGCTTCCACCGCTCGTCCTTCTTCTGGGAGGAGCCCATCCCGCTGTACTGGCTGGGGGCCGCCTTCGGGGTGCTGGTGGTCAATTTCGCGCTGGGCTGGTTCGTCTACGCGCCGCACTGGGAGCGGGCGGAGCGCTGGGGCTTCGATCAGGGCTTCAATGCGCCGCATGTGCTGCTCGGCTTTGCGGGCATCGCCGTTCTGGTCATCGTGGGCTGGCTGTGGCGCGTGAGCCTGCGCCGCCACAAGCGTAAGCGTGAACAAAAGGCGCAGGCGACCGGCGACGCCTAACGAGCGGCACGCACAAGCGAGAGGAAAGACAAGGACGGCCCCCGACTGATGTCGCGGGCCGTCCTTTTTATTTTATGGGAGTATACTGGTTCGGCAGCGAAAGAAAAAGCCATTCGAGTAGCATGTTGCAGCCGTTGCCCCGCTTTACGGACGTAAGACGCAGCCGCTGCCGGCGACTGTTCGGCACTGTTTCGTATCTGCTTGGCTTTAGCTGGTGCTTTTCTCCCGCGTGATGTTCCAACCAGTCGCTGCCGCCGACGGCGTTTGGCGGAGGCGGTAACGGATTTGTCAACGGGCGGCACCGGCAAGCAATGCGATGAGGTAACAAATTGAGACTCGCGGAACTATTGGCATACCGCGTCAATTTCCTCCAGAATTTCTTTGCGCACAGCATCTCTGTTGACGAATTCATCAAGCGAAAGTATGGCAGCGTCGGTGGCAATCCAGACGCTGACACCCCCGATAACCCCCCCGATAGCGGCTCCCACTGCCGTGCCAGCACCGGGAATGACCGAGCCGATAGCCGCTCCTATACCCGCGCCGGCTGCGGCGGCGCTGCCTCCGGTGGCTGCTTTGCTGGCAGCCAGCTTGACAAGCGCCGCAGCCGCACTTTTGACAGCTGGCTTGCTCATGGCCTTGGCGGCTATTACGCCGGTAATAAAACCGACTCCACCCGCCCCTGCGCTTATGCGGATACGGTCATTGAAATTGATTTGAGGGACTTTCAAAAAGTCCGGCTCCAAGGTTATGATTTTTTTTCCTTCGGTTTCCTTTTCCGTGATTTTATATTTATCTGCTAATGCAGAAATTTCTTGCTTGTATTTTTCATCAAGTAGCTTCATCTCATGTTCAATTGAATCAATGTTATTATATCGTATTCCACGTTGCAGGTATTCATTGAGTTTTTGTGATATATATTCGCTGCCATTGCCGATGAGAATATTGGCTATACGAATGTATTCAG
>DGYFI06202__coassemble_1348_pt1 | contig 11165 bp, 5 predicted proteins | sample DGYFI06202__metabat2_high_PE_036 | metagenome-assembled genome bin DGYFI06202
CTACGATACGGATACGTCCAACGATACGCGGACTACGGCGACCGTCCTGCCCGATCTGACGGGCACGTTGAATGACCTCTCCATCCACAGCAGCACGGACAAGGACTTCTTTGCCTTCACGCTGGCCAACGATGGTACGGAAAAGAACATCATCAGCATCGCCTTTGACGCGAGCATGGGCGATCTCAATCTACAGCTGCTGAACTCCAGCGGCACGTCCGTCAAGACGGGCACGCTTACGGAGAGCGGCAGGCAGATAGTGCTTGAAGGCCTTGCCGCAGGCACCTACTACATTCGCGTGCAGGGCGTCAGCAAGTCCAAGAACGCGTATGCGCTCACTTGGGATGGCGGCAACTACGGCTACGCAATGGACGCGTATGACACCAACGCATCCAATGACAGCACGGCGGAAGCCGTCACGCTGGAACAGGAGGCGGGCAGCCTTGCCGATCTCACCATCCACAACGGCACGGACAAGGACTTCTTCGCGCTGACGCTCATCAACGACGCCACGGCACAGAATTTCGTGAGCATCGCCTTTGACGCCTCCGCGGGTGACCTCAATCTGAACCTGCTGAACGCGAGCGGCACGTCCGTCAAGACGGGGGTGGTCACGGCCGACGGCAAGCGTATCGATCTGACGGGTCTTGCGCCGGGCACCTACTACATCCGCGTGCAGGGCGTCAGCAAGGCTATGAATACCTATACGCTGAGCTGGGACGGCGCCAATTACGGCCTGCCCACCGACGTGTACGACACCGGCGCCTCCAACGAAAAGGTGGCGGATGCTGTGGACTTGGGCACGTCCGCCGGCTCCCAGACCGACCTCTCCATCCACAGCAGCGTGGACAAGGACTTCTTTGTCTTCGAGCTGGCTAATACGGGGACCGTCCGCAACTACATCAAGATCGACTTCGACGCGGAGCAGGGGAACCTGAGCCTCGTGCTCATGAAGAAAAACGGCACCACGGTCAAGACGGCCACGGTCTCCGATAGCGGCAGGGAGATGTTCTTGTCCGATCTGGCGGCCGGCACCTACTACATCCGGGTCATGGGCTCCAGCAAGGCCACCAATACCTATACCCTGAGCTGGGACGGCAACGATTACACCCTGCCCGCCGACGTCTATGATACCGACACGTCCAATAACGATGCGCGTTCCAAGGCCGTGGCGCTGGAAAGCCCGGTGGACGCCATATCGGGCCTGACCATCCACAGCTCCTCCGATGTGGACTTCTACTCGATTGAGCTTACCGACACAGGCGCAGAGCAGAATTTCGTCAAGATCACGCTTGACCCAGCCCTGGGCGAACTGGAACTTGACCTGATCAATTCCAGCGGCACGGTCGTGAAGTCGGGCGTGGCCACGGACGACGGCATGCGCATCGACCTGCTCGGTCTGGCGGCCGGCACCTATTACATCCGGGTCAGGGGCGTCAGCAAGTCGCAAAATACTTATACCCTTTCCTGGGATCGTCGCGAGCCGCGTCATACGCCGGACGCCTACGATACCAGCGGCGACAACGATTCCATCACCGCCGCCACGCCGCTGCCGGAGGATGCGGGCAGCCTCACCCCGCTGACCATCCACACGGCTGAGGATGTGGACTACTTCAGGCTGGACGTGCCCGCGGGCGGCGGCACCGCCAGAAACTACGCCCTCCTCGAGTTCGACAGCGCCGTCGGCGATCTGTCCTTATCGCTGGTCAACGCGCAGGGAGTGGAGGTGTTGTCCGCCGAGATGCTGAAGACCGGCAAGCGTCTGGATCTTTCTTCTCTGGCCGGAGGTACCTACTACCTCAGGATCGCCGCTGGCGACGGCTCGCCCAACCTCTATACGCTCAGCTGGGATAAGACGGATTATACCCTGAGCAAGGATATGCACGATAGGAGCGGAGGCAACGACAGCATTAACAACGCTGTGCGCCTCGGCAGCGGCGGTACGCAGACCGACCTGACCATCCACGACCGCAGCGACATCGACTACTTCCGTCTCGACTTGTCGGCAACCGGCACGGACCGCAACTACGTCAAGATGCTCTTTGACGCTTCGCTGGGTGATCTGGAGCTGGAACTGTACGCCGCCGACGGTACGCGGCTGTCCGGCTCCCGTGCCATCAGCGGCGGCAGGCAGATAGACCTGGCCGGGCTGGCCTCCGGAACCTACTACATCAAGATCAGCGGCATCCATCATGCCGTAAGTCAGTATTCGCTCACCTGGGACGGCGAGACCTACCAGAGCCCGGACATTACGGCGCCCATCGCGCCCGTGCCGGACGTCTACGATACCGGGACCGACAACAATGCGCGGAGCAAGGCCGTCAAGCTGTCCTCCTTCAGCAATTCCCTCCTGTCCCTGTCCATCCATGACACGGCGGATGTGGACTTTTTCAAGATCGTGCTGGACAATACGGGCACGGAAGAGAACTATGCCCGCATCTTCTTCGATGCCCTCAAGGGCGATCTGGAGATGTCGCTGATCTCTTCCACTGGCACGTTGCTCATCGACGGCGCCACCACCATCAGCGGCGGCAAGGAGCTGAGTCTGGCCGGGCTCAAGGCCGGCGCCTACTACATCAAGATCACCGGGGTCAACGGGGCTACCAATACCTACAGTCTTGCCTGGGACAGGGACGACCACTATCTTGGGCCCGACAAGTACGACGCCTCGGACACGCCCAATGATTCCACGCTGACGGCCACGACGCTTGCGAAAAACTCCACGTTGAAGGGAATGAACATCCACAGTGCCTCGGATGTGGATTACTACACCTTCACCCTTGCCGCCGACGGAGTCGTGCACAATGCCATCCGGCTGCTGTACGACGACAGCCTGAGCGATCTGGATATCCGCGTCTACGACGCCCTCAACAATGAGGTCGGTACGCTGCGGGACGTCGTGGACGGCACGGAGATCAGCCTGAACGGTCTTGCCGCGGGCACCTACTATGTCAGGATCATGGGGGAAAACGGCTCCACCGGCTACTACGATCTGGAGTGGAACTTCGCCAAGAGCCTTTCCATGACGCCGGACCCCTACGATTACTCCGGAAATAACGATAGCATGGAAAAGGCTGTCACCAGCTTCATACAAGGTAGGCATTACGCAACTGCAAGCGGCAGTACCTCTATTGAACCGCAGGACGTGGATTACTTCAAGTTTACCATGATTGGCATATGCAATTTTGGGAACTACATCAGCGTCAATAATATTTCAGGAAGGGGAGAAATAGATCTCGAGCTGCTGGACGCGGAAGGCAACGTCATCCGTACCTCCTATGCCCATTCGAGCACAAGTAGAAGAATAAATATGGAGGGCATCGGCGAAGGTACCTACTACGTCAGGATATTCGGCGATACTGACGCCGCCTACGGCACCTATAGCATTAATTATGATTTAACCATAACCTTCCCGAAGTATTACAAGTGGCGTCAGCCCGATCCCTGGACTCCCGACAACTACGAGGGCAACGACGACATGCTGAGCGCCACCAACCTCTTTGTCTCCTCCGGCAACTCGGCCTACAAGCTCAGCATCCATTCGCCTGACGATGTGGACTACTTCAGGCTGACGCTCACCGGCACCGGCAGCGTGGAAAACTACGTCCGTATGACCTACACCGAAGCGCGCGGCGAGCTGCTCATGGAGCTCTACGACAGCGCGGGCAGGCGCATCCTTACCGCCCTTGCCGCCACAGGAGAACGGGAGATCAGCCTCAACGGCCTTGCCGCGGGCACCTACTACGTGAAGGTGAGCGGCGTGGACGACCAGTACAACGCCTATACTCTGGACTGGAACTGCGCGGATGCCTCCCTTGCCGTGCCCGGCACGACCGATGCCGTCGGCCTGACGGTCGCAAGCGGCACGCAGTCCCTCACGCGGCAGCAGGAAGCCCGTTACTATGCCTTCGACCTCAGCTCACTGGGCATGGCGGAAAACCACATCTCCGTCAACACGGACGAGGCCCTGCGCCTGAGCCTGCTCAATGCCGCAGGCGAGGAGATCTATTCCACCACCAACCGCACGAAGCTTACCCTGAGCGGGCTGGACGCGGGCACGTACTATCTCAGAGTCGAGGCCCTGGACTTCTCCGCGGGCGATAGCGTCACCTATACTCTGAGCCATGACCTCACCGCCTACTCCTCGACGGCGGAGATCGTTTGCGGCACGGACAAGTCCTCGCTCTTCGCCATCAGGGACTCCGGCACGGAATATGCCTATCTCATGGGCTACGGCAACGTCACCTGGGACGATTTCACCGCTGGCATCCAGCCCTACACCGTCAATCCCCTCTATTTCGACGCCGAAAAGAGCTCCACCAACGGACGGGACGATATGCTGTGCTGGGCCGGAACCACCGCCAATATGCTGGCCTGGTCCGGCTGGGGAGAGATCGGCCTGCCTGAAGCCACGGGCGACAATGCGGAAGACGTCATCTTTAAGAAGCTCATGAATTCGTTCCCGGATGAGGGCGGCTTCATAGAAGACGGCCTGTGCTGGTTCTTCAGCACCAATTACAGAAACTACAGCAACAGCAATGCCGCCAGCAGCGGCAGCGGCAATTATATCGGCCAGTCTGTCTGGCCCGGCATATCCATGACGACGCTCAACAGCGCGAGCGCCATGGATTCCCTTGCCGCGGCGCTTGAAAACAATATGGCCGTGGGGCTCTCCGTGGGCTTTTACAACAGCCTCGGGTCAAGCGCCCGTACCAGCGGCCATGCCGTCACCGTCTGGGGATATACCTACAACGCCGCCAAGGAAAAGGGCACGGGCGGTTACTATACCGGATTGCTCATCACCGATTCGGACGACAACAAGACCTACGCCGACCCAACCGATGCGCCGGATGCCCTCCACCTGCTTCCCCTCAAGTGGAGCAGCTCGGTAAATCGCTACTACACCTCCTACTACAGCGGCACTGTCACCAAGCTGGAGGACTTCGTCGCGCTGCCGCAGGTCTCCGACTGGCCGGAAGAGGTCATCGCTCTTGCACAGAACAGCGCCGACCCGGCCAACAGCGATCTGGACAGCCTTATGAGCGCCGCCATGCAGCCCAACGCGGGGACCCTGCTTGCCAGCGCGGAACTGACGCCGTCCTCCGACAGCAATACGCGCAAGCAGCAGGCCACCCTTGTGGCATGATCCATCCGCCGCGTGAGGTCGTTCCCCCCCGACCTCACGCGGCATACTCCATCCCACCAGAGCCCGCTTGCCTGGACGACCATGCCCGAACGGCGGGCGGCAGCCGTGATCCAGCGAAAGACGAAAGAAAGCATGTGTCCTGCCTGCTCATCCATCATCGAAAAAGGGCGCGAGGTAGACGGACAGCTTTATCCCAGCTCCATAAAAGGTCCGATGGGCAGCGTACGGGATGGTGTGTCCCGATAGCTTGTCCTCCCTGTCCTTGTCTGATGGGCAGTTGCCGCAAACCAACAAGCGAGCGAGGATGGCGTCCCCAGACGGCAACGAAAGAGCGGGCGTACGCGTAAACGTACACCCGCTCATGGAAAAGAACGGCCCGCTTACCGGGCTGGATACGTCAGCGCATTTCCCTGCCCCCTCACTTGGCTCTTGGCTCCCCCCGTTTCAGGACAGAACGGAGGGAGAACAACGTGCAGGCACGCTACGCCTAGCCCCCGCAGATCTTGCAGGCCCTGAAGCCGGCGGCGCGTGCCTCCTGCGCGGAGGCAAAGACGACGGTGCAGTTGCGGCAGGTATAGTAGCGGCATGAACTGTTGTGATAGATGCGGCTTTTGGCGTTGCCGTGCAGTTCGCCCGCGGCCATGACGGCGCAGGCCATGCCCAGCATCAGCAGCAGGCTCGCGGGCAGGAGGAAACAGCATTTTTTCATCCGGGCTTCTCCTGAGCTTTGACGTCGAATGGGCGGCAGAGCAAGACTGTCGCAAGAGGATGGATCGCTTCCTCCATCCTGTACGCCATGCGGAGGAAAAGACAAGGGGCGGCGCTGCGCGAAACGCCGGCGATGTTCCGGGTTAGGCCATGCAGGCCCGCCTTTCCTCCGACGTCATGCCGGCGATGCTTCGGATGAAGCGGGCGGGCGTCCCGGCCACGACGCTGTCCGCCGCCACATCGCGTGTGACCACGGCCCCGGCGGCTACGATGGCGTTGTCCCCTATGGTGATGCCGGGCAGCACGATGGCGCCGGAACCTATCCAGACGTTCCGGCCGATGACGATGGGGGCAGGGCGGCAGCTCGACCGCTCTTCAGGCGAAAAACCGTGATTGATGGTGGCCAGCACGACCCTGTGCCCGATGAGGCTGCTGTCGCCCAGCGTGATGCCGCCCTGGTCCTGGAAGCAGCAACAGGCGTTGATGAAGACGTTTTTCCCGATGGTGATGTTTTTGCCGAAGTCGCTGTAGAAGGGCGGGAAGAGGGCAAAGGTGCCGTCAACAGGCTTTCCCGTAAGTTGCGACATGAGCTCGCGGATCTCTTCCGGCGTATGGTAGGCCCCGTTCAGCTCCGCCGTGATGCGCATGGCGTCATTGCTGCACTGCAGCAGCAGATCATGCTCCGGCGTGCCGGGCGTGACGCTTTTCCCCTGATTGAAATGCTGGATGAGCTGTTCCGTATCCATGATGTGCTCCTTCGTGCGTTTGGCTGTTCCCGTTCCGGCCGGAGAGGCGTTCTCCGCTCTCCGGCCTGTTCCGTACGCCCTTACTGCAGATGGGTCCTGAAAAAGTGCTCCATCTTGTCCCAGGGGATGACGTCCATCCGGTCGTACAGGTCCACATGGCTGGCCTGAGGGATGATCAGTAGTTCCTTGTTGTCGCCGCGGAGCTTTTTGAAGGCGTCTTCGCTGAAGTAGCGGGAGTGGGCCTTTTCGCCGTGGATGAGCAGGACGGCGGAACGGATCTCCCCGGCATAGGCCAGGAGGGGCATGGTCATGAACGAAAGGGCCGATGTGGCGTTCCAGCCGTTGCCGCCGTTGAGCGAACGCGGATGGTAGCCGCGCTTCGTCTTGTAGTAGTCGTAATAGTCCTTGACGAAGGCGGGCTCGTCGCCGGTCAGCGTGTCGGGAAGGCCGCCGGCGGACGCGATATGGCCGGAGCGGGCGTCCGCCGTGCGCTGCTCGTTCAGCCGGGTGCGCAGGGCATGGCGTTCCTCTTCGCTCATGGCGTCAAAGTAGCCGTTGGCGGTGACGCGGCTCATGTCGTACATGGTGGAGGCCACCGTGGCCTTGATGCGGGTGTCCATGGCGGCGGCATTGATCCCCATGCCGCCAAAGCCGCAGATGCCGATGATGCCGATACGTCCGGCGTCCACATCTTCACGCGTGGTCAGGTAGTCCACCGCCGCGCTGAAGTCTTCGGTATTGATGTCGGGCGAGGCGACGTGGCGCGGCCGGCCGCCGCTTTCGCCGGTGAAGGAAGGGTCAAAGGCCAAAGTGAGGAAGCCGCGTTCAGCCATAGTCTGGGCATAGAGGCCCGAAGCCTGTTCCTTCACCGCGCCGAAAGGCCCGCTGACGGCGATGGCCGCCATTTTCCCCGTGGCCTGCCGGGGCCGGTAGAGGTCCGCCGCCAGGGTGATGCCGTAGCGGTTCTGAAAGGTCACTTTCTGATGCGTCACCTTGTCGCTTTGGGGAAAGGTCTTGTCCCAGTTCTGTTCCAGATGCATGGTCGCGTCCTTTGCGGGTTTGCCGGTTGAGAGGGGGGCGGCCTCGGGGGCCGGGACGGAAAAAATGCCCAGGCTCCCCAGCACGAGGCCGGCGGTCAGCAGGCCGAGGATGGCTCGCATGTGCATGGCACACCTCCTGTATGGAGCATTTTCAGTGTGAAACGTTTTAGCTGTATGCCGGAACGGCTGTGCCTTCGTGGCATGGCGAAAAGGTAGACAGGCGGCGTGATAATAGCAAATACTTATGTTGAATATATATGCATGCTGTAAAGGCATGGTTGTGGCTGCCCACGGCAGGGGCCGCACGCAAGCCCCGCTCAGTCCGGGAGGTCGGCTGGACCGGAGGGCCCTTTATTCCGACCGTCATCTCCTGTAGAAGAAGGAGACGCGGCACGCCGTGCCGTGGATCGCTCACGCCGTACGGGCTCTGCCGCCGTGCGCGTCCGTCCGTCATGCCGGCGCTGCGCCGTCCTCCCGGCGGGCCCCGCCCGGGGCTGATCTGTCGCAACTTCCTTCCCGGTGTCTTCCATGAACGAGAATCTCCCCTCCCAGACGGGCAGCAGCGCCTCCGATGTCTGCTCCATGCTCAACATCGCCATCATGAACCTGTCGACCGGTCTGTTCATCTGTGACCGGGACGGTATCGTCGTCTTTATCAACAAGGCCTATGCCGGCTATTTGAACATCGAGCCTGAACAGGCCATCGGGCGGCACATCACGGAGCTTATCCCCGATTCGCGCATCCCTCATGTGTTGCAGAACGGAGAACCGGATATCGGGGCCATCCGGCTCATCAGCGAGACATCGAGCCGTATCCTCACCAACCGGTACCCGCTGTTCAACGCGCAGGGGCAGCTCATGGGGGCCATGTCCATGGTGGTGCTGGACAAGCCGGAGCAGATCCACATCCTGCAACGGCAGATAGATTCCCTGGGGCGCAAGGTCAGCCGCTATGCCCGCCGCATCAGGACAGCTCTGGAGGCCCGCTATACGCTGGATTCCCTCGTGGGCTCCTCGCCGGCCATGCTGGCCTTCAAGCAGTTGTTGCTGCGCTTTGCCCGCACGGACGGCACCGTGCTCATCAACGGGCAGACCGGCACCGGCAAGGAACTGGCGGCCAGCGCCATCCACAACGCCAGCAGCCGCAGCGGCGGGCCCTTCGTCAGTCTCAACTGCGCGGCCATCCCGCAGGAGCTGTTTGAAAGCGAGCTGTTCGGCTACGCGCCGGGCTCGTTTTCCGGGGCGCGCAAGGAGGGCAAGGAAGGGCAGATCGAACTGGCGGACGAGGGGACGCTCTTTCTCGATGAAGTGGGGGACTTGCCGCCGGGGGCGCAGGTGAAGCTGCTGCGCGTCATCGAGGAGCGGGCCGTCCGCCGGGTGGGGGACAGCACGCCGCATCCCGTCGATTTCCGGCTGGTGACGGCCACCAACCGCGATCTCGGCAAGATGGTGGCCAACGGGACCTTTCGGGAAGATCTCTACTACCGCATCAACTCCATGCTGCTGACCCTGCCGCCGCTGTGCGAGCGGAAGGAGGACATCCCCGCGCTGGTGGAACATATGCTGGAACGGCAGGGGAGCATCCGTTGCAGTGCGGAAGTGATGGCCGTTTTCCACCGCTACAACTGGCCGGGCAATGTGCGAGAGCTCAAGAACGTGCTTTCCCATGCGCTCAGTCTGGCGGAGGGGGAGTCCATCACGCTGGACGATCTGCCGCCCTTCCTGCTCATGGGCGCTTCCCTGCCGGAAGAAGGGCGGCCGGCCGGCGGCGAGCAGCGCCTTGGGGCCATCCGGGACAACAGCGAGCGTAACGCCATCCTGGTCGCCCTGCGGGAAAATCGCTGGAACGTCTCGCGCACGGCGCAGGCGCTCGGCATCTCGCGGGCCAACATCTACGAAAAGATGCGCAGGTTCGGCATCCGCCGGCATGCGGAGTAGGGCGGGGTCGTATCGAGAGACCTCCTGTCTGTGGATGCAGACAGTTTGTCTTGTTTTGTCTGCGAAAACAGACAGACAAAACGACAGACAGCGGCCGCACTGTCCGGCAGCCTCTGCGGGGCCGCCTGTCGCGGATCGTCCGTCAGGCTGCCCGCGGCGGAGCGGGGCGTCCTGCCGTCTTGCCGTACGCCGTCGTGCAAGGCGGCTGGCATGTAACTTGCTGAAAGGAAGAAAAACCTTCAGGAGGTTACTATGCGAATAGTGCTTTCCGCGCTTCTGGCCTTTCTGCTGCTGGCAGCCCTGCCGGGGTCCGCCAGCTGCGAAGCGCCGTATACGCTCAGGACCGCATGGCTCGTGGAGCATGAAGCCTTTGCCGCGTGGTACGCCCGCCAGAACGGCTGGGACGTGGAAGCCGGCTTCCAGCTCGATATGCAATTTTACGAGACGGGCCGGGAGCTCATGGCCGGCATGCGGCAAGTCCCCTGGGAGATCGCCGCTTGCGGCGCGTTGCCCGCTCTGACGGCCTCGCTGGAAAATGCGGCGGAGATCATCGCCATAGGCAATGACGAGTCCCTCGCGACCGGCATCTATGTCCGCAAGGACAGTCCCATGCTGGGGCACACCGGGTATAATGCGCTCTATCCTGAAATGGCGGGCACGACCGGGACGGTGCGTGGCAAGACCATCCTCTGCACGCTGCGCTCGTCCGCACATTATACGGTGCACAAGTGGCTGGCGGCGCTGGGGCTGACGGAAAAGGACGTCATCCTCAAGGACATGCCGCAGAGGGAGGCGCTGCAAGCCTTTCTGGCCGGTGAGGGCGACGCCGTGGCCCTCTGGGCCCCCTTCACGCTCGAAGCGGAGCGCAACGGCCTGCAGCCGGTGACGCTCTCCAGCCAGTGCAACGCCAGTCAGCCGACGCTCCTGCTGGCGGACAAGGCCTTCGCCAGCCGGCATCCCGAACGTGTCCAGGCCTTCCTCGGCATGTACTTCCGAGGGATACGCGCCCTGCAGGAGACGCCGCGGGAAAAGCTCCTGGCGGCCTATGCCGATTTCCACCGTCAGCGGTCAGGCAAGCATCTGCCGCCGCAGGATGCCGCCTGGGAACTGGCGCGTCATCCGGTCTTTGGCCTCGACGGGCAGCTTGCGCTCTTTGCCGGCAAGGACAAGCGCCTGCAGGGCTGGCTCGAGTCCCTGACGAGCTTTGCCGGTGGAGCGAACCGTCTCGGCGACGTGACGGACCGGTATTTGCGCGCCATAGCCGCGGACAGCCCCGCTCCGCAGAAGTGAACCTGTCCGAACGGTTTTTATCCACAGCCCTCTGACGGGGCATGACGGCTCGTCTCTCCTGAGCCGACCGCCCCGGATCCTCCACCCCACGCCTGCTCCGCTCCCGGAGACAGGCGGTCCAGCGGCCCCGGTGACGCCTCCCGGGGCCGCCTTTCGTTTGTTCGCCGTTGGCGGCCGTCAACACGTCTTGCTGCTTGTTGGAGGGGAGGGGACCCCTCGCTCTGCTGTCGATGCCCGTAAGACTCCTGCGTCGCCTAACGGGCACGGCCTGCGGCCGCCTTTCGGTCGCGCTCTGCT
>DGYFI06202__coassemble_1362_pt1 | contig 11096 bp, 10 predicted proteins | sample DGYFI06202__metabat2_high_PE_036 | metagenome-assembled genome bin DGYFI06202
GAAGGGTGGGGGGCTTGGGGGGAGGGGAACCCCCTCTCGCGCTAGGCGAGGGGGTTCCCCTCCCCCCAAAAACAAGCAGCAATAGTGTTGATAGTCTAGAGCATGTTGCCTTGTTTCAAACTGAAAATGCTCTAGCAGGCGTCGCTCTTCCTGCCGATGCAGAAATAGGCGAAGCCGCGTTCGGCCATGGCCGAGGGAGAATAGAGGTTGCGCCCGTCAAAGAGCAGCGGCGCGGTCAGCAGACTACGGATGCGCTGGAAGTCCGGGTTCCGGAACTGGTTCCATTCGGTGACGACCAGCAGGGCCTGCGCGCCGTCGCAGACGGCGTACTGCTCGTCGCAAATCTCCACCAGCGGATTGTCCGCAAAGATGGTGCGCGCATTGTCGGCCGCCACCGGGTCAAAGGCGCGGATGCGCATGCCTTCGGCCGTCAGGGCGGAGATGATGCTGATGGCGGCGGCTTCCCGCATGTCGTCGGTATTGGCCTTGAAGGCCAGCCCCCAGACGGCCAGCGTCTTGCCCTTCACGCCGCCCTGCGGCGCGAAGTATTCCTTGATGCGTTCGGCCATATGGCGTTTCTGCCGGGCGTTGACGGATTCGACGGCATGCAGCAGCGTCGGGGTGACGCCGGCATGTTCGGCCGTATGGATAAGGGCCTTGACGTCCTTGGGGAAGCAGGACCCCCCGTAGCCCACGCCGGGGTAGATGAACTGGTAGCCGATGCGCGAATCCGAACCGATGCCCGTGCGCACGTCGCGCACGTCGGCCCCCACCCGCTCGCAGATGGTGGCGATCTCGTTGATGAAGGAGATCTTGGTGGCCAGCATGCAGTTGGCGGCGTACTTGGTCATTTCCGCACTGCGGACGCCCATGACGATGAGCTTGTCCCGCGTGCGGGCAAAGGGAGCATAGAGCTCGCGCATCAGATCCGCGGCCTTTTCGGACTCCGTGCCTAGCACCACGCGGTCAGGCTTCATGAAGTCGCTGATGGCGTCCCCTTCCTTGAGGAATTCGGGGTTGGACACCACCTCGAAGGGGATGTTGAGCCCGCGTCGTTCAAGCGCCTCGCCGATGAGGGTGCGCACGCGGTCGGCCGTGCCCACGGGCACGGTGGATTTGTCCACCACCACGAGCTCATGCTGCATGTGGTTGCCGATGGCCGTGGCCACCTGCTCCACATAGTGCAGATCGCAGGAACCATCCTCTCCGGGAGGCGTGCCCACGCAGATGAAGGCGCATTCGGCTTCGGCAAGGCCTTCTTCAAGGCTGGTCGTGAAGGTCAGGCGTCCGTCCGCGCGGCTGCGCTGTACCATGTCTTCCAGCCCCGGCTCGAAGATATGCACCTTGCCCGCATTGAGTTTGGCCACCACGGCGGGATTGACGTCCACACAAACGACAGTATTGCCCATTTCGGCGAAACAGGCGGCGCTGACAAGGCCCACATAGCCTGTTCCCACGATGCAAAGTCTCATTCTTGCTCCTGTGTGGCGTCATCGGCCGGGCCGCTTGACGCCGGTAAAGGGATACGTTCAAATGCGCAGGGTATTCTACGTTTTTTTTTCGGAATGGGCAATGCGGCAGGTGATGCGCCGGGCGGCCCGGACGAAGGGGATGCTGTATGCTGGTAGGCATGGGGACCGATATAGTGGAGGTGGAGCGCGTTTCCGCCGGGCTGGATCGTTTCGGTCCGCGCTACGCCGCCAAGATCCTCAGCCCCGCGGAACTTGCCCTGCTCGCCCCCACCGGCGGCCTGCCGCCCGCCGTCCGCCTTGCCGGGCGCTTCGCCGCCAAGGAGGCCGCGGTCAAGGCGCTGGGCACAGGCTTCAGCGCGGGCATCGGCCTGCATGATGTGGAGATCCTCGCCGATGCCGGCGGCAGGCCGTGCCTCTCCTTTGCGGGGCAGGCCCTCGTGCGCCAGCGGCAGATCGGAGCGCGGAGCCTGCACGTTTCCATCAGCCATGAGCGGCGGTACGCCGTGGCGGTCGTCATCCTGGAGAAATAAATATGGTCATGTCCACCCTGCCTCCCCTGCCGCTGCCGGACGAGATGCGGCAATGGGACGAAGCGTCCTTTGCGCTGGGCCTGCCGGAAGTCATGCTCATGGAAAATGCCTCGCGCGCGGCCCTGCGGGCGCTGGAACTCTGCCGCGTGCCGCTGGCGGGCCGCCGGGTCTGGCTGTTCATGGGCAGCGGCAACAACGGCGGCGACGCCGCCGCGCTGGCGCGTCACCTGCTGGATGCGGGGGCCGTGCCCACCGTCTGGCATACGCGGCCTCTGGGACAGTACCGAGGGGCGTGCGGTCAGCATGTGCGCATGGCGCGCCGCTGCGGCGTTTCCTTCCTGCCGGTGGGGCGCTGCCTTGCCGCTGAGGGCCGCAAGGGGCAGGAGATGCCGCATCTGGTGGTGGACGGGCTGCTCGGCACGGGTTTTCACGGAGAGCTGCGGCCGGAGATGCTCGCCCTTGTCCGCCACATCAATGCCCTGCGGCGTGAGGCTTTCGTCCTTGCGCTGGATGTGCCCTCCGGGCTCGATGCCGCAAGCGGCCGCCCGCAGCCGGAAGCCGTGCGCGCCCACGCCACGGTGACCTTCGAGGCCGCCAAATTCGGCCTCGTGCTGCCGGAAAGCGCGCCCTTCACGGGCCGTCTGATCACCCTGCCCATCGGCATCCCGCTGGCGGTGCGCCGTACGGCGCCCTGCTCCGCCCGCCTGCTCGACGCCGGCATCCTGGGGCATCTGCCGCCCTACCGGCCGCAGGGCTACAAGAATTCCTACGGGCATGTGCTGGTGGTGGGCGGAGCGGAGGATCTGTCCGGCGCGGCCCACCTTGCCGCACGGGCCGCCCTGCGGGCCGGGGCCGGACTGGCGGGGGCGCTCGTGCCTTGCGGCAATGGTCTTGCCGTCCGCAACGGCTTGGCGGAGATCATGGTGCGGGAGATGCCGGGGAGCGCTCCGGGCCTGTGGCCGTCGCTGCCGTCGGGCAATCTGCGGCTGCTGCTGGAAGGGAGTATGGACAGGGTGCAGGCGCTGGTCATCGGGCCGGGCATGGGACGCAGCGAAGCGGCGCAGGCCCTGCTGCGCGCCCTGCTTGCCTGCGCGGAGCGGCCCTGTGCCGTGCTGGATGCGGACGCGCTGGTGCTGCTCTCCCGCGAGCCTGCGCTGTTGCGGGAGCTGCGGGAGCAGGATGTGCTCACGCCGCATCCGGGCGAGGCGGCGGCCCTGCTGGGCACGACGGCCGCCCAGGTGCAGGCGGACCGCCTGCACGCCCTGCGGGCCCTGTGCGCCCTGACGCCCGCCTGCGTGGTGCTCAAGGGCGCGGGGACCCTTATCGGGCAGCAGCGGGCGCAACGCCTGCGGCCTGTCTGCGTGAGTCCCTGGGACGTGCCGTCCTTGGCCGTGGGCGGCAGCGGCGACGTGCTGGCGGGCTGCATGGGGGCCTTGCTGGCCCGTCGGGCGGCCCACCCCGCCCCGACGCCGGAAAGCGACTGTCCCGTGGATGCCCTGACCCTTGCCGCCGTGGGCGTGAGCTGGCACGCCCTGGCCGGCCGGGCCGTGGCGGAACGCTACCCGGCGCGCGGCAATCTGGCGCATGAACTGGCCGACGTGCTGCCGTCCGTGCATGCCGGGCACGACGGACGCCGGGCCGGCACAGGAGAAGACGGGATATGCTGAACGAATGGTCGCTAACGCTTGCTTCCCTTGACGACACCCGGCGTCTGGGGCGTCTGCTGGCCGCGGCGTTGCGGGAAGATCCTGCCGTGCGGCTCTGTCTGCTGCACGGGGATCTGGGCAGCGGCAAGACCACGCTCACCCGCGCCGTGGTGGAATCGTTGCCCGGCGGCGACAGGGCGGAGATCTCCAGCCCGACCTTCACCCTCTGCAACAGCTATCCCACGAGCCCGCCCGTCCTGCATGCCGACCTGTACCGCTGCCCTGCCGGCGCGCCCGATGAGTTGTGGGATGCGCTGGACGACGGGGAGAGCCTCTGCTTCGTGGAATGGGGAGAGGCCCTGCCGGAGGCGGATCTGCCCAAGGAATATCTGGACATCTGCCTGAACTCATGCGAAGACAAACACCTTGTGACGCTGCGGGCCAGGGGCCCGGCCGCACGGCGTCTGGTTGAACGGCTGCAAGAGGGATGGCCCAGCCTGCAAGGGGTCGATCCTGTTGCCCTGTGATTCACTTGTTGCAGTCAGGTGGCGTGAGAGTGGCATGAAGATTCTCGTGCAAAAATTTGGCGGCACTTCGGTAGCTGATCTGGAGTGCATGAAAAAGGTTCGTGAAAAGGTCCTTGCCGGTTTGGCCAGGGGCAACAAGATGGTGGTGGTGCTGTCTGCCCGTTCGGGAGAGACGAACCGCCTGCTCGCCCTGGCGGATGAATGGTCCGGTACGCCGGACAAGGCCGAATGCGATGTGCTGGTTTCCACCGGGGAACAGGTGTCCATCGCCCTGTTCACCATGCTGCTCAAGGACGCGGGCGTTCGCGCGCGTTCCCTTCTGGGCTGGCAGATTCCCATGACCACGGATGACGACTACGGCCGGGCGCGCATCACGGATATCGACAGCGCGAAGCTGCGTGCCGCTCTGGAAGAATACGATGTGCTGGTCGTGGCCGGTTTTCAGGGGTGCACCGAAGACGGGCGCATCACCACGCTGGGCCGGGGCGGTTCGGATACCTCCGCCGTGGCCCTTGCCGCGGCGCTCGGTTCCGTGGAATGCGAGATCTATACGGATGTGGACGGCGTCTACACCACTGACCCCAACATTTGCTCCACCGCGCGCAAGATGGATCGCGTGGCCTACGAGGAGATGCTCGAAATGGCGAGCATGGGGGCCAAGGTGCTGCACATTCGTTCCGTGGAATTTGCCAAAAAGTACAAAGTGCCGGTACGGGTGCGCTCGACCTTCACGGATGATCCCGGCACCCTAGTTACCCAGGAGGATTCGAGCATGGAAGCTCTTCTTGTATCCGGCATCGCCTACGACAAGGACCAGGCCCGCGTGACCCTGCATGAAGTGCCGGACGTGCCCGGCATCGCGGCCGCCGTTTTTGGCCCGCTCTCCGAAAAGGGCGTACTGGTGGACATGATCGTGCAGAACACGAGCCTTGACGGTCACACGGACATCACCTTCACCGTGTCCCGCAAGGATCTCAACCAGACCCTGGCCATCATGGACGAGGTCGCCCGGAAGATCGGCGCTTCCGAAGTGGTGCACGACGTCAACGTGGCCAAGGTCTCGGCCATCGGCGTGGGCATGCGCAATCACTCCGGCGTGGCCGCGCGGGCCTTTGCCGCCCTCACGCAGGAAGGCATCAATATCCTGATGATCAGCACCTCGGAGATCAAGATCACCATCCTCATCCAGGAAAAGTACGTGGAGCTTGCCGTGCGCATCCTGCACGATACCTTCGGTCTGGACTGGGACATCAACTAGCCGAACGCCCGTCGGCGACGGGACGGCGTGACGCAGCGGCGTGCCGCTGACGCGTCCCGGCACGGCGGATACGAGGGATCAAGGCCGCGTGAGCGGCCTTTTTCCCGCCGTCTCCATTTTTTATGAAATATTTTATAAAATAAATCTCAAAAGAAAGGAGAAACCTCATGTCCATCCAACGATTCGGCATCCCAACGGCTCCCGGCGCCCTTCCCTTTGCCAAGGCGGTCGCGGCTGACGGCTGGCTGTTCGTCAGCGGGCAGGTCCCCCGTGACGCTTCCGGGGAGATCGTGAGCGGCAGCATCAGCGTGCAGGCCCGCGTGGCGCTGGACAATCTCAAGGCGGCGCTGGAGCTGGCGGGCTATGGCCTTGAGGATGTGGTGCGCGTCACGGTCTTTCTGGATGATCCGCGTGATTTCGCCGGCTTCAACAAGGTTTACGCCCAGTATTTCACGGCGGAACACGCACCGGCCAGAGTGTGCGTGCAGGCGGCCATGATGAGCGATCTGCGCGTGGAGGTGGACTGCATCGCCTACAAACAGCCCCAGGGCAACTAGCGCATTTTGTCTTTGAAAAAGGCAAAATGCGCGGCGGCACTAACAGCGCCGCCCGGCCGAAACCCAGCGGAAAAACCGGGTTTTTCCCGCGAAACGACAGGCCGTATGGGTTGAAACGCTTTGCGTTTCAACCGCAAAATGCTCTGGTTTCGCCGGGCGTCCGGGCCTGCGGCGGGAGATCCATGAAAAAAGCGGCGCTGCCATCTCCGGCAGCGCCGCTTGCGTGTAGGGGCCGTCCGTACCAGAGGGAAAGACCGCCCTTTTCTCCTGCCAGCTCCCTTCCGGCACGGAGGAAGGGAGAGGGAGCGGCACGGGAAAACCGGCCGCGCGGGCGGGACCTTTCGGAAAAGGCATGCCCCGCTTGCGGCTGCGAGGGGTTAGTCCTCTCTGGCGGGCAGTTCCCGGCCGCCTTCCTGGAGGCGCTTGAGGAACTTGTCACGGCAGTCATAGCTGCAGAAGCGGTAGACCTTTTCGCCGTCCCGCACGGTGATGCTGTCGTCCACGGAGACGTAGGCCCCGCATTCGGGGTCCTTGACCATCTCGCCGGCGGCGACCTTGCGTTCCATCTCGGCGGTGTCTTCCTTCTTGTCCGCCTGCTTCTTTTTCAGGATGTCATTGGCAAACATGCGGTAGAGCACATAGACCGCCACGGCCAGGATAAGCCATTTCCACATAGATACTCCTTAACGGTGGGATGCGGCGCGGGCAGCGCGGCAATGCCCCTGTGTAGCACAGGCCTGCCGAAAGGTCACTGAAAAATTGCCCGCCCTTCCCTGCGCCAGGCGAGGCTGTCCAGCCATTGGGCGACGCTGCGTCCGTTGACCATGAGATCCGGCGCCAGCTCCGCCAGCGGCACGAGCACGAAGGCCCGCTCGCACATGCGCGGGTGCGGCAGCAGGCAATGGATGTCCGCGCTTGTTTCGGCGCCGAAAAGGAGCAGGTCCATGTCGATGCTGCGCGGGCCGAAGCGCAGATCCGGGTCACGCCGTCTCCCCAGCGCCGCTTCCATGCCCAGCATGGCGGCCAGCAACTCGCGCGCCTGCCAGCGGCCCGCGTCCACAGCCAGCTCCAGCACGGTATTTTCGAACCACGGCTGCTGCGCATAGCCCTGCGGCTCGGTGGTGTAGCGGGAGGCGGCCCGCACGAGGCGCAGGCCTTCCAGCCGCTCCAGCGCGGCGCTGGCGGCGTCGAGCATGTGCGCGGCGTCGGGCGTGTTGGAGCCGAGGCTCACATAGACAGGCAGTTCGGTAATGGATGACATCGTTAAAAAATAACGCACAACGGACAGGCCTGTCAAAGCATGGGAGGCTTGCCCCTCCGGCGGAGGCAGGCTACCATAGGGAGATGGAGAAACGCATCGCCTCCCCTGCCGTCCCCTTCACGGAGCTGCGCGACACGCTGGCGCGCCTCGTCCCTGTGTGGGCCAATGCCCTGCTGGCCGAGCGGGGCCTTTCCGTGCGGACCGTGGAGGCCTACCGGCAGGACATGGAGCTCTTCCTCCTCTATCTGGACGAGTGGAGCATGGGCCGGGCCGCCCCGCGGACCTTCCAGCTTGGCGAGCAGGACATCATGCTCTTTCTGGCCTGGCTGCGCTCGCGGCAGAACACGGGGCGCAGTCTGGCCCGGCGCTTGTCGGCCCTGCGCAGTTTTTTTGCCTTTGCCGTGGAGGAGAAGGCGCTGCCGGTCAATCCCGCCGCCCTGCTGGAAAGCCCCCGGCTGCCGCAGTATCTGCCGGAGGTGTTGAGCCGTGAGGAGATGGATCGCCTGCTTGCCCAGCCGGATCTGCGTGACAAGTCCGGCCGGAGGGATCGCTGCCTCATGGAGGTGCTCTATGCGGCGGGCCTGCGGGTCTCGGAAGTCTGCGGGCTGACGCTGGATGATGTCGATTTGCAGCGCGGGCTCGTGCGGGTCTTCGGCAAGGGCGGCAAGGAGCGTCTGGTGCCCCTGCATGCCGAGGCGCAGGCCCGCCTGCAGGACTACATCGCCCACTGCCGTCCCGAATTTTCGCCCAACAGCCGTCTGCTTTTCGTCAATCGGTCCGGCAACGGCCTCACGCGGCAGTACGTCTGGAAAGCCATCAAGAAATACGCGCTCACGGCGGGCATCCGCCGTGAGATCTCGCCGCACACCTTCCGACATTCCTTTGCCACCCATCTTTTGGAAGGCGGCGCCGATCTGCGTTCCGTCCAGGTCCTGCTGGGGCATGCGGACATCAGCGCCACGGAGATCTATACCCATGTGCAGGCCGAACGCCTGCGCAGCATCCATCGTGCCCATCACCCCCGGAGCCAGCCCCGATGACAGCCGTTCCCACCCTTGTGACCTGCCACGCCAATGCCGATTTCGACGCCTTTGCCGCCATGCTGGCCGTCCGGCATCTGTATGCGCCCTGCGCCCTGCTTTTTCCGGGCACGCAGGAACGCGGCCTCCAGAAGATCGCGGCCTCTGTGGACAAGGAACGTTATTCGCTGTGCGAGAGCGACGAGATCGACTGGGACGCCGTGACGCGCCTTGTGGTGGTGGATACCCGGCAGCGTGACCGCCTGCAGCATGTGGGCCGTCTGCTGGACCGGGAAGGGATGCGCATCGAGGTCTGGGATCACCACCCCGACTCCGGGGACGATGTGGTGCCCACGGTGACGCACCGGGCCGAGGTGGGTGCGGTGACCAGCCTCATCGTCAAGGCCCTTTCCGTTGCCGACATCCGACTGGATGCGGACGAGGCCACCCTGCTCGGCCTCGGCATCTACGGCGATACCGGCTCGTTCACCTATTCTTCCACCACGCCGCTGGACTTTGAGAGCGCCGCCTGGCTCCTGACCCAGGGCATGCGCGTCAACGACATCGACGACATGGCCGCGCACGAGCTCACCAGCGCGCATGTGCGGGCCCTGAACAGCCTGCTGGAATCGGCCCGCACTTACACCATCAACGGCATCCCCGTGGTCATCGCCGAGGCCTCGATGGAGCATTACCTGGGCGATTTCGCTTATCTGGCCCACCGGCTCATGGAGATGGAGAAGTTCACGGTGCTGTTTGCCGTGGGCCGCATGGAAGACCGCATCCAGGTGGTGGCCCGCAGCCGGACGGAGCTCATCAACGTGGGGACGGTCTGCGCGGAGCTGGGCGGCGGCGGCCATGCCTACGCGGCTTCGGCCTCCATACGCAACATGATGCTCAACGAGGTGCATGACGCCATCGTGCGCAATTTGCGCGGCCAGCTCGGAGAGGACAAGACCGCAAGGGACTACATGTCCACCCCGGCCGTGGGCATCGAGTCGGACAAGACCATCCGCGCGGCGGACGAACTCATGCTGCATTTCGGCCTCAAGGCCGTGCCCGTCTTCGTGCCCGGCTCGCGCCGCTGCTGCGGCCTCCTCGACGCGCAGACGGCCTCTCGCGCCCGCCTGCACGGGCTGGGCGAGTTCACGGTGGAGAACTACATGCTCCGCACCCCCACCCTGCTGCCGCCGGATGCGCCGCTGAGCGAGCTTTCGGCTATCATCGTGGGCGCGCGGCAGCGCCTCGTGCCCATCGTGGAGCATGACGAGGTCGTCGGGGTGGTGACGCGTACCGACCTCATCAACGTCTTTGCCAACGAGCCCGTGCAGCTCAAGGAGAACGACCAGCCGGTCATCAAGCCGCGCAATGTGGCCAAGCTCATGCGCGACAGGCTCTCGGCGCATACGCGTTCCATCCTGGAGCTGGCCGGCAATCTGGGGCGCAAGCTGGGCCTGCCCGTCTATGTGGTGGGCGGCTTCGTGCGCGACATCCTGCTGGACAGGGACAACGAGGACATCGACCTCGTGGTGGAGGGCAACGGCATAGAGCTGGCCAAGGCGCTGGCCGAAGCTCTGGACGGGCGCGTGCGCGAGCATCAGAAGTTCATGACCTCGGTGGTCATCTATACCGGCCCGGACGGCGAGGAACTGCGCATCGACGTGGCCACGGCCCGGCTGGAATACTACGAGTATCCCGCCGCCCTGCCCACGGTGGAGCTTTCTTCCATCAAGATGGACCTGTTCCGGCGGGACTTCACCATCAATGCCCTTGCCATCCGGCTGGACTGCTCGCCCTACGGGCAGATGGTGGACTTTTTCGGCGGTCAGCGGGACATCAAGGACGGGAATATCCGCATCCTGCATACCCTGAGCTTCGTGGAAGACCCCACGCGCTGCCTGCGGGCCGTGCGCTTTGAGCAGCGCTACGGCTTCCACCTTGACCCGGCGGCGGAAAAGCTCATCAAGAACGTCCTGTCACTCAACTTGCTGGACAAGTTGAGCAGCCCGCGCATCTACCATGAATACAGCCACATGTGCACCGAGCCCAATCCGCCGGCCTGCTTCATCCGCATGGAGGAGCTGGGCCTGCTCAAGGCCATAAGCCCGCAGCTCGCGCTCACGCCCACCCGGCGGGAGACCCTCATGCGCATGCGGGAGATGGTGAGCTGGTACCATCTGCTTTACCTGGAAGAACCGGTGCAGCACTGGCTGGCCTATTTCCTGGCCCTTTGCCACAACCTCAATTACGAGGACGCCCGCAGCGTCTACGAACGCTTCGGCCTGCCGCCGCAGCGGCGGGCGGCGGTCTTCCACCTGCGGGAAAAGGCGCGCTATCTCTGCTCCCGGCTGGAGAGCTGGCAGCGCAAGCAGAGCGACGCCCATACGGATGTTTTCGACTTCTGGAAGATGCTGGAAGGGCTTGAACTGGAGTTTTTGCTCTACCTCATGGCGGCCACGGACGAAGAGGGCCTGCAGAAGAATTTTTCCCGCTACATCACCCAGTGGCGCAAGGAAAAGGCGGATATCGGCGGCTCGGACCTCATCGCTCTGGGCCTGCGGCCCGGCCCGCGCTTTACCGAGATCCTGCGGCAGGTGCTGGCCGCCAAGCTCAACGGCACGGCGGTCAGTCCCGAAGCGCAGTGGGCGCTGGCGCGCGATCTCGTGCAGGAAGCGCTGGACGAAGCGGCCGAGTCCGGGCCTGATGCCGGCCGGAAGTAGGCCGCTCCCGCGTAGGGCCTGTTGACGCTATTCGTCGCCTGTTTGGGGGGAAGGGGACCCCCTCGCCTCGCGCGGGAGGGGTTCCCCTTCCCCCCAAGCCCCCCAT